>Ga0075467_10000100_pt1 | contig 58570 bp, 56 predicted proteins | sample DEB08_DNA_9_FD_75067 | JGI IMG/M metagenome (GOLD analysis project Ga0075467, IMG submission 75067) | Aqueous microbial communities from the Delaware River and Bay under freshwater to marine salinity gradient to study organic matter... | ecosystem: Environmental > Aquatic > Marine > Coastal ... | reverse complement strand
CTTATTGCCGTACTTATTGCCGTACTTGTTGCCATACCAATCTCCTTCCCAGTCTCTAGGACTTGCTCTAGGACTTGCGCGATTCAGGTGTATTGACCGATCACTTGACAAAGGTGCTTTCGAGGTATGCAATATATTGCATGCCGGTTCCTGCTATTCCCATCGAGCGACGCTCCCTCTTACGGGATGACGCCTATAGCCACCTGTTGAGTGCGATAGTTTCCGGAACGTTGGCACCGGGTGAACAACTTCGCGACGCTGAGTTGGCCCAGTGGCTGGGAGTCAGTCGAACTCCTATCCGAGAAGCGGTTCTGCGTTTGGGACAGATCGGTTTGGTTAATGCTCAACCGGGGCGAGCGACATATGTCACCGAGATTGATCCAGAGCACGAGCAACGGGTGAAGTCGGTACTTGCAAGCATGCATCGACTTGCCGTCGAAGAGTCCATTAATTCGCTGACCACCCACCACTGGGATCAGTTAGCGGCCGCCAATAAGGATTTTACGACCGCATTAAATCGCCGCGATATTGAATCAGCGATCGCCGCAGACGATGCTTTTCATCGAGTATTCATCGACGCAAGCGGTAATGCAGCAACTCAGGTTGTCGTCGACACTTTTACGCCTCTGATTCGAAGGGCCGAGATCGCCCGATTCAGTTCGGACCAATTAACTTTCAACAATGAATCATCTTCATCATCAACAGTTCTGCTGCACGATTCCGCAATGACTCATGACCTTCTGGTCAGGCTGGCAAAAAAAGGTTCACCCGAGGCAGGTCAAGTTGCCTATGAAATTTGGAATTCACTTCCCAATAGTTCACAGAAATAAACCAATCAAATAAACCACGAATAACGACAGAGAAAGTTGAAGTTATGCCACTCGCCGATTTCCCGCGCTACCCACTCACTTTTGGACCAAGCCCGATCCATACGCTGCCAAGGCTGACCGAGCATTTGGGTGGCGCGCAACTGTGGGCAAAACGCGAGGATGTGAACAGTGGTTTAGCTTACGGCGGCAACAAAACCCGCAAGCTCGAATACATCGTGCCCGACGCAATAGCGCAGGGTGCCGACACGCTTGTTTCCATTGGTGGCTACCAGTCGAATCACACGCGACAGGTCGCAGCCGTTGCCGCAAAGTTGGGCATGAAGGCCCTGTTGGTTCAGGAAAAGTGGGTGGACTGGCCCGATTGCGTGAATGACCGCGTGGGCAACATCATGCTTTCACGGATCATGGGCGCCGAAGTTCGACTTGACCCAGCCGGCTTTGATATTGGGATCCGCGACAGTTGGAATCAAGCCCTCGAAGATGTGAAGGCACGTGGCGGCAAGCCTTATGGGATCCCTGCAGGCGCATCCGAACATAAATTCGGTGGGCTTGGTTTTGCTAATTGGGCTTATGAAGTTGAAGAGCAGGAAAAAGAACTCGGTGTTTTCTTCGACACGATCATTGTGTGCACAGTCACCGGCAGCACTCACGCCGGAATGATCGCTGGGTTTGCCGGACAAGATCGAACACGCAAGATCATTGGTATCGACGCTTCCGCAACGCTGGATAAAACCCGCGCACAGGTTGCCCGAATCGCCCGTCATACCGCGGAACTCATTGGCCTTGGGCGCGAAATAACCGATGAAGAAATCGTGGTTCTTGAAGGATGGGCCGGCGATCTTTATGGAATCCCGGTGCAATCAACACTTGATGCCATCCGTCTCACAGGTGAACTGGAAGGCATGATTATCGATCCAGTTTATGAGGGAAAATCGATGGCCGGATTGATTGATCTTGTTCGCAATGGTGTCATTCCCAAAGACTCAAATGTTCTTTATGCCCACCTGGGTGGTCAGCCGGCCATTAATGCCTACAGTGCTTTGTTTACCAACTAATTCACAGGAATTTGCGCGAGTAGAGTTCATTTAGTTAACAGGATGACATCGATAATCCAGTATAGAAATGAGAAAAAATAGTGACTGAACAAGTTCGCGCAACTGTGATTGATACCGGTAAAAAATATGTCCGCTCAGGAAAAATAATTATCGATGCTCCTGCTTCAACTATTTTCGCTTATCTGAGCGACCCTCGCAAACACGCTGATTTTGACGGTTCGGGTACGGTGAAAGGAAATGTTCGCGGGCCGGACATGCTAGAGATTGATTCCAAATTTGGTGTTGACATGCATTGGATTGTCAATTACCGAATCAAGAACACCGTTAAAGAATTCGAGCAGGATCGTCTGATTGCTTGGTGTCACCCGGGTCATCACCGTTGGCGCTATGAACTCATTGCAATTAATGACCAGCAAACTGAAGTAATTGAGACTTTCGACGGATCAACAGCGCGCATTCCAGTCGCTCTAAACTTGATGAACGCCTACGAAGGCAATCAAAAGGCGATTTTAAAGACGCTGGTGCGATTGAAAAAGCTTGTCGAAAGCGAGCAATCAGTCTGATCGAGCGCAAAAATCAGACGCTGATTTCTGCTGCGGTACCTGCGGTGATACGCAGTAGTTCGTCGTAGGTGGTGGGGAAAACGTAATGTGGGTGACCCGCCGCCGCCCAAACTTCGTCGTATTGGCTAAGTGAGATATCAACAAGTGTTGGTAATTGTTCCGGGTGACCAACGGGTGCGACTCCACCAATTGCATAGCCTGTTGCTGCGCGAACATCATCCGCTGTTGCCTTGGTAACTTCATCGACCTCTAGCGCTGCGGCAACAGTATTGGTATTTACCCGGTGTTTACCTGAAGCCATGACGAGAATTGGGTTTCCATCGGCAAGAAAAATAAGTGAACTTGCAATCTGCCCAACTTCAATCCCTAAAGCATCAGCCGCTTCTTTGGCGGTTCTCGCACTGTCATCAAGGCGACGAACTTCGCCCTTCACGCCAAAGAGTTTCAGGGTATTGCGAACATGAATAACAGACTGCTGTTCGGTATCGGCCATGGATCAACATTAGTCCGGGGTTGGTTGGGTCGTGACAGCCTGACATAGAGGGATTTGGGGGGTTGTGAAGTGAATTTCGGGGTGGGGTTGACGAATGTCAGTGGGTCGGTCTATCTTTGGATCTGTTCGAACAGATGTTCGATTTAATCTGTTTGAACTGCCTCCCGGGCCCGGATTCGCGGCTAGGCGCGGGTCGGGTCAGTTAGTACCAGCAGTACCAGTAGTACCAACACATGATCACAGTCACCGGGGTCGATTCGACCCCGACCTCGGTGACTGGATTGTGTGCGGGTGGGTCGAGAGAAGTGGGTGTCATTTTGGCACCAATATTTTGTCGGTCAACCTGAAAGGATCTCCCATGGTGGGAAAGTTCACGCGACGCCCAGCGTTAGAGCTATTGCATTGCGCCCAGGGAAGTTTGCAGGAAGCCATAGCGGCACACACTCCACACGAGCGTTATGCGGCAGCACACCTTGGCGCATTACGCGCCGCCGCGGCAGTTCTCGCCGACCGTGCCCAAGTCGCCCTTAATCCAACTGGCTCGACCGGCCCAAGGAGACAGCGCATTCGTAGTGCATGGGAAGTACTCACCGAGGTTGCTCCCGAATTTGGTGAGTGGGCAATTTTCTTTGCCGCAGGTGCTCAAAAACGCGCCTCGGCACAAGCAGGTATTCCCTGTGTTACATCACGGGAAGCTGACGACCTTGTTCGTGACTCGCAGCGATTCATCTTCGAAGTGGCTACATCTCTTGACGCGCTTGTGCAGGGACGCCTGTCCCTAGAAACTGGTAACTCTGATTCACCTTCTCAATTTTTGCGCGTGAGCTGAGACAGTAGCCGTGGGAGTTTCACCAGATTCGTTTGTCCATTTACAAGTTGCATCGGGTTATTCACTGCAATACGGGGTGTCCCGACCCGACGCGCTTGTTGATCATGCCGCTGCCCTTGGGCAAAAAATTATTGGCCTCACTGACCGTAATGGACTTTATGGTGCGGTGCAGTGGGCTCGAGCTTGTTTGCGTAATGGAATTTCTCCAGTGCTTGGAGTTGATCTTGCCGTTGAGAGAACTGAAGCAAAAGTGGTCTCAGGAAGTGGTGCCCGCAGAACACCTGCACACGGTGGTCAGTGGGTTGATGAAACAAAGCCACGGGTAATCCTGTTAGCTTCGGGGGCACAAGGTTGGGCATCATTGTGCCGGTTGGTTTCAGCAGCACATGAACAACGTGGGGATCCAGTTCTTTCTTGGAATGCATTAGCCCAACATCACGCCGGAATAGTTGCACTGCTTACTTCAGAGTCGGAAGTCGGACGGGCATTACTCACAGGAAGGTCACACCACGCTGATGCACTGCTTCGCCCCTGGCGGGCGATCTTTGATCGCTACCTTGGACTTGCGGTTACTTCCCACTTAGAAAAATCAAAGCTGGGTTTATCAACTGCAAAAGCAGCTCGATTGCTGTCGTGGTCACGGGAAGTGTCACTGCCCGCCGTGTTAACAAATGCAGTCCGTTATGTCAGTCCCGAACAGGCAAAAGTCGCTGACCTCCTTGATTCTGCCCGGCTTCTGGTTCCTTTGGATTCACGTCACGTGGTGGGCAATAGTCCACAAGGATTTCTAAAAAATGCAGAACAAATGCATCATGTCGCTCAGGAGATTTGCCAACAGGTCGGTGAGCGTGATGTACATAAATTATTGGGTGACACCCTACATTTAGCCGAATATTGTGCACTCGACCCGGCGCGAGATCTTGGTCTCGGTGACGTGTTCGTTCCCGAACTTGACATTCTCGTGAATCGCCCGGTTATCGAACCAGAGCGCGAGGCGAATCACATTCTTTTACGCCGCTGTGAAGATCAATTACCGCAGCGTTACTTACATTCACATGACCAATCCATTGCATCTCACCGGCTTGAAGCGGAAATGCGAACTATTACCCAATTAGGTTTCTCCGGTTACTTTCTTACCGTCGCCCACGTAGTTGACATGGTGAAAGAAAAGGGAGTGCGTGTTGCCGCGCGTGGTTCAGGCGCAGGGAGCTTGGTCAACTATCTACTGGGAATTTCAGGTGTTGACCCTATTGCCCAAAACTTGCTCATGGAAAGGTTCCTTTCACCACTTCGTCGCGTGCTACCCGACATTGATATTGATGTTGAGTCCGAACGCAGATTGGATGTCTATCAGTGGATCTTTGATAAATTCGGAACTGAACGCATTGCCACAGTTTCCATGATGGAGACCTACCGTGCCCGTTCAGCAATCCGAGATGTTGGTACCGCATTTGGTTTACCAACTTCCGACATTGATGCTTTCGCTAAAGCATTTCCGCACATCCGTGCTCGCAATGTGAAGTCTGCGCTGGGTGACCTTCCCGAACTTAGACGCTCTTCATTTGGCAAATTGGCCGCAACCGGTGAGATCGATAGCTTCCTTGACTTGGTTGAAGCACTTGACGGGCTGCCCAGGCATATTGCAATGCATCCATGCGGGGTTGTGCTCTCAGATCTGACATTGCTTGATCGAACTCCGGTGGAAAGCAGTGCCGCAGGATTTCCCATGTCCCATTTTGATAAAGATGACGTTGAACACATGGGATTACTGAAACTTGATGTACTGGGTGTACGCATGCAGTCGGCAATGGCGCACGCACTCAATGAAGCAGAACGGGTTACCGGGGAGAGGCCGGTAATTGACGGGACGACACTTGATGACAAAGCGACATTTGAACTTATTCAATCAACTAAAACTCTGGGGTGTTTTCAAATTGAGTCACCAGGCCAGCGTGAGTTGGTGGGAAAATTCGCTCCAGAGACCTTTAATGACCTGATCATCGATATCTCATTGTTTCGTCCGGGTCCAGTGAAATCAGACATGATCACACCTTTTCTGAGGGCCCGACAAGGGTGGAATTCCCCAGTATTTCCACACCCTGATCTTGTTCCCGCATTAACCGAAACTTATGGAGTTGTGGTTTTCCATGAACAAGTGTTGCGGATCTTCAGCGTTTTCTCCGGTTGTTCACTTGCTGAAGCTGATGAATCGCGGCGGGCCATGGGCTCCCCGCAGGGACAAAACGACGTACGAGTGTGGTTTTACCCTGCAGCACTCGCGCGCGGTTACGACATTGACCATATTGATCGAGTCTGGGAAATTTTGCGAGCATTTGCCTCATTTGGGTTCTGTAAAGCGCATGCGGCAGCTTTTGCGCTGCCCACCTATCAAAGTGCGTGGTTAAAGACCCACCATCCGGAAGCTTTTTACTGTGGGTTGCTCACCCATGACCCGGGCATGTATCCCAAACGATTAATCCTTGATGACGCTCGAAATTTTGGGGTCAGGATTTTGGGTCTTGACGTTAATGCGTCAAGTCACGTATTTCACCTTGAGCAACTCCCTGATTTGAGTTTTGGTATTCGAGTTTCTTTTACCGATCTAAAAGAAATCTCCGAGGCTGAGATAGAACGGCTCATTGCAGGCCAACCATTTTCCTCACTCTCTGATCTGTGGTTGCGTGCACGTCCCTCCCGTCCAGTTGCCGAAAATTTAGTGGTGGCAGGTGCCTTTGACAGCCTCTACGGTTTCACGGAGCAAAAAATGCGTGGGCAGATCACGAGGCGGGATTTACTTCTTCAAATTGCCGATCTTGATCGCAACCATGGGAAAAGCGGAAAAGGTACTCCAGCGACGCAACTGAGTTTTGACGTCACGGATAGCGACAGCGGTGTTGTCGCATCAGGTTTACCCGAAATGACAAGTGCGCAAAGGGTTAAATCTGAGTTAGAAGTTTTAGGCCTTGATGTCAGCGGTCATGTCATGAATTTTTATTTAGATGTTGTAAAGGGACTGAATATCGTTCAATCGCGAGATCTGCTGAACTGTCGATCCAAGGAAATTATCTTTATCGCCGGAGTTAAAGTTGCAACCCAAATGCCACCGATTCGTAGTGGTAAACGGGTGGTGTTTCTTACCCTCGACGACTCAACGGGTCCAGTTGATGCAACCTTTTTTGAAGATGCTCAGGGTCCTTATGCTCATGATCTTTTTAATTCGTGGATTCTGTTAGTGCGTGGTGAAATTCGCAGAACCGGGCCACGGGGGGTTTCATTGCGTGCAACAGGTTGCTGGGAACTGGGAGGCATTAGGCGGTTGTGGCTTGAAGGTGGAATCGAGGCGGTCAACGAGTTGGTACTAACCCACCAGGTTCCTGATCGTGATACACCGCGTAAACGAATTGCCTTGATACATGGAAGCGGGTTTAAACAGTCTGCTTATGCTGACATTAAAACCCCCGTTGCGACTCCGCCAAGTAAATTGTGGCATAGAAGCCCTGGGACACCCGGATGGTAAAAGTATTTGCGGAGATTAAGGAGCGCACATGAGCAGGAGTCAAGTGCGCCGCCAAACCGGAAAACTCGATTTTGGCGCCAATGATTCAGGTTGCAATATTTTGCACATTGACATGGATGCTTTTTATGCAGCAGTTGAGTTGCGCGACTACCCCGAACTTAAAGGAACCCCTGTTGTTATCGCGGCTCAAGGAAATCGCGGGGTAGTCCTTACCGCAACTTATGAAGCACGTGCACTTGGTGTTCACTCAGCAATGCCAATTTCACGTGCCCGCAGAATTGCGCCTGAAGCAACGTTTCTCACACCACACCATGAAAAGTATGCCGAAGTAAGTCGTAATGTAATGGCACTATTTGAATCCGTTACTCCACTCGTGGAACCGCTAAGCCTTGATGAAGCATTCCTTGATGTCTCTGGAGCCATTCGAAGGCTATCCAACCCACTCACCATTGCTGAACTCATTCGAGCTCGGGTCGCAGACGAGCAGGGCATTACCTGTTCTGTTGGTGTAGCCAGCACCAAATTCGTGGCAAAACTTGCGTCAACAAGAGCTAAACCTGATGGGCTGCTACTGATCCCTGCAGATCGAGTAATTGATTTCCTGCACCCACTTCCCATCAGCGCATTGTGGGGAGTGGGTGAGAAAACAGAAGAGGTTCTGTCCCGTCTTGGCTTACAGACTGTCGCCGATATTGCAAATACTCCAGTGCAAACCCTCAATCGGGCACTTGGTCAAAGTGGAACCCACCTTCATGAACTCTCATGGGGCAGAGATCCTCGTTCAGTGGTGCCACATGAAGTGGAAAAAAGTGTGAGTAATGAACACACTTTTAGCAATGACGTTGATGACCCCACGGTAATCCGTGCAGAACTCACCGCACTCTCGGACAAGGTTGCTGCCCGGCTACGCAAAGCCGGTTATAAAGGCAAAACCGTGACGGTGAAACTGAGGTTTGCTGACTTCACCACAATCACTCGTTCCAAGACGGGTGCTCATACCGATTTATCTCACGAGATTTATGCAACCGTCTGGAAACTCTATGAAGCACTCGGTTTGCAGCGAGTGCGGATTCGACTAGTTGGGGTGAAAGTTGACGGTCTGCTCGCGGCCGGTGAAGCACCCGATCAATTGCTTTTTGGTGAGCCTGAGCATGGTCGCCGTGATGCTGAACTAGCAATAGATACTTTGCGCGACAAGTTTGGTCCTGGGGCTGTGCGTCCGGCCAGAACTGTGATCGGCTCGCCAGATACCCCTCGTGAGTAATTAATCCAATGAGTAACAAATCTGGATTAATTGATCATTAATAGTCCCGAATCAGTCACATTTGTCGGGAATGAGGGGTGAGGGGTTGCTTACCGAAGGATTCGTCATATCCTTAGGGGAGTAGAGGGTGATCAGCAAGTAGATCGCACCGAGAAGAAAGGGGACCAGCGTGGCACTGTCAGAACATGAGCAGAAACTGCTCGAACAAATGGAACAGGCTTTGTACGCGGATGACCCCAAATTCGCGTCAAATTTGCGCACTGCAGGGACCGGGGCAACACGTAAGCGCGCCGCCCTTGGCGTCCTCGCGGTTCTTGCCGGTTTAGGGCTTCTAGTTCTCGGTGTTGCAACCAGCCCCGCAGTTGGCGTGGCGGGCTTCACCGTTATGTTGATCGGAGCGGTACTCACCTATTCGGCGTTTACCGGTGGGGCTGCCGTTTCAGCAGACGAAGTTGATGCCGATCCAGACGTAAAGGCATTTCGGGCTAAGACCCAAAAAGCTCCCAAGAATGCAAACTTCATGAACCGCATGGAGGATCGTTGGCGCAAGCGCACCGACGGCGAACAATGAGAACAAGAGGTTTGAGTTACCCGTGAATGAAATAGTCCCCGCCCAACTGGGCCGTTTTTTTGAAGACTTCGAAGTGGGCACGACCTACCAGCATCCATTTGGGCGAACCATCTCTGAGGCTGATTCGACCTGGTTCACCCTTCTTACATGTAACACGAACCAGAACCACTTCAATGCGCATCTAGCACAAAGCAATCCGATCACTCAAGGGCGAATAATTGTTAACTCGGGTTTGACGGTAGCTCTAGTCCTTGGGCTGTCTGTGATTGATATGAGCCAAAATGCAGTGGCCAACTTGGGTTGGACCGACATCAAACTTACATTTCCGGTGTATATCGGCGACACCATCTACGCGGAGAGTGTGTGTCTTGAAAAGCGAGAGAGCGGATCCCGACCTGAGATGGGAATCATTCGCATGAAAACTCGAGGCTTGAACCAAGATGGTGAAGAAATTGTGTCTTGGTACAGATCAGTGATGGTGCCTAAGCGCACTTCAGGCCTTGGACAGGACTATTTTCCTCAAGCAAAAACTGGTCCACTTACTTCCGAATAGTTGTTATAGCGGCGGTAGTACGGGAATCGGATCGCCGCACGTTGACCCCGGTGCAAACCCTGAAAAGATTTGATCTAACCAACTCACCGCCGTTGGGCCACCATTCGCTGCAGCGGCCGTGTGCCCAACACCTCCAAGCCACAGCATGTCGCCAGGTCTTCTCTCAAGGGGATTGGCGGGGTGTAAAACGGCTGCAGATCAATTTGTGTCACGGAAGTATCAACATTGCCTGAGATGATCCTTGCGGTGAAAAAAAAGGCCAATCCGGTAACAATCGCGAGAATGCCAATTGTCCAAGATTTTAGGATGCCTATACGGGCAGCATAGTTGGTAAGACATGATGTACCGGTGAGTTATCAAATGGATGGGCGAGAGATTTTAGTTGAGGTTTCATTGGATCCCCAGGATGAAACGGACACCCGCAATTCCGTAGTTTCTGCAGTGACTTCAGTTGGGTCAGGCGCTTTAGGGCTTGCGCGATTCGCCACTGAGACCTCAATCTATTTGGTTACGGAGTCCACGAAGGCCATATCAAAATCAATTCTTGATACGGTTGTTCCGATCGCGGTGAATGCCGTTATTTCCCGGATTGACATAAATGAAATTGTGAAAGAGCACGTCGACGTGAATGAAATTGTCGCTCAAGCAGACATCACTCCGATCCTTGATCGAGTTCCTATGACGGAAATTGCTGACTACGTAATTGAGGAAATTGATTTGCCGAGTCTGGTGCGCGAAAGCACAGGCGGTGTCGCCGACGGACTTTTGGGAACAGTACGTTTCCAAGCGATTCAAACAGATGACTTTGTTAGTCATATTGTCGATCGGATTCTTTTCCGCAAGAAATTGAGAGCCAAGGAGCACGAAGGGTCGGTGGAACATGCCGACTTTTAGTCAGTTCAGCAAAACTTTCGTTCCTGGTTCTCAGGTATATTTTAGTTCATTGCCAGAGCGAGCACGCTCAATACAAGGATTGAGTGCTGGGTTCACCAGTCGTTTGATTGCTGTATTCATCGATATCGCACTTGTCGCACTACTTGTTTTGGGTGCATGGGGTGGTTGGGAAGCACTTCGATACATAATGAGTGTCTTCTACACCCTGCCAGCAGCAATGGGAATTCCTTTACTGATCATCGGGTACCTGCTTATGTGGCTTTATTGGACCTGGAGTTGGTCTGTCGGAGGTCGCTCACTGGGAAATATATTGATGGGACTACGCGTCCAAAAGAGGCACGGCGAAAACCTTGGACTCGGGCTGGCCGCACTTCGATCGGCTCTTTCGATTGTCTTTGCCCTCGGTCTCTTATGGTCAATAGTCAGTCGAAAAAATAAATCTTTGCAAGACGTCGTGCTGGGAACTGAAGTTGTATTCGATTGGGCACCACTATTGCCCAAGGTCGACATGACATTTTCTATGGAAGACGATCAAAGCAAAAGGGACTAGAGGTAGCACGCTGTGTCCTCCGTATTAGTCCTTGAGTACCAGCAGGATCTCAATAACGCCAAGTAAAAAAGTGGTTGCAGAAACGATGAAAGTTGACACTCCCACAGCTGACATGGATCCTCTATAGAGAAGCATCGAAATTACAACTATAAGAACAATTACTAATAGAGCCGTTGCTGCAAGAGATTCAGCGAGGGTGAGCGACTCGGCAAGTGCCAGTCGAGCTAAGGCGAAACTGGCGATTGAAAAGGCCAAGACTGTTCGCCGCCACGATAGGAGTGTGCGTTCCCGTGGCATTCCTTCGTCGATAGGTCGCATGGATGATCTAACTTAGAGGAAGGCAATGGCAGCGATTACCGCAATGGCGAAGACAGTTCCCGAGAGCAGAACCAGAGCGGGAGAGTGCTTGAGGGGCTGACGTTCACGCATTGATCGTTCAACGCGAGCCCAGGAAATCCAAGCCCAGAGTGAAATAATTGAACCAATGCCGAGAGCAATAATCGATATGGTTTTTCGTGTATCACCAGCCATATCCACGGTAAAGGCGTTGAGTGCGATACCCCCAGCAATAAAGGCCAATCCCGTTCTGATCCAAGCAAGAAATGTCCGCTCATTGGCCAAGGTATATCGCGGATCTGGTTCACTCCCGTGAGAGTAAATGAACTTAGGCCGCTGGGCTCGATGCCTCGAGTCCTCTGAGGGGATCTGATCTTCTGAGGGGGTCTGACTCGGCGTCACAAGTGTATTCTACCCAATGTTGACCGAGAAGATGGGACGAAATGAGTGCGCACGCAGCGACTGTTGTTTTTTGTGGTCACCGTTTTGGTGATAGGGGGAATACTTCCTGCACCTTCATTTTCAGCCAATGCAATAGTTGAGTCATTTCCGACTTGGCAACGTGCTGCGTTGACATTGAATTCCAAGGGGAATCTTTATTATCCGACCAAAAGAGCCAACTTGATTCAGGAATCACGAATTGATGTACTGGCCTTCACGAGAAAGCCAAAGTCGGGAAACGGGGTTAGGTATTCATCCATGTTGGTCACGGTTAATTACACGAACCGCCATGGATCATTTTCGTTAATGGAGAAGTACTCAAATACGACATGGGCTGCCCGTCGAGTGGCAGATCCGGGACAAAGAATCGTGTCGAAACGAACGATAAAAATAGATGCAAGTGACACGAAGGTGCAATCAACAATTTACGCCAACTGTGCTGTACCTGAACCTGACAGTGCAGTTCAGCTAAAAAAGGTTTGTTCGCGAGCGGACGTCAAGTTATTTGGTGGTTTGCTCGTAATGGAAATCCCAGGGAGAACATCAATAATTATTGAGAGCGTTGGCCTCACCTTCCAACAGTTAATCGCTATTGCTCGCGGACTCAAGCCTCTGGATGTCGGTAATTAGTCCGGTCCCACTTCGAGAAGATAAAGCTGATGAGTTGCTCGGGTGCAAGCGACAAAAATGTCGGAGCCGCGCACACCCTGAAGGCCTATTTGGTCAGGATTAATAACAAAAACAACGTCGAATTCGAGGCCTTTGGTTTCCTTTGCACTTAACACTGCGATGCGAAAGTCGATCGCGGACGGCCCAAAACCAATGTCGGGTAACTTATTATCAAATTTTTCTTGCCATTTAGGTAAGAGTGAGTCCGGTAAAATCACACATGCGCGCCCAGCGTGACCCTCCATAGTCTTTGCTAGAAAAGCCAGAATGTCGTCTTCTCCTAAGCTGACATTAACGGTGGGGGATCCATTACGAATTGAGACCAACTCGGGTGCTGTCCCGCCCGCTTTCATTAATTGCTCGATTGAAGTTTGTACAGTCTCTTCAGTAATGCGGTAGGTGACACTAAGGCTGAAGAGCGATAGTTTTTCACCTGCCCAGGCTAAGGCCTCATTCCAGTCTCGAGCGCCAGCGGGATGTGACGATTGTTGAAGGTCACCCACAATTGTCATCGACTTTCGTACAGCTCGACGTTGTATGGCTCGCCATGCCATTTCACTGAGTTCCTGTGCTTCATCAACGACAATGTGTCCATAAATCCACTCGCGATCAAGATAAGCGCGTTCCGCGACGGTCGACGTACGAGCAGATTGACTGTCGCGATTTCCGTAGCGCATTTCACCCGCGTCAAGTTCCATATAGTCAGAACGTGACTCGCGAGCCTTTGCAACGGGGCGTACCCAATCACCAAGGAGTTCTGCACACTCATCTAAAAGTGCTACGTCGTCGATGGTCCATGGGCTGCCAGCTTCACGAAAGAGTAAATTCTGTTCTTGGGTTGAAAGTATGTCGTTGGAAGCAAGTTTGAGAAAATCACGATCAGCAAATAATTTCGTGAGAACTTTCTGTGGGGTGGTCGGCATCCACATGAGGTTCAAAACGCGACGCACGTTGCGATCGTCGATGAAGTCACCCAGCAGTTCGTTCCTCGTTTCGAAGTCAAGATTCTCGTGCCCTTGGTCGTTAGCCAGGTTTCGCGCCAGGTATTCAAGGACCCGTTTGAGGAAAATCTCTCGATTCAAATGGTAGGTACCGCGCTTGGACAGTGACTTCACACAGTCGCGAATCTGGCTCCTCGTAATGTGAAGTTTGGTCCCACCATCGGTTGTTATGTTGATTTGTGAGTCGGGGATATTTGACCAATTCGAGACAGCGTTGGCCAGTACCTGCGCCATTACGGTTTGGCCCTTGACTCTCGAAACTTGAAAAGAGTCCTCGATTGTGGCGTTTATGCCGGGAAAAAGTTGTCCCGGGGTTAACAACACAATGTCGGTTTCACCGAGGCTTGGTAGCACTTGATCTATGTATCTCAAAAATGCGTTGCTTGGTCCCACAATCAAAATTGCGTCTTTTGCCAGTCGCTCGCGGTATGTGTACAGCAACCAAGCGGCGCGGTGCAGGGCGACAACTGTTTTTCCTGTGCCGGGACCGCCTTGAACTACGGTAATTTGATTAAGTGGACTCCGAATAATTACGTCTTGATCTGTGGCGATTGTGGCAAGTATGTCTGCCATTCGACCATCGCGTGGAGTGGCGACGGCATCTTTTGCTGCTTGGTAACTACCCTCGCCGGGCTCGGTGAGAATTTCGTCGTCTACGTGGGTGACGACCTGCTTTCCATCGATGGGCTTGATGGAAATACGTCTTCGCAAGACTGTATTCATTCGGTTTGCGGTTGTTGCTTGGTAGAAAGGTGCAGCGTTGGGTGCGCGCCAGTCAATGAGGGCCATGTCCCCAGTTTCTGTGCGAAGACCAATCCGACCGATTCGATGAGTCTCCTGAGTGTCGCTGTTGATTCGCCCGAAGTAGAGGCGGTCTTTAGCCGCCTCGACCGAACGTAGTTGTGAGCGCAAGTTATCTGCATGGGCCTCACGCTCAAGATCATCTTGTCCGGTTCCCGTTGAGGCGGCAAGGGAAAGGTTTTCCATCCGGGTTGTTAAGTGTTCGCGTTGAGCGGCGAGGAGGGAATAGGCGGTGTCGGTGAATTCTTGTTCGTCATCTAGGACACTCCGCATTGTTTCCCCTCCTTTTTCTCGTTAAATTTTTCGGCGACACCGGAAATTGGTAGTCAACTATGACACGTCGCTAAGGGGGGTAATGGGGAGGGGTGTACCGGTCTTTGAATTCGCGTAGGACAAAATCTTCCTATGGCTTCTTTGCCCGATCTCCATGATGTCCTGTCTGCACCACCGGGCATTGAAATGGTCCTTGGTTTTCTCAATACTGATTCGGCAGTTTCCAGCGGAGTGGGAGAAATGCGGGAACTAGGTCGTTGTTGTGCCCGTAAGGCAGCACATAAATTATCGGGTGAGGCGCTAGGCGACCTCGTTTATTCACAGCTGGGGGCCCCACTTTGGAGAGGCGGCTCGGCTGAAATATACATCTCCATTTCACATACGGGTCAATATGCATTGGGGGTTGCTGCCCATCACGGGGTTGGGGTTGATATCGAGTTTATGGATCGTGATGTCAGCCGGCTGGTGAAGACCTTCACTCCAGTTGAGCAGGAACTCTCCCAGGTAGTTAATCCAATTGCGCTCTTGTGCGCAAAGGAAGCAGCGGGGAAATCCGCGGGTGTGGGTTTAGCAGGATCAATTACTCGCTGGAGTGTTATTGCCTTTTCTGCGGATGCGCAGTCGGTGTTGGTGCGCGATGTTCAAGCCGATGATTATTGGCGGGTGTGGATCAGCGTAGTTGAGGCGGGAGATCGTTTTTTGCAGTGTGCTGTGGCAAAGCGGGATGAACCGGGGCGGGAGGATTTGCTCGAGATATATGAATGCGCTCACGTGGAAATGCGCCCAATTGGTTCTCATGTGTGGTCAGAGGGCACAGAATCTGTGCGTGCACGCGCATTGGGTGGAGTAGTAATTACGGCATGGAATCCGGGACCGGAACGCCCAAGTATTGCAATAAATAATCAAGCGAATGAACTTTTATTGGCCAGACTTGGGGAACATTGCACTGACATTTGGGAAGCAGACGGGTTTTCCCCTGATCAAACTCACAGGGAACCGGGATTCATGGCCTGGGGGATGAGCCCCGAACTCGGATTGCAGATTGCTCGTGAGTTTGGCCAGTTAGCAATTTTCTACTTTGAAGCAAGTGGTAATCGGATCATGTTCAGCGCTTAATGGTGCAGTTGGTCAGTTGTCTAAAGACTGCGTCGGAGTTGCTTGCACTCCTTTGAGCGTGACATCCCGATCTTTGTTATACAAAGCAATCCAAGTGTGGCCGGGGTGAAAGGGAATTGGGTTACCGGCCGTATCCGTGAAAGTTGTTCCTGATTGAGAATCGGGTCGAGACCATAGGGAATTGAATAGTTGACCGTTCCGTAAAATCATGGCCTTGCCCGAGCCGATTGTCTCGACGTGCGGTGTGTTGCCACCGCCTTTGTCAAAATAGGCGGACTGGGTTTGTTTAACAAACTGAATCACCGCTGTGTCAGCCCAGACTTTGCCTTCGCCTTGCCCAACTCGTTCAAAACTTGCTCGCTCACCATTGAGTTGAACCGCGTACTGTTCGCGGCCCCCGTTGTATTGGAATTTAAGGGTTGAGGAGGGCCATGTGAGTTCCGCGCTGACTGCAGGGCTTCCACCGGTGGGAACCGCTTGGGAGAAGGTAAAACCCACGTCCTTGACTTGCGACACGCCATCCGCTTGTGTCAGCGCAGTTGCGGCATCAAAAAAATAATTGTAGGGAGCCCTTCGAGTCGAGTCGCGCGAGTAATCTTGAGGGACTTTATTTGCCGAAACGTCAATAAAGGGTGCATCGGCGAGGGCCGGCCACAGTTTGCGTTGGGCACCTGAGAAAGCAAAAGCCGGTGAACCGTATTGAGCCAGAAGGTCGATATCGGTGATTCGAGCGGATCTCACAGGCCCAATTCGTGAGGGAATGGTCGTACTGAAAATTGCGGCAAGACGGGTCATGCCGTACTCCACTTCTTCGACGTAGACCAGATCAGCCACTTCCACTCCGACCTGTGGCTGGGCGTTTCGCGTGTTATCAATTTTGACCGCGAGCACTTGGGGTAGGCCAGCGAACGCGGCTGGGCGTGGCAACTCGATATATGGCAACCCTGTGAGCGGATGAAGGGTCTGGGCAACGCTCGGACTGGATGTGGGGCTGGGTATTGCCGAATCGGAAGCAGCAGCCGTAGGTGAGCTCGTAGACGGTGAGTCGCTAGCCGGTGGGCTAGGGGCAGTCATGTCGGTCGGTGTGGATGGAGCGCAACTGCTCACCAAAACCACGATCGCGACGCCGATCAAAAGGCTTCTTGGTGTTAGCACGCCCTCACCCTAAGGGTGAGAGGCCGCACTTCCGTACATATGGGCCGTCAATCGGGACCTGCGTCAAGGCCTGAAACCAAATGGAGGAATTTCCATAGAAATTGGGGTCTAGGGGTTGACTGTGGAGGAAAATGGAGTATCGTGGCGCCACTGGGAGTTACCCGGGTGCTTCATGGGGTCAAAGTGAGAGGTGGGACACATGTTTCTTGGTACCCAATCTCCGCGCCTTGATGAAAAGGGGCGCTTAGTGCTTCCGGCCAAATACCGAGAAGGGTTGGCAGCAGGTCTGGTTTTCACACGTGGCCAAGAGCGATCAATCGTGGTGTGGCCCAGCGCGGAGTTTGCCACCTATGCCGAGCGGCTGAGTGTGGCTTCGCGCTCCGATTCCAGCGTTCGTGCTTATCTTCGGGTTCTGTTCTCGGGGGCGGTCGACGAAATTCCAGATCGCCAGGGCCGAGTCATGGTCCCCTCGGAGCTTCGTTCATATGCGGATTTAGACCGAGATGTAGTCGTCGTTGGTAACGGAAGCACCCTAGAGATTTGGAATGCGCCAGCGTGGGATGAATACCTCGCAGGTCAAGAAGCAGGCTTTTCCGCCCTTAGCGAGGAGGTAATACCGGGAATTTTCTAATTCGGATTGGCCAATGAGGTCTCCACCCGCTCTTTGATCCTGACATCACTTCCCCGATGTCAGGGCGCGCGACAGACAACATGGTTTGGCGAGAGTTGGTGATAGCGGGCGGAGACCTGATTGACCAAACACATCACTTCAGGAAAAAGGATAGAACCCGACCGCGAATCGTGTTCCACGAGGGAAAGAAGCAGCAATGAGCACCATTAATGAATATCTCCATAATCAGGTCGACCTGATTCCCAGCGGAGTTCGCACCGGAGCAGCGATTGCTGCCGCCGGTATTGCTACTGGAAGCCTTGTTTATTTTTTGTCGATTCTCGTAGGGTCCTGGGGTTAACTCACATGTCAATCGAGCCCCGCCATACACCTGTCCTCGCGAACCGGGTTTTGGCATTGCTGGCTCCTGCATTGGACCAACCCAATGCGGTACTCATTGACGCAACATTGGGGCATGGTGGGCACAGTGAATTGGCCCTCAACGCTTTTCCAGAACTAACCGTCATTGGTCTTGATCGTGATCTCAGTGCAATCGAATTGTCAGCGCAAAGGCTTGCACAATTTGGATCCCGCGTCATTCTGGTTCATGCGGTTTACGACCGAATACCAGAGGTGCTCGCAGATAACAATTTTTCGGGAGTGCAAGGAATTTTATTTGATCTCGGAGTTTCCAGTATGCAACTCGATGAACCTGAGCGTGGATTTTCATATTCCGTAGACACCTTTCTTGACATGCGAATGGATCAATCCTCAGGTATCACTGCGGCCGAAGTTCTCAACACATACGAGCCTGGTCAACTGGTACGAATTCTGCGTAATTACGGTGATGAAAAATTTGCCACTCGGATCGTCGAACGGGTAATCCGTGAGCGCAAGGTCGAGCCCTTTGATCACTCTGCACGATTGGTTGACTTAATCAGAGAAGCTATTCCGGCAGCTGCGCGACGCACTGGCGGCAACCCAGCAAAACGGACTTTCCAAGCATTGCGAATTGAGGTGAATTCTGAGCTGACCGTTCTGGAGCGTGCAATTCCGCTTGCAATTGACTCACTAGCAGTGGGTGGTCGAATAGTGGCAATGTCGTACCAATCACTTGAGGACAAAATTGTCAAACAGGTGTTCACTCAACGAAGTGTGGCGAATGTTCCCCATGACCTCCCAGTAATCCCAGATGCCGCCAAGCCTGAATTGAGGCTTCTGACTCGAAGTTCTGAAAAGGCAACCGAACAGGAGATTCATCAAAACCCTCGCTCAGCTTCAGTTCGACTTCGAGCCGCAGAGCGCATTCGTATTCGCGATCTTTCCGAAAAGAGAGAGGGGTTTGCTGCATGAGCGCTGCCCCGCAACTTGACCACTCACTCAATGGGTCAAATGAATCCGTCACCGAGTACGCGACCAGAGGGGTTCGCAGACGCACCCGCGAGAACCTACGTTTGGTAGCACCGATTCGAGTACGTAAGGCCAGTCGGGGCATGTTTGTAATCGTGCTTGCAAGTGTTTTAGGTGTTGGCTTCTTTGGCATGCTGTTGATCAATACGACTTTGGCGCAAGGGGCATTCACGTTGAGTGAGTTAAGAACAACTCAGACTGAGCTCGGTCGAACCGAAGCAACTTTGATTGAAAGTGTTGCGGCACTGGCTGCGCCAACAGTCTTGGAAGAAAAGGCTCGTAGTTTAGGCATGGTCCCGACTCCGACCCCTGCATTTATTCAGATCCCAAGCGGCAAGGTATTGGGCAAACCGAAACCTGCACGGGGTGTTCGATTAGCTACCCCTGCCGATGCGACGGTCGGTGAGGCCGCCGAAGTTTCTTCGATTTCCGGGCTGCCACCTGCATTGGGGGAGAACTATGATCCGGCAGCAGCAGATACGCAGCGGGAGGCAGGTGAGTGGTCGGAGCCAACTTTGATTAATTCACAGGTGCTGTCCGAAGATCTCATACTTGATTCAAATGCGGTCGAGTAGGTAGCAAATGAAGTCAAGAGTTGAGCATCCATGAGTGTCAGTAGGGGTGGACGTAACTTCGGTGATTACGGGGCCGCCAGAATAAACTTAGGCAATACCCGTAAGCGAGGGACCATTCTTATTGTCGTGTCCACTCTCATTCTCATGATTTTTGCAGGCAGGCTTATTGACCTTCAAGCTGTTCAGGGAAACAAACTTGCATCGGCTGCACTGGATCAAAGGTTGAAAACCGTTGAATTACCTGCTGAGCGTGGATCGATATTAGATTCATCAGGCGAACCTTTGGCCATTACCGTCGATGCCAAGAACATAACTGCGGATCAAACAATGGTCACAGATCCAGTTTCAGTTGCTCAGGCTCTCTCTCCCATTTTGGGGGCAGACGCAGACATTTTGGCGAAACGTCTGACGGGAGATCGTCGCTTCATGTATCTCGCCAAGGAAGTCACTCCACAAATTTGGGAGCAAATATCGGCACTACGCCTCCCGGGAGTATTTAGTGAAAATACTTCCCGGAGAATTTACCCATCAGGGGATCTCGCCGCAAATGTCATTGGATTTGTGGGGGCACAAGGCTCTGGACTCGGCGGATACGAGTACGCCTTCAATGATCAACTCAGTGGTACACCTGGAAAATCAACGTATGAGCGAGGACCAGGGGGCAGGGCGATCCCAACGGGTTCATCGGTGCGAATTGACGCCCAACCTGGCGTCGATATTGAGCTCACCATTGATCGTGACATTCAGTATTTTGCCCAAAAAGAAATCGCTCTGGCGGTACAAAAATCAGGTGCCATTGACGGAACCGTTGTCGTTATGGATCCCAAGAGTGGGCAGATTTTAGCTTTGGCAACTGCTCCAACTTTTGACCCAAACTTTCCAACGCAAAGCGCTCAAAGAAATCTCAACAACAGGCCTTTGACTTCTGCATTTGAACCCGGTTCGACAAGCAAAGTAATGACTCTGGCTGCTGTCATCAATGAAGGTGCGGCAACGCCATACACACCCATTAAAGTTCCGGGTTCGCTTCCACGAGGCGATAAGGATTTCCGTGATTCGACACCCCATGGAACCTTGAACTTGACACTTAGTGGAGTGATGGCCAAGTCCAGCAACATCGGAACGATACTGGCCGCCGAACGGATAGGTGGAAAGAAACTTTCCAAATATTTAAAGAAGTTCGGAATTGGTCAACCGACAGGGCTTGGATTTCCTGGGGAAACTAGCGGGTTCGTTCCCGAGTACAAGGACTGGTCCCCAACATCTTTTCCTACGATCGCATTCGGGCAAGGGCTCAGCGTGAACGCAGTGCAAGTTGCCAGCGTCTTCTCGACTATTGCTAATGACGGCTTGCGTGTTGAACCGTCTTTAGTCAAGAAAATCGTTCATTCAGATGGAAGTTTTGAAGAACCCGAAGCACCCGATACAACGCGCGTCGTTTCGCGTGAGACCGCAATACAAGTCAGAGCGATGCTAGAAAGTGTTGTGGGTGAAGGTGGAACTGCGACGAATGCCAAAATACCGGGCTACCGGGTAGGCGGCAAGACGGGAACTGCCCAAGTTGTTGACAAACGAACAGGCGGATATAACAATCAGGTAATCGCCTCATTCGTGGGCATGGTTCCAGCAGACAATCCACAACTCGTTGTCGCAGTGTTTATATCTCAACCGCAAAGCGGACGTTATGGTGGTGAATTGGGAGCTCCGGTTTTCAAGAAAGTTTCGAGTTACGCACTTGGGGCATTGGAGATTCCACCAACTGGTTCACAAGCACCTAAACTTGCATTGACTTTTGGAGGTTGACGTGAGTTCGACATCGGTTGTCGAGATTGCTTCCCTTATCGGTGCTGGACTTTCAGGTAACCCCAGTGGGGTTGTTAATGGTGTTTCATTAGATTCGACGCGCATCGCAGAGAAGGAATTATTCGCTGCATTGCCCGGTCGATCTGTGCATGGCGCTCGCTTCGTCGGTGAGGCGATTCAGCGCGGGGCATCGGCAATTTTAACCGATCCCGCGGGAATCCAACTGATTTCGGAATTGGATATCCCGCGCACCATTGCCATACTCGAGGTCGAAGATCCAAGGGTCTGTCTCGGTGATGTATGCAAATTAGTCTACGGCGATCCAACATCGAACATAATAGTAATTGGAGTCACGGGAACGAACGGAAAAAGCACGACGACCAGCATGATTTACCAAGCTGCTCGTGCAATTGGGATGAGTGCGGGGTTGATTGGCACTCTTGCTACGTTGATCGACGGTGAAGAAGTCGTGAGCACCCGGACAACCCCTGAAGCGCCTGATCTTTTTCGTACACTCGCACGCATGAGGACGGCGGGCGTAAAAATCATCACGATGGAAGTCTCTAGCATTGCTTTGTCTGAGCATCGAGTCAATGGATTGCAATTCGATTGTGTGGCATTTACTAACCTCTCACACGATCATCTGGATTACCACGGTTCAATGGATGAGTATTTCGCTGCAAAGGCTCAACTTTTTACACCAAAATTTGCTCGATTCGCGTTGATTTGTACAGACAGTTCTTGGGGAGTGGAACTGTGCAAGAAAGCAACAATCCCTTTCGAATCCGTGGGGACGCTGGGATCACCGGACTGGAAAATCAGTCGAGGCAATAACACGCCTTCGAGTTCTTCTTGGACTATCAGTGGGCCACGTGAGGAAATCACATTTGACTCGTTGGCATTACCAGGAAAAATAAATGTATTAAATGCGGCTATCGCACTCTCGGTTCTCGATCATGTGGGTATCCGTGGTAACAATGTGGTCCAAGCGATTTCTAAGGCCACCGTGCCCGGTAGGGGTGAGTTGGTCGGCAAACGCGGCGATGTTTCATTCTTCGTGGACTATGCCCACTCACCTGATTCAATCGAGGAATTTTTAACAGGCCTAAAAAACCAATTCAGTGGGAGAGTCATTACTGTTTTGGGTGCTGGTGGGGATCGAGATACCAGCAAGCGTGCGGCGATGGGTCGCGTGAGTGCCAGCCTGTCTGACATCGTTATCGTGACAGATGACAATCCGCGTTCAGAGGATCCAGGCGAGATTCGTAAACAGATCCTCGAGGGTGTTGCCGAATGCCCGGGATCGCATGTGGTCGAGATAGGCGACAGGCGTACAGCGATCACTCGCGCTTGGGAATTGGCCGATGGCCGCGATGTAGTGGCAATACTCGGTAAAGGCCACGAACGTGGTCAAGAGGTTATGGGCCGAACGATTGCATTTAGTGATGTTGACGTTGTGAGCGAACTGTTAGGAGAAAAGGGTTAACATGATTGACTTCACAGCGCAACAACTTGAGGAAATCACGGGCGGCACTCTTACTGGCTTCGAACACGAACAGGTCCTCAATATTCCTGGATTTTACGTAGACTCTCGAAACCCCATTGATAGCGGAATTTATGTGGCACTCATTGGGGAAAAGGTTGATGGACATGTTTTTTTGGCAGACGTTCAGGCGGCTGGAGCAACTTTGGCTATTGTCGCAATAGGCTCGACACAACCGGTCCCTGAAGATCTTCCTCTGCTTCGAGTATCAGATCCATTGATTGCCTTGGGTCAGATCGCTCACTGGGTCCGCCTCAATGTGCTCACCGCTCGAGTTATCGGTATAACGGGCTCGAGTGGAAAAACGTCGACCAAGGACTTGATTGCAGGCATTTTGGGACAGTACGGTCAATGTGTTGCCCCGCCTGGTTCATTTAATACGGAAGTTGGTCTACCACTCACGATTCTCAGCGCTGGCGTCGAAACTCAATTTCTCGTTTTAGAAATGGGTATGCGCGGGATTGGACATATTTCTACTCTGGCGGAAATTGCTGTGCCTGATATCGGTGTTGTGCTCAACGTTGGTTCAGCACATATTGAATTACTGGGCAGCATTGAAAATATTGCGAAAGCCAAAGGAGAATTAGTCCACTCGTTACCGAGCACCGGAGTGGCAATCCTTAATCAAGACGATCCATTTGTCGCTCGGATGAGCGAGGGACTCAAATGCTCGCACTTGACATTTGGAGAGACGCGAGGCAGTGACATTTATGCCAGCAATGTCAGTATGGAACCTGATGGAACAACGCGCTTCAATGCGACCTATCAGGGTGTTACACATGCGGTTCATGTCAAATTAATTGGTGAGCACTATGTCAGTAATGCCTTGGCGGCCCTGAGTGCAAGTGTGGCTGCGGGAGTGCCTTTTCACACTGCGTGCGATTTTCTCGGCAACGTAGATGTGATCAGTAATTGGCGCATGGAAGTCACCCAAGCCGCAAATGGTGTAACCGTAATCAATGACTCCTATAACGCTAACCCTGAGTCGATGCGGGCAGCTCTTAAGACCCTGGCTCAATTGGGTTCCCGGGAGCCTCGTCGCCGCACGTGGGCGATTTTAGGGGAGATGCGGGAGTTGGGTGATTACTCTCTTGACGCACACGACGCTATTGGCAGGTTAGCGGTCCGTCTAGATATCTCGCGTTTAGTTTGCGTGGGTACAGGGACGAAAGTAATGCACTTGGCGGCTTCAAATGAGGGGTCGTGGGGCAAAGAGTCGGCTTGGGTCTCTGACATCGATGAAGTCATGGGGTTACTGGCCAAGGAGTTGGAGCCGGGTGACATTGTTTTGGTGAAAGCATCTCGATCAATCGGACTTGACCGAGTGGCTAGTGAGGTTATCGAACTTTCGTTAAGTAGTGTTAGTGAGGACTTTGAGTCAGGAACTGATCGAGAGCAGGGAGCTCCATGAGGCTAGTCGTTATTGCGGGTGCGATAGCGACTTTGATTTCCTTTCTTGGAACTCCTCTACTCATTAACCTATTGCGTAAACACGGTTACTCTCAGGCGATTCGGGCATCACAAGAGGGCCGGCTTTATCCCGCACACGAAGGTAAGCGCGGCACCCCTTCCATGGGTGGACTCGCCATTATCATCGCCGTTCTTGGGGGTTACTTTCTCACTCATTTAGTTACTTGGCGACCCGTTTCAATTTCCGCGTTACTTGTCCTGTATTTGATGGTTGGTCTAGGTTTAGTTGGTTTAGCAGACGACTATTTGAAAATCTTCAAACAAAGAAGTACCGGTCTCAGAGCCAGAACGAAACTGATTGGACAAGCGGTTGTAGCATTTTCGTTCGCTTACTTATCCGTTCAATTCCCCGATGCCACGGGGAACACAGCTGCTTCGATGGCTATTTCTTTCGTCCGAGACACGAGCATTGTCTTGCCATTGGGACTGTTCTTGCTTTGGGTGTGGTTCTTAGTGACAGCGACAACCAATGGCGTCAATCTCACAGATGGTCTTGATGGTCTAGCCGTTGGCGCGGCAATCATGAGTTTCTTGGCTTATGTGCTGCTAGCAATTTGGCAATATGGGCAAAACTGCGCATTCGAAGTCACTGAGTTCTGTTACAACACTCAAAATCCACTTGACCTGGCAATGGTTGCGGCAGCTACGGCTGGCGCGAGTTTTGGTTTCTTGTGGTTCAACACTTCCCCTGCCCGAATCTTCATGGGAGACACGGGCTCGCTCGCTTTGGGTGGTGGAATTGCAGGCCTGGCAGTACTGACTCGCACGGAACTCTTACTGCCCTTGATTGCGGGTCTTTTCCTCATCACAACTTTATCGGTGATTGGGCAAGTCGGCTCCTATAAATTAACGGGCAAGAGAATATTTCGAATGGCTCCCTTGCATCACCATTTTGAAATGCTTGGGTGGCCCGAGATCCAAATCGTGGTTAGGTTTTGGATTATTCAGGGGCTTTGCATCGGTGCGGGACTAACGATTTTTTATGCTGAATGGGTTCGAGCTTGATGCATAATCTTGAAGAGTTGACATCCCGTGACGCAAATTGGTCATCGCTGCACGTCGGTGTTTTGGGTTTAGGTATTGCTGGTTTTGCAGCAGCCGATGCCCTAATGCAACTGGGATCCAAGGTGAGCATCATCGATTCTTCATCAAATGACGAAGTGAGTGAACGCGCAAATATTCTCGGTTCCCTTGGCGCATCGGTGTTCTTGAAGGCCAATGAACTTCCCGAGCAGAGTTTTGATTTAGTGGTGACGTCTCCTGGATTACCTCCCCAACACCATTTCCATCGGCAGGCGAAACTTAAGGGAATCCCCATCTGGGGGGAACTCGAATTAGCGTGGAGAATTCGCCCGAAAAGTGGTGGTGCTCAATGGCTGTGCGTGACCGGCACTAACGGGAAGACGACGACAACACTCATGCTGGACTCCATTTTGCGGGCTGCAGGGCTTCGCACAGAGGCGGCGGGAAATATTGGACATTCACTTGTCGGTGTTGTGCTGCATGACGAGCTTGACGTGATTGCAGTTGAAGTAGGCGCCCCCCAACTGCCGTTTGTTCACACTATGAGTCCATGGGCATCTGTATGTCTCAACATTGCATCAGATCACATTGATCACTTTGGAAATTTCAATGAATATACAAATGCAAAAGCTCTTATATATGAGCGAACTCAATTTGCAGCCGTGTACAACGGCCATGACAACGCAACGTTGTCCATGGTCGAATCAGCCGATGTCATGGAAGGCTGTCGTGCGGTCGGTTTCACGCGTGGCACTCCGGGGCTGAGTGAATTGGGTGTGGTTGACGGGGCGCTCGTGGATCGTGCCTTTATTCCCAATCGCAGGGATTATGCCCAGGAATTGGCACTTGTCAGTGACATTCATCCTGCGGCAGATCACAACACGGAGAATGCCCTTGCAGCTTCGGCACTAGCTCGTGCGTTTGGTGCAGTGACTGTTACCGAGGAAAATCGTGTGTCACCGACAGCGGTGCGTGATGGGCTTCGTAGTTTTAACCCCGCCCCACATCGAAACGCATTGGTCGCCAGTGAGGGGGGTGTCACATACATCGATGACTCTAAGGCTACGAATGCGCATGCGGCACATAGATCCCTTTCCTCGTACCCTTCGGTGATTTGGGTAGCCGGGGGATTGGCGAAGGGGCAGGATTTTGATGAACTCGTAATGGCTCATGCTGGCCGGTTTAAATTGGTAATTTTGCTGGGAACCGATGCTCCGATAATTGCTGATGCCCTCACTCGACACGCACCAAATGTCCCAGTAATCACACTGGTCACTCGAGAGACTAGTGCCATGAACGAGGCTGTCCAGATCGCACATGAACGGGCGGTCAGAGGTGACACCGTTTTACTAGCACCGGGTTGCGCCTCATGGGACATGTTTAAGAACTATTCACACCGCGGTGAAATTTTTGCCAACGCCGTGGCGAATGAATTGGGCCATTGATGTCTCTCCCCACGCGGCCTATTTCTGCAGGATTTTCCAAGGTGAACGAAGCCTATAAAAAGTCTCGTTTCGTCTTATTGGCGGAGCATCCTTTAAGTACTTATTACTTGATTATGGGCTCCACACTGCTATTGCTAGGGCTCGGCTTGATCATGGTACTTTCTGCTTCATCGGTAGAAAGCGTCCGCATTTTTGGATCTGCCTATACGTTGGCCCAGCGACAGGCGCTTTTCGCTGTTGCTGGAGTCATCGCTTTAATTTTCGCCGCTCGTTCGTCAATTCAATTTTGGCGCAAGAGCGCTTGGGTATTTCTCACGATCGCGTTTGTACTCCTCATTTTGGTTCTCATCATTGGTGTTGAAGTTGCTGGTCAACGAAACTGGATTGAAATATTCGGTCCGTTTAGACTGCAACCCAGTGAGTTTGCCAAGTTAGCGCTTGTTATTTGGGGCGCAGAGGTCTTGACCCGCAAAGATCGTCACATTCCGACTTGGCGGAATATCTTGGTACCAATTCTTCCCGTCGCTGGAATCATGATGATTCTAGTTTTGTTACAGGGTGATTTTGGAAACACTTTAATGCTTGCGGCAATTTTGTGCGGAATTCTTTTTGCGGCGGGGATTCCTGTTCGTCTTTTTGCACTCTTTGGTGGCTTTGGCCTTTTTGCCGTATGGCTGCTGACTCTTGCCGCGCCTTATCGCATGGAACGCATTACCAACTGGCTCAATCCGGATGCGGATCGCCTCGGGTTTGGTTGGCAGGTCGCACAAGGCCAATACGCCCTGGGAACAGGTGGTATATGGGGCGTTGGGCTAGGCGGTAGTCGTGAGAAATGGGGCTCACTTCCTGAGGCGCATACTGACTTTATTTTTCCTGTTATTGGCGAAGAGTTGGGCTTAATTGGAACATCCGCAGTGCTGCTACTCTTCGGCATTTTGGCCTTCTCAATTTTTAGGCTGAGCAGGAATTCGCAGGAACCATTTGTGCGCCTAGCGGCAGCCGGCGTAGGGTCATGGATCGTGGTCCAAGCAGTAATCAACATCGGTGCCGTTCTCGGACTGCTACCCGTAACAGGAGTGCCTCTCCCACTTGTTTCCTATGGCGGTTCCTCACTCATCCCCACTTTGATCGCAATAGGAATGTTGCTGGCCTGCGCTCGGAATGAACCTCGAGCTCGTCACATTATTCGGCGTAGGCAAACAGCTTCCGCCATGCGTCGACGCTAGCCTCGAGAGTTCACAAGGAAAAACGCAATGAAATTCGTCCTTGCCGCCGGTGGAAGTGCCGGTCACGTATATCCGGCCATTAATACTGCCCGAGCCATTCTCGAGCTCGATCCCACATCCGAAGTCACCATCATGGGAACGGATCGAGGTCTGGACACGACATTGGTGCCGCCAACCGGGCTTGCGCTTGAATTACTACCGTCAGCGCCTTTTCCCAGAAAAATAAACGGGCAGGCTGTCGCTTTCGTTCCAAAATTTCTCACATCCATCAGATTGGCTCGCAAGTTTATGAAGGAAAATAAGACGGATGTCGTTATTGGATTCGGTGGATATGCGAGTGCCCCTGCATATTTGGCGGCAAAGAGTTTGGGCATCTGCGTAATTGTTCACGAAGCGAATTCAACTGCTGGGTTAGCAAATAAACTTGGGTCGAGACTCACATCGAATGTAGCAACCATGTTTGATGGCGTTATTCCCAATGCTCGTGTTATTGGAATGCCACTGAGTGAAGATATTGTTCAACTCGACCGACATCGCGAGCGAGTTGTGGCTCGTCAATTTTTCAGACTTCCGGAAACTGGCCCCGTCCTTCTTATATTTGGTGGCTCCCAGGGCGCACAATCAATTAATTCCGTATGTACGGCGGTATTACCTGAGTTACTGGCGGCTGGCGTGAGCGTTCTTCACTCGGTTGGTGGTGCAAACTTTGAACCAGGAAGTGAGGTCATCGACCCCTCAGGTGCCTGCTACATCCCCGTTCCATTCATAAATCGCATGGACTTGGCCTACAGCGCGGCTGATTTAGTTATTGCCCGCGCTGGAGCCATGACAGTTGCTGAGATTTCAACCGTTGGTATTCCTGCAATTTTTGTCCCGCTACCTATTGGAAACGGTGAACAAAAGCGAAATGCGAGAAAGTTAATTGATAGTGGGGCAGCTCGTGTGTATGAAAATTCAGGATTCACTCCAGAAGTGATCGTGGGTGAAATATTGCCTCTCATCCGTGATGTGCGCGAACTTGCAAACATGGAGGCTGCAATGAATATTGGGAACTCACCAAATGCTGCTAAGGAATTGGCGCGTTGGGGGTTATCGTGTTCATAAAGGTGGCTTTCACGTTGAAAAGGAGATATTGAGCGTGGCTTTGCGGGATTTGGGTCGTGTGCACGTGGTGGGAATTGGTGGTGCCGGGATGTCCGGGATCGCAAAAATTTTGGCCTCACGTGGCGTGTACGTCAGCGGATGCGACGCAAAAGATTCACGAAGACTTTCGGCCCTCGGTGCGGTCGGAATTGACACCATGATCGGTCATGATCCAGCCCATGTCGATGAAATAGACACAATAATTCTTTCAACCGCTATCCCAGCAAAAAATTCTGAACGTGTTGAGGCGACCCGTATAGGCAAACGAGTGATGAACCGCGCGGAGGCCTTGAGCGCAATCATGAGCGGATTTACGGGCGTCGCCGTCACGGGTACTCATGGGAAAACGACTACAACGTCGATGGTTACGGTTGCACTCCAACATGCGGGAGCGGATCCATCCTTTGCCATCGGCAGTGAACTCAATGAAAGTGGAGCAAATGCACATCTAGGCACAGGTAGCCTTTTTATTGCCGAAGCCGACGAAAGCGATGGAGCCTTTCTGCAACTGAACCCGAGTGTTGCCATAGTGACCAATATTGAGGCGGACCATCTTGATTACTGGGGGACTTTCGAGGCCATTGAGCAAGCATTTCTTGACTTCGCTTTGGGCATTAAAAAACGTCAAGGTTTTCTCGTCGTATGCATGGATGACCCAGGAGCTGCTCGACTCATTGAGTCGGCGAGATACGCGGATATTGACATTCGCAGTTACGGGGAAAGCCCTGACGCAGACTTCCACATGGTTGACGTCCAGCCCTCTTCACAGGGGTGGAGTTTTGACACAGCACATCAGGGTGTTCGTTTAGGGCGCGTGCACCTCCAAGTATTCGGTCATCACAATGCTTTGAACGCACAAGCAGCCCTAGTAACCATGATCGGTATGGGCTACACGGCTCAACAGGGGATCGAGGGTTTGAGTAAATTCAGTGGCACTCGCCGCCGCTTCGATTTCAAAGGAGAAGCTGGTGGAATCCGCGTATACGACGATTACGCTCACCACCCGACGGAGATCACCGCAACTCTTCGAGCGGCACGCGAACTGGTGGGTCAAGGTAGGCTCATTGTGGCATTTCAAGCGCACCACTATTACCGGACAGCTTTGTTTTCTCAAGAATTTGGCGCAGCACTTGGTTTAGCTGACAAAGTTGTTGTACTCGAAGTATTCGCACCCGGTGAAGAACCTATCCCTGGTGCAAGTGGACAAACAATGGCTGCCAATGTCCCACTTCCTCCAGATTGTGTAATTTTTGAACCGTCCTGGTCTGCAGTTGCCCATAATTTGATTCAGGGCGCACAAAAAGGTGACATCATTATGACTCTTGGCGCCGGTGACATTGGCTTGATCGCCATAGAAGTTATCGAAAGACTGCAAGAACGTGAACCGGTGCGCCCTTATGAGTGATCGTGTATGAATGATCTTGTTAACGGCGTTAGCCAGGTAGAAGCAGAAGCAGGGGATTTTACGGCTTATCGAGCGAATAAGCGAAGTAAAAGAATCTGGATGTTCGTGCTTCCTTCACTTGCAATTCTCGCGGGTGGCCTTATTTGGTTGGTGTGGTTTTCTTCGGTATTCGCGGTCAAAGACGTTCAGGTGGTTGATTCAGCTGGAGGCATCCTTTCGCCGGATCAAATTACACAAGTTCAAGATGCCGCAAACATTCCATTTAATCAACCGATTGCCCGACTCGACACGGACTCGGCGGCTCAAACAGTTGCCAATCTTCCTTGGGTTTCATCCGTTGAAGTGCGCCGAGGCTGGCCCAATGAGGTTGTTGTAGCACTGGACATGCGGATTCCGCTTGCACGCGTCAAAGGCCCTGGACCGAGTCAAGGGGTTGATGCACAGGGGATCGTTTTTGATTCGCTTAATTTGGATGGACTGCCACTGATTGAAGCTACCGGAGCACCCCTTGTTTCAGCCGTTGAGGTTGTGGCCAACCTACCCTCGAACCTGGCCCGTAAGGTTGTCAGGATCAGGGCAGAATCCATTGACAGTATTGAACTGGATCTGAAATCAGGGTCGACCGTTCGGTGGGGCAGCTCGGACGAACCCGAGTTTAAAGCGGCCGTTCTTGATGCGCTGCTATCGCGCAGGGCCCAGATTTATGACGTCAGCGCGCCAGAATTACCCACCACGACGGATGAAAAAGGTCCCAAGAAAGCTTAAATATCGGTCCTTATCTGAGTCCATAAGGAAATTAATTTAAATATTTCTTGAAAATAAGGGATTCTGACTTGCGCATTGGTAGCCGGACCGTCTATGGTCCGCGCGGCCACAAGCGAACCAATTGCTTAGCCTCTGGTAGAGGTTGAGGGTTTGTGGCTAAAGAGTTCGATGGACCCCCTTTCATCGACACGAACGGAAAAGGAGAGCGGCCGTGGCGGCTCCACAGAATTACCTGGCAGTTATCAAAGTTGTTGGTATCGGCGGCGGCGGTGTTAATGCTGTCAACCGGATGATCGAAGTCGGCCTCAAAGGGGTCGAGTTCATCGCCATCAACACAGATGCACAAGCACTCCTTATGAGTGACGCTGACGTCAAACTTGACATTGGTCGCGAACTCACTCGAGGTTTGGGTGCTGGAGCCAATCCCGAGGTTGGTAAGAAGGCGGCTGAAGATCACCTAGAAGAGATCGAGGAGGTCCTTCGCGGGGCCGACATGGTTTTCGTTACCGCAGGCGAAGGCGGTGGAACGGGTACGGGTGGTGCGCCGGTCGTTGCGAATATTGCGAGGTCCTTGGGTGCGCTGACAATCGGTGTGGTCACAAGGCCATTTGGTTTTGAGGGACGTCGTCGTATGTCACAGGCCGATCAAGGAGTTGACGAATTGCGAGCAGAGGTCGACACCCTCATCGTGATTCCCAATGACCGATTGTTGTCCCTCGCCGACCGTGAAATCTCAGTCATTGATGCATTCCGTCAAGCAGACCACGTGCTGCTTCAGGGAGTGAGCGGAATCACCGACCTCATCACAACTCCGGGCTTGATTAACCTTGACTTCGCTGACGTAAAGAGTGTTATGCACTCGGCAGGTTCAGCACTTATGGGTATCGGTTCCTCACGTGGTGAAGACCGCGCAGTTCAGGCAGCGGAAAAGGCAATTTCCAGCCCGCTTCTGGAAGCTGGCATTGACGGTGCACATGGTGTCCTACTTTCAATTTCAGGTGGCAGTGACTTGGGTCTATTCGAGATTAATGAAGCAGCCCGACTCGTTGCCGACGCGGCGCACCCCGATGCAAATATCATTTTCGGCGCAGTGATTGATGACACTTTGGGCGATGAAGTGAGAGTTACCGTCATTGCCGCTGGATTTGATGGAGGGGAACCTCCGGTTAAAAAGGTGTCAGCAAAGGATGCCGCGATAGCCGAAGCTCCTGTTTTTGGGCAGAGCGTCAATCAGCCTAAGACTGTGTCATTCGATGACACCGACGACGATCTAGACATCCCTGATTTCTTGAAGTAAATGCTTCTTCCCCTTGCCAGCGGTGTTTTTACACCGGTGGCACCTGGTGACCGTCCAGCTTCCTGGGCGGTCACTGGTCGTTTGGGTGGTCACAGTAGGGGGGAATTTTTTGGGGCAAACATTGCTCGACACGTTGGGGATGATCCAGATATCGTGGCACGGAATCTCGAGGACTTGGCTGCACTCGTCCAGGTCCAAGGACACAACCTAGCCCTGATGGATCCGATACACGGGAGTTCAATCGCTCAAGTAACACGCCCAGGATCATTTAACGGCATGGATTCACTCGTCAGTGAACAATTCGATGTCGGGTTAGTGGCCATGGGGGCAGATTGCGTTCCATTAATTCTCTATGGTTCACGTGGAAATAAGAGACCGGTAATTAGTGCCATCCATTGCGGATGGAAAGGATTAGTCGCGGGTGTTGTCGCTGCCACGATCACCGAACTTCGCATGCAGGGAGCGAGTCAAATTCAATCAGTCGTTGGGCCGTCAATCTGCGGCTCGTGTTATTCAGTTGCGCCGGATCGACGGGAGCTCATTCGTACCGCCACTCCGATAGATGTTTCGCAGGCTGCACTGGCCGTTGCAGGTGGGATTGATGTTCGCGCTGGGGTCTTATCCCAATTGGCACTGGAAGGCATCACCTCAATTGTCGTGGGTGGGTGCACTTTTGAGAATTCGAAAACCCTTTTTTCGTATCGCCGAGATGGTCAGACGGGGCGTCAAGGAATAATCATTGCGATGCACGAGAATCAAGGACAACCATGATGGAAGATTCCTTTGGTCGTCGACATGAACTCGAACGCAATTTACAAGCGGCACGGGCACGCATCGATGCGGCCAGTGCTGGTCGATCGGTTGATTTATTGGTTGTATCAAAAACGTACCCTGCAACTGATGTCCAGATCCTCAATGACCTTGGGCAAAAAGCCTTCGGTGAAAATCGCGATCAAGAGGCGAAACGAAAAGTCGACGAATGCAATGGTGCACGAGCAATTCGGTGGCACATGATCGGTCAATTGCAAAGCAACAAACTGAACTCAATTGCCCGATGGGCCGACGTAGTTGAGTCACTGGATCGGATTGATCTGATCGCGCCATTGGAGAGGGCTGCAACATTGGCCAATCGGACTGTGGAGATTTTGATACAAATAAATTTGGATCCAGTTGATGCTCCACATCGTGGAGGACTAAACCCGCAGGCAGTACCTGATTTTCTTGAGGAATTGGACAAAGCTCCGCATCTTGTACTCGGTGGAGTCATGGGAGTTGGACCGAACCCCGACCTCGGAGCCGACGTAACGGCTTCTTTTGAGCAACTGGCAAACGTTTCGGCGATCATCACTACTTCTCACCCCGGTGCTACCGTAATTTCGGCTGGGATGTCGGGGGATCTTGAGCAGGCGATCAAGGCCGGTGCGACACAAGTGCGACTTGGTAGCGCGATCCTCGGACAGAGGTAATCTGTGGGGTAAAGTGAGGTCATGCGCTTTGGCTTGATCAACTTTATTTTTCTCACAAATGACGGGAGGGTAGACAATGGCTAGTGGCATTCGCCGAATGGCTGTCTATCTTGGTTTGGTCGAAGACGATTCCTATTCAGATGAAAGCACGAATGGGGGATACGACGATCCCAGAAGTTCTCGAAACTCACCCGAGCGATACGAATCGAGAGTCCAGACTTCTAATCGGGCCAGTTCCTCACGGGGATTCGCTGATGATTACGGCTATGAATCTGCACCGAATCCACAAACGACTCGGCCACGTGAGTCCCGTGGCGTCAGAACTATTCGACGTGATGAAGAACTTCCTAGTCGCAATGTTGCGAGTGCCCCGGTACCTCAACGAAATTTTGAGTTCGGACGCATCGAATCCATCCACCCACGGTCTTACAACGATGCGCGCCGTATCGGTGAGGAGTATCGCGAGGGAATCCCGGTAATCATGAATCTGGGTGACCTAGACGACAGTGATGCAAAGAGAATTATTGACTTCGCTGCAGGATTAGTTTTTGGATGCCGTGGGAGTATTGAACGCGTTACTAACAAAGTTTTCTTGCTTTCTCCCGTGAACGTTGATGTGGGGGACCAAGCGCGTGCACAGGTGGCCCAGGACGGTTTCTTCAATCAAAGTTAACTCAGGTAGGTTGAGCAAGTGAATACGGTCGGCGCGTGGATTGCCAATATCCTCTTCCTCTATTTATTAGTGCTCATTGGGAGATTAATATTTGACTTTGTCCAGGTTTTTGCGCGCGACTGGCGTCCATCCGGATTCATCTTGGTAATCGTTGAAGGGATTTACAGCCTCACGGAGCCCCCGCTGAAACTGATCCGAAGGTTTATCCCGCCATTGCGATTAGGTCAAGTATCATTGGATCTTGGGTTTTTGATCCTATTAATTGGTATTCAAATTCTCATCGGGATTTTTCGAGGGCTTTAAACTTTCTCGATTCCAAAGTTGGCATCAATTTCACTTTCGGACCCTTCAATCGTAAATCCGGAAACCGGTTCAGATACGCGGGTCACACTCAATGCGAGGACTTCGATAGCTATTTCTCCACCATGAACATTTATGGAGTCGACTACGTCTTGGTTGTTTGAGTTCCACGTGACATTCACACGATCGCTAATTTCTAAGCCAGCTTTTTTTCGTCCTTCTTGGAGCGATCGCACAATGTCGCGGGCCATGCCGGCTAGGGCCAGTTCACGGGTGATCTCCAAATCAAGTGCAAAGCTTTCACCGGCATCGGCCGCGACTGCCCAGCCCTCGACGGGTGTCTCTGTGATGACCAGATCAGCCAGTTCAATCGTGGCCGTTCCGTCAACTCCGTTGATTTCGTAGTCGACCCTTCCCTCATTTCGCAATTCATTTACCAGCTCAGTTGGATCCTGCTGTGAGATGTGCGCTGCCACGAGTGGGGTTTGTTTGCCAAATCGGGCGCCCAGGGATCTGAAGTTAGGTTTGAGGGAAATATTGACAAGGTCGCTATCGGAGACATCTAGGGTGAGCAGCTCCCGCACATTGAGTTCCTCTGCTACCTCGGCAACTAAATCCGCGGGGAGTTCATTCCAACCGGGTGCGCTAATGAGTGCGCGACCCAGCGGCTGCCGAGTTTTCACCGAACTGGTTGCGCGTGCTGAGCGTCCTAGTTCAGTGACCCGACGTGCAAGTTCCATGTGGGACTGCAATTGGGAATCGATAATTGAAGCACTGGGCCAACTGGCAAGGTGAACTGAGTCGGGGAGATCTGGTTGGGTGTCGCGGAATAGGTCTTGCCACACCCTTTCAGTAATAAAGGGCGTGTAGGGAGCCATGCACAGTGTGACAATCTGCAGCGCCTCATGCAAGGTTGCTAGTGCGGCTGGGTCTCCATCCCAAAATCGCCTGCGTGTTCTGCGCACGTACCAGTTTGAAAGATCGTCGATAAATTCGGTGATTAATCGACCGCCGAGTTGTGTATCAAAGTTTTCGAGTGCACTATCAACCTGCGCACTTAGGGAGTGTGCTTGCGTTAATAGCCAACGATCCATAATCGGACGATTCTCAACAGATGGCGCACCGTCGGTGGGTGACCACGGAGCACTTCTCGCGTACAACGAAAGGAAAGAGACCGTGTTCCAGTAGGTGAGTAAATTCTTGCGCACTATGTCAGCAATGGCGTTGTGCCCAACGCGACGTGCCTGCCATGGTGAGCCGCTGGCCAACATGAACCAACGAACAGCGTCAGCCCCATGCTGATCCATGAGGGGGATAGGTTCAAGAACGTTACCTAAGTGCTTGCTCATCTTGCGGCCATCTTCATCAAGAATATGCCCAAGACATACAACGTTTTTATAAGAAGACTCGTCAAACACCAAGGTTCCAATTGCCATCAAGGTGTAGAACCAGCCGCGAGTTTGGTCAATAGCCTCACAAACAAAATCAGCCGGGTATTGAGCGGAAAAATCATCTTTATTATGTTGCGGATACCACTGGGCTGCAAAAGGCATTGCCCCTGAGTCATACCAACAGTCAATAACTTCAGGTACTCGGACGGCTATTGCATCGCAGTGCGGGCAAGGAATTGTGATGTCGTCAATGTACGGGCGATGCGGGTCAAGCTCTGAGATTTCCTGGCCAGCAAGTTCACCTAATTCGGTGAGGGATTCAACCGCCGTCAGATGTTCGTTCTCGCAACGCCAAATGGGTAGAGGGGTGCCCCAGTAGCGGTTGCGGGAGAGCGCCCAGTCGACATTGTTAGTAAGCCAATCTCCATACCGGCCCCACTTGATCGTGTCCGGATACCAATTTGTTTTCTCATTCTCGGACATGAGTCGGTCTTTGATTGCAGTTGTCCTGATGTACCACGAGGGTTGTGCATAGTAAATAAGCGGTGTGTGGCACCTCCAGCAGTGTGGGTACGAGTGCTCATACGGTTCCTCGAGGAAAAGGAGCCCACGTTCGCGCAAGTTGGTGGTGAGGGCTGCATCAGCTTTTTTAAAAAATTCACCACCTACAAGAGGTGTTTCCGGCATGAATGTTCCGTCGGGTGCAATCGGATTCACAACGGGTAGGCCATATGCCCGACAACTAATCAAGTCGTCTGCACCAAATGCAGGAGCCTGATGTACTAAACCGGTGCCGTCTCCTGTTGTGACGTAGTCAGCAAGAATCACGAAGTGGGAGTCGGGAATATCGATTAAGTCGAAAGGTCGTTCATAGGCCATGTGTTCCAGGTCTGTACCGGGGAAAACTTCTAACACTTGATAACGGGTGGTGCCATCTTCATTGGTGGGTGAGCCAAACAGATTTTCCACTAAGTCCTGCGCCACTATGTAATGTTGATTTTCGTTGACGAGAACGCAGTAGCTTGCCGTTGGCTTGACCGCAACGGCAGTATTGGACACCAAGGTCCATGGCGTTGTCGTCCACACGAGCAGGGACAGACGGGAGTATTTGTCAGCGAGCGGCCCTTGCTTTACGGGGAATCGAACGTACACCGACGGGTCACTGACATCTTCGTAACCTTGGGCCAATTCGTGGTCGCTCAACCCGGTTCCGCAGCGCGGGCAATAGGGAGAGACTCGGTGGTCTTGAACGAGGAGCCCCGCGTTGAAAATCTGTTTCAGTGACCACCACACACTTTGAATGTAATTGGAGTCCATGGTCCAGTAGGCGCTCTCCATATCGACCCAATAGCCCATACGGGTGGTCAACTCGGTGAATGCATCAACATGACGAACGACCGATTCGCGGCATTTTGCGTTGAATTCGGCCACACCATAGTTTTCAATATCTTTTTTGCCGGAAAATCCAAGTTCCTTTTCGACGGCTAGTTCAACGGGAAGGCCATGGCAGTCCCATCCGGCTTGACGGACAACGTGATACCCCTTCATAGTTCGATAGCGAGGGAAGATGTCCTTAAATGCACGGGCCTCAATGTGATGGGTTCCTGGGGCGCCGTTGGCTGTGGGTGGTCCCTCATAAAACGTCCATGTTGGACGCCCTTTGCTTTGGGTCATAGAGGCCGCGAAAGTGTCCTCGGCTTGCCATAAAGCGAGGACTTCATGCTCCAAATCACGAAGGTTCACCGTGGGTGGGACCACTTTGTACATATAGGTGCGCTCTTCTCTGAAAAAGACGAATTCCAAAAATATTCGTCGAGGTGCTTGTCTAAGTCCGGGGTAGTGAGTAACTTTAGCGCTCGGGCAATACCATACGCACGTGCGTCGGTAGGCGCACTTTCACATATTCACATGCAGGCAACCCAGAGTAGTCTATTGATTTAAGGGGGCGGCGAGGTTGGTCGCGAAAAAAGTTCAGTCGAAAAAGATTGCTGCTAAAAAGTCGGTAGCAGTTAAGGCTCCTGCCAAGAAAGCTCCGGCCAAGAAAGCTCCGGCTAAGAAAGCTCCGGCTAAGAAAGCTCCGGCTAAGAAAGCGCCGGCTAAGAAAGCGCCGGCTAAGAAAGCTCCGGCCAAGAAAGCCCCGGCCAAAACATCTCCTGCCAAAAAGATCGCGGCCAAAAAGGTCATGCCGCTCAAACCCGTTAAGAAAGTAGCGCCCGTCAAACCTGCAAAGAAAGACCTGCCCACCCCGCCCGCCAAGAAAGTAGCTTCCGTCAAACCTGATCCCCAGGCGTCAGCGAAGAAAGCGCCGGCAAAAAGGTCGACATCTCCTGCAGTGGAAGCCGTGGTGATCGAACCCGAACCGGTGGTGAAAACTGTGTTTGAAAAGTTGGTTCCGGTGACGACACCACCCGCTAAGGGTAAGAAGGCGGCAGGAATCGTAAAAGTGATTTCACCCCGACCTGTAGCCAAGACCCCCGTGATCGTTGTGCGTGAAGATGAAAGCCCATGGACCAAAGTTGAGTTGAACAGGGTCCGCAAGGCCCTCAATGAAGACGAGGCTCGGTTGTTAGAAGAAATTGCCATGACCGAGCAGGGACTTGCGGACTTAATCCGCGATTCCGGAGACGGGGCAGGCGACGACCAAGCAGACGCAGGTAGCAAGACCTTCGAGAGAGAGCATGAGATGTCATTGGCAAACAATGCTCGAGACATGCTTGAGCAGGTTCGCCAAGCCTTGGGTCGCATCGATGATAGAAGCTACGGAGTATGCATTGCCTGCGGTAAGGGAATTGGCAAGTTACGTCTGCAGGCTTTCCCCAGAGCAACCCTGTGTATGTCCTGCAAGGTTGCTGAAGAGCGCTTCTAAACCGACAGCTAACAGAGCATGAGCAAGTGATGGCTCGCCCTCGCGTAGACTGCTGGCGTGGCCGATCCCAATCCTGTTGCGAGTAGTGGTCAAAAGCGAGGCAATCGACGCGACCTGACGGTTTTTGGCGTAACCGCCCTTCTCATCATTGGTTTTGACCAACTGACCAAGTTTTTGGCTCAAGAATATTTACTTCCACGCAGGACATCGGGTGAAGGCCCAATTGAGTTTCTCGGTGGATTCGTGAAATTTACTTACGCGGAAAATACTGGTGCCGCCTTCTCGATCGGTTCAGGCATCACCTGGATATTTACGCTAATTGCACTCGTAGTTGTGTTTGTCATATTCCGATATGCCCGCAGACTTGCGAGTTTGCCGTGGGCCTTGGTCCTTGGTGGACTACTCGGCGGCTCCCTGGGCAATCTCATAGACCGAATGTTTCGGGCTCCAGGACCGTTTCAAGGTTTCGTTGTTGACTTCATTCAGTTGCCGTATTGGGCTATTTTCAATATCGCAGACATGTCGATCGTGATATCTGGGATAGGCATTGCGATCTTGCTATTTCGTGGAATCCCCATCGATGGGAAACCTACACTCGAAACCACCCCGGTAACTGCCCCCGCAGACACCCCCGACAGGTTGGACTCGTGATCCGTGAATTCACCATTCCCGAAGGTTTGGCAGGGGAGCGACTTGACATCGCGCTCACGAGGCTTCTTGGGCTAAGCCGCTCAGCTTCAGTTGCCCTGATTGAGGCAGGGGCAATCTGCATATCGGATCGCCCACTAGCGAAAAGTGACCGTGTGGTCGAAGGCCAGCGCATTGACGTGGATCTTGATGTTTCAGCCACAAAAGAGACGATTGAAATCATTGCTGAACCTGTTCCAGGAATGACGATCATCTACGACGATTCAGATCTGGTAGTTGTCGACAAACCCGCAGGGGTTGCGGCGCACCCAAGCCGTGGCTGGCATGGACCGACGGTGATTGGTGGTTTGGCCGCAGCCGGCTACACCATTAGTACATCAGGAGCACCCGAGCGCGAAGGGATCGTGCATCGACTAGATGCGGGAACTTCGGGTCTCATGGCTGTGGCGAAGAATGAATTGTCCTACTCTCGGATGAAAAATCTATTCAGGAACAGAGAAGTTAACAAGGTGTATCACGCTGTTGTCCAAGGACTACTGGATCCACTTGTAGGAACCGTTGATGCAGCGATTGGACGCCACCCAGGACATGAGTACAAATACGCGATTACCAAGGATGGCAAGCCCAGTATCACCCACTATGAGACTCTGGAAGCCTTCCGTCACGCTTCTTTGGTTCAAGTACTCCTTGAAACGGGTCGGACCCATCAAATTCGGGTTCACATGTCCGCGATGCGTCACCCAATTGCTGGCGACACCATGTACGGTGGAGATCCGGTTTTAGCGGCTCGATTAGGTTTGGATCGTCAGTGGTTACACGCGGTAGAACTTGGCTTTGATCACCCACGAACCGGGGAACGAGTTGAATTGACAAGTGAATACAGCGAAGATCTCACCCGTGCACTTAGAATTTTGCGCGATGCTTGATCAATGATTTCCACACCTTCCCCTTGTGTGGATTGAGCAGATTTACTTGTGCAGAATTAAGCATGGAGTGGGTCCGGTTGAGTGATTTGGGCTATTAGTTTTCAGTAGATGCATTGTGATTTGATAAGGGTGATTGCATGAGCGAATCGGTGGGCAAAGGTGATTTCGTTCACCTTCACGTGCACACCGAGTACTCGATGCTAGACGGCGCCTCAAAACTCGATGATCTCTTTCTGGCGGCCAAAGAACAGGGCATGCCTGCAATCGCTATGACCGACCACGGAAACCTTTATGGCGCCTACGACTTTTGGAAAAAGGGCAAGGCATATGGAGTAAAGCCGATCATTGGACTTGAGGGCTATTACGCCCCACAAGGTCGATTTGAGCGTTCCCAATTTGATTTTGGCGGCGGCTTTGATGAGGGAGCACCAGAGGATCCGGGGGCAGGTCGCGGTAAGCACAGCTACACGCATATGACCCTTTGGGCCGAAAACACCCACGGTATGCACAATCTTTTCCGATTGTCATCTCTGGCCAGTATTGAGGGTTACTACCACAAGCCGCGATTTGACCGCGAGCTTTTGGATCGGTACGGCAAGGGCCTCATAGGTACAACAGGATGCGCTAGTGGTGAGGTAAATCGCTGGCTTCAGGCTGGGCAATACAAGAAAGCATTGGCAACGGCTGCTGATTACCGGGATATTTTTGGCGCGGGCAACTTCTTTGCCGAAATCATGGACCATGGTCTTGCGATTGAACGCAACTTCATGCCGGACTTGATCAAGATTGCGAAGGCGCTTGATCTGCCATTAATTGCAACGAACGACATGCACTATGTGCATGAGACTGACGCTGATACACATGATGTCCTGTTGTGTATCGGAACCCGAACGACACTTGATGACCCTAAACGATTCAGATTCAATGCCCGTGACTTTTATCTGAAGTCCGCGGCTCAAATGCGAGATCTGTGGCGTGAATTCCCTGAGGCTTGCGATAACACTCTCCTGGTAGCCGATCGGTGCAATGTTGAATTCAATGAAGGCGCCAACCTCATGCCTCGTGCTGACATTCCTGCAGGAGAAAGTGAAGAGTCTTGGCTGGTTAAGGAAGTGGAGATAGGCCTAGCACGCAGGTACCCGACCGGTGTCCCAGACAAAGTGCGAATACAGGCCGAGTACGAATTGGGAGTCATTGCCCAAATGGGTTTCCCTGGTTACTTCTTGGTGGTTGCTGACCTCGTTCAGCATGCAAAGAACAGTGGCATCCGAGTGGGCCCCGGTCGTGGTTCTGCTGCTGGCGCCATGATCGCTTACGCACTGGGTATCACCGACTTGGATCCCATAGAACACGGTTTGCTCTTTGAGCGATTCCTCAATCCCGAGCGAATCTCGATGCCTGATATCGATATAGACTTTGATGAACGCAGGCGTTCGGACATGATTCGTTACGCCACGGAAAAGTATGGGGAAGAGCGAGTCGCTCAGATTGTCACGTATGGGTCAATCAAGGCAAAAGCGGCCATTAAAGACAGTGCCCGTGTTTTGGGTTTGCCCTATTCGGTGGGCGACCGAATAACAAAAGCCATGCCACCGTCCGTTATGGGCAAGGACGTCACACTCAAGGGAGCATTTGACCCCCAAGATTCCCGCTATTCCGAAGCTGTTGAATTCCGTGCGCTATATGCGAGTGATCCAGAAGTACAGACTGTTGTTGATACGGCCAAGGGTCTTGAAGGACTAAAACGCCAGCCGGGTGTGCATGCCGCAGGTGTGATTTTGTGTAGTGAGCCACTCATGGACGTGATTCCGGTGTGGAAACGGGAACAGGACGGCGCGATCATTACCCAGTTTGACATGGGTGCATGTGAATCCCTCGGTCTTTTGAAAATGGACTTCTTAGGTTTGCGTAACCTCAGCGTCCTTGATGACTGCCTAGAAAATATTAAAAATAACACCGGTGATGAAATTGTTTTGGAAACCTTGACACTCGACGACAAACTTGCCTACGAACTGCTTTCACGCGGAGACACGCTAGGGGTCTTTCAACTTGACGGTGGCCCGATGCGTTCGTTATTGCGATCCATGGCCCCAGACAATTTCGAAGATATTTCAGCGGTGCTCGCGCTTTACCGACCAGGACCAATGGGTGCGAATGCACACAATGACTATGCGGATAGAAAAAATGGACGTAAACCGGTTGTTCCGATTCATCCTGAACTTGAAGAGCCTTTAAGTGAGATCCTTGGCGACACCTATGGACTGATCGTCTACCAAGAACAGGTCATGGCTATTGCTCAACAACTAGCCGGATATTCACTGGGCAAAGCAGATCTACTCCGTCGGGCGATGGGCAAGAAGAAAAAGGAAATTCTTGAAAAAGAGTTTGTGCCTTTCAGTGAGGGCATGCGCGAGCGAGGATTCTCTGATCCAGCCATTAACAAGTTATGGGAAGTGCTTGTTCCCTTCTCCGATTACGCGTTCAATAAGGCTCACACTGCGGGCTACGGACTCGTTTCCTATTGGACTGCTTACTTAAAAGCCAATTACCCGGCTGAGTACATGGCAGCACTACTGACTTCAATGGCTGATGACAAGGAACGTTCCGCAATATATCTCAATGAATGCCGTCGCATGGGAATCAAGGTTTTACCGCCTGATGTCAATGATTCCGATGCAAACTACACACCACGGGGGAGTGACATTCGTTTTGGATTAACGGCCATCCGGAATGTAGGAACAAATGTTGTGGACTCCGTTATTGCTACTCGAAAAAAAGTTGGTCGCTTTGCCGATTTTCACGACTTTATTGCCAAAGTAGATATCGCAGTGTGCAATAGGCGAGTTGTCGAGTCATTGGTGAAAGCCGGCGCTTTTGACAGTTTGGGTCATACCCGTAAAGGGCTAACTGCAGTCCATGAACAAGTAATTGATGCAGCAGTTGACATCAAGCGCTCCGAGGCAATTGGGCAGTTTGATTTATTTGGCGGGCTAGAAGTCAGTGCTGACGTCTCACTCATTGAACGACCGTTGATTGGCATTACTGAGTGGGAGAAATCACTGTTGCTCGCACACGAACGTGACATGTTGGGCCTTTATGTCTCAGATCATCCACTCTTCGGCATGGAAAGTGCATTGGCTCAACTATCGGATCGGAGTATTGCATCCGTTTTGATTGATGAACATATTGACGGTCAAGTCGTTTCACTGGGTGGCTTGGTCACCAGTGTCGTCCGAAAAACCACTAAAAAAGGCTCTGCTTGGGCAATCGTGACATTGGAGGACCTGGAAGGAAGCCTTGAAGTCATGGTTTTCCCAGCATCCTATGCATCCTTTGGCACGCTTCTCGTTGATGACTCTATTTTGGTGATTCGCACCAAGATTGATCGAAGCGAAGACGAGGGAGTCAGGGCTATTGCTCTTGAAGTATCTGCCCCTGACCTCTCCGGTGCTCCAACAGGTCCCGTTCGTTTGACCATGGCGGCAACTCGATGCGTTCCGCCACTTGTTGCACGCCTCAAAAATATTCTGGCGCAACATCCAGGAACCACGGAAGTTCAATTGCACCTAACGGGTGGAACTTCAACGACGGTCATGAAGCTCGACGATGTCTACCGGGTGACACCTTCACCGTCGCTCTTCGGTGATCTAAAGGCACTATTGGGTTCATCATGTCTGATTTAGCGAACCTAAAAGCAGGTGCAGTACCAGAGCGAAGGCGAAAAGCAGTCACAGTTTTCATTACTGGAGTGATTGCGGGAGTGCTATCGGGCGCCGCTCTTGGAGTCGTGTGGTGGGCATTGGCCCCGCGTGTCTCAGTAGTGGTTACCCCTGATCGAGTTTTTCCTGAAGGCTTTCAGCCCCAGGAGTATTTTGCTGCGAATATTGCTTTCGGGGCGTTGGCTGCAATAGCGGGCGTCTTAATGGCCATCGGATTGGTGTCTATGCGCCGTGAACACCTTCTAGCGTCAATGGCTGCCGCGTTGGCATCTTCTGTGGTCGGCACTTTCGCAATGTTCTGGGTGGGTTCACAGCTGGGCTTTGTTGACATAGTGAGCCCCGACATCTCGGATTCAACTGTGCTTGAGGCGCCCCTAGAAATCACTTTGCCCGCAATGCTGTTGATGTGGCCTCTGGGTTCAAGTCTGGTCATCCTGATTATGTCCATCGGTGACTATTTAGCCCAGCGCAAACGCCTGAAGCGTTACTCTGCCTGAATCTCTGCGGTGATAGCTCCAAGGGCCATGACTAGGTCAGTTGGCGAAATGCAGATTTCCAGGCCTCTGCGGCCCCCACTGACGTAGATGTTTGCGTGCGTGTGTGCGCTTACGTCAATCACCGTTGTGAGTATATTTTTTTGACCGAAGGGGCTGATGCCCCCGATTACGTAACCGGTTAGACGTTGCGCAAGGGCTGCATCCATCGGTCCCAGTGAACGGACGCCTACGGCAGTGGCGAGTTTTTTCATACTGATTTTTCGTGAGACTGGGGCTATGCCAACGGCAGCCATGCGTTTATCCCCGAAAAGTATGGTTTTGAATACCTGACTCTCATCAAGGCTCATGGTGCTTGCAGCCTCTTTACCAAACCCAGTAGCAGCGACGCTGTCAAATTTATGCAGCGTGTATGAAATTCCGAGTGAATCAAGAGCCAGTGTTGCAGGAGTAATTGCCACAGGCTCTATTGTAAATGCAGATTAATTGAGCGATACATTATTGGACAACAGGTCAACCGCGGGTAACGCACCAAAGTGAGTCACGAGCCCAGTCTCACGCTTGAGGAGGGTCCGAATGTGTACAAGCCGACTTTCTGTATCTTCTGCCGCAAGCAGATCTTGGCGCTCGGATGTGGGTAGAAGAATGGCGGCTGTTAGAAGGTAGGAAACGATTGCAGGATCCGTGGGTAATTCGTCAAACGTAGAAACATTACTGTTGAATTCCCCTGATAGAGCAGAGCGATATGCAGAAAATTCTTGGAGAGTTTTCTGGGTGAGCAGGTTGAGCTGCTCCGTGTGGATGGTTTCGGGCTCGGGCAGCCAGTCCACCTCAGCACGCAAGAGCGGGGAACTGGTATCCAGCGATGTGATTCGAAATCGACGTGAACCGGTGGTAACGACGTCGTAGCGACCATCTTCATGGGCATTCACCTCACGGAGAATGGTCGAAGTACCCACGGGGTGGAGGGCATTAATTCCTGATGATGAAACATCGTGCCCGTCACGGACGGCAACTATTCCAAATTCGCGCTCGTCTTCGTCGGGGATTTCCATTAGTTCTTCGATCATCAGCCGATAGCGGGGTTCGAATATGTGGAGTGGGAGGACCAAGCCCGGCACCAAAATGGTGTTGAGTGGAAAGAGCGGGATATTGGAACTCATCTACACAGACTAAACTGCTACACATGATCCGGCTCATCGATCTTCGCGAAAATACTGTTGATGGCGATTTAGTGTCACGTTCTGTGAAGAACATGGTGCCTCGAGCCGCCATTAATGTCGATGACGCCACCAAAATAATCGCTCCGATCTTGAAAGATGTTCGAGAAAATGGTGCGGAAGCTGTTGCCCTTTGGTCACAGACCCTCGACGGCACCACGCCGCCTTCATTGCGGGTGCCGGTCGCAGAATTGGAAAAGGCTGCGGCAAACCTTGACCCGGCTGTGCGAGAGGCGTTACTCGAATCCATTCGTCGGGCACGCATTGTGCATTTGGACCAAGTTCGCGGTGAAACCGTAACTGAAGTTGTTGAGGGTGGAACGGTTACCGAGCGCTGGATTCCTGTTGACCGCGTGGGGCTTTACGTTCCCGGTGGGCAGGCTGTCTACCCCAGTAGTGTCGTCATGAATGTCGTCCCAGCCCAAATCGCAGGGGTTAGGTCTATCGCGATTGTCTCGCCGCCACAGAAAGACTGGGGCGGTTGGCCTCACCCCGTCATCATGGCTGCCGCGCATCTACTGGGGATAGACGAAGTTTATGCCGTAGGCGGCGCGCAAGCGATTGCGATGTTGGCTTACGGAGTGCATTTGCCCGAGGGTGAGTGCCAACCGGTTGACTTGGTAACGGGTCCTGGAAATATCTATGTGGCAGCGGCCAAACGCTCATTACAGGGAATTATCGGTATCGATTCTGAAGCGGGACCTACTGAGATCTTGATTTTAGCCGATCGAAGCGCTGACCCAACTCACGTTGCCGCAGACTTGATTAGTCAAGCTGAACATGACGAACTTGCCGCTGCGGTCTTAGTGACCGACAGTGAAGAGTTGGCGAACGCGGTTGAAGAGTCCTTGGCACAACAAGTTCCCCTCACTAAGCACTCTGAACGCATCGAGAAGGCACTTCGTGGAGTACAAAGTGCAATTGTCCTAGTCACCGACCTTGAGCAGGGTTTGGCTGTTGTCAACGACTATGCGGCCGAGCATTTGGAAATTCATGTAGAAAATGCCCGGGAGGTTGCTCGCCGAGTCAAACATGCGGGTGCAATTTTTGTAGGAACCTACGCCCCGGTCTCCCTCGGTGACTACTGCGCTGGATCCAACCATGTTTTGCCCACGGCCGGATCTGCCAAACACTCCTCAGGTCTATCAGTCCAGACCTTTCTCCGAGGAATTCACATTATTGAGTATTCCCAACAGGCTTTGGCCGAGGTTACCCCCCACGTTCTCGCGCTCTCCAGTGCCGAGGACTTGCCAGCACACGGCCAGGCGATCTCCGTTCGGATACAACAGTGAGCGGATTTGATTTACCGTTACGCAAGGATCTCATTGGCCAGACTCCTTATGGAGCACCAGAAGACACTGTTCCTGTTCGGCTCAACGTTAATGAAAATCCATACCCACCCAGTGAGAAAGTGATTGAGGCAATCTCACAAGCCGTCGCTGCGGCGGCGCGTGGAATAAACAGATACCCCGATCGCGATGCAGTTGACCTGCGTGCAGCCTTGGCGGCCTATCTGTCAATGGAATCCGGGATCAAGGTCAATATTGATTGCATCTGGGCGGCCAATGGCTCAAATGAAATTATGGCGCAATTATTTGGGGCATTTGGTGGGCCTGGAACACGAGCCCTAACATTTGATCCCACCTATTCGATGTACCCGGAATACGCCCGTGACTCTTTTACCGAAGTGGTGTCGGTTCCACGGAGAAGGGATTTCACCATAGACCTTGCCGCAGCAATTGAAGCGGTGGCTGAGCACAAACCCACTCTGGTGATTCTCACGTCACCAAATAACCCGACAGGGACCTCAATCACATTGGCCGAAATCGAAGAGATTTCACAAGCTGCTCAAACAATTGGCGCACTCGTTGTAGTTGATGAAGCCTATGCGGAATTCCGCGGTGACAGGGGGGCCACTGCGCTGACCCTGCTTGATTCGTATCCGAATATCGTGGTTTCGCGAACAATGAGCAAAGCATTCGGATATGCAGGAGGACGACTTGGCTACTGCGCGACTAGTAGCGGTGACATTGTTCAAGCACTTAAATTAGTTCGTTTGCCGTATCACCTTTCCGCCATCTCGCAGGCGGCCGCTATGGCTGCATTGGACTTCGCGAGCGAGTCGCTCAGTCGAGTGGCTGAGATTACGAGTGCGCGAAACCAAATGGCTAGGGAACTTTCCAGCATGGGCCTTGTTGTAGCTCAAAGTGACGCAAACTTCCTGTTTTTTGGTGAGTTTGCTGATCGGCACGCGATCTGGAATGCACTCGTTGAACAGGGAATCCTTATCCGTGAAACTGGTCCTGTGGGTTGGCTGCGGGTGAGCATCGGAACCGCTAGTGAGAACGAGTTATTTGTCAATTGCATGAAAGCGTTAGTCTCAGGACAGGAGGAACTACATGACCAGAATGGCACGGATTGAACGTGAGACCAAGGAAAGCAGTGTGCTCGTTGAACTCTCACTCGAGGGCACAGGGCAAAGCACCATTGAAACTGGTGTTCCTTTTTTTGACCACATGCTCGCTCAATTAGCAAAACACGGTGGCTTTGATTTAGTGGTGAATACTCGCGGTGACCTGCATGTTGACGCGCACCACACAGTTGAAGATACGAGTTTAGCTCTTGGCCAAGCAATGAATCAGGCATTAGGGGATCGAGCTGGATTGACTCGCTACGGAGATGCATTAGTTCCGCTCGATGAATGTTTAGTACAGAGTGCGGTAGATCTTTCTGGTCGCCCTTATTTAGTGCACACTGAGCCCGAATTAGTTGAGCTTATTGGAACTTATGACACGACCTTGACTCGCCATATCTGGGAATCGATTGTTGCCACATCGCAGATCACCTTGCATGTCAATGTGCTTTCGGGACGTAACGCCCACCATGTTGTTGAAGCGCAATTCAAAAGTGTTGCACGTTCTCTGCGGACCGCGGTCGCCCTAGATCCACGCGTGGTGGGGATACCTTCGACCAAAGGCACGCTCACTGCATCGCAGTAAGGCGAAAATAATTCATGCCACCTACTGTTGCAGTTCTTGACTACGGCTTCGGAAACGTTCGCTCAGCCGTCCGCGCAGCCGAGTATGTTGGGGCAACAGCGGTGCTGAGTTCTGATTTTAATACTTGCCTCAATTCGGACGGATTAATCATTCCGGGAGTGGGAGCTTTCGCAGCCTGTATGCAGGGAATCGACAGGGTGAGAGGTGGCGCACTCATAGACGCACGAATGGTGGCTGGGCGTCCGGTCTTGGGTATATGTGTGGGTATGCAGATCATGTTTGAAAAGGGGATTGAGCACGGAATCACTACCAGCGGGCTGGGTCAATGGCCGGGTACGGTTGATCAACTAGTAGCCCCGATCGTCCCGCACATGGGGTGGAACAATGTTGTGCCACCCGCTTCATCGACGTTGTTTGCTGGAGTGGAGTCCGAATTGTTTTATTTTGTTCACTCCTATGCAGTCCAAGAATGGGTCATGACTGATACCGATCCGTATCAACATCCACCCACAGTCACCTGGAGTGACTACGGGGTGCCATTTATCGCAGCAGTAGAAAATGGTCCTCTTTCGGCGGTCCAATTTCACCCGGAGAAGAGCGGTGAAGCAGGACTCACGCTGATCGACAACTGGATCAGCAGCCTCGCCTAGACTGCACCTATGAAATTCACACTCCTACCCGCCGTCGACGTCAAAGATGGCAAGGCTGTCCGCTTAGTTCAAGGAAAGGCGGGAAGTGAAACTGTTTACGGATCGCCAATCGACGCCGCTCAAACATGGGTGAATCAGGGCGCAGAGTGGATTCATTTAGTTGACCTCGATGCTGCATTTGGTACGGGAAACAACTCAGCCCTTATTGCCCATGTTGTCGAAAGGATCGGTCGGGAAGTCAAGGTTGAACTCTCGGGCGGAATCCGAAGTGATGAGAGTTTGAAAGCGGCACTTGCTACGGGTTGCGCGCGAGTGAATCTGGGCACGGCGGCACTCGAAGACCCTGACTGGACTGAAGCAGTGATAGCCGAACACGGGGATCGCATTGCCGTTGGTCTTGATGTGAAGGGGCATACATTGGCGGCCCGTGGGTGGACGACAGAAGGTGGAGACTTGTGGGAAACAATTGGACGACTCGATGCCGCCGGTTGTACTAGGTACGTCGTTACCGATGTTGAAAAAGACGGCATGATGCACGGACCCAATTTTCACCTTTTAAAGCGGGTCACAGAGGTAACGCGCTCTCGGGTGATCGCGTCGGGTGGTATCCATCGGTTAGAGGATCTCCACAAACTTGCCGAGATGAAAGGCATTGAAGGTGCGATCGTTGGTAAGGCGCTTTACGAACAGGCCTTCAGCCTTCCCGAAGCACTCGTCGCGGTCGAAGGTCGCTACGACCCTTACCAGTGGGGACCGCCACAGCCGTGACACTAGCTGCCCGAGTAATTGCATGCCTTGATGTTGATGCCGGCAGAGTCGTTAAGGGCGTGAATTTCGTTGACCTCGTAGATGCGGGTGACCCAATTGAATTGGCATCCTTCTATGGAGCGGCGGGAATTGATGAGTTGGTTTTCCTCGACATTACCGCCTCGAGTTCGGATCGAGAAACGACACTTGAATTGGTCCGACGCAGCGCCGAACAGGTTTTTATTCCGGTAACGGTGGGTGGAGGTATCCGCAGAATTGAAGATATCGATGCCCTTTTACGCGCTGGTGCTGACAAAGTTTCAATTAATACGGCTGCCATTGCCCGACCCGAACTTCTACGCGAAGCAGCACAGCGGTTCGGTTCCCAATGCATCGTGCTGTCATTGGATGCACGCCGAGAACTTGGTCAGCCAAGTGGTTTTGGAGTAACGACACATGGAGGTAGAGAGTCTTCAGGCCTCGATGCAGTGCAGTGGGCTCAAAAAGCGGCGGAATGCGGTGTGGGTGAGATCCTGCTCAACTCAATGGATGCCGACGGCACCAAGGCTGGATTCGATCTGGAACTCATCAGAGCTGTTCGTGGGGCAGTGAATATCCCGATTATCGCTAGTGGAGGTGCGGGCGTCCCCGAAGATTTCGCTGCCGCAATAAATGCCGGCGCACAAGCGGTCCTTGCTGCAAGCATTTTCCACTTTGGTGAGGTATCCATCGAGCAGGTAAAAAGCGCGCTTAAGGCTGATTCCATTCCAGTTCGTGAACCAACTAAGTTGGTCTCATGAACGAAGCCAGCGAGTTCATATCTCGGATTCGATTTAATGAAGATGGCCTCGTGCCGGTTATTGCGCAAGATTCGATAAGCAAAGACGTCCTGATGTTGGCATGGATGAATGCTGATGCGGTGCAGTTGACCATTGATACAGGATTGGGAACATATTTTTCTCGTAGTAGAAACAAAATCTGGATAAAGGGCGAAGAGTCAGGAAACAGTCAGTCAGTGCGGAGCTTGCGAGCAGATTGTGACGGGGACACGCTTCTCATGGTCGTTGATCAAAGCGGACCCGCTTGTCACACTGGTAATCCCACCTGCTTTTTTGATCAAGGACTTGATAAGTGAATAAGAAAGATATGGATACGCCGAATCTCGCCAAATTCCAAGAGTTAGCCCGCATCCAAAGAGTCGTGGCGGTTTCTCGGACACTCCTCGTTGACCACGTCAATGCAATTGGTCTATTTCACGCATTATGTGGGGATCGTGCAGGAACATTTTTACTCGAGTCCGCGGAAGCGGGTGTGCAGTGGTCTCGGTATTCATTTATCGGGGTGAACAGCGCCGCGATGCTCTCGGAATCGCAGGGGATGGCAGTGTGGAGCGGTCGTGTCCCCGAAGGGTTACAGGAAAGTGGTTTGGCCCTTGACGTGCTGGAGGCAACCCTCACTCAATTACATACACAGAAATCTGAACTGCTGGAAACGGGTGATTTCCCATTTACAGGTGGTCTGGTTGGGTACATGGCCTATGACATTGTGCGCAACTGGGAGGAAATCGGTGATTCAACAACCGACTCACTTAAGATCCCGGACCTTAGCTTCTTGTTGGCGTCTGATATCGCGGTCGTGGATCACCTACAGAGCACGGTGACGTTGATTGCAAACGCAATAAATTTTGATAATTCAGCTGAGCGTGTCGAGCAGGCTTATGAGGCGTCTATTGCCCGACTTGACCAAATGCAGGAATCAATTACCCACATTTTACCAACAGGAGCTCAGGCAACACCTGTCCTCGATACTGAATTGGTTTTACCCCCGCGGGTGACGAGTGAGGAAACATACCTGAAAAATATTGAAACAATCAAGGAATACATTCGCGCTGGCGATGCATTCCAAGTTGTTCTTTCTCAGCGATTTAGTGTTCCAACGCAGGCAAGTGCCTTCAGTATTTACCGGATCTTAAGATCAACTAACCCAAGTCCGTACATGTATCTCGTGAGAGTTCCCGACCCGCTCGACTTCAATCGAGTGGCTTTCGAAATTATTGGATCATCGCCAGAAGCGTTGGTCACGGTGCGTGAGCGTAATGCTGTTGTGCACCCAATCGCGGGAACTCGCTGGCGAAGCACAGACCCTGAGCGCGATCGACTCCTTGCCCAAGATCTTCTAGGGGACAAGAAAGAACGTGCGGAGCATCTCATGTTGGTGGATCTGGCACGCAATGATCTGGGTCGGGTGTGTACTCCAGGAAGTGTTAATGTCATCGATTTCATGCATGTTGAACGCTACTCGCACGTCATGCATTTAGTGTCCACAGTGACGGGTGAACTCAACGCAAGTGAGGATGCGTTCACCACCCTGAGGGCGACTTTCCCTGCAGGGACGCTTTCAGGTGCACCGAAACCACGCGCGATGCAGATAATTGAAGAATTGGAGTCCGAGCGGCGTGGGCTGTACGGAGGTTGCATCGGATACTTTGATTTTGCTGGCAACATGGATATGGCAATTGCCATTCGCACGGCACTCCTAAAAGATGGAATTGCTCACATACAAGCTGGGGGAGGAATCGTTGCAGATTCGGTGCCTGCCAGTGAGAATGAAGAGTGTATTAACAAGGCCATGGCAATTATTCGTGCCGTTGCATTGGCTGAGCAACTTAAACCTTGACCGAACGGGAACATTGACTGAAAGCGTGTGTGTGAAGTGTCGCCAGCGAGGAAATATCTACTGACAATAGTCCTTCAGTCGATCTTGGCGGTGACTCTCCTGTGGGTTGGGGGGCTTACTTGGGGAACGGTCCAAGGGGAGTTGGTCTCACAAGATCTTGTTGGATCGGATCTAGACTCATTGACTTTTGCGGTTTGGGCAGTTTCGTTTGCCGTGGTGATTGGCGTCTTGGCAACTCGAACCTGGGGTCGGCGGATTTTGGGAACCATGGGAATGGTCACTGGTGCGGCAGGTATCTATTCCTTAATTATTCTGGACAAAGACGGACTCAATGCATTGTGGATTGTCGCGTTAGTCCTCAGCTCTGGGTTGGTGATGACAAATCTAATCATTACTTTCTTTTCCAAGAATTGGCCGACTTTGAGTGCGAGGTATTCGCGTTCGGCACCGCCGGAGCAAGACGCGTGGGCGTTGCTTGATGCCGGTGTGGACCCAACTCTTGAGTCAGAACCGGATAAGTCTCGACCACATGATTAAATACCCTCATGACTGATCAACATGAGGACCATGGTTCCACCCCAGCAGCTTGGACCACCGTTGTAATTGTCGTTGTGGCATTCATCGTGGCAACTTTGGGGCTGATTTTGGGGAACTGGCCACTCTTTTGGGTTGGCGTCGGGATGGTCGTTCTCGGTGGTGTTGTGGGCAAGGTCATGGCCATGATGGGCTTGGGCAAGAAAACCGTCACCGCGTAAATTCGAGCTAAGACATGGTCACCACATGAAAGTTCTCGTGGTCGAAGATGAACGGCCTATCGCAGACCTCATTGCGGTGTACCTCAGTCGTGAAGGTTTTGAAGTACGGGAATGCTTTGATGGCGAATCGGGTTTGGCATCGGCACAAAGTGAGAATTTCGATGTGATAATCCTTGATGTGGGGTTACCCAAATTAGATGGAACACAGATATGCCAAAAACTTCGAACCGCAAATAATTGGACCCCTATTATTTTTTGTACCGCGAGAGATGACGAAGTAGATCGGGTGTTGGGTCTTGAACTGGGTGCAGACGACTACGTGACAAAACCATTCAGTCCCCGAGAACTAGTAGCAAGAGTGAAAGCGATTGTTCGCCGGTCAGCCCAGCAGGTAAATGAAATCCTTGATGAAGAAGGAGTTCAATTAAACCTCAAGACTAGGCGCGCTTCGCATAATGGTACGCCAGTAGTTCTTACAGCGACCGAATTTGATCTAGTTGCCTACCTCATGGCGCGTCCTGGTCAAGTGATCGAGCGTCCCGAGTTACTCGAGAATGTTTGGGGTTATTCCGAAGGCCTTGGAACTCGAACCGTTGATGTGCATGTTGCACAGATCAGAACGAAATTTGGGGCTGACGCACCTATTCGCACTGTTCGGGGAGTCGGGTACGCATGGGAATCCCCGGTACCCGAAACGCTCGCATGAAATTACGTAGGTGGAGCATCGTCTCACTCCTCGTACTGCTCACCAGCGCGGTCGCTGCTTTCGCAATCGTTGTGGCGGTGCTCGTGTCGTACCCCCTTATTGTGTCCAGTTCACAAGACATCGGTGCGAGGAATCTCTCACAACTTGCTAATTTGACGGCTAACGCTATCGATCAACAAGGCTCTGGTTCTGGAGTTGGGCAGGGTTTGATAAAAACTCTACAAAGGGAATCAATTTCGGCTTACTTGATTCCATTGGGATCACCGAATCTTGATGACCTACCGTTTGATTTTCCACAGACCTACGTTGATCAACTCAACACTGGCCAAGACATCTCGGGCAGAGTGTCCTCCGCTCAAGGCGAATACTTGCTCGAGGGTCGACCATTAAGTGTTGATGGTTCGGTGATTTTGATTCAACCTATTTCAATTGCAGGAGCGAGCGCTGGTGCGATTATCTGGCGGCTCGTACTCGCGTTGGCGCTTGGACTGGTCATTGCAATCACGTTAGGTTTTTTTGCTGCGCAACGCTTGGCAAGGCCGCTTCGCCGAGCTAGCACGGCAGCTATGTCCATGGCAAGTGGATCTCGCGGTGTTGAATTGGTGTCCACGGGACCCAAAGAGGTTGACGAAATTTCAACCTCACTCAATGCTCTTGACTCTGCACTTAGCGCCTCTGAAGCACGGCAGCGCGAATTTCTGTTATCCGTCTCCCATGAATTTCGAACCCCATTAACAGCAGTGAAAGGGTACAGTGAAGCGATCTCAGACGGCATCCTTTCCGGAGTCGACGCGGTAGATGCAGCACGCCTTATTTCATCCGAGTCGATGCGCCTTAATCGACTCGTTAGCGACCTTTTGGATTTGGCCAGACTCGGAGCTGTTGATTTTGCGATCTCTGAAGTGAATATTGATCTGCACGAATTTGCCAGTGAAGTGAAACAGGTCTGGGGTTATCGCTGTCACGAGCAACAGGTGAATCTCGAATGCGAAATTATTGTCAACGGTGGATTCATCGGAGATCCCATCAGGCTTCGACAAATTGTCGACAACTTGGCAGAAAATGCTCTGCGATTGAGTCCGAGTCACAGCACACTGGCAATTCGAATAGAGCAGTTGGATGACTCCTTGATAATTGAGGTGCGCGATTCGGGCCCGGGTCTGAGTCCCGACGACCAATTGGTGGCATTTGAGCCGGGGGCGCTCTATGAACGCTATCGGGGTGTGCGTCCAGTAGGAACCGGAATCGGATTGGCGCTCGTGGGTCGGTTAGCTACTGGAATGGGAGGAAGCGCGAAAGTTGGACCAGCGCCCGAAGGAGGAGCACGATTCACCATTGAAATTCCCCAGCGGGGGACGGTGTGATTTCCCAAATGAATCAAACGAAACTGCCCGTTGTAGTTGGATTGGGTTTTATTTCCGTTTTAGGTTTGTTGTTCTTTATCAACCCGGCTGCTAGTGGTGTTTTTCCCGATTGCCCAAGTCGAGTGTTCTTTGGTGTCGACTGTCCCGGTTGCGGTGGGATGCGGGGTACGTATTCGCTTCTACGCGGCGACGTTTCATCGGCGATCAACCACAATGCATTACTAATAGGTTTATATCCGACGCTCGTTGCATCATGGTTTCTGTGGGTATTGCGAACGTGGAAGCAACGTGATTTCTACACCATTATTCGTCCATATTCACGAGTAATTGTGGGAGCCGGGTTTTTGATTTTGATCGGTTTCACCATTGTGAGAAATGCGGTCCCGGGGTTGGGGTGGGGATCGGGTGCCTAAATTAAGCCGATTATTTAGATACGGCTAGTCTAAGGGAGTGACGGTCCTAGACGACATAATCGACGGTGTTCGTGAGGATCTGGCTGTCCGGATGCAACACACTTCTCTTGAAGCGTTGAAAGAACGGTCCCTGCGAGTCCGTGAAGCCCAAGACGTTAAAGCAATTCTCAGTGGTCCCGACGTCTGCGTGATTGCAGAAGTTAAAAGATCCAGTCCGAGTAAAGGTGTACTCGCGCAAATTCCTAACCCTGGATTACTCGCCGCGGAGTACGAAGCGGGTGGGGCGCACTGCATTAGTGTTCTGACGGAAGAGCGTCGATTCGGCGGGAGTTTGGCGGACCTGACAGAAGTGCGAACTGCAGTTGACATTCCCGTACTACGCAAAGACTTTGTCATCGGAAGTTATCAGTTATGGGAAGCTAAAGCTTACGGGGCAGACATGGTGCTTTTGATCGTGGCAGCTCTCGAACAAAAGGTACTTATTTCGCTTATCGAACGCACACAAAGTCTGGGGCTTACCGCCCTCGTGGAAGTACATGATGAGGAAGAAATTGATCGAGCGCTTGATGCAGGCGCAACAGTCATTGGCGTGAATGCACGAAACCTAAAGACGTTGGAAGTGGATCGATCAACATTTAGTCGCGTGGTTGAGCGAATTCCCACCTCGTGTATTCGAATTGCAGAGTCCGGGGTTCGAGACCATCATGACCTTATGAATTACGCCGATTCGGGAGCCGATGCTGTGCTGGTGGGGGAGTCACTCGTTATTGGAGGGAACCCCAGGGAAGCCGTTCAAGAATTGGTAACTGCGGGTGCACACCCATCGTGCCGATCCCGAGGTAGGGCATGACCACTTCAGAAGTTGAAGACAGAGCAGTCATTGCTGGGCACTTTGGTCCTTACGGAGGAAGGTTTGTTCCCGAGGCCCTTACGAGTGCACTGGATCAACTCGATACAGCTTTTCAAGCAGCAATCGCGGACCCGGATTTCGCCATCCAACTCTCAGGTTTGGAGCGGGATTACACCGGCAGGCCATCCCCACTGACTCGGGCGTGGAGATTCGGTGCATATTGCAATGATGCACATATTTACTTCAAACGTGAAGACCTCAACCACACTGGATCACACAAAATAAATAACGCGCTGGGTCAGGTACTTCTCGCTCAGCGGATGGGGAAGACTCGAGTCATCGCCGAAACTGGCGCTGGCCAACACGGAGTTGCAACGGCAACGGCCGCCGCACTATTGGGGCTAGAGTGCGCGGTCTATATGGGTGAGGAAGACACGCGCCGTCAGTCCCTCAACGTCGCTCGCATGAAACTTCTCGGTGCTGAAGTTATTTCCGTCACCAACGGCAGCAGAACCCTAAAAGATGCAATCAACGAAGCGATGCGCGACTGGGTTGCATCAGTTGATACGACCCACTACGTGCTGGGAACCGTTACGGGCCCATCGCCATTTCCTGACATGGTCCGCCATTTTCATTCGGTGATCGGACGTGAATCACGGGAGCAAATTTTAGCTATTGAAGGTCGGTTGCCAGATGCCGTCGCGGCATGTGTGGGTGGCGGATCCAATGCCATGGGCTTATTCAGCGGTTTCATGGATGATCCAAACGTTCAACTACGCGGATACGAAGCTGGTGGTGATGGAGTGGAAACCGGGCGCCACGCAGCAAGATTCTCCGCGGGTTCGCCAGGGGTACTCCACGGTGCCCGCACGTACGTTATGCAGGACAAATGGGGGCAGACTATCCCCTCACACTCCATCAGTGCAGGGCTTGACTACCCCGGCGTAGGTCCCGAGCACGCCTGGTTGCATGACATCGGGCGAGCCATCTACGAACCTGTCAATGACTCCGAGGCCATGGAAGCATTTGCGCTGTGTTCACGCACCGAGGGAATAATCCCGGCTATTGAAACAGCACACGG
>Ga0075467_10000097_pt1 | contig 58890 bp, 49 predicted proteins | sample DEB08_DNA_9_FD_75067 | JGI IMG/M metagenome (GOLD analysis project Ga0075467, IMG submission 75067) | Aqueous microbial communities from the Delaware River and Bay under freshwater to marine salinity gradient to study organic matter... | ecosystem: Environmental > Aquatic > Marine > Coastal ... | reverse complement strand
CGGCCCGACCGCGACGGCAGCACGCAATCCATCATGTCGATACCGCGTTTGACGGCGCCGACGATATCATCGGGTTTGCCAACCCCCATCAGATACCGCGGCTTGTCGACCGGCAATTGATCCGCCGCGAAATCAAGGCAACCGAACATGGCCTCCTGCCCCTCGCCGACCGCCAGTCCGCCAACCGCATATCCGTCAAACCCGATCTGGCGGAGCGCATCGGCACTTTCCGCGCGCAAATCCTGTTCCAGCCCACCTTGCTGGATGCCGAACAAGGCATGTCCGGGGCGGTCGCCAAAGGCGTCTCTGGACCGTGCCGCCCACCGCATCGACAGACGCATGCTTTCGGCAATGCGTGTCCGATCTGCTGGCAAGGCCGGGCATTCGTCGAAACACATCACGATGTCAGAGCCCAACAGCTTCTGTATCTCCATCGACCGCTCCGGGCTCAGCATGTGCTTTGACCCGTCGATGTGGCTTCGAAAGGTCACCCCCTCCTCGGTCAGCTTGCGCAGATCAGCCAGGCTCATCACCTGAAACCCCCCGCTGTCGGTCAGGATGGGCCGCTGCCAGTTCATGAACTTGTGCAACCCGCCCAAGGCCGCGATCCGCTCGGCCGTTGGACGCAGCATCAGATGATAGGTGTTGCCCAACAAGATATCCGCGCCGGTTGCGGCGACGCTTTCGGGAAGCATCGCCTTGACGGTCGCCGCGGTGCCAACCGGCATGAAGGCGGGTGTGCGGATGTCGCCACGCGGGGTTGCGATCACGCCCGTTCGGGCCGCGCCATCGGTTGCGTTCAACGCAAAGGAAAAACGATTTGTCATGGCGCGGCCTTTACGCCGCGCCGCGCCGGAATGCAAAGGGGCTGCGTCAGCCTATGCCGTCGCGGTGTAGATATGGATACGTGCGGGCACCCTGATGTCGGGTCCCACCTGCCAAGCGGTGAGTGCCGTTTCCAACGCGGCGTGCACCTTGGCCCGCGTTGCGTCATCGGCACCAACGTCATTCATGCGCATGGCCGCCGCGCCAATGATCGTTTGCAGACGTGCCACGTCGGCCACGCTGCCCGCAGGGGTAAGATGCAAGTCGACCGTCTCGACCGCAGGCGTCCATCCCGCTTCGGCCAACAGACCAAGCACCCGGTCGCTGTCGGCAAAGGCGAAGGGACCGGGGGCCAAAGGATCGCGCGCCGCTGCCGGGCCCATGACCTCGGCCGCGGCCTTTGCGGGTAACCCGAACCACGGGTTCGCATGCGGCGCGGCCCATGATGCGAACGTGAACGTGCCGCCGGGGCGCAGTGCCGGACGGATATTCGCCATCGCACGGACCGTATCGGGAAAGAACATCACCCCGAACAGGGAAATCGCGCTGTCGAATGCTTCGGCCTCGAAGGCATGGCTTCCCGCGTCGGCGTTTACAACCGTGACGTTGGATGGCACGCGGGCCGCCGCCCGCTCGGCAAAGGCCGGTGATATATCGACGCCCACGACCTGCCCATCGGGGCCAACCGCCCGGGCCGCCGCCAATGTGCTGCTGCCAGACCCGATCCCGATATCCAGAACGCGCGCGCCGGGCACAGGTTTGGCGCGCGCCATCAGCGCATCCAGAACCGTGCCATGGGCGTCCTCAATTTCTGCCTCGACCAAAAGCCAAGGCGCTGCCATCGCGTGCCAATCCATCGTCGCATCCTTTTGCCCGTTATGGGCATGGGAAAAGCTTGGGCTGAATCATATTTTGTAGCAAGAGAAGTCCAAACCGGCGTTTCCGACGCCTGCGCATCAACAAAAAGACCTTCGGTTAACTGCGATCCGACCCGCCCTTTACGCCCGCCCCGGCATTCCTTATATCTTCACTCAGGAATAGCCCGAGGACACGCCCATGAGCCAGCAACAAGAGCATCTTGAAGGTACGCCGCTGATCAGGCCGTCCAGCACGGAGCACCCATTGTATGACAATGTGGTCGAGGCATGTCGGACGGTTTATGACCCTGAAATTCCCGTCAACATCTACGACTTGGGTCTGGTCTATACGATCGAGATCAGCGACGAGAACGAAGTTGAACTGACCATGACGCTGACAGCGCCGGGTTGCCCGGTGGCAGGCGAAATGCCCGGCTGGGTCGCGGACGCGGTGGAACCTCTGGACGGCGTAAAGACCGTCAACGTGCAACTCACGTGGGAACCGCCTTGGGGCATGGACATGATGAGCGACGAGGCGCGCCTTGAACTTGGTTTCATGTAACCCGGCCCCCCCTCCAATATTGTTGATGTCCTGTCGCTGAGCTTGTGGCGAGGAAAACATGCATGCCTCGTTGCCGACGCGCCGCCATGATCCGGCCACCGGACCACGGAAGATCGCATTCTGTCCGACAGGACCCTTGAGGCTTTGCGTCTGAACCTCTAGATTGAGGTCAGGAAACAGGAGTTCGCCCCATGTTCGGCATTCCCGGAAAACAGGCCGTAACCATCACCCCTGCCGCCGCAAGGCAGATCGCGCGACTGATGGTAAAGGACAACACGCAAGGTCTGCGGATCGGCGTGAAGAAGGGTGGCTGCGCGGGCATGGAATATACCATGGATTACGTGGCCGAGGTGGACCCACACGACGAGATCGTGGAAATTGACGGCGCGCGGGTGATGATCGCCCCGATGGCGCAGATGTTTCTGTTCGGGACCGAAATCGATTACCAGACCAGCTTGCTGGAATCCGGATTCAAGTTCCGCAATCCCAACGTGACCGAAGCCTGCGGTTGCGGTGAATCCATCAAGTTCGACGAAAAACTGACTGGCTGAGGGCGCAAGCCCGCCCTGCCTGATCAGACCAAAGGGCAAGCGCGGCCGCAACCGCGCGGCCCTGTGGCAGATTTCTTGCCGCTTTCCCCGCCCGCGCTTGACCAATGGCCCCGACCTTGCCATCCCAAGGTGAACGCACCAAGGGGGGATATCATGCGCCGCAAACTGGCCGCTGGAAACTGGAAGATGAACGGGTTGGCTGCGGATCTTGCACAGATCGACATGCTGGTCGCCGCCCTGCCCTCTTGCGATGTCGATGTGTTGATCTGCCCGCCCACCACCTTGTTGGAACGCATGTCGCGCCGCGCGACCGGCATCTTCACCGGCGCGCAAGATTGCCACGCCGCCACCAACGGCGCCCATACCGGCGACGTGTCCGCCGCCATGTTGGTCGATGCGGGCGCAAGTCATGTCATCCTTGGCCATTCCGAACGCCGGGCTGATCACGGGGAAACCGATGCGGCGGTTTGCGCCAAACTGCTGGCCGCTTGGGCCGCAGACCTTGTCGCAGTGGTGTGTGTCGGCGAAACTCAGGCACAATATGAATCCGGTGAAACGCTGGACGTGATCCGCAGGCAACTGGCAGGCTCCATCCCCGACGGTCCCACGTCCGCGCGCCTTGTCGTGGCCTACGAACCGGTCTGGGCCATCGGGACGGGTCTGGTGCCATCACTGGCCGAAATCGGTGCGGTTCACGGGTTCATCCGGGCCGAACTGGCCGCGCGTTTCGGCGAACGCACAGCGCAGGGGGTTCGGCTGCTCTATGGCGGATCGGTCAAACCGGGGAATGCCGCACAGATCTTTGCCGTCGCCGACGTGGATGGGGCGCTGGTCGGGGGCGCATCGCTCAAGGCGGATGACTTCGTTCCGATCGTGACGGCCCTGAACGCGGCATGAAAAAAGGCCGCCCGATTGCCCGGGCGGCCCTGTGTGTTTCTGCGTATTCCGCCGCTATTGCGCTGGCACGTAGCGCTGCATCGCCACGCGGATGATGCCCTGATAGCTATCTGAATACTGGCGTACCGACATGGTGTAATTGCCCGCATCCAGACGCAAGGTCAGTTGGCTGTTAAGCGAGTCGTTGGCGTCGTCGCTATAGCCCAGTTCGCGACCCAATTGGTCAAAGACGATAATGATCGGGTCACTGTCGGTTACCTCGACCGCATCAATCACCAGCAGGCCGCTTTGGGGCATGTTGAACGAATACCAGATCGCCGTGCTGCCGGGGACCTGACCGTCGCGAACGACACTGGTCGCAATCGAGCCAAGGGCCGTCATCGGATACGACCCGTCCATGGGTGGGCTTGCCTCACCGCTGGCATAAAGCTCCTGCAGCGCGGCCTGCGCGTCAAACGCGCGAACGCTCACCGTGATCGGCAGGTTGTCGTCCGCAAGCGACCGCATCCCGATGCAATAGACACCAGCAGCCAGAGGCGCCGTGAAATCGATCCGGCTGTCGAAGCTTTCATAGTCGTCATTCTCGGCCAAAAGGGAGCCCTGCCCGTCAAACACATAGATATACGGGTCAGCATTCTGGTTTTCCGCCCGGATCGAGACCGCTTGCGGAGTGTTCAGGATAAAGCGGTAATAGGGAGCACCGGTGACCGAGTTCGTGGCCGATACGCCGGATCCAGCCAGCATTCCGTCAATCGCGCCGCCACCCAACGGTGTCGCGGGCGTGGTTGGTGTGCAGGGGTCGATGCCAACGAACATGTCGCCGCTAAACCCGTTGCCGAACCCGCCGTCAAAACCGCCCGACAGACCTGCGGTCAGCGGTTCATGCTCCAGCAGACCAACGCGCACATCCGCCAGCAAAGCACCGCCGCCAAAGCCGCGGGTCAGAACGCAATACTGACCGGGGTTCAGAAACGTCTCGGCGCGGGACGACCAGTTGCCGCCGCTATCGTCATCGGTCAGCACCATGGCGCCCGACGCGTCGTAAAGCTCCATCACGGTGTCGCCGCCGGCCTGACCTGCCGCTTCGATGCGCACATCGCTGGGACTGCTGACGGTGAACAAGGTCACCACATTGCCCGACGGCGGAACCGTCAGACCGTTCATGCCCAAGAACGTACCTGCGGTCGAGATGTCGGACGACGCCTCGGCGCCACCCATCCACGTGGCGTTCATTGACAGGCCGCCACAATAAGCGTTTTGCGCCAGCGCCGGAATGGCCGACGTAAAAAGCACGACCCCGGCAACAAGCCCGGAAAGTTTAAGATTCATCCGATTTCCTCCAAACAGATCGGGGCTTGTACGCCCGACAGCATCCAGCCTAACCCGACAAGACGCTTTCATGCCAGTACTATAAGCCGAACAATGTCCGGGAAGTTACCACTTTGCCGCCGCCCGCCCCGGCCCCATTCGCCCTTGGAATGGTCAGGCGCCCATGTACATAGTGATGTCCATGTCGAACCCGTTGTCATCCCATGCCATTCGCCTGCCGGGCCGCGCGCTTGTTGTGTTGGCAGGCATCCTTGCGATGGCAGTGGCGCTTTGCTTTGTGGCGTTGCCACGTCTGGAACGGGCCTTTCTGATTCAGGCGGGCGGCCGGGACGAGGCGACCTTGCGCCTTGCCACCGAAGTCATGCGCGGCGCGCTCAGTCGGACCGAGGCACTCCCCGCACTACTGGCGGAACGCCCGATCCTGACGGACCTGTTGAATGATCCCCAAAACAGTGGCCTGCTGCCGTTCGCGAACGAACAATTACGCCAGACCGCTTTGACTTTGGATGTCTCCGATATCTACCTGATGGACCACAGCGGCATGACACTGGCGGCCAGTTCCTACCGCACCGACCGCTCGTTCGTGGGGCGCAATTTCGCCTTCAGACCCTATTTCGCGAATGCGCTTGAGGACGGATTGGGGCGGTTCCACGCCCTTGGCACGACCTCTCAGGAGCGAGGATATTTCTTTGCGGCCCCCGTCATCAGCAATACCCGTGTTATGGGGGTCGTTGCGGTCAAGATCACCCTCGACGGATATGAAGAAGCGTGGCGCGACAGTGAAAGCACCGTCATCGTGGTCGACAGCAGCAACGTCATCTTCCTGTCGGACCGGAACGATTGGCATTATCGCACCCTCGGGCCGCTCAGCGAACTGGCGCTGGAAGCGATCGCGGCGACCCGACAGTACCCCCTTGACCGCCTGTCGCCGCTGTCGGCCCGCCGCGATCCGCTGACCGACCGGCTCGATATCTTGTCGGTCGAGGGCGACGACAGCTTTGTCATGCAGACCGCGCTGATCGCGGCGGCGGGTTGGCGCGTGTCGATCCTGACGCCAACCGGCCCGGCACGGGCGCAGGCCCTGACGGTTCTGACGCTGATGATCCTTCTGATCCTTCTGGGGGGTCTGGTCGGCGCCATCTACCTGCAACGGCGGGCCCAGTTGATGGAACGGCTGGCCGCACAGAAATCGGAACAAGAGCGGCTTGAAGGGCGTGTGCGCGAACGCACGATGGACCTGAACGATGCAAACCGCCAGCTTCTGCAAGAGGTCGATGACCGCCGCGCCGCCGAACAACGTCTGCGCACGACGCAGGCCGAACTGGTGCAGGCGGGTAAACTGGCCGCCCTCGGGCAGATGTCCGCGGCCCTGTCGCACGAATTCAACCAGCCCCTTGCCGCGGTCAAATCCTACGCCGAAAATGCGGGCACGTTTCTTGATCGCGGCCGCACGTCGGATGCGCGTGAAAATATCGCCCGCATCTCCGCCATGGCGGACCGGATGGCCAGCATCTCGAAACACCTGCGAAACTTCGCCCGCAGACCACAAGACAAGTCTGGCCCGATCCCGCTTTGCGCCGTCATCGACGACGCGGTCGCCCTGATGCAGCCGCGCCTGAACACTATGGCCGCAGATCTGCAGTTTGCACGACCTTCGCCGGAAATTACCGTGATTGGTGGGCGGGTGCGTCTGCAACAGGTGATCGTGAACCTGATCGCCAACGCGCTTGATGCCATGGCAGGTCACCCGGCCCCGCGCATCGAAATCACGGTCATGCAGCGCGACGCAACGGCAATCGTCCGGGTGCGGGATCTGGGGCCGGGCCTGACCGACGACGCGCTGAACCAAGCGTTTGACCCGTTTTTCACCACCAAGGATCCCGGACATGGATTGGGCCTTGGCCTTTCGATCTCATATAACATCGTCCATGATTTCGGCGGCAGGCTTCAGGTGCGCAACCATCCCGAAGGCGGCGCCGAATTCGAGGTGATCCTATGCATCGCCGCCACACATGAGCTTGCAGCCGAATGACAGCCGACCGCCCCGAACCTCAGGTCCTCTTCGTCGATGACGAAGAACATTTGCGGCTGGCCGCAGGTCAGACGCTGGAGTTGGCGGATATCACGGTTGTCACATTCCCCGATCCCGCAGCGGCGCTGGCGCGCGTCAGCCGCAGTTTTCCGGGTATTCTGGTGACCGACATCCGGATGCCCGACATGGACGGCCTGACCCTCATGGCCCGCGCCCTCGAGGTGGACCCCGACCTGCCGGTTATCCTTGTCACCGGGCACGGCGACGTGGACCTTGCGGTACAGTCCATGCGCGACGGGGCCTATGACTTCATCGAAAAACCCTATGCGCCGGACCGTTTGGTGGACACCGTGCGCCGGGCGTTGGGTAAGCGCGCGCTGGTGCAGGAAAACCGGGCGCTGCGCCGACAGGTCACCGGGCGCGACAAGGTCGAGGCGCGCGTAACCGGGCGCAGCCCCTTGATCGTGCGCCTGCGTGAACAGATCCGCGCCGTCGCCGCCACCGAGGCGGATGTCCTGATCGTGGGCGATACTGGCACCGGCAAGGAAGTGGCGGCCCGCGCGCTTCATCAGGCCAGCCCGCGCGCCGCGCGCCCCTTCGTCCATGTGAACTGCGCCGCCCTGCCCGCAGATCTGATTGAAAGCGAACTGTTCGGTCACGAGGCCGGGTCGTTTCCCGGTGCCACCCGTGCCCGGTTCGGCAAATTCGAACACGGGCGGGGCGGCACCGTCTTTCTGGATGAGATCGACAGCCTGCCGCTGTCGCTTCAGGGCAAGTTGTTGCAGGCAATACAGACCCGAAGCATCACCCGGCTTGGCTCCAACGATGCGGTCCCGCTGGACGTGCGGTTCATCGCTGCATCCAAACGCGCGCTGGAGGCGGCGGCCCAATCGGGAGAATTCCGGGCCGACCTGCTGTACCGGCTGAATGTCGTGACGCTGCACATGCCGCCGCTTGCCGACCGTCGCGAAGATGTCCCGCGCCTGTTCGTGGAACTGGTGGCACAGGCCGCCGCTCGTTATTCCCGCCCCAGCCCCGATGTTCCAAGTGCCGTTCTCGCACGGCTTTCGGCCAAGGACTGGCCCGGCAACATCCGCGAATTGCGCAACGCCGCAGACCGTTTCGTGCTGGGGTTGGCCGACGAAACCCCCGCAACGGTCACTGTCGGCCGCTTGGCCGACCAGATGGCCGCACATGAGAAATCCCTGATCAGTGCGGCGCTCGTGGCCAATAGTGGCAGTATCAATGCGACCTATGCGGCGCTTGGGCTATCGCGCAAGGCACTCTACGAGAAAATGCAGAAACACGGACTTGATCGCGCGAGCTTTCGCGAAGATTAAGCTGGCGGCGATCGCAGGCGATCCCAACGCAAGCCCGCAAGAAATGGCCACCGGTAACGCCAAGGCCGGGCCGATGACCCGCGTTCTTTCTCTTTGTTGAATGGCCTTCTGAAACCTGCTTTTGGATCTGGTGCAGCTCAAGCAAAACAACCTGCCCTTTGCATTTTGGTGTCTGCGGCGATCATCTGTCGTGTCACAAATCGAAAAATGGGCAGGAACCTACCCATTGCCTTTCGCTTTTGGGTATAGAACGACCCAAATCGCGAACTTTCTGCAGACCGTTAGCGCAACCACGATATGCGCCGCTTGCATGCCGGACCTGCGCTCGTCAACACACCACGCCAAGCGGCCTGACGGAAGTTGGGCGCTTCAAGATTGTTCAAAGGGAGAACATTAATGACCTTCACCAAAATCGCGGCCCTTGCCGCCACCACCGCCCTGACCGCCTCGGTCGCATTTGCCGACGGCCATCAGGATCGTACCGGCTGGCCCGAGAGCTTCACCGTTGGCACCGCGTCGCAGGGCGGCACGTTCTTCGCCTACGGCTCCGGCTGGGCAAACCTTGTCGCGGAAGAGTTGGGCGTTTCCGGCGGCGCCGAAGTCACCGGTGGCCCGATGCAGAACATGGCACTGGTTCACACCGGCGAAGCACAGTTCGGCATGACCACCATGGGCCCGGCAGCAGAGTCGCTGGCTGGCACGAACCCCATCGCACCCGGCCTGCAGATGACCGGCGCATGCGCGATGTTCCCGATGTACCAGACACCGTTCAGCGTAACCGCGCTGGCGTCCTCGGGCATCACCACCATCGCGGACATTCCTGCCGGTGCGCGTATTGGTTTCGGCCCTGCCGGATCGACCTCCGACACCTATTTCCCCGCCATGATGGAAACGCTGGGCGTCGATTTCGAGCGTCGCAACGGCGGCTGGGACGATCTGGGCAGCCAGCTTCAGGATGGTCTGCTTGACGTGATCGCGTTCGCCGCAGGCGTGCCCGTTCCCGCCGTCAGCCAGCTGGAAGTGCAGACCGACGTGAACATCATCGAGTTCACCGAAGACGAGCAGGCCCAGATCATCGCGGCCTTCCCGGTTGCCGGCTTCACGATCAATGCCGACACCTACACCACGCTGGAAGCAGACGCGCGGTCCGTGTCCATGTGGAACTTCGCGATTGCCGGCTGCGATCTGCCGGAAAGCTTTGTCTACGCAGTCGTCGACACCGTGATGGGCGATAACGAGCGGATGGTGAACATCCACTCCGCAGCCCGTTCCACCACGCCCGACAACTGGGACAAGAACACCGTCATGATGTGGCACCCCGGTGCGGCACGCTGGTTCACCGAAAATGCCGGCGCCACCATTGCGGCCGACATGATCTACGGCGGCTAAGAATCGGATCTGGGGCTGGCGCCTCAGGACCAGAATCGCGCCCGGGCATGCACCGGGCGCGGTTTCACGACGACGACCCATACCCAAGAAGAATAAGACAAGGGGCGCGCCTTTCTGGCCGTACCCGCATCCGGGGGACAACCAGATGACCGACGCCCGCCAATCAGACGCCGTTGACGACACCGACCAGCTTGAAGGCCCCGTTCTGGCCGAAGGCGTTGATGAAGACCCGGTTGAAAAGAACCGCCGCCTGTTCACGGGTTGGCAATATGTCCTGATCGCCACGCTGGCCACGCTTTATGCGGCGCTGCACATGGCTGCCCTGAACGGTCTGTCGATTGAGAATATGACCGGCATCGATCTGCCCTTCCTTCCGACCTTCCCCGTCGAAACCTGGAACTTCCGTATCGCGCACATTGCAGGTGCCCTTGTGCTGGGTTTCTTGATGTTTTCGCCCCGTTTCTTCGCTGAAGACGCGAAGCCCGAGACGCGCATGATATCCATGGCCGGCATCGCCCTGATGATCCCGGCGGCGATTGCCGTGTTTACGACCCTTCAGTTCATCGCGCTGGTCAACAGCGGCGACTTGCCCCAGATGGGTGGCATCAACACATGGGCGGCCTTTCCGGGCACCGATCTTTACGCGCAGGAACTGCGCTGGTTCGGCATTCCGCTCTTGATCGCGACCTTTGGCGGCATCGCTCTGGGTTGGGTTGAACATCGGGACCGCGACAAGTTCGCGACCAGCGATATCGTGCTGGCCGTTTGCGCCGTGACCGTCGCGCTTTACCTGATCCCGATCTATTCCACCGCCGCGCGCAATTCCGTCGGCACGTCGTTCGTGCCCATCGGCGTGGCGTTCGCTGCGACCGCAGGCGCTGCTCTGATCCTTGAACTGACGCGCCGTGTTGCGGGCCTTGCGCTTGTGATCATCACGGCGGTGTTCTTGGTCTACACCTTTACCGCGCACCTTCTGCCCGGCATCCTCGCGGTGCAGAACCCCTATAGCTGGCAGCGCTTCTTTGGCCATGTCTATTCCGATGCAGGCATCATCGGCGCCACGACCGCCGTGTCCTCAACCTACATCATCCTGTTCATCATCTTCGCGGCCTTCCTTCAGGCCTCAAAGGTTGGCGATTACTTCGTGAACTTCGCGTTTGCCGCCGCCGGCCGCTCGCGCGGTGGCCCCGCCAAGGTGGCCATTTTCGCATCCGGCCTGATGGGCATGATCAACGGCACCTCAGCCGGTAACGTCGTGGCCACGGGCTCGCTCACGATCCCGCTGATGAAGAAGGTCGGGTATCACAAACGCACCGCAGGCGCGGTCGAGGCCGCAGCATCGACCGGTGGCCAGATCATGCCGCCGATCATGGGCGCCGGTGCCTTCATCATGGCCGAGATTACCGGCATCCCGTACACCGATATCGCGGTGGCCGCGATCCTTCCGGCGGTCCTGTATTTCGTGTCCGTCTATTTCATGGTGGACATGGAAGCGGCGAAGCTTGGGATGCGCGGCATGCGCGAAGATGAACTGCCCAAGTTCCGCAAGCTGGTGCGTCAGGTCTACCTGTTCCTGCCCATCATCATCCTCATCGCAGCCTTGTTCATGGGTTACTCCGTGATCCGTGCAGGCACGCTTGCCACGGTGGCCGCAGCCGTCGTCAGCTGGCTGACCCCCTACCGGATGGGCTGGCGTTCGATCCTCAAGGCGTTCGAACTTGCCGGTGTCATGTCGATCCAGATCATCGCCGTCTGTGCCTGTGCGGGCATCATCGTTGGCGTGATCTCTCTTACCGGGGTTGGCGCGCGCTTCTCGCTGGTGCTGCTTGATCTTGCTGGCGTCAGCCAGTTGCTGGCGCTCTTCTTCGCCATGTGCATCGCCATCTTGCTTGGCATGGGCATGCCCACCACGGCGGCCTATGCCGTCGCGGCATCGGTGGTGGCACCGGGTCTGGTGCAACTGGGTATCCCACTTCTGACGGCGCACTTCTTTGTGTTCTACTTTGCCGTCGTCTCGGCCATCACGCCCCCTGTGGCACTGGCCAGTTACGCAGCCGCGGGCATATCGGGCGCAAACCCGATGGAGACCTCGGTCGCGTCCTTCAAGATCGGCCTTGCCGCCTTCATCGTGCCCTTCATGTTCTTCTACAACGGCGCATTGTTGATGGATGGCACCTGGCCCGAGATCATTCGCTCTGGGATCACGGCAACCTTCGGGGTGTTCCTGCTCAGCGCCGGTGTGCAGGGTTGGTTCATGGGGGGACGTTCCGCATGGTTCATGCGGGTCGCGTTGGTCGCGGCGGCCTTGTTCATGATTGAAGGTGGTTGGATCACCGACTTTGTCGGGATCGCGGCCGCTGTGGCGATCTACGTCATCCAGAAGGTCTTTTCTCCCGCACCGAACGCAACCATCCCGGTGCGCGGCGCAGATTGATCGGCAGGGGGCGCGGCCAGACCGCGCCCCCTGTTTACTTGCTTTCCAAACGCCGCCAATGCAGGCACGGTCGGCAGCATCATTTCAGCCGGTATGTGATGCAACACCTTTCCCAATCCCCGACAGACCCGGATTTCGTCCAAAACCCCTATCCGTTCTACGCCCGTCTGCGCGCTGCCGGGCCGCTGGCTTTCTGGTCCGATTACGCAATGCCCATGGCCACAACCCATGGGGCTGTGAATACCTTGCTGCGGGACCGCCGGTTTGGCCGTGAACCCATCACGCCTCTGCCCATTTCCGACCACTTGCGCCCGTTCTACGCGATCGAGGCGCATTCCATGCTGGAACTGGAACCGCCCCGCCACACCCGCCTGAGGAGCCTCGTCCTGAGGGCCTTCACAGCCCGGCGGGTGGCCGCGCTTGGCCCGGAAATCGGGTGTCTGTCGCATGATCTGATTGACGCGTTTCCCTCCGGCCCCTTCGATCTTCTGGCGGCCTATGCCCGTCCGTTGCCCGTCATCATCATCGCCCGACTTCTCGGTGTGCCCGAGGGTATGGCGCCAGACCTCCTGCGCTGGTCAAACGACATGGTCGGGATGTATCAGGCCAGCCGCACCCGCGCCTATGAGGATGCGGCCGTCGCCGCCACCGAGGACTTCGTATCGTTCCTGCGCGAATACATTGCAGCGCGCCGCGGCACCCCGCGCGATGACCTGATCAGTCAGCTGATTGCCGCCGAGGAAGATGGTGAGAAACTATCGACGGACGAGTTGATCACGACCTGCATCTTGCTGCTGAACGCCGGGCACGAGGCGACCGTGCACACCCTTGGCAACGGAGTGAAAACACTGCTGGAAACCGGCCACCGCCCCGGCCCGGACCCCGCGCCCCTGATCGAAGAGATACTGCGGTTCGATCCGCCGCTGCATATGTTTACCCGGCACTGCTACGAAGACGTGACGCTGTTTGACCATCCGTTCCGGCGGGGCGATCAGGTGGGGTTGTTGCTGGCCTCGGCTGGCCGGGATGGCGCGGCCTACCCCGATCCCGATCTGTTCATGCCCACGCGCACCGGTCCCGCAAATCTGGCCTTCGGCGCGGGTATCCATTTTTGCGTCGGTGCGCCGCTGGCCCGGCTGGAATTGCAAACCGCCATCCCGATCCTGTTCGAACGATGCCCCGATCTGCGCCTGACGACCGCGCCGCGTTATGCGGACATCTATCACTTTCACGGGTTGGCGCGGTTGGACGTCACGGCCTGAATGCCGGGCTATTTCTGAGGAGCGGGCACAGGGGCCGTGACCGAAAAATAGGTTACAAGAAAACGCGATTTGCAGATTTCTTGTAACCTATTTTTGGCAGGCGGCGATCATTCCGCCGCCAGATTGCGCGGCTTCAACATCTGCTTGAGGTAATGTCCCGTGTGCGAGTTTTCGCACGCCGCGACATCTTCGGGCGTTCCGGTGGCCACGACCTGGCCGCCGCCATCACCCCCTTCAGGGCCGATATCGATGACGTAATCGGCCGTTTTCACAACATCGAGGTTATGTTCGATGACGATAACCGAATTTCCCTGATCGACCAGTTCGTGAAGCACTTCCAACAGCTTGCGCACATCTTCGAAATGGAGGCCGGTGGTCGGCTCATCAAGGATATAGAGCGTGCGTCCCGTCGATCGCTTGGCCAGCTCTTTCGACAGCTTCACGCGCTGCGCCTCGCCGCCCGACAGGGTCGTGGCCTGCTGGCCCACCTTGATATAACCCAGACCGACCCGCATCAGCGCATCCATCTTTTCGCGAATGGTCGGCACCGCCTTGAAGAACGTCTGCGCATCTTCAACCGTCATATCCAGCACGTCGGCGATGCTTTTTCCCTTGAACCTGATTTCCAGCGTTTCCCGGTTATACCGGGCACCCTTGCAGGTTTCGCAGGTTACGTAGACATCAGGCAGAAAGTGCATCTCGATCTTGATGACACCATCGCCCTGACAGGCCTCGCACCTGCCACCCTTGACGTTGAAGCTGAACCGGCCGGGCTTGTAGCCGCGCGCCTTGGCCTCGGGCAGGCCTGCGAACCAGTCGCGGATCGGGGTGAATGCGCCGGTATAGGTGGCGGGGTTTGATCTTGGCGTTCGTCCAATCGGGCGCTGGTCGATATCGATGACCTTGTCCAGATGCTCCAACCCCGTGATCGTCTCGCACGGTGCGGGCGTCTGTCGCGCGCCGTTCAGCTTCATTGAGGCGGTCTTGAACAATGTTTCGATCGTCAGGGTCGATTTGCCGCCACCCGATACGCCTGTCACACAGACGAATTCCGCCAATGGAAAGTCCACCGTGACACCGCGCAGGTTGTTGCCGGTCGCCTTCACCACGGTCAGCTTTTTCTTGTTGCCCTTGCGCCGGGTGGCAGGCACCGGGATTTCACGTCGCCCTGCCAGATAGTCGCCCGTGACGGAATTCGGGTTGGCGATGATATCGGCCGGGGTGCCATGGGCAACCACCTGCCCGCCATGCACACCCGCGCCCGGCCCGATGTCGAACACGTAATCCGCCTCGCGGATCGCCTCTTCGTCATGTTCAACGACGATTACGGTATTGCCTGCGTCGCGGAGGTTCTTCAGCGTGGTCAACAGCCGGTCGTTATCGCGCTGATGCAGGCCGATGGATGGCTCGTCCAGCACGTAGAGAACACCTTGCAGGCCCGACCCGATTTGAGAGGCCAGCCTGATCCGCTGACTTTCGCCGCCCGACAACGTCCCGGCATTTCGCGACAGGGTCAGGTATTCCAAACCCACATTGTTCAGAAACCCCAGTCGTTCGCGGACTTCCTTGAGAATGGCGCGCGCGATCTCATTCTTCTGGTTGCTCAGGCTTGCGGGAACCTCGGCGCACCACGCGGCCGCTTCACGGATCGACATCTGCACCACCTGCCCCACGTGCAGGCCTGCGATCTTCACGGCCAACGCCTCGGGCCGGAGGCGATAACCGCCACAGGTGCCACAGGACCGATTATTCTGAAACCGTTCGAATTCTTCCCTGACCCACGCGCTATCGGTTTCCCGGTAACGGCGTTCCATGTTCGGGATCACGCCCTCGAATGTGCGCTTTACCTGATAGACCCGGCCACCTTCATCATAGCGAAACTGAATCTCGTCATCGCCGGAGCCGCGCAGGAATACCTGCTGCACGTCCTCGGACAGGTCTTTCCACTTGGTCTTGGGGTTGAACCCGTAATGGGCCGCAATCGATTGAATCGTTTGGGTGAAATACGGCGACTTGCCCTTGCGCCAGGGCGCGATCGCGCCATCCTCCAACGTCAGGGCGGCATCTGGAACCATCAGCCGTTCATCAAAGAACAGTTCCACCCCCAACCCGTCACACGCAGGGCACGCCCCAAATGGCGCGTTGAACGAAAACAGCCGCGGTTCGATTTCGGGAATCGTAAAGCCACTGACCGGGCAGGCGAATTTCTCGCTGAACGTCATCCGCTCCGGCTCACCTTCGGCCGGAGCGGTTTCCAGAATGGTAATGCCGTCGGCCAGATCCAGCGCGGTTCTAAAGCTGTCGGCAAGCCGCGTCTCCAACCCTTCGCGGACGACGATCCGGTCAACCACCACGTCGATGTCGTGGCGAAACTTCTTGTCGAGCGTCGGCGGTTCATCCAGTTCGTAGAACTGGCCGTCAACCTTCACGCGCTGAAAACCCTGCTTGCGCAGTTCCAGAAATTCCTTGCGGTATTCGCCCTTGCGGTCGCGGACGATGGGGGCCAGCAGGTATCCGCGCGTCCCCTCCTCCAGCGCCATGACGCGATCGACCATGTCCTGAACCTGCTGCGCCTCGATCGGCAGGCCGGTGGCCGGGGAATAGGGCGTGCCGGCGCGGGCGAACAACAGGCGCAGGTAATCGTAGATCTCCGTGACGGTCCCCACCGTGGACCTTGGGTTCTTGCTGGTGGTTTTCTGTTCGATGGAAATCGCCGGGCTCAGGCCGCTGATATGATCCACATCGGGTTTTTCCATCATGTCGAGGAACTGCCGCGCATAGGCAGACAGCGATTCGACATAGCGGCGTTGCCCTTCGGCATAGATCGTATCGAACGCGAGCGATGATTTTCCAGACCCCGACAACCCGGTGATCACGACCAACTGATCGCGCGGAATATCCACATCGATGTTCTTGAGATTGTGTTCGCGCGCGCCGCGCACCTCAATCATTTTCAGTTCAGCCATCTTGGCCCCCCGGCAACCGTCACGCATCAGATAGCGACTGTGGCGCGTCTGACCAGACCGTAAATAGAACATTACATGAACGTAGGAAAGATTTAACGCGCGGCCCTGCCATAAACCCATCCGGCGAACAGCACACCGGCCAGACAGATAGCAACGGCCAACCCCGTCACCCCCCATAATCCCGCCATCACGGCCACCGCAAACAGCGGCGTGCCACTGAACGTGCCCACATTGCCCAATTGCGCCATGGCCCCATTGGCGCGGGCCTGATCGGCGGGATCAAGATTAAGCGCCGGCACCGCGGCAAAGTTACCCCCGGCCGTGACGCCGGTGGCAAAGAGTGCCGGCAGCGCGAGCCACGGCATGAAGGCCGCGCCGACAAAAAGGACTGCGGAGGCTGCGAAACCACCGACCACCACTTGCTGCGGGCTGACCCAGCGAGCCAGAAACCCGGAGGAAAAGGTGCCGAGCAAGTTGGTAACCGGTAACAGCGGGGTTAGCCACGGCGCGTTCAGTGCGCCCGGCAAGAACGCCACCAGCGCGATGAACAGCGACGTATAGATGCCATGCCCCACTGCCGGGGCCAGCAGGCGCGGCGTCGAATAAATGGTCCGGTGGACGGCCGCAAACCCCGGCATGGCCACGCCCTTGGCCATGACGCGCGGCAGCGCCCGCCACAACACCGGCCACAGCGCCAGCAACATCACGCCATGCGCGGCATAGACCAAGCGGATGCCGCCAACCGCCAGCCCGACAGGAAGCAGCAGCGCAAACAGCGCGTAGGACACGCCAAAGAACGTTCCCCAGAGGCCCATGACCACGGATTTGTCGCTTGGCGCGGCAAGGGCGGCCATCATCGTCGGCAAGGCCACGACCAATCCCAGATGGCCGACCCCTTCCAGAACACGGGTCAGCATGAGGGCCCAGAACGGCATGGGAAGCCCTTGGATCAACGCCAGCGCCCCGGAAATGCCGATCGACCACAGCACCGCGCTGCGCACGCCGATCCGTGCGACCACGGCACCCGACAATGCTCCGCCGATCACACCCACAACCGCCACGCCAGACACGGCGAAGGCGACGGGCGCGCCGGGATAGGCCAATGCCAAGGCATCCAGCGTCAAGGTCAGTTTTGCAAACTGGGCTGCCGCCAGAAGGCCGGTAGCCCAGAGCAAAGCCACCAGCGGCCAATGGGTGCGCGATGTCTCCATGCGGGCCGCCATGACAGGCACCCTTGCCTTCGTCAACCGGCCACGGATCGGGGGTGTGCGACCGCCCAATGCGCCGCACCGGCGGATGATCGGCTTGGGGACGAGGTGCGTTCTATCCGGGTGTTCGCACCAAGCGCGCCTTTCGTATCGGCGGCATGACGCGGATCAAATGCGGCTTGCAATTGACCATGCGCAATAACGATCGGCATCGAACCCCTAAAATGCGCCCCGAACGCGAGGTGTAGATCATGCAAATCAATGCGCTTCCCCACTATGACGACAGCATCAACACCACCGGGTGCTGTGCAAAGTTCAACCCCGACGGCTGGGACGGTCAGGACCTGCACTTCGCCGACAAGCCGTTTGTGCGCGCAACGACCAAAAGCGCGCTGCATATTCCCATCAACATGGGGCAGGTGTTTACACGGGTACACGAACATATCGAAGATGCAGGTGGCTTTGATAACGACAACATGATCGTGCTCAGCCGCGATCTGTCACCATGGGTTGCCGAGCACCTTTTTGCGATGGACGGCCCCGTGCCGGAGGAAAAGACCGTTCGGCTGAGCGGTGATTTCATCACCAAAGTGTTTGAAGGCCCCTACCGCGAAGCCAAAGGCTGGCACGAAAAGATGCTGGCGTTGGCGAAATCAAAGGGCGGCACCTCGGACGAGGTGTATTTCTTTTACACGACCTGTCCGAAATGCGCGAAGGCCTATGGCAAGAACTATGTCGTGGGCGTCGCCCGGATGTGAGCGCCGCCCGTTTGCATGCCTTAGCTCAGGGTGGGTCTGGACCCACCCCGGTCGCTACATGTGGATGACCCGATCATACGCATCCAGCACGCTTTCATGCATCATTTCCGACAGTGTCGGGTGCGGGAATACGGTTTCCATCAGGTCTTGTTCGGTAGTTTCCAGCTTTTGGCCCACCACGTAGCCCTGAATCAGCTCTGTCACTTCAGCACCAATCATGTGCGCGCCCAAAAGCTCTCCGGTCTTGGCGTCGAAGACCGTCTTGATCATCCCCTCGGCCTCGCCCAAGGCAATCGCCTTGCCGTTGCCGATGAACGGGAACCGACCGACCTTGACCTCGTAACCGCGCTCTTTTGCCTTGGCCTCGGTCAGACCGACAGAGGCCACCTGCGGATGGCAATAGGTGCAGCCCGCAATGCTTTCTGGCTTGATGGCGTGGACGTTGTTCTTGCCCGCGATCAGTTCGGCGACCATCGTGCCTTCATGGCTGGCCTTGTGCGCCAGCCACGGTGCCCCGGCGATATCACCAATGGCATAAAGCCCGTCGATCCCGGTGCGGCAGAATTCATCGGTCACGACATGGGTCCGGTCAATCTTGACGCCAAGCGCCTCAAGCCCGAGATCCTCGGTATTGCCGACGATGCCGACTGCCGAAATGACCGTATCGAATGTGTGCTGCTCGATCTTGCCGTCCACCTCGATGTGGGCGGTGACCTTGTCCGCCGCGCGGTCCAGCTGCTTCACGATCGCCTTTTGCATGATCTTCATGCCTTGCTTTTCAAAGCTTTTCTTGGCGAAGGCGGAAATCTCGGCGTCTTCCACGGGCAAGATGCGGTCCATGACCTCGACCACGGTCGTGTCAGCGCCAAGCGTATTGTAGAAGCTTGCGAATTCGATACCGATCGCACCCGACCCGATGACCAGCAGTTTCTTGGGCATATGCGGCGGGGTAAGCGCCGCCTTGTAGGCCCAGACCCGCTTGCCGTCGGCCTCGAGCCCCGGCAATTCCCGCGCCCGAGCGCCTGTGGCCAGAATGATGTTCTTGGCCGTCAGTTCTTCGGTGCCCTTGTCAGTCTTGACCGATACGCGGCCCTTGGCCGGGATCGTCGCCGCGCCCATCACCACGGTCACCTTGTTCTTCTTCATCAGGTGGCCGACGCCCGCGCTCAACTGCTTGGCAACGTTGCGCGACCGTTTCACGACGGCGTCCAGATCATAGCTGACATTATCGCAAGACAGACCGAATTCCTTGGCGCGGTGCATCAGGTGAAAGACTTCCGAACTGCGCAGCATCGCCTTAGTCGGGATACAGCCCCAGTTCAGGCAGATGCCGCCCATATGCTCCCGCTCGATGATCGCAACCTTCAAGCCCAACTGGCTTGCGCGGATGGCGGCCACATAGCCGCCCGGCCCGGCGCCAATCACGATCACGTCGAAATTCTTGTCAGCCACAATGCATCCTCCCGGCGAAAACTGGTTTGTTTAGCATTAAACCATCTCAAACCCGCCCGCAATTGACCATCGGGCAGAGGGATGCGGGGTTGCGCCTTATGCAAGGCGATCAGGTCGCGGCGGCTTGCAGGTCCGCCAAAATCCTAGCGTAGCCGCCATTCTCGAGGAAATCCATTTCGGCAGCTGTGCTGGCGCGGCCCAAGGCGGCATTGCGATAAGGAAAGCGGCCGAATTCCCGGATGATCTGACGGTGCGCGCGGGCATGCAGGAGGTTGCTGTCGCCGGTCAGGCGGTCCCGCATCAGACGCACGCAATGATCCTGATCGGTCAGCAACTCGGAATGCATGAACGGCATGTAGAAGAATTGCCGTTGCGGTTCATCCGTGCGCATGTCGAACCCATGGTTCAACGCATAGGACGCGGCGGTCCTCGCCTTCGCATCGGTCGAAAAGGCGCGCGCATCATCGCGAAACATGTTGCGCGGAAACTGGTCCAGCAAGATGATCAGGGCCAGCGCCTTGCGCCTGTCTCCGGCCCAGTCCGACAGCTTGCCTGCCGCGCCCTCGGCCCAGAGATCGCCGAACCGCGCGGTGATCTCGGCATCGAATGTCGCGTCTTTCTTGTACCACGCGTCGGGGCCAGCCCCCAGCCAGAACGCAAGCACCTCTTCTGATCGGTCTGTCATGACGTCGGTCACTCCCTTTTCCGTTTAGGTTGGACCGTTGCCGCGGCTCTCCTCTTCCGCGGCAACGACCATGTCTTCCGCTGCTTCGACATAGACATCTTGCGCCGCCTCCATCGCGACAACCGACGCACCGGGCATCAGGTTCGCGTATGAGACGGCATCGTAATCTTCTTCGGACGCGTAGGCCGAAGGACGGCGCGTCATGCGATAGGCGGCGTAGGCGGACGTCGCGAACAACACCGCCGCCATCACCAGCCAGAAGCCACCCGGCCCTACCGCCGCCATCGCCAGACCGATTGCAGGCGGCCCAATGATCGATCCAATACCGAAGACAAACAGCAAACCACCCGACGCGGCGGGCATGTCCTGCGGATCAAGGTAATCGTTGGTGTAGGCCAGCAGCAGCGCATAAAGCGGTTGCGCCAGACCGCCGCTCAACAAGGCAACCACCAGCAAGACCGGGTAGATGTGGTCAAAGCCCCACCCAAACAGCGCCACGATGCCCGCAAGTCCGGACGCCACGCAGATCAAGATGCGCCGGTCCATGCGGTCCGACAGCCAACCGATCGGATACTGCAGGAAGATCGCGCCGATGAACAAACTGGAGATGAAGGCAGACAACTGCCCAAGCCCAAGCCCAAGCTCGGTGGCGTAGACGGACGCCATGCCGAACTGGCCCGCGAACACGCCCCCCATAAGGAACAGCCCCACCACCCCAAGCGGAGAAATATTGTAGAGTTGCCGCAATGACATCGAACGCGTCGTGGCAAAGGCCGGCGTTGGCGAGACCGACAGCAAGATCGGCGCAAATGCTAACGAAACGAGGATCGACGGAATGATGAACAGGACAAAACCGCTTGGGTCGCCCAGACTCAAGATACCTTGCGCCGCGACAATCCCCACCATCTGCACCACAACATAGGCCGAAAGCGCCTGCCCCCGCGTCTCGTTGCTGGCGGAATGGTTCAGCCAGCTTTCGGCGGTCACGTAGACACCGCAAAGACTGAACCCGATGATGACGCGAAACGCCATCCATGCGTAGGGATCGGTGATGACGGGATAGGCCAGCAAGACGGCCGAAATCAGTGATCCAAGCGCCGCGAAGACGCGCACGTGCCCGACCCGCGCAATGAACAGCGGGGCCAGCTTGGAGCCGCCCAGAAACCCGACGAAATAGGCCGAAGCGATCAGCGATAATTGAAAGGTGCTGAACCCTTCGATCGAACCGCGCACACCCATGAGTGAGCCTTGAAGCCCGTTGCCCACCTGCAATAACAACATGCCCAGCAGCAGGGCCCAGGAACTGGAAATAACGGCACGCATCGCGGCCTCCGGTCAACGGGTGTCGAATCCCACCCTGCCCCTGCCCTAACGCGAAAAACCGCCCGATAGCGACCCCTTAAGTCGCTGCATTTCGTGCCGGGACCAACAATGACGCATCCCCATAAGAGAAAAAGCGATATTCCGCCGCGATGGCATGCGCATATATTTCGCGCACACGCGCCTGTCCCATCAAGGCCGAGACCAGCATCATCAGAGTCGACTTGGGCAAGTGGAAATTGGTCATCAGCGCATCGACGACCTTGAAGCGGTAGCCGGGGTAGATGAAGATATCGGTATCGCCTTCCCAAGCCCGCATGGTGCCATCATCATCGGCGGCCGTTTCAAGCAGGCGCAAGGCGGTCGTGCCCACGGGGATGATCCGTCCCCGGGCCGCACGGGTGGCGTTGATCTCCTGCGCCGCATTGGCGCGCACCTCGCCCCATTCGGCGTGCATCTTGTGGGTTGTCACGTCATCCACCGTGACCGGCAGAAACGTTCCCGCCCCCACGTGCAGCGTGACGAACGTGAACTCCACCCCGCGCGCGGTCAGGGCCGCCATCAAGGCCTCGTCGAAGTGCAAGGAAGCGGTGGGGGCCGCCACCGCACCGGCGCGCTTGGCCCAGATGGTTTGATAATCCACCGTGTCGCGTTCGTCAGCCGGGCGCTTGCCGGCGATATAGGGCGGCAGGGGCATCGCGCCTGCCGCGTTCAGCGCCATGTCAAAGTCGGCGCCGCCCAGATTGAAGCGCAACCGCAACCCATCGGCCAACCCCGCCACCTCGGCATGCAGGTCATCGGAAAATACAACGGTCTCGCCGACGGCCAACTTGCGCAGGGGTTTGGCAAGGGCCGTCCATGTGCCATCGGCCTGCGGCTCCAGCAAGGTGACCTCGACCTTGGCGGTCACAATGCCTTGGGCGCTGTCGCGTGTCCGTGTGCCGTTCAGGCGCGCCGGGATCACGCGCGTATCGTTCAGCACCAGACGGTCGCCCGGGCGCAGCACGTCGGGCAGGTCATGGACGTGCATGTCGCGCGTCACCGCCCCCTCCGCCACCAGCAAACGCGCGGCGGACCGGGGCCTTGCCGGGCGCGTGGCAATCAACGCCTCGGGCAGATCGAAATCAAAATCCTCCAGCTTCACTGTGACAGCTCCTGCAATTCGGGTGGGGGGCGGCGGAATATCTCGCGGAAGATGCCCGGCGTCAGGATGGACAACGGGTTTACCGCCACATCCGGGGCGCGCGAAGACCCCGTCAATTGATACGAGAAGCCGAACAGCCCCTCGCGGCGGGGGGCGAACAAGGCCCCGATCAGGCCATTCACGACATAAAGCGGGGATAACACGCCCTGCATCTCCAACTGATCGTTCGCGATGTCGTATACCCCGTCCAGAGACACACCCATCGATGGCCCAACGGCCGCGCCCTGACTGAGGAACACCGCGCGCGGCGTCAAGCGGAACCGCGCCTCCACATCACCAAGGTTGATGCCTTCTCCACCCAGTTGTTCCAGCAATCCGACGACCGAGATCAGGTTCAACAGTTCGGCCATCGCGGGCGCATCGCGCAACCGCGGGCCATTGATCGTCAATTGTCCGTCATAGGTGCCGGTTTCACCCGTGGGCACAAGGATCAGGGTCAGGTCGCCCCCATAACCGCCTTGAAACAGCCCAGCGGCGCGCAGGACCGCGCCACCATCGTCAGACCGCAGCCGCACGGCAAGGCCGTCATCGGTGGTGACCAGCGTCCCGGTGACCGGGGCCGCGCCGTTTACCAACGCCTGAAACTGCCCCGAAAGGCCGCCGACTGTCGTCAGATCTGCCCTCACACCTGTCAACGCTGCGCCTTGGGTAATCTGGATCCTGTCCAAGGCCACGCTCAGGGGGCCGCCACCACCGGCATTCGCCGCCGAGGCAGTCGCCGCCGGTGCATTGCGCAGATCAAAGCTTCCACCCGTCACCTCGACCGCCGGTGCCGTGTTGCCCCCCCGCCCCACAAGCGCACCCGTCACGTCCAGCCACGTGCCGATGCGCAGCTGTGTGATGCTCAGACGGTCAAGCCCACCGCCCGGTCGCAGACTGACGGCGCCAGCCATGTCCATCCCCGCACCGGTCAAGCTCAACACCGGCACATCCGGTGCATCACCCAGCACCACTTCGGCCGTCAGCAGCCCGGTTTCGCCCTGATCCAGCCGCCACCGAAGTGGGGAAATCGACAGGCCAAGCCCCGCCAAATCCGATGTGACGCTCAGGCGCGGCGGGCCGTCGGGCCGAAGGCGCAATCGCAGGTCCGCAGTGCTGCTGCCGCTGATCATGTCCGCGGGCAAGCTGACCCCGAATGTCTCAAGCACGGCGCGGTTCAAGGGCGCGCGGGCGTCCACCACGCTGCCGGGTGCGGCCCCGGCCCCGATCGCACGCTGCCACGTTCCGGTGACAGGAACATCATCCAGCAAGGCACGGCCACTGACCAGAACGGCGGTATTGCTGACGTCCACCGTAATGCTTTCGGCCGTCAGCAGGCGATCGGGAACAAGGCTATCGGACCGGAAATCCGTGACGGTGCCCGTGACCGCGACATCCATATCGGCCAGTTGCTGGCCCCGCAAAAGCCGCGTGGACACCGTGGCCGCAAGCGCTGCCTGACCGGTTCCGATCATCTCGGGCGTCATGCCGCCTTGTGCAAAGATGTTGACGGGCGGCCCGTTCAGCAGGCGCAGGACATCCGTCAATGCGCCGTCGACATGCAGGTCAAAATCGGCCATCGGGCCGGGCGTATCGACGCGCTCGATCACCATCGTCGATCCATGCAGCGCCAGTGTGGCGCCGTCGGGTACCGCCAGGGTGCCTGCCTCCATCGCCATCACAAGGCGCGGGCCACTCAGGGTCAGATATCCGCGCGCGTCGGTGATCGGGGCAAGCGCCGGCAACGCCCGCAAGGTCGCGTCGCTGAAATCCATCTGAAGAACGCTGCGCAGCTGCTGACCGGGGACCGCACGCAGGGCAAGATCAACCCCGGACAATTGTCCATCGATCATGTTCGCATCCAGCCAGTTCCGGGTGTTTGGAATGGCGGCGGTAGGCCAATACGGCAACACGTCACGGGCGTTTACGTCGGGCACCTGCGCATCGATCGACATGCGCAGGCCCTCACGCTCGACCGCGACGCGCCCTGATGCCTGCAACCGCAACGGACCATCGAACAGCACGGCTTGCCCGATATCGACCTGCACCGTAGGGGCCAGCGTCAGGCGCAGGTCGATGGCCCCGCCATCAATGGATAACGGCACATCAAAGACCCCCTCGGGATCGGCGGCGATATCGGCAAGCTGCAATTGAGCGACCAGCGCACGTCCCCCATCGAGCAGATCGGCATGCCCCGTTGCCGAGAAGCTGAGTTCGCTTGCCTCCAGATCCAGCCGATCGAACTGCAGGCGTTGCGTGGCGGTTGCAAACTGCAGGTCCACACCCACTGCATCGAACGGCAACACGCGCACCCCTTCGCCGAGGTTGAACACCCCGGCGCCGATCTCCAGCCCGATCCGCAAATCGCCCAGCGTCCCGTCATCGGCCAGCCGGGCCGTGATCGCGCCGGAAATTGGCGCGCGCATCAGATCAAGCCACGCCAGTGCTGGGGTCACCGTGGCCACGTCACGCGCAGCCAGATCTGTGAAATCCATGTAAATTTCGGTTTCGCGCGAGGGCGCGTCGCGGGTAACTGCGATGGTGACGTCGCTTTCGCGCGTCCCCTCCAGCCGTCCGCTGAAATTCAGCGCGAGGGAGCCATTCTTGCGCCCCAGATCCATGGTGGCATCGCGCACCCGCATCGTCTGACCGGTGATGGCATCATCCATATCCAAGGTAAGCCCGTCGCCGCTGACATCTTCCAGTCGGTCAAATACCGGTGCGGCAAACATCGCGTCGATCCGTGCAAGCGTTTCCTGCAGGCTGACGGCGTTTGCCCCGCCGCCGCTGGCAAGTTCCAGATCGAGCCGCCCATCGGCATCCCGGCGCATGCGCAGACCGGCGCCGACAATCCTGACCTGACTGGGCCGCAGTTCCCGCCGCAGCAAGGCGGTGCGGTCCAGCGTGACCGACACGCGCGGAAACGCGGCGCGCAGCCCCCCCGCAGCATCACGCAGTTCCACCCCTTGCAACACGATTGCAGGCACCAGTCCGGGGCGCAGCATCACCTCAATATCGTTCACGGCAATTCGATTGGCGGACATGGCCGTGTCCAACCGTGCGCCGATCCCGTCTTGCACGAAAGCCGGAAGGCTGATCGGGCCGGAACTGGCCCGCCACATCAATGCGACGCCAGCCAGCAACACCAAGAGCGGCGGCAGAAGCAGCCAACGCCACCGCCGGCGGCGGCGGATCGGGGCAACAGGGGCCGATGCGGGCTGGTTCAAGGGGGTGCGGATCCGGGTCGAAAATGGGACAAGGCGAAACGACCTTTATCTTCGCCGCAAATCCCCTAGCTTGCAAACGGATCGCGGCAGGGCCGCGCATATTACCGCCATTGCCGTCAGGAGACATTGCATGATTGACTTAGGTTCCCCCGCCCCGGATTTCACCCTGCCCCGCGATGGGGACGGCGAAATCACGCTTTCCGCCCTGCGCCCCGCGCCGGTGGTTCTGTATTTCTACCCCAAGGACGATACGGGTGGCTGCACCAAAGAAGCGATCGCCTTCACCGAGCTTGGCCCGGAATTTGCCGCCGCCGGGGCACAGGTGATCGGCATCTCTAAGGACAGCGTCGCGAAACATGACAAGTTCATCGCCAAGCACAATCTGGGCGTTGCACTGGTATCGGACGAAAACAGCGATGTCTGCGAGAGATATGGCACCTGGGTCGAGAAGAGCATGTATGGCAAGACCTATATGGGGATCGAAAGGGCCACCTTCTTGATCGCGGGCGATGGCACCGTTGCGCGGGTGTGGCGCAAGGTGAAGGTGCCCGGGCATGCCCAAGAGGTGCTGGACGCAGTCCGCGCGCTTTGACCGTGACGCTGACACAAATGGCTTGTGCCGTGCTTGAAACGGCGGATGCACGGGCCAAGACCGCGTTGTCCCGTGAACTTGCGGCCCAATGGAGGGCATCACGGGACGGCAGCATCGCGCCCATCGCGATTGGCACCGCCGCACCGGCCCTGCGGCCCGCGCGGCCATCCAAGCCCGACTTGCTGGCGCCGCGGGATGTGCCACGCCGCAAGCCCGGCACGCCACAGGGGCGGCGCGCAATCTTGCATGCCGTGGCGCATATCGAACTGAATGCCGTCGATCTGCACTGGGATATCATCGCCCGGTTCGGGCATATCCCGATGCCGATCGGATACTATGACGACTGGGTGAAGGCAGCAGATGAGGAATCCAAGCATTTCAACCTGATCGCCGATGTTCTTGACGCGATGGACTGCCCCTATGGAACCCTGCCCGCACATGCGGGCATGTGGCGGGCCGCAGAAGACACCGCCAGCGATCACATGGGGCGTCTGGCCGTCGTGCCAATGGTGCTTGAGGCACGCGGTCTGGACGTGACACCCGGCATGATCGACGTCTTTCGCCGTGCCACCGATGAACCGTCAGCCCCTGATGCCGTGGCCGCGATGGAGGTGATTTATGCAGAAGAAGTGCACCACGTCGCCTATGGGTCGAAGTGGTTCCATTTCTTGTGCGGGCGGCAAGATATCGACCCCACGCAGGCGTTCCACACGCTTGTGCGCCGTTATTTCCATGGCAATCTCAGGCCACCCTTCAACGAGGAAAAGCGGGCCGAGGCCGGCATTCCACCCGACTTCTATTGGCCACTTGCCGAACAAACGGGCTAACTTCCCTGCGTGTCGGCGAGTTTTTGCTCAATCCAAGCGAATTTTGCTCCAATTTGATGCGATATCGGATAGAGTGTTGAGACATTGAAAACTGTGGCTTATCCCCAGACCACGGTAAGGACGCTCTTGGGGATTGTGCGTCTTGATCAAAAGTAACGGGGAACGTGGGGCAGATACGTGACACCGAGGTTAACAGACCGCATCAACGCGGCACTAGAGCGGCGTTTGCCCGAGCAGCGTCTTTTCCTGAAATCCGAGGACGGAACCCGCTATGTGCGGCTGCGCCCTTTGACCCAAGCGACCATGTTGGTTGGCTGTTCGCTGTTCATCGGCTGGACGGTCATCGTGACATCGTTTTTTCTGATCGACACGATCAGCGCCGGTAACGCCCGCGAACAATCGGTGCGCCAGCAACTGGCCTACCAGACCCGGCTCAATGATCTTTCACAAGAACGCGACCATCGCGCCGCAGAAGCGCGGCAGGCGCAGGAACGTTTTGCCCTCGCCATGGATCAGGTCTCGGACATGCAGACCCGCCTGCTTGATAGCGAGGAACGGCGGCGCGAGTTGGAAACCGCTGTCGATGTGATCCAGACCACACTGCGCCGGACAATCGAAGACCGTGATGAAGCCCGTGATCAAGTGGCTGCCCTGCAAGGCGAGATGCTGGCCGAGACCGGCACGCTGCAGACAGCGTCCAGCCGGCAAGAGGAATTGGAGCGCACCCTCTCCTTTATTGCGTCGGCGCTGCAAGATACCGCAGATGAGCGTGACGGAGCATCGGTGCTGGTCGCCGAAGCAGAGGTTGAAATTGACCGTATGCAGTTCGAGGCCGCCCTGACCGCCGAACGCAGCGAGCGTATCTTTACCCAGATCGAAAATGCCGTGACCATGTCGATGGAGCCGCTGGATGAACTTCTGAGTTCGGTTGGCGTTCCGACCGAGTCGCTGATCAACCAGGTCCGCGCGGGATATTCCGGGCAAGGCGGCCCCTTGATGCCGATCTCCATGTCGACAAGCGGAGAATCGCCGGATCGCCTGTCACTGCGTGCGAATGAGGTCTTAGCCTCGCTTGACGCGTTGAACCTGCGCCGGATCGCAGCCGAACAACTCCCCTTCTCGGTCCCGGTGGATGGCAGCTTTCGCTTCACATCGGGCTTTGGTTACCGCCGTGACCCCATAAATGGTGGCAGCCGCATGCATTCAGGCACAGATTTTGCCGGTAGCAGCGGCACACCGATCGTGGCGACCGCCGATGGCGTCGTGGCATTCGCGGGGCGCCAGTCGGGCTATGGCCTGATGGTTGAGATCCGCCATCCGTTCGGAATGGAGACGCGTTACGCCCATATGTCGCGCCTGCGCGTATCCGAGGGGGAAAGGGTCTCGCGCGGCGAGAGGATCGGTGATATGGGGAATACAGGACGGTCTACTGGTACCCATCTGCACTATGAGGTGCACCAGAACGGCACCCCGATCAATCCGATGAACTTCATCACGGCAGGCAGAGATGTTTTCTAAATCAAAAATCAATGAACCCGGGCCCAAACAGTCCAGCGGCGCTGATAGCGCCTCCGCAAGCAGCGGATTTTCCGCAGACTCCTCCAACAGCTCGAGCTCGTCTTCATCCATGTCCAATAAAACGCAACCGACACCCGCAAAATCCAAGCCTTCGCCGTCTGTGCTGTCGTCTGATCTGACAGTGACCGGCAACATGCGCACCACTGGCGACATTCAAGTCGAAGGCACCGTGCATGGGGATATTCGGGCGCATCTGCTGACGGTTGGCGAAAGCGCCAACATTGAAGGTGAAATCGTTGCGGACGATATCGTCGTCACCGGGCGGGTCGTTGGCCGTGTCCGCGGGCTGAAGGTTCGCCTGACATCGACCGCGCGGGTCGAGGGTGACATCATCCACAAGACCATCGCAATCGAATCCGGCGCCCATTTCGAAGGCTCCGTTCAGCGCGCCGAGGATCCGTTGGCCGCTGGCACAGGCAGCGGCACCCCGGTGCCCCGTCCGGCACAGACCAGCCTTGCGCAACAACAATCACAGGCGGCGCGTCCGGCTGGCGCAAGCCAGATGCCAACACAGAAGCCGACAGAAGGCGCCTGACGGGCGGCGGATCAGACACCTGGTCCGGTCAACACTGCATGAAACAACGAAAAAGCCGGGCCCTCGCGCCCGGCTTTTTCGTCACTGACACGCCAATTTACCTCGCTTTTTCAGTCCAATGACGTCAGCGCCCGGCGATAGATATGCCATGTGGCGTGGCCCAGCACCGGAAGCACAACGAACAATCCGAATAGCAGCGGTGCCATGCCCACAAACGTCAGCGCCGCGATCACCGCACCCCATGTCAGCATGACCGCCGGGTTGCGGCGTACCACTGCAATCGATGTCAGCATCGCGGTCACGAAATCCAGTTCCTTATCCAACAGCAACGGCAGCGACACAGCGGTCAGCATGAACAGAACCAATGCGAAACCAGCGCCAAAGAAGGTCCCGATTACCAGCATCATCATGCCTTCCGGCTCCAGCAGGTAGGCATAGCTGGAGGTGACGTTGGTCAGGGCCGATGGCCCCAGAAACAGCGCAAACAGCATGTGGGCGAAGAAGGACCAGAACAAGAAGTAGACGATGATAACCCACGCCATCGACGGCAGTTGCCTGAGCCTTTGCCGCCAGATCACGCCGAAAATGTCGTTGCGACGCCAATCGGTCTGCCCTGCCTCCAAACGGCGCGATACCTCGTAAATGCCAACCGCCAGAAATGGACCCAGAAGGGGAAAGCCCACCGTGATCGGGATGGCCCACCAAATCTGATCGGTGACCCCAAGGAACAGATATATCAGCCAGCCGCCGATGACATAAACGTTTGAAAAGAACAGCCCCATCATAGGTTTGCGCCAAAAATCCCTTAGCCCCATACGCAAGGCATACGGGATGTCACCCATCGTCATCGTTTTGATCGCGGGCACCTTGGACGGGGCCGCATGGCCGGTTGTCTCGCTCATCGTCGTCTCTCCCCTCTGAAAGGCTAACGCGAGCGAACGAGTCGCGCTAGATCACGGGTGGCCGCACCTGAGGCCAGCCTGTGGCGTCGTGCCAGACCCGGCCAAGCGCCATCAGCGCCGCATCCCCCCCACGCGGGCCAATCAACTGGACGCCGCCGGGCAAACCCGCCGCACCGAAGCCCGCCGGGATCGCAAGCGCGGGCGCACCCGCAAGGCTTGCGGGCACCACGCATTCCATCCAACGATGGTAGGTGTCCATTTCGGTATCGCCAATGGTGCGAGGCCAGTCCCAGTCGGACGGAAACGGCCAGCATTGGGTCGATGGCAACATCAGCGCATCATAGCGGGTAAACATGTCTTCCAGACGACGGAGCCAATCCAGCCGGATTTCCGCGGCGCGCTGCACCCTGTCGCCAGTCTGTGCAAAGCCCTGCTCGACCTCCCATAAAGCTTGAGGGTTCAAGATGGCGCGTGTGGCAGGGCCACGCCAATGGCTTCCAAGATTCAACATAACCGCGAAACTGCGCAGTGCGGTCCAGCTTTCCCAAAGGACATCAGCCGCGACAGGTGGCGCCACTGGCTCCACCTTCCACCCCAGATCCGTCATGGTGGCAATTGCGGACTCGGCAAGGTCAACGACCCCTGTCTCCATCGGATAGGCCCCACCCCAATCGGCCAGCCAACCGATGCGTGGCGCGGATTTTGGGTTGGCGCCGCCACGATACCCGCCATCGGTCAGGGTCGTCAGCAACGCCTCCATGTCGGCGACACTGCGCGCCATCGGGCCATTGGTGGATAGCTGATGCTGAAACACGTTTTCACCGGCATCGGTCGGAACAATCCCTGTGGTTGGTCGAAACCCATAGACGTTGTTCCAAGCGGCAGGGTTGCGCAGACTGCCCATCATGTCACTGCCATCGGCAACGCTGACGATGCGTGCGGCCAATGCCGCCCCTGCGCCGCCCGAGGATCCACCCGCCGTTCGGTCCAGCCCATAGGGCGTTTTGGTGACGCCGAAGATCGGATTTGATGAATGGGACCCCAAGCCGAACGCCGGAACGTTGGTTTTGCCGATAATGATCGCCCCCGCAGCGCGTAAACGCCGCGCCAGACCATCATCCGCTTTGGGCACAAGATTTGCGAAAAGCGGCGACCCCGATGTGGACCGCACACCGCGCACCGCGACCAGATCCTTCACCGCAAACGGGATGCCATGCAACCACCCCACCGGCGCCATGGCATCGGCCAGCCGCGCCTCGCCCATCAACGCCTCGCGGTCGCGCAGGCTGACGATTGCATTGACGGCGCCATTGACTGCATTGATCCGTGACAGCGTGGCGCGCATCAGTTCAACGGCCGTCACCTTGCGCGCGGCAATCAGCCGGCTCAGTTCCAGCGCATCCATGTTCAGCAGATCAGACACGCGTCACCCATCCTTGTTTCTTGATTTTGCGCGCGAGGGGCCATGGCGCATAGCACCGCTTGGCTACCCCTCGGCTTGTGCCTCGGCGCGGGTCTTGCCCGATACGTCCATCGCCAGCGTCGAGGCCATAAGCCCATCGATGTCACCATCCAGCACGCCACCGGTATCACTGGTCTCGAAACCAGTCCGCAGGTCTTTGACCATTTGATACGGTTGCAGGACATAGGATCGGATCTGACTGCCCCATCCCGCATCGCCCTTGTTCTCATGGGCCTCGTTTATCGCCGCGTTCCGTTTATCGAGTTCCATCTGATAGAGCCGCGATTTCAGCGTCTGCATCGCGATCTCGCGGTTGCGGTGCTGTGATTTTTCAGAACTGGTGACGACGATGTTGGTTGGCAGGTGGGTGATCCGCACGGCCGAGTCAGTCGTGTTCACGTGCTGCCCACCCGCGCCTGAACTGCGGTAGGTATCAATGCGGATGTCGGCGGGGTTGACCTCGATCTCGATATTTTCATCCACCACGGGGTAGACCCAAACCGAACTGAACGAGGTATGACGCCGCGCCGCACTATCATAGGGGCTGATGCGGACAAGTCGATGAACACCGCTTTCGGATTTCAGCCAGCCATAGGCATTGTGCCCCGCAATCTTGTAGACCGCGCTGCGGATGCCGGCCTCTTCGCCCGGTGTCATGGATTGCAATTCGACCTCGTAGCCGCGTTTTTCGGCCCAACGCACGTACATCCGCGCCAACATGCTGGCCCAGTCGCAGGATTCGGTTCCGCCTGCGCCTGCGTTGATTTCAAGGAATGTGTCGTTACCGTCGGCCTCCCCGTCCAGCAACGCCTCCAACTCCTTCTCGGCGGCCGTCTTGACCAACTTGGCCAACGCCTCCTCGGCTTCGGTGACGACTTCGGCATCGCCCTCGGCCTCACCCAGTTCGATCAGTTCGACGTTTTCTTCCAGCGCCTGACTGATCTTGTCATACAGCGCCAGCTTGTCGACCAGCACTTGCCGGTCGCGCATCAGCTTTTGCGCTTTCTCCTGATTGTTCCACAGATCCGGGTCTTCGACACGGGCGTTGAATTCCTCCAACCTGTGCTTGGCAGTCGGCAGGTCCATCCGTTGGCCCAGAAGAACCAAGGATTTCCGCACTTTCTCGATATGCGTCTGCGTTTCGGCTCGCATGGCTCGCACCCGCCCTTTTGCTTTCAGATTGTCGGAATGATCTAGACCACGCCCCGCCCCGCCGCAAGCGGCGGGACCAACGTTCAGTAAAGTCCGCCCGAACTGAGCGTGCCAAACCCTGCGCCGGTGGGGACGCGCACAACTTCCCCGGTTGAGGTCGTCACCGTTTCGCTGTCTTCGATGATGCCAATATCGGGGTTGTCCTCACGTCCGAACATCGGCAGGTCGGATCCCATGGCAAAACCACCATCCACGACCGCCAACATGCCGTAGAAAGGCTCCTCTCCCTCGCGGAAATATTCGCGCACGACGTGGTCGCCCTGCGCATCATCGGGCAACCGCTGTCCAGAGAACCGGTCGATGGGGAAGAAGTTGCCGCCCGGCGGGACGCGGAACGGCCCACCGCCGTATTCCTCGGTCGCAGCCAGCATGAATTCGTTGAAAACCGGGCCGCACATGCCGCCGCCCGACGCGCCGCCACCCATGCTGCGCGGCTGATCATAACCGATGTAGCAGCCCGCCACGATGGTCGAGGTGAAGCCCACGAACCACACATCGCGGCTGTCGTTGGTTGTGCCGGTCTTGCCTGCGGTGGGCACCGGCAGGTTCACGCTGCCGGCTGCCGTGCCGCGCTGCACCACGCCCTGCATCATCGAGGTCAACTGATAGGCCGTGATCGCATCCATCACCCGTTCGCGGTTGGACAGGATCCGCGGCCCCATCCCCGCATTGAGGCTTGCCAGTTCGCAGTCGGGGCAAAGGCGCTGATCATGACGATAAACCGTGTTGCCATAGCGGTCTTGAATACGATCCACCAAGGTCGGCTCCACCCGTTCACCACCATTTGCAAACATCGCGTAGGCCGTGACCATACGGAGCAATGTGGTTTCCTGACTTCCCAACGCGTTGGCAAGGAAAGGCTGCATATCGTCATAGACCCCGAACCGTTCCGCATACCGCGCCACGATGTTCATTCCGACATCCTGCGCCAGCCTGACGGTCATCAGGTTCCGCGACCTCTCGATCCCCGTGCGCAGCGGCGATGGCCCGTAAAACTGGTTCGATGCATTGGTGGGCCGCCAGATGCCTTCCCCGGTATCCACCTCGATCGGTGCATCGATCACGATGGTGTTCGGAGAGTACCCGCTATCGAGCGCGGCGGCATAGACGAACGGCTTGAAGCTTGAGCCCGGTTGGCGCGTTGCCTGTGTCGCGCGGTTGAAACTAGAGTTCTGGTAGGAAAATCCGCCCTGCATGGCGATCACGCGGCCGGTATTGACATCCATCGCCATGAAGCCGCCCTGCACCTCGGGGACCTGACGCAGGGTCCAGCGCAGGAATGTGCCATCGCTGTCGCGGGTCATCTCGCGCACATGCACCACGTCGCCGACACGCAGCAGATCACCCGCAACCCGCGCGGTCGCCCCACGATTGCCGTCGGCGTCCACGGGGCGGGCCCACGTCACATCTTCGGCCGGGATAAAATGACCATCCGCGTCCTCCGCCACGCCCTCGATGCCGATGCGCGCGCTTGTGGCGCCAACTTCCAGCACCACGGCGGCATACCAACCGTCGATGTCGCGTGGGATGTCGGCCGCGGCCAATGCGGCGCGCCAGCTTGCCTCGTCGCTTAACAGGTCCGGGTCAATCGTGTCGGTGGCGCCGCGCCACAGACCTTGGGCACGATCAAACCGCTCAAGCCCCCCGCGCAGCGCGCGTTCGGCCACCTCCTGCAAATCCTCATCCATCGAGGACCGCACCGAGTAACCACCAGAGAAAAACTCCTCTTCGCCATATTGGCTGCTCAGCTGACGCCGGATTTCATCGGTGAAATAGTTGCGCGGCGGCACGTCGGCACGAAACGCCGCGATGTGCCCGCCTTGCACGGTCTCCAATGGCGCGGCCTGTGCGGCCTCCATCTCGGCTTCGGTGATGTAATCGTTCTCGAACATCTCGCGCAGCACGTAGTTGCGGCGGCTGATCGAGCGGGCGTAATCATCCACCGGATGAAAACGCGACGGCGCTTGTGGCAGGGCCGCCAGATAAGCCGCCTGCGGCAAGGTCAGATCCTCAAGATCAGTATTGAAGTAGGTCTGCGCGGCCGCGGCCACGCCATAGCTATTCTGACCCAGAAATATCTCGTTCAGATACAATTCCAGAATGCGGTCTTTGCTAAGCGTCTGTTCGATCCGGGCGGCCAGAATGATCTCTTGCACCTTGCGTTCGACGGTGCGGGACCCATCCAGCAGGAAGTTCTTCATCACCTGCTGCGTGATGGTCGACGCGCCACGCACATCGCGCCCTCGTGAGCGCACGGCCTCGACCACGGCGGCGATGATCGCGCGCGGATCATACCCCGAATGTTCATAGAAATTGCGGTCTTCCGCGCTGACGAAGGCGTGGGCAACAAGGTCGGGGATATCTTCAGCCGGCACGAACAGTCTGCGTTCGCTGGCAAATTCATCGACGATCTGCCCCTCGCGGGAATAAATCCGGCTGATCGTGGCAGGGGTGTAGTTTGACAGGGTCTGCACATCCGGCAGGTCGCGGGCGAACATGAACAACACGCCGCCCACGGTCAGCGCCCCGGCCACCATACCCAGCGTAACCGCTGAAAATATCGCGCCAAATACGCCCAGAATGAATCGGACCATTGTTCTGCCTCAAAATCAGTTGCCATCTTATAGGCGTGTGATGGGGGCGGGTCAAAACCCTCGGCGGCTTTTCGCGATCACGATTTGCCGAGTTTGCAGGAATAGATGATTATTGCCGCACCAGTTCCCGCCGCGCCGCATCCGTATCCGCCCAATCAAGGATCGCAGCGCGCAGGGCATCTTGCATTTCAGTGCGCCAGACCGGGTCCAAAAGGTTTTCCAGATCACCATCATCGGACATAAAACCGACCTCGACCAGCACCGAGGGAATATCGGCCGCCTTGAGAACCGTGAAGCCCGCCTCCATCCGGGGTCGGGAATGCAACCGAAGCCCCAGATCGCCTATCGCCGTCACCACTGCCTCGGCCAGATCGTTGGCGCGGGGGGCGGTTTCGGTGCGGGCCAGATCCATCAAGACACCGGCCACGACGTCATCGGCGCCATGCAGATCAATGCCAGCCAGCAGATCGGCCCGGTCATGCTGTTCCGCCAGCGCGGCACTGGCCGCGTCGGATGCGGTTTCGGAAAGTGTGTAAACCGTGGCCCCCTGCGCCCGGCCTTCGGCGATCGCATCCGCATGGATCGAGATAAAGGCATCCGCGCCCGCAGCACGCGCCAGCGAAAGCCGGGTCGGCAACGGCACGAAAACATCGCTGTCGCGGGTCAAGAACACCTCCACCCGGCCCGTTCGGCGCAAGATGTCGCGCAATTCGCGCGCAAAGGTCAGAACCAGATCAGCCTCGGTGTGTTCGCCACGCACCGCACCGGGATCAACACCACCGTGGCCCGGATCAATGACCACGACAAAACGATCATCCCCTTGGTCAGGCGCTGTCACCGCCGCCTGCAATGCGGCCTCAAGATCGGCCGGAGTTTGCGCCAACCGACTGAATTCATTCGCAGAGCGCGGCGACAGGGTGATCGTGATTTGTGCCGCCCCCGTGCTGTCATCGGTTGCCATTGCAGCCAGATCAACACCCATGGGGGCGGAAATATCCAGCACCATCCGCGACCAACCCGCCTCGCGCGCGGCACCGGTCTGCACGCCTGCAATGGCCGTTGCGGTGTTGAAGTCCGCGGCCAGCCCGTCCCATGCGACCTCTCGGAAATCCACCACCACGCGCATCGGGTTATTCATTGTGAATACCCTGAACGGCACCGCTTGGCTGAGGCTGAGCCCAAGCTCGGCCCCCTGCCCCGCATCGCGCAGGTAGCTTTCGCCGGGGATGACCCGGGCAAGCGCCCGAAATTCCTGCGCACCCGCAGGCAGCGACAGAATGGCGGTCAGAAAGACAAGAATAACGGCTCGGATCACGGGGCTGCGCCCTTGTTGTTTGGCCAGTGGATAGCAGAAATCAAACCCGGGCCCAAGAGCCATGACCAAAGCGGTGGGACACAAAACAGGTTTGTGAAGATCCCGCCCCATGCGGCTTTTGGAGCCTATTCCTGTCGGGGAAGTTGCGCAAAGAACGCCTTGAGCCGGGCGGTCCCTTCCATGATATCTGCCGTGGCGCGAGCATACGACAACCGCAACGTTCCCGCGCCGCGGGTCTTGTCGAAATCGAGCCCCGGCGTCACCGCCACACCCGCCTGATCCAAGATCTGGCTTGCGAAGGCGCGTGCATCGTCGGTCCAGTCTGTCACATCCGCGTAGACGTAGAATGCGCCATCGGCGGGTGCCACATTGGTCACCCCCGCAGCCGCCAATCCGTCCAGCAGGATTTGCCTGTTCACAGTGTAGATATCGCGGTGCCCGTCCAGTTCCGCCCGGCCTTCGGGTGACAATGCGCCCAATGCAGCGACCTGTGCGGCGTGCGGGGGACAGATGAACATGTTGCCCGCAAGTTGTTCGATCATGCGCACATGATCGGGGGGCACGACCATCCAGCCAAGGCGCCAGCCCGTCATCGAGAAATACTTGGAAAAGGAGTTGATCACATAGACATCATCGGTGATCTCAAGCGCAGATGTGGCGCGATCGGCATAGTGCAGACCATGATAGATCTCGTCCGAGATCAGGCTGATCCCGCGCGCCGTGCATGCGTCGCACAGTGCCGCAAGCGCCGCGCGGTCCAACATGGTGCCGGTTGGATTGGCGGGGCTGGCCACAATCAGTCCGGCCAAGTCATTGGTCAGTTGTGCGGGCGTGGGTTGGAACCGCGTCTCCAGTTGCGTGGTCAACCCGACGGGCTGCAGGCTGAGCGCGGTGAGAATCTGCCGATAGGAGGGATAGCACGGTTCCCCAAGCCCCACCCGGTCACCCGCGTCGAACAACGCCGTGAACGCCAGCAAGAAAGCGCCGGATGCGCCCGCAGTGACAACCACGCGCGCGGGATCAAGCTTTACCCCGTACCATTCATCATAAAGCGCCGCGATGGCGGCCCGCAGATCAGGGCGGCCCAATGCAACGGTATAGCCTAACGGACCATTGGCCATTTCAACGGCCAATCTCTCACGCGCAGCACGCGGTGCGCCGCTGCCGGGTTGGCCGACTTCCATGTGAATGATGTGGCGCCCAGCTACTTCGGCCTGACGCGCGGCCTCCATGACGTCCATCACAATGAAGGGATCAACACGGGATCGACTGGACCTGCGCATGCGTTTTTCCTTACTGTTTGGGAGCGCTTGAACCAGCCAACCCGGTGCGGGTCAACCATGCATCGGCGGCTGGCCAGCGCGCTATTGTGTGATAGGGAGGGGCAAAGCACCCCTTAATCGGAGAAAAAGCGATGAAGTTCCTTGCCCCCCTGGCCGCGACCATGATGCTGGCCGCCCCCGCATTGGCCATCGATCTGGAAGCCATGACCGATGGCGAGCGGACCGCATTCCGCGCCGAAGTCCGCGCCTACCTGATGGAAAACCCCGAAGTCGTGGTGGAGGCGATCGCCATTCTGGACGAACGTGAGCTGGCCGCCGCCGCCGAGCGCGAACAGATGGTCATCGCCAGCCAGCATGCGGCCCTTTACCAGTCGGAATTCGATTGGAATGATGGCAACCCCGACGGTGATCTGGTGTTGGTGGAGTTCATGGATTACCGTTGCAGCTATTGCCGCCGGGCCAGCCCGGATGTGGACCAGTTGCTTGAAACCGACGGAAATATTCGTCTGGTCGTGAAGGAGTTTCCGATTCTGGGAGAGCAATCGACATTGGCCTCACGCTTTGCGATCGCCACCCGCATTGCGCTTGGCGACGATGCCTATGCACAGATTCACGACGCCCTGATGGACATGCGCGGCGACATGACCCCAGCCAGCCTGGGCAACCTTGCCAGCAGCCTCGGGCTGGATACCGCAGCCATCGTGGCAAGTATCAATGACCCGCAGGTCGATGCGACCATCGCGGCGAATTATGCGCTGGCGCAAGAACTGGAAATCTCCGGCACGCCCAGCTTTGTCTTCGGCGGCGAGATGATGCGTGGCTATGTGCCGTTCGACGGCATGGTGCAGATTGCCGCAGATTTGCGCGCCGCCGCACAGTAATCACGTCGCATTCACGATGTAGAAAGGGGCGCCCGATCGGGCGCCCCTTTTTCGTTCAACCTTTTGACGACCACCAGCCGCGCCGCTTGGGCTTGGCCTGTTCTTCTTCTGCCGCAGGTGTAACCGGCTCAGGTGTCGGCACGGGCATGGGCGCGGGCTCCGGCGTTGGCACAGCGATGACCTCGGCGGCCGGTTCGGGGGTTCGAACCGGCGCGGGTTCCGCGACGATCACAGCGGTCGGTTCGGGCTGGGCCACTGCTACAGGTTCGGCAACGGCCACTGGCTCGGCCGGTGCATCCGCGGCGGAAACCGTGTCTTGTAACGGCGTGGCGTCTGCTGGCGCGGCTTCGGTCGCTGCATCATCTGACGCAGCGCCCTCCACAGGCTTCTTGCGACCACGACCACCCCGGCTGCGGCGGCGCTTGGGCTTTTCATCCTCAGCCGAAGGGGCTGCCTCAGCAGTCTCGCCAGCCTCGGCTTCGGTCACAGGTGTGGCTGCACCCAAGTCCGGCTCGGCGCTATCGGCCGTGCTTTCCTCGGCATCGGCTTCGTCACCGATCTCGTCGTTTTCACCTGCCTCGTCACTCGGCTTGCGGCGGCCGCGACCACCGCGCCGGCGGCGACGCTTGCGCTTGGGGCCATCGTCATCGCCTGCTGGCTCGGCTGGAGCTTCGGGCACCACGACCTCAACTTCGACCTCGTCCACTTCGTCATGGACGGCTTCGCCCTCGATCTCTTCCATCAGGCCCGCATCCATCGACACGATGGGGGCTGCATCCGGGACGCGACGGGTGGCGGTCTTGAACTTCTCAAGCTTGTAATCGGGCGCGACCAGCGACGGATCGGCCTCCACCCGGATCGACAGGCCATAACGTGCCTCGATCGCAGCAAGATATTCGCGTTTCTGGTTCATGATGAAGTTGACGATGCCAACGGGCGCGGTCAGCAAGACCTCGCGCGAACGACGCCGCGTCCCTTCTTCTTCCAGTTGGCGCAGGATCGACAGCGCAAGGCTATCATCCGAACGGATCAGGCCGGTTCCGTGGCAGGCATGACATGGCTGGGTCGTCGCCTCCAACATGCCCGGACGCAGACGCTGACGGCTCATCTCCATCAAACCGAAGGCGCTGATGCGACCAACCTGAATACGGGCGCGGTCGGTCTTGAGCTTGTCCTTAATGCGCTTTTCAACGGCCGCGTTGTTGCGACGTTCGTCCATGTCGATGAAATCGATCACGATCAGACCCGCAAGATCACGCAGGCGGACCTGACGGGCGACCTCTTCCGCGGCTTCAAGGTTTGTCTTGGTCGCGGTTTCCTCGATCGAGCCTTCCTTGGTGGCGCGCCCCGAGTTCACGTCGATGGCAACCAGTGCCTCGGTGATCCCGATCACGATGTAGCCGCCCGATTTCAACTGAACGGTCGGGTTGAACATGTCGGCCAGATAGCCTTCCACCTGATACCGCGCGAACAGCGGCATCGGATCGGTGTAGTGTTTCACGTTCTTGGCGTGGGACGGCATGATCATCTTCATGAAGTCCTTGGCCTGCCGGTACCCGGCCTCTCCTTCGACCAGAACCTCTTCGATATCGCGATTGTAAAGGTCGCGGATCGTGCGATGGATCAGGTTGCCCTCTTCATAGATCGGGGCCGGGGCAACGGATTTCAGCGTTAGGTCGCGGACCTGTTCCCATTGCCGTTGCAGATATTCATAGTCACGCTTGATCTCGGCCTTGGTGCGTTGGGCACCGGCGGTGCGAACGATCAGGCCCGCGCCCTGTGGCACGTCCAGCGACGTCGCGATTTCCTTGAGCTTCTTGCGATCGACCGCATTGGTGATCTTGCGGGAAATGCCACCACCGCGCGCGGTATTCGGCATCAGCACGCAATACCGACCTGCGAGGCTGAGGTACGTTGTCAGGGCAGCGCCTTTGTTGCCGCGCTCTTCCTTGACGACCTGCACCAACATGATCTGGCGGACTTTGACGACCTCCTGAATCTTGTATTTGCGGGCGCGGGGCTTGCGCGCAGGGCGCAATTCTTCTTGGTCGTCATCGTCGGAAACAGTCTCGACCGTGGGTGCGTCACCCTCTTCCGTGTCATCGACGTCGGCGGCCTCGCCTTGCAGGGTCGTGTCGCCCTGCGCGTCTTCGGCACTTTCATCAAACTGGTCCGCGTCAGATGGGCCTGTCGCTACCTGAGTGTCTTGACCATCCTCATCGTTGAGGTCGATCAGGTCCATACCCGACGGCGCGGCCGCATCGCCGGTGCTGACGGCATCGATGTCGGTCGCTTCGGCCTGTGTTTCTGTCGACTTGCGACGACGAGTCGGTGCCCGACGGCGGCTTTTGGGCTTGGGCTCGTCTTCCTCGCGGGCCTGCGCCTCGGCGATTGCGCGTTCTTCAGCCAGAAGCGCCTCCCGGTCGGCAACCGGGATCTGGTAATAATCGGGGTGAATCTCCGAAAAGGCCAGAAAGCCATGGCGATTGCCGCCATAATCCACAAAGGCAGCCTGCAACGAGGGTTCGACCCGCGTTATCTTTGCCAGATATATGTTTCCTGCCAGTTGCCGCTTGTTCAGCGACTCGAAGTCGAACTCTTCGACCTTGTTTCCATCTGCCACGACAACGCGGGTTTCTTCCGCGTGTGTGGCATCGATAAGCATCGTCTTTGCCATGATATCCTTGCGCATAACGCCAAAACAGCACCCGGAGGCGCGCTTGTGTCATGATGTCCTGAAATGGCGATGGCGCGCGCAACGCTCCGGTACCGGCGGGCCATGGCCCTTCCGTGAATGTCCCGATCATGGTGCGCGCGTGTCATCGCGGTTTATCTCCGATGATGCCGCCCGATTGGCGCACCACCCGTTCATTGGCCCCGAAGGAGCAATCGTTATTGTGAACCCGTAGGGGTCCGTGACCTGCCGGTAACCCCCGCGCGGCACCAATTGCCAAGCGCACTGGGAAAAGCAGAGAAACTGTTCAGCTTGCAGTTTGTTCACAGCAAAGCCTGACACAACATTAAGGGCAGCGCCGCGACGATTACAATGATGATTTTGCAGGCGCATCCCACGATGACGTTTGTCGCCCTGTTTTAGCGGCCAAACACCTGCACAAATGAAGCCAATCGGAAAGCAGCCAGAGCAGGTCGTGCAATGCGCCGCCCCCCGGCTAAAGGTAGTCGGAGCGGCTCAACCCGTATTTCGCCATCTTCTCGTTCAGGGTCCGGCGCGGCAGACAGAGTTCATCCATCACCGACGAGATGGAGCCGCGATGTCGCCGCATGGTGTTGTCGATCAGCATCCGTTCGAACGCCTCGACATATTCCTTGAGCGGCTTTCCCTCTCCGATCGCCTGCGGGCTGATCTCGGCGTTGTCGGACATCAAGAGCGACGCGATGGACCCAGACCCCCGCCGTTGCTGCAAGATGGCGCGTTCGGCGATGTTGATCAGTTGCCGCACGTTGCCGGGCCAAGGCGCCTGCAAAAGCTGCGCGGCCTCTTGCGCCGTCACCTGCGGGGCATCTGTGCCGTATTCCTCGGAAAACTGTTCCCCAAAGCGGGTGAACAGCGTCAAGATGTCTTCGCCACGCTGGCGCAGCGGCGGCAGGTCGATGCGCATGGCCGCAAGCCGGTAGAACAGATCGGGGCGCAGGGCGGTTTCGCATCCCTCGGGCTCGGGCGCATTGCAGATCGCGACAATCCGGGTTTCGGCGGGCGTGCCCTGATCGTTGATCGCCGTCAACAGGCGCGCCTGCAGGGCATGGGGCAACGATTCGATGTCTTCCAACACCAGCGAGCCACCGCGCGCCTGTTCCATCAGCGGCAGATCCTGCCCTTCGCCAACCGGACCAAATAGGATGGTGGCCAGCACGTCTTCCGCATGGGCGGCGCAGGACAGCGTGACAAAGCTTTTCCCCGCGCGCGGGCCGACGGCGTGCAGCGCATGGGCCACCAACGTCTTGCCAGTGCCGGTTTCCCCAGTGATCAGGACGTGACCATCGGCCTGTCCCAAATCCAGAATATCCTCGCGCAGACGGTCCATGACGGGTGAGGACCCGATCAGTTTGCGCATCAGGACGGTGCCATCCGACAGTTCGCGCCGCAATGCGCGGTTATCCAGCGTCAGGCGGCGTTGCTGGCTGGCCCGTTTGGCCAATTCCGTCATCCGGTCCGGGTTGAACGGCTTTTCAAGGAAGTCATAGGCGCCCAGACGCATCGCCTCGACCGCCATGGGCACGTCGCCATGGCCGGTAATGATAATGACTGGCAAGCCGCTATCGACGCCCATCAGGCGCTTGAGAAACGCCATGCCATCCATGCCGGGCATCTTCACGTCGCTGATGACGACCCCCGCAAAATCCGAACCGATCCCCTTCAGCGCATCTTCGGCACTGGAATAGGTCTCGGTTTCAAAACCGCTGAGCGCCAGCCATTGGCTGATGGATTGGCGCATGTCCTGTTCGTCATCGACAATCGCAACCTTCACCGCGTTCTTCCTTTTTCCTATTCAGCCGCCGCCGTCTTCGGCCTGAGCACCGGGAGGCGCAGTTCAAAAACCGCGCCGCACGTCTCGCCGTTTCGCGCCGTCAGCCTACCACCAAAATCGGCGACGATGCTGGAAGAGATGGCCAGCCCAAGGCCCACACCATCCCCCGCAGCCTTTGTTGTATAGAATGGCTCGAACAATGCCTCTAGATCGTCAATCCCCTTGCCGCTGTCACGTACCGTCAAGACGGCCTCGTCTCCTTCGGCGATAATCAGATCCAGCGCGCGGGTCTCGTCTTCCTTCATTGCGTCCAACGCGTTGCGCAACAGGTTGATGATGACCTGTTCCAGCCGCAGGCGGTCCACCATGATCATCACGGGGCGGCGCGGCAAGCTTTGATCAATTTGCACGGTCATGGTCCGCAACTGCGGCTCCATCATCGTCAAGGCTCCGCTCAGCGCATCGCGCAGATCCACGGGCGCAAAGGCCTGTTCGCCCTTGCGGGCATAGGATTTCAGCTGCCGGGTGATGGCGCCCATGCGTTCGATCAGGTCGTCGATGCGCTGAAATGAACTGGCGGCTTCCTCAGGGCGTTTGCGTTGCAGCAACAGCTTGGCCCCCGCAAGGTAGGTCTTCATCGCCGCAAGCGGCTGGTTCAATTCGTGGCTGACAGCCGCCGACATCTCGCCCAGCGCAGCCAGTTTCTGGCTCTGCGCGAGGCTCTGTTCGGCCTCCTCCAGCGTTTTTTCGACCCTTTGGCGTTCGGCGATTTCCCGCTGCAGTCTTGCATTCAACCGGCGAAGCTCTGCCGACTCGCGGGCCAGAACCGCGGTCTGCAGCCGCGCCCGACGCGACAACACATAGAACGCGCCCGCCAAAAGCAGCGCGAATCCCATGATTTCGAGCGCCAGAACACTGTTCACCCGTTCCCGCACGGACGCATAGGCGGTGTAACTGGTCAGCCGCCAACCGCGAAACGGAATGCGGCTTTCCAGGCGGATCGTGGCATCGCCAAAGAAATACGGGCCGGGATCGCCAAAAGCCCAGTCGCCGGTCGCGTCAATGGCCCGTTCGATGGCCGATGGCGGCGGTTCCAGCGCGACAGCTTCCGCCTCGGTCCGTCCGCGCCAGCGCGGTTCGGTGGTCAAGATGATACGCCCTTCGCTGTCGCTGACGAACACGGCCTCGGCGGTGCCCCGCCAGCGCTCTTCAAGGCGGCTGAGGTCAACCTCGACAAGGATCACACCCACCAGACGGCCCTCGGCCTCGATCCGGCGCGAGAAGGTGAAATCGAACGCGCCTGTCTCGCGTTCGGAGGTGGTGAACACGGTGTCGGGCGCGCGCAGGGCCTGAATGAAATACTGCTCGGTTGCGCGTTGTTCGCCGATGCGGGCGCGATCGGTGGCTGCAACCACCCGCCCCTCCCGGCTGAGCAACACAAGCGACGCGCTGGCGATTTCGTCCCCATAGGAAATCAACCGCTGCGAGGTCGTGGTGAACTCCGCGTTATCCAGCGCTCGGATCAACACCGGATCACGACTGAGGAGCAGGGGGACAACGGCGTTCCGCTGAATTTCGGACACGATGGAACCGGAATACAGCGCAAGGCGCAGTTCGGACCGATTTCGGACGCTGGCGGTGAACCGGTCGGTCAACCACAGGTTCGACACCCAGATGACCGCCACCGCCAGCCCAAGGAACAACACCAGCACGAAACGCAGGACCCAAGGCCTGCGTCTTGCGGAGGAGATGGTGCGGGACTGGCGCGCTGGCAGGCTCATGGGACAAGCCTATGCCGCAAGTCGATCACGCTCAAGCGGTTCAGGCGGCCACCAGGGCGGCGGTCAGACCGGCGAAAAGCGGTGCACCGTCCATGCCGCCGTGGGCCGGGTCAACCACGCGTTCGGGATGCGGCATCATTCCCAGCACCCGTCGGTTAGCCGACAGCACGCCTGCGATATCCACCATCGACCCGTTTGGATTGTCCAAATAGGTGAACGCAATCCTGTCCTGATCCCGCAGTGCCGCAAGGCCAGCATCGTCAATGACGTAATTGCCATCATGGTGCGCAATCGGAACTGTGATCTGCTGGCCCGCCACATAGCCCGAAGTATACACGCTGTCGGTCGTTTCGACCTGCAAGCGTTGCATCTTGCACACGAATTTCAGGCCGGCGTTCCGCATCAGGGCACCGGGCAGAAGCCGGGTTTCACACAGCACCTGAAAGCCATTGCAGATCCCCAGCACATAACCGCCGCGCGTCGCATGATCGGCCACTGCACGCATGATGGGGGATTGCGCCGCGATTGCGCCGCAACGCAGGTAATCGCCGTAGGAAAAACCACCCGGCACCCCCACGATATCCACCCCTTCGGGCAAGTTCATGTCCTTGTGCCAGACCATGCTGACATCGGCACCGGCCGCACGGAATGCAACGGCAAGATCGCGGTCGCAGTTGGAGCCCGGAAAGACAAGAACGGCTGCTTTCATTTGCCCAGCTCCACCCGGTAGCTTTCGATAACGGTATTCGCGAGCAGTTTTTCGCACATCGCGGTCACGTCCGCCTCGGTCGTGCCGTCGGCAAGGTCAAGTTCGATCACCTTGCCCTGACGGACGCCCTGCACCCCTTCAAAGCCCAAAGCCCCAAGCGCATGGCGCACGGCCTCTCCCTGAGGGTCGAGTACACCTTGCTTCAGCATCACGGTCACGGTTGCGCGCATCCCTGATCCCCTTCATCTGTCCAAAAATTCGCAAAAAGCCGACCGCGCGAACGGCGCGGACGGCTCAGTTGATCAACGTCGGCTTCGTCATGCCTTGCGGCGCATTGGGCATCACGCCAAGGCGCTTGGCCACCTCGGTATAAGCATCCGCCAGATCCCCAAGATCGCGACGGAACACGTCCTTGTCCAGTTTCTGACCGGTATCGATGTCCCACAACCGGCAGCTATCGGGGCTGATCTCGTCGGCCACGATAAGGCGCATGAAATCACCGTCCCAAATGCGCCCGATCTCAATCTTGAAATCGACCAGCTTGATGTTGACCCCCAGCATGAGCCCGGACAGGAAATCGTTGACCCGCAAGGCCAGACTGATCATGTCGTCCAGATCCTGCTGTGTGGCCCAGCCGAACGCGATGATGTGTTCCTCGGATACCAAGGGGTCACCCAGCGCATCATCCTTGTAGTAAAATTCGACGATCGGGCGAGGCAGCGCAGTCCCCTCCTCGATTCCCAGCCGTTTGGAAATCGACCCTGCAGCCACATTGCGCACGACCACTTCCAGCGGGATGATTTCGACCGCGCGGATAAGTTGTTCGCGCATGTTGATGCGGCGAATGAAATGTGTCGGCACGCCGATACCGTTCAAACCGGTCATGAAGTATTCGGAAAGCCTGTTGTTCAACACGCCCTTGCCATCAATCGTGGCCCGTTTTTCTGCGTTGAATGCGGTGGCATCATCCTTGAAATACTGAACCAAAGTGCCCGGCTCGGGGCCTTCATAAAGTATCTTGGCCTTGCCTTCGTAGACCTTTTTGCGCCGTGCCATGCTGTCTCCGGATGGATTGAGGCCGCAAATGCGGCTGCGCCGGGCTTTAGAGCAAAGCGCGCTGTGTCGCAAGGCGGATGGACGATGACGTCTTGCGGCCAGACCCCGCAGGCCGTTACTTTGCCGCAAAGCTTTCAGGAACGGAGACCCCCGGATGAGCACCTTCGATGACCGCGAACACGCGTTCGAGAACAAATTCGCCCACGATGCCGAGATGCAGTTCAAGGCAGAGGCGCGGCGCAACAAACTGATGGGCCTTTGGATCGCTGATATCCTTGGCAAATCTGGCGACGAGGCGGCCGAATACGCAAAAAGCGTCGTGAAGGCCGATTTCGAGGAAGTCGGCCACGAGGACGTCATGCGCAAGGTTCTGGGTGATCTGGACGGTCGCGTGCCCGAAGATCAGGTTCGCGCGAAATACGATGCCCTGCTGATTGAAGCCAAGGCACAGTTGATGAATGAATAAGGCGCTTCTTTAGCGACCGGACAACAGGCCCCGCTTCAAATGCGGGGCCTTTTTCATGCGTCAAAGCGCATATTTCATAATGATCATGCACCGAATCCGGGTTGATCTGTCGCGTGCGCCACGCCATGTCCGCGCGATACCCCAAGGAGAACCCGCATGCCCGTGACCGATCCCCTCAGCAAGCTATTGGCAACCCGTGACTGGTTGATGGCCGATGGTGCCACAGGAACGACCCTGTTCAACATGGGACTGGAGGCCGGCGATGCGCCCGAGTTGTGGAACGTCGACCACCCCGACCGGATCGTGGCCCTGTATCAAGGGGCAGTAGATGCGGGCAGTGACCTGTTCTTGACCAATTCCTTCGGGGGCACGCAGGCACGGATGAAGCTGCATAACGCGCAACATCGGGTGCACGAACTCAACAAGGCGGCCGCCGAGATCGGACGCAACGTTGCGGACAAGGCCGGACGCACGGTGATCGTCGCGGGCTCGGTCGGGCCGACCGGCGAGATCATGGAGCCGATGGGCCCCCTGACCCACGCCATCGCGGTCGAGATGTTTCATGAACAGGCCGAAGGTCTGAAGGCAGGGGGCGCAGACCTGTTGTGGGTCGAAACAATCAGCGCGCCCGAAGAATACCGCGCCGCCGCAGAGGCCGCCAAACTGGCCGATATGCCGTGGTGTGGCACGATGAGCTTTGATACTGCCGGGCGCACCATGATGGGGCTGACCTCTGCCGCGATGACAGACATGGTGGAGCGGCTGGATCACAAACCGCTGGCCTTCGGGGCGAATTGCGGGGTGGGCGCATCGGACCTGCTGCGCACTGTTCTCGGCTTTCGTGCGGCGGGCGCAACCCGCCCGGTGATTGCCAAGGGCAACGCAGGCATTCCAAAATACGTCGATGGGCACATCCATTACGATGGCACGCCCGAATTGATGGCCCATTATGCCGTGATGGCGCGCGATTCCGGCGCCACGATCATCGGCGGCTGTTGTGGCACCCAACCCGATCACCTGCGTGCCATGCGCCAAGCGCTGGAGACGACACCCCGGGGCGACGCCCCAACACTGGAGGCCATCTCCGAGGCGCTTGGTGGCTTTTCGTCCGGAAGCGACGGCACAGACGGTAATGCCCCCACCCGCACCCGCACCAGCAAGCGCCGCGCGCGGGATTGAAGGCGTCAGGCGCAACCCCTGTGCTCATCAGGGGGATCCTGACCCGAGGGCCACATCGTCATATGCATGAAACGCGATCTTGCCTGATCACCGCTGCCCGCTGCGTGTCGGGACCCCCCTAGAACAGCGCCAGTTGATCGCCGGCTTTCGGCGGCACGGCAAACAGGTCCGTCCTGAGTGGAGGGAGTTTCGCCGCCAAGCCCGCGGACCGCGTCGCGCGCGCGAAACGGTTCTGCAGCAACTCGGCCCACACGCCCTGCCCCGTCATGCGCAGGCCCCAATCAGGGTCGTAATCACGCCCGCCGTGCATATCGCGCAGCTTGGACATCACACGGGTCATGCGGTCCGGGTAGTGCTCTGCCAACCAGTCGCGCCACAGATCGGCCACCTCACGCGGCAGCCGCAGGGGGATCATGCTGGCCGCGACGGCACCCGCATCGCGAGCGGCGGCGACAATCGCCTCGATCTCGTGATCCGTCAGGCCGGGGATGATGGGCGAGACCATGACGCGCACCGGAACCCCGACGCGGGCCAGCACCTCGATCATCCGCAGGCGGCGCGCGGGGGGCGGCACGCGCGGTTCCATCCGCCGCGCCAGATCGCGATCGAGTGTCGTGATCGAGATGCCGACCCGCGCCAGCCCCGCCTGCCCCATCGGCCCCAGAATATCGACATCGCGTTCGACCAATGTGCCCTTGGTCACGATGCCGACCGGGTGGTTGAAGTCGTGCAGCACCTCAAGCACGGCGCGCATGATGCGCCGGTCCCGCTCGATCGGCTGGTAGGCGTCGGTATTGGTCCCGATGGCAATGGGGGCCGGGCTGTAGCGCCGGCGGCTCAACGCAGTCCGCAGCAAGGCGGCGGCGTTCGGTTTAGCCACCAGCTGCGCCTCGAAATCAAGGCCCGGCGACAGCCCCAGATAGGCGTGGCTGGGCCGCGCAAAGCAGTAGATGCAGCCGTGTTCACACCCCCGATAAGGGTTGATCGACCGATCAAAGGGAATGTCGGGGGATGCGTTGCGCGCAATGATCGATTTGGCCTGCTCGTCGCGTATTTCGGTGCGAAACGGCGGCAAGTCATCGACATGGTCCCACCCGTCGTGGATCGCAACTTTTTCAAGCCGCTCAAACCGGTTGGTCCGGTTTGTCGCCGCGCCCCGCCCCTTGCGGCGGTCGGGCATCGGGGGCATGTCCTGCTGCATCGATCAAACATAGAACAAAAAAAGAACACTCACAAGACGAGGTCGCGCGCGACTGGCCCCATGTCGCAATTCAGCGCGTGCGGGTTGCGCAAAGCCTTACGAAGTATCACAGCGGTCGAAGCGACCATAGCGCAAGGAGACACCCATGTCTGATCAAGACGACGATATCATTCTGGCAGATCTCGACGATGAAGAACTGGTCAGCCAGATGTTCGACGATCTCTATGACGGTCTCAAGGAAGAGATCGAAGACAGTGTTAACATCCTTCTGGGGCGCGGCTGGCAGCCCTATGATGTCCTGACCAACGCGCTGGTCGGCGGCATGACAATCGTCGGCAACGATTTCCGCGATGGCATCCTGTTCGTGCCCGAGGTGCTTTTGGCCGCCAATGCGATGAAGGGTGGCATGGCCATCCTAAAGCCGCTTCTGGTTGAAACCGGCGCGCCCCGCGTGGGCAAGATGGTCATCGGAACGGTCAAGGGCGACATCCATGACATCGGCAAGAACCTCGTCGGGATGATGATGGAAGGTGCCGGCTTTGAGGTTGTGGATCTTGGGATCAACAATGCAGTCGACAAATACCTTGAGGCGCTGGAGCGCGAGGGAGCCGACATTCTGGGCATGTCCGCCCTGCTGACCACGACGATGCCCTATATGAAGGTCGTGATCGACACGATGAAGGAACAAGGCATCCGCGACGATTACATCGTTCTGGTTGGTGGCGCCCCCCTGAACGAGGATTTCGGCCGCGCAATCGGTGCCGACGCCTATTGCCGTGATGCAGCCGTGGCCGTGGAAACGGCCAAGGAATGGATGGCACGCAAGCACAACCAGATGGCCGCCCGCACCTGAGCGAACGCCAAAGGCAATTGAACCGCGTCCGGGCAATCCCGGGCGCGGTTTTTTCATGAAAACGGCTGCAAATGTCCTGTCGTGGCGTGCCGGAACGACCCCGGGCCCTACCGATCAAAACAGCCAGAAATCAGGCGTGTCACATCACGTGACGGGCAGTCTTCGGCGATGGACAGACGCCTGGCCGAAAAAGCTGGCCCCAGTCCGAAGTTGGAACACGAAACGCTTGCGCCGGGTGCGCGGGCGCGTATTGCTCGGACGCATGACCCTTTATGCCATCGGCGACATCCACGGCCATATCGACCTGCTGCGCGCGGCCCATGATCTGGTGGAGGCCGACCGCGCGCGCGAAGGCACGGGTGGCGCGGATCTGGTTCATCTGGGCGATCTGGTGGATCGTGGCCCCGACAGTGCCGGGGTGGTTGCGTTCCTGATGCAGTCACAAACCGATGATCCGCGCATCAAGGTTCTGAAAGGCAACCACGACCGGCTGCTGCATTGGTTTCTGGAGCAAACGCCGCGCATCGACACACAACTGCGCAGTGACCTCAACTACCTCAGCGGGTCGATGGGCGGGATGACGACGTTGGCTTCCTATGGGGTGGATATTTCGCTGAGCGCCGCAGAAATTCACCGTCAGGCGCGGTCTCTGGTGCCCAAGGCGCATATCGCATTTCTGATCGGTCTTCCGGTGATGCACCAGTCCACCGGCTGTGTCTGCGTTCATGCCGGCATTCGGCCAGGCGTCCCATTCAACGCGCAGACCGAAGATGATCTGTTGTGGATAAGGCGCGCGTTTCTTGACGATCCGCGCGATCATGGCGCGTTGGTCGTGCACGGCCACACGCCGCGCGACAGCCCGGAGCACTTTGGCAATCGTCTGAATCTGGACAGCGGCGCGGCCTTTGGCGGGCCGCTGTCGGTCGTGGCAATCGAAGATCACGTCGCATTCTTGCTGACAGATCGTGGCCGGGTGAAAATCCCCGTTCAGCGGCGCTGATACGATGCCGCCACGCGATGTCATTCTGGTTCTGCTGGTTATCTTGGCGTGGGGCTCGAACTTCACGGCGATGAAGATCGGCTTGGCGGAACTGCCGCCATTCCTGTTCGTGGGCCTGCGGTTCATCATCTTGCTTCCGTTGCTGGCAGTGCTGCCCCGGCCCAACGTCGCATGGTGGAAGATTTTCGCCGTCGGCGCATTGATCAACATGGGGCAGTTTGCGTTCCTGTTCGCGGCGATGCGGGCCGATGTCACGGCGGGGTTGGCCTCGCTTTTGTTACAGGCGCAGGCACCGCTTACGATTATTCTCAGCGCGGTTTTTCTGGGCGAACGGGTGCGGATCATCCAGACGCTTGGCATCGCGCTGGCAGTGGCTGGCTTGGTCGTCTTTGCGCTTGGGGCGGGTGGGAACCTGACGCGCATGGGCCTTGGGCTTGTGATGGGGGGGGCGCTGTGCTGGGCCTGCGGCAACCTTGTTCTCAAGGGCCTCAAGGGAACATCGATGCTTGCGGTGTTCATCTGGGCAAGCCTCGTGCCGCCCTTGCCCATGCTGGCCCTGTCGCTGGCTGTGGAAGGGCCAGCGCCGCTGGCGACGGTCGCGGCGCTGTCCCTGCAGGGGTGGATAGCGGTGGTCTATGTCGCTTTGATTTCGACCGTTCTGGGCTATTCACTGTGGGGGGCGCTTCTGGCGCGGCACAGGGCGGCGGATGTCACGCCCTTCGCGCTGCTGATCCCGGTCGTGGGGATCGCGACCTCGGGGCTTGTGTTGGGGGAACGGCTGACCGGGATCGAAGTGATCGGCGCAATGATCATTCTGACGGGCTTGGCGCTGGCGGTGGTCGGGCCACGCATCTGGCGGGCTTGAGTAGCTCAACACACCAACCATATGTCACACAGGAGGCGGAGTTCATGCCAATCAAACGACTGATACTGATCTTGCTGGCTGTGATCGCGGCGGCGGGCCTGACCATTTTTCTGGCGATGTTTCTCGCTGTGAACCTGAACGTTGGCGGGGCCGGGGTGTGGCTGCTGATCTTGCCCATCGCAATGGTGATGTACGTCGGCCTCCGCACGCTGATCGCGCGCGGAGATGACTAGGCTAGCGGCGGTCGGGGCTTTCGACATAGGTGACGGCATCGGCGGCGGCGATGGCATAGAACACGTGCCCCACCAGCGCGACCCAAGTGATCCCTGTGAAGCCCAGAAAGAACGGCAATCCGGCGATCATCGTGATCCCTCCAATGGCAAAGACCCACAGGCCCACGCCGTAAATGGCCGACGCGACGGACCAGTGTAGCGACGGCGCGACGCGGGCAATGATGGGTCGTGCAACGAACAGCCATCCGACGGGGTAGGCAATCACGCCCACCAAGAACAGGTGCATGAAGCTGCCCATGGCTGCGGAATTGGGCAAACCGACGCTGCCGAGAAACCCGCGTGCCAAACCTTCGGGCGCAAGTTGCGCAAAGCCCAGAAGCGGCGAGATGGCCTTGCCCCAAAGATCAAAGGTTAACGTCCCCACCGCGCCGCTGATCACGATCAGCATAAGCGTCTGGGCGGAAAGCACCGGAAAGGCGGTACTGCGGGCGGCGGCGGTGGTTGATGGTGTCATGGTTGGGGTCCTCGGTGTCAGGCGGTGTATTTGCGATTGACCCCACCCTCGGTCACGGGTCTGATCCGCTCAACCCACAGCGCCGTGAGCGCACAGACTGGTGTAGAGTGTTTCAATGCGCATAGACGATGAAGCCCTGACGCAATCTGGCATGAACGCACAGGAAAATGGGCGCATCCTGATCATCGGCTGCGGGGCACTGGCGCGCGAAATCCTTGCAATCATTGAAGCAAACGGCTGGTCCCACCTTGATCTGCACTGCCTGCCGGCGATCTTGCACAACACGCCAGACAAGATCCCGGACGCAGTCGCCGCCGCCGTTTCGCGCCATCGGGCCGCATACAGCGACATATTCGTGGCCTATGCCGATTGCGGCACTGGCGGTTTGCTACAACGGCGGTGCGCCGAATTAGGCGTGGGGATGATCGCAGGCCCACATTGTTACAGCTTCTTTGAAGGAAATGACACATTCGCCGCCCGCGATGAGATGACCGCCTTCTATCTGACCGATTTTCTGGTGCGACAGTTCGATGCCTTCGTCACCAAGCCCCTGGGTCTGGACCGCCACCCGGAACTGCGGGACATGTATTTCGGCAACTACACCAAGCTTGTCTATCAGGCGCAGGTCGATGACCCCGACCTGACCACCAAGGCGCAGGCCTGCGCGGAAAAGCTGGGGCTGCAATTTGAGCGGCGCTTTACAGGCTATGGTGATCTGGAGGCAGCGCTGCGCGACGTGTGAACGCGGGCCTTGCGTGGATAGCGCCCTATCCGGCCGCCGTCTCGGCCGCCAGCCTGCGGATCCGTTCGATCATGGCGCGCAGACCGTTCGAGCGTTGCGACGACAGATGGTCATTCAAGCCAAGCCGCGCCAATTCGCCTCCAGCGTCCACCTGCAAGACCTCGGCCACGCTTAGCCCGGAATAAAGCGCGTGCAAGATGGCGATCAGACCGCGCACAATCATTGCGTCGCTCTCTCCGCGAAAGGTGAACCGCGCCTCTGGCCCCTCTCCCGCGATATCGGGCAAAATCCAGACTTGGCTTGCGCACCCATCGACCTTGGTCGCGGGCACGCGAAATGCATCCTCGAGCGGCGCCATCAACTTGCCCAGTTCGATGACATGGCGATACCGTTCTTCCCAGTCATCAAGGAATTCAAAAGTCTCGGCAATTTCTTCAAAGGCGGGCGTGGCCATGGTGTCCTCGGGTCGGTCAGATGGGTCTTGAGGTAAGGTGCATCGGCGACAACGTCCAGAGGCGCTTTTCTTCGTGCCGCCAATCCGCTACCCAAGGGTAAGCAACCCGCCGGAGAATACCATGAGCTTGCGCGCCCTGATCCTGTTTGCCCTTGTCCTGACCGTGTCCGCCTGCGGATCACGCATGAATCCCTTCAACTGGTTCGGAGGAGATCGCGAGCAACGCGTTGAAATCTCTGCCCAGAACGAACGTGTCGATCCACGCGGTCTGGTGCGCGAAGTGCTGAGTCTGGATGTGCAGGCGACAAGCAGCGGCGCCATCGTTTCCGCAGTCGGCCTGCCTGAGACCCAAGGCTTTTGGGCGGTCGATCTGGTCGAAGTGGCGCGCGAAAGCGGCACCACCACGTATGAGTTTCGCGTTTTCCCCCCGACCGGCCCCGCAGATGTGGTTAACCAAGCCTCGCGTGAGGTCGTCGTCGCCACGTCATTGAGCGTTCGGGATCTGTCAGAGGTGCGCACCATCGTGGTGCTTGGGCAGGAAAACAGCCGGACGGTCAGCCGCCGCTAAGGGAGCGCCGCCCGCGCGCCCTGCGCAATCTTCAAAGATTGACGATCAGAACCTTGCTGCCTTGTGCGGTCAGGGCGATCTTGCCGTCGCAAAGACGCAACGCTTCATCGCCAAAGACTTCACGCCGCCAGCCGCGCGACCACATACCGTCCAGATGACCGGACGCGATATCGTCAAGATCGGCGCTGGAGGCGATCAGTTTTTGCGCCACCCCGACATTTTCTGCCTTGGCCTTGAGCAGAACCCGCAAAAGATCGGCTAAGGCAGGATTCAATGCCGATCGGTCGCGCCCTTCCGGCAGGGTGGGATGATGCTTGGCATCCATCTCCATGCCGCGGGTGACGGCAGCAATCAGACCGTCCGCAATCTCGCCCCGCCGCGCTTCGCGCAGCAACAGCCGGGATTTCGCAAGATCGTCAATGGATCGTGGCTTGGTGGACGCAAGTTCCATCAACGCATCATCCTTGACCACACGACTGCGGGGGATGTTCTTGGTTTGCGCATAGGTTTCGCGAAAAGCAGCCAGTTCGCGGGCTATCGCCAGAAACTTGCCGGCGTTCGTCCGGATCTTAAGCCGCTGCCACGCATCTTCGGGCGTGACCACGTAGTTGTCCGCATTGGTCAGCGCGGTCAGCTCTTCCTCAAGCCAATGGGTCCGCCCCGAGATCGCCAACTGATTGCGGAGATACTCGTAAATCTGGCGCAGATGGGTCACATCGGCAAGCGCATAGGTTTTCTGCGCATCGCTGAGCGGACGGCGCGACCAGTCGGTGAAACGCGACGATTTATCAACGCTCGCTTTGGAAATGCGCCTCACGAGTGTTTCATACCCGACCTGATCCCCAAAGCCACAAACCATGGCGGCGACCTGCGTATCGAACAGCGGAGAAGGCACGACGCCGCCTTCAACATGGAAAATCTCAAGATCCTGACGCGCGGCGTGGAACACCTTGACCACATCGGGATTGCGGAAAAGGTCATACAGGGGCGCAAGGTCCATACCCTCGGCCAATGGATCAACGAGCACAGCGTTGCTGTCATCCTTGCCCGGCATCGCCAACTGAACCAGACACAACTGGGCAAAATAGGTGCGTTCGCGCAGAAACTCGGTATCGACGGTCACATAAGGGGCAGATGCGGCGCGCGCGCAGAAATCAGCCAATTGGTCGGTTGTTGTCAGCGTTTGGGGCAAGGGGTACCGCAGCATTTGAGGACGCGTTCAGGTTTTGATAGGCGAGCCGCGCCAGAAAGGAAAGAGGCGGCGACGCCGGTGATTTGCCACCGATCCCCCGGCGCAGAAATCAGGCCGGGCCGCAAAGACCGGATCAGGACAGATATATTGGTGTACGATCCCCGTCGGTGAACCGGCGCAGGACCGCCGGATACAACGTATGCTCCAACGGCAAGACGCGCGCAGCAAGGGTGTCGGGCGTATCGTCGGGCATGATCCGCAGGCGCGCCTGCCCAAGGATCGGGCCATCATCAAGTTCTGGCGTGACCTCGTGAACCGTGCAGCCATGCTCGGTCTCGCCTGCTTCCAATGCGCGGGCATGGGTGTGCAAACCGCGATATTTCGGCAAAAGCGATGGATGGATGTTCAACATCCGCCCCTGCCACTGGGCGATGAACCCCTCGGTTAGCACCCGCATGAACCCTGCAAGACAAAGAATATCGGGGCTGTGCGCCACCAGCGCCTGCTGCAATGCCGCCTCAAAGGCGGGGCGATCCCCCGCGAACGGGCGGTGATCGACCACCGCCGTTGCGATGCCCATCGCCTCTGCCTTGGCAAGTCCGCCCGCGTCGGCGGAATTCGCCAGCACAAGGCAGGGCCGCGCCGGGTGGTCCCCCGTCATCGAGTGGGCAAGCGCCAGCATGTTGGAGCCACCGCCCGAAATCAGGATGGCCACCCGTTTGGTCATGCAAGCGCCCCGGAATAGCGCATGCCACCGCCGGGCGTCACGGTGCCGATACGGGACACGGTTTCGCCCATTTCGGTCAGCGTATCGGTCAAGGCGGCAGCGCGGTCTGCAGCCACCACCAGCACCATGCCGATCCCGGCATTGAAGGTCTTCAACAACTCTGGCTGGGTCAGCCCGCCCTGCGCGGCAAGCCAGACGAATACGGGTGGCAAATCCCACGTCGTCAGATCGATGTCGGCCCCCATGTCTTCGGGCAGGACACGCGGCAGGTTCTCGGTCAACCCGCCACCCGTAATATGAGCCAGCGCATGGACACCGCCCGCGCGGATCGCCGTCAGCGCGGATTTCACGTAAAGCCGGGTAGGCGTCAGCAGCGCCGCACCCAAGGTGGCGTCGGCGAACGGCGCCGGGTCGGTCCAGCCGAGCCCTGCGTGTTCCACCACTTTTCGAACAAGCGAATAGCCGTTGGAATGCACCCCATCCGAGGCAAGACCCAACAGAACATCACCCACCTGCACGCTCGCAGGCAGGGCCGCGCCCCGATCCATCGCGCCAACCGCAAATCCCGCAAGGTCGAAATCTCCGGGCGGGTACATGCCCGGCATTTCCGCCGTTTCGCCGCCTATCAGGGCACAGCCACTGGCCGCACATCCCGCCGCGATTCCTTCGATGATGCGGGCTGCCGCGTCGACTTCCAGCTTACCGGTTGCGAAATAATCAAGGAAAAACAAAGGTTCCGCGCCCTGACACACCAGATCATTAACACACATGGCCACCAGATCGATGCCGACGCCATCAAGATGCCCGGTATCAATCGCGATGCGCAATTTCGTGCCCACACCGTCGGTGGCCGCCACCAGCACCGGGTCCGTGTAACCCGCCGCCTTCAGATCGAACAGCGCACCGAACCCACCCAGCCCGGCCATGACGCCGGGGCGGTTCGTGCTTTTGGCCGCTGGTTTTATCCGGTCAACCAACGCGTTCCCTGCATCGATATCCACCCCTGCGGCGGCGTAGGTCAGTGCCGGTTTCTTGTCGGTCATGGTGGCGGGTCCCCTGAAGATGACATTTGGCCATGCCCGTAGCAGGCAGCGCGCGCGACGTCCATTCCCTGCTGCGCCTAGGGCAACCGAAACAGATATCTACGGACCTCTGGCCTTGACCGCGCGAATCGCATGATTCAACTATGGGCACTGAAGGCGTGGCCATGAAAACATGTCCGAGCCATGACGACACGCAATTCGGGACAGAGCCACACCAAGATGAAAAAACCAGCAAATACCGATGTCTTCTTTCTGGTGGACGGCCCCAGACTGGAGGCGCAGGCCATCTTGCTGGCATCGACCATGAAACGCCATCTGACACCGGCGCAGTCGGCCATCGCCTATGTGCGGCAGGATTACGT
>Ga0075467_10000096_pt1 | contig 59080 bp, 52 predicted proteins | sample DEB08_DNA_9_FD_75067 | JGI IMG/M metagenome (GOLD analysis project Ga0075467, IMG submission 75067) | Aqueous microbial communities from the Delaware River and Bay under freshwater to marine salinity gradient to study organic matter... | ecosystem: Environmental > Aquatic > Marine > Coastal ... | reverse complement strand
GGACATTGCCCATCACCGCGGAATATCTCAGATGATTTAATGCAGCAGATTGCCGCAAAAGGCGGTCTAATTGCAGTGGGTTATTGGGACGGTGCTATATGCTCGCCTAATGCGAGCGAGATTGCTAAAGCGGTTAAATATGGTATTGAATTGGTCGGAATCGAACATATTGCCCTCGGATCTGATTATGACGGCGCGATTAGTGTGCCTTTTGATACATCAGAGTTGATTTATTTGACGCAAGCCTTTTTAGATGTAGGGCTTAGCGAATTTCAAATTAAGCAAGTGATGGGTGGTAATATGCTGCGATATTTGCAATTGCATCTGCCTGATTAAGTCGAATATGTAAGGTCAATATGCCACGTTATGCATTGATCCAATGTCGAATATGATTAAATATATAAGAGTACAATGGAATACTATCTACTAAATCAAGCCAATATTATTGGCTTCTTACAATCGCTACCAGGATCCCCCCTTAGGTTTTCGTCTTTTGATAACTTAGAAGTTCAGGAGATTAACGATGGCAATATGAATTACGCTTTCATAGTTACCAACACATTAGACTCTAATCAATCAGTTTTTGTTAAGCAGGCTCCCCCTTACATTAAAGTATTAGGTGAGGACTGGCCATTGACCCGTCAACGGATGACTGCTGAAATTAATGCCTTAAGTTATCAATCCAGCGTATGTCCAGAGATGGTGCCAGATGTGTATTACCAATCTGAGGCTTTGTCAGTGCTTATTATGCAAAACCTCAATCAACACGCTATTTTGCGAACCGAGCTTATACAATGTCGATATTTGCCCAGATTGGCAGAAGACTTATCTACTTTTCTGGCAGAAACATTATTTTATTCCTCTGATTTTGCTTTGCCATCTGCAGAAAAAAAAGCGATGGTCAATAAAAGTGGCAATCAGGATATGTGCAAAATTACTGAGGATTTTGTCTTTACGTATCCTTTTGAGCATCATGAAATGAATGATTACAACCCTGCGCTATCGCAGTCAGTTATCGATTCAGTTCAAAAAGAACCTAATGTTAGAGCACATGTTGCACAAATGAAGTATGTGTTCATGAATAAGCCTGAAGCCTTATTGCATGGAGATTTACACACCAGTTCAGTCATGGTGAACCCACGACAAACCTTTGTAATTGATCCTGAGTTTTCTTTTGCAGGCCCTATGGGATTTGACATTGGCGCACTCATTGCCAATTTATACTTAAACTACTTTTCACATGCACATCAGTCATCAGTCGAATCTGTCAATTACAGTCAATGGTTGCTTCAAACGATTGACGACCTTTGGTCTAAATTTGAAGCTAAGTTTTTATCTTTGTGGTCAGAACATGAGCAGTCTGCAAACGGTGCGTTTATGGGTAAGGATCTGACAGGGGGGAGTCATCAAACTTTTAGACATGTATTTTTACATCAAGTATTCAGTGATACCTTGGGTTTTGCAGCATGTAAGATGATACGCAGAATTTTAGGCGTGGCTAAGGTGGCTGATTTTATGCAATTTGAGGATCAATGTCTCAGAGCAAAATTAGAAACCCAAGCCCTTAAAATGGCCACAACTATGTTGGTTAATCGTCAAGCTTATACAAATATTGCTGATGTGAATAAATTGGCAGAGAGTGTTAATTCAGATATTCTGAAATAGAACCCAAGGTGATGACTAAACAGGAACTGGGTAAAGATAAAAAGCTCACTGTGTTCTGCTCAGATAATGTGTTTCGGATGGGTCGTGTGTCAACATACCGAAAGGCAATTCTTTAGTAACCCTTTTGACTGCCTAATCAAGATCACCAACTTATAAAAGTGAAAAAACCATGTTTAAATATGTGTTAACCACCATGCTAATAGTGATGTCACAATCAGTCTTTGGATTAACTTGTCAGACACTTATTGAACAGCAACTTGCCAATCAACTAGATAGCTCAAATTTATTTGATGATCGCAAAGCCATTGTTGTTGTCACTATTTGTGCTCAAAAGCCATTACCGGTTTATGCTATGCTGCATACAAAATTGCTGTCTGATGAACGACTTAAAAAAACGACCACGCCCATGACGACGTTCGTGCATGCCAAGCTACCCACTAACCCAAATGGCAAAACTAAGGTTACTGGATTTTTAGCGGTAAATCGTGCCGAAGATAATAGTTTTACCCTTAGACTGAGAGTGCGACTTGCTACTGGGGATGCAATAGACATAGCTAAAAAAATGGTACTCACAGCGGGGAAAACTATCGTTTTTGAAGACAGTGAGATTCAAATCGGCGTTGCCCGCCTTGGACACTAAAACAAAATCTCTTAATTAAGTGATCAATAAATACGCTTGAACAGTCGCTTACTTTTCGCTCACAGTAGGGCGTTACAAATTTAATACCATTTTTTATTTTCTGTTTGCGTGGCACTCGATGCGCAATTATTCCTTTGTGGTAAATAATACCATTGCGTAATAATGAATGTTCACTCGCAATGGTATAGGTTGATTTTAGCGCATAGCTTTTCTCTTGGTTTTATAACATGACTATTTCGTCATCTTTTAGATGGCTCACTAATGGACTATTTTCAGCATCGGCAAAAGCGGTATCTATTTTCGCTGATCGGTACGCAATGGGTGCTCTGAAATTTGGATGCGTAAAAATATAACGCTGCCCTGATTTTAGTGCTTCCACTACACGTTTTGCTAAAAGCGATGGGGGTATGCCAGACTCTACTAACGCTTCGGCTGGATTGACTCGTTTTTCTGATGTTTTTTTAGGGTCGCCTTGATCTTTTACAGCTTGATATTCAGGTTGCAGGTTACGCAGTGATTCATGAATACGTGTTTTCACAAAAGCAGGGCACAAGGCTGACACCGCAATGTTGTGCTTTTTCAATTCAGCGGCCCAACTTTCTGACATTGATACTACTGCGGCTTTTGAGGCAGCATATGCACCTGAGTATGCCACACCGTTCATGCCAGCCATGGAGGCAACGTTAATTATCCAGCCCCCTTGGCCATGGCGTTTCATCGAAGGGGCCGTGGCCTGAGTACCATTTACCACCCCCATCACATTGACATCTAATACCCACTTCCATGTTTCAATTTTGGTTTTATCTACTGAGCCGGGAATACCCCCTACACCTGCGTTATTTATTAACATATGAATATCGCCAAATTTTTCTTCTGCAGCAGTGACCGTGTCCTGCCACTGTTGGTAATTTGTGACGTCAAGTGGACATGCTAATACTTGGATATGCGCGTCTTGTAATTTTTGCTCTGCCTCTGCCAGTTGTTGTTTATCGATGTCAGCAATGACTATTTTCATTCCTAACTGCCCAAATTCTTCTGCAAGGGCAAAACCAATTCCTCCCGCTCCACCAGATATAAGGGCTGTTTTACCCGTAAATTCGTTCGACATGATGATATTCCTCGATAATGTGGCGTGTTAACTTTGTATGTATGTCTGGATATTAAGAGGTGATTGAATTCAGAAACACTTTATTTAGCGAATTGGAAAGGCTTCATAGAATGAATGTTGTCTGCGCTTTTGGGGGCGTGAACGTAAGTTAAATCACGCAGCTTTAAATGTGTTTCGTTGCAGCCGCTTAGACTCGATTTGACATTTAAAAGCAAACATACTTGACCTGATCTGACAGTCGACACTGTGCCATTTGCAGACCTTCACTGTAGAATGAATTGAGAGGGAAAATACTTAAAAAATGGGCTCTAGCATTACCAAAAATATTGGTTAACCGACTCTTAAATTGAATATCTGCGCAATTTGTGTAAATGCTTAAACTAGCTGACGTATAAGTTTTAAGTTGACCCTGATCCCAGTTTTAAATTTTAAACATATTTACCAGTTTTAAGTAATGGCACAGCCTTTTGAGTTTACATCTATCCTGTGCGTTGCTGATGATACCTTTATGGAGAATGAAGCAGGCGTCTCTTCATCCAGCCAATTCATTTGCATTCAATGATTTCTATATTCTGTCACTCGGCGACAAAACCCTTCCAGGTTCTCATGTAATCAACAAAGACTTCGCCTAGCCCTTCGTTGCGTAAATGCTCTGGCGAAACCGGATTAGTCACCGGCTGAAAATCATGGTCAGCTTGCATCTGCAGTGGGTAGTCGTGGTGCAAAATAGCGGCGCGACCAAGCAGTATAAAATCGATATTGGCTTCCATAGCCTGACGTATTTCTTCGGGTGTCCGCAATTTTCCCGCTATGCCTAGGGCAACTTTACCGCGCTCAAGGTCGGTAAAATAAGACAGCAGTGTACGTCCCTTAAACTCTTCTTGTTGGGGCTCTTTGAAAACGTCCCAGAGGGACAAATCGAGAAAGTCGATTTTGCCATCACTGAGAATAGTCTGAGTAAAGGCAAGCATATCGCTGAGCTCTACATCAAAACGTTCAGGTGATAAACGCAGCCCTAAAATAAAATCTTTGCTGCAGCGGGCTCGGACACCGTCGATAATGTCGCGAATAAGCCGCCCACGATTTTCCAAGCTACCACCGTACTGATCCTGGCGCTGATTAATCTTCCCGCTTAAAAATTGCGCCAGAATGTAACCGTGGGCACCGTGTATTTCGACACCCTCAAAGCCAGCTTTTTCAGCGCGCTCAGCGGCAGAAATAAAGTCTTCTCCTAGTTGTTCGACTTCTTCAGTGGTCATGGCGCGGGCGCCAGTTTCCTCGTTGTCCGATGGGCACAGCGGTGACTCGCCAATCAATTTGGCGGGCGAACGCATCCCGGCATGATGAAGTTGCACCATGGAGACACTGCCATGCTGTTTAATGCCATCTGCAAGGCGGGTTAGGCCCTCGAGATGATGGTCGGAAAAAACTCCCAGCTGTCCGGGAAAACCTTGCCCCACAGCCTGAACGTGTGCGGCACAGGTCATAGTCAGAGCAAAGCCACCCTGAGCGCGTTTTGTTAGCCAGTGATATTCATCCTCAGACAGAGTGCCGTCAACATGACTCTGGGAGTTGGTCAGGGGCGCTAGAATAAAGCGATTTTTAAGGGTTGCGCCAGAGCTCAGTGTGAGTGGCTGGAAAAGGTTGGTCATAGAGTTCTTCTTATCGCGAATGCTATTGCAAATACTGTTTAGTATGGTTTATGTTGATCGCTCAGTGCCGGCTCGAGCGAGTTTGTTATTTATACCTCTATTTATTCGCCAGGTCGATAGCGCCGAGAAATCTTATCCTTGCGTAATTCAGAATTAAATAACGGGTCATGTAAAATTTCTCCTACATAGTCTCTGGCCTGATCTGCGTAATGGGGTGACTCTGTATCCAGCGTCGCCGCGCCAAATTGATGTACCCCACGAATTTTTTGCATCCCTTGAGCGTCCCAAGAGACAAAATAATAGAGACCGTCACCCGCTATATTAGTTTGATAGCCATCTTCCTCCATACCAAGAGCATAAATAGCCCGTAAAGTATCTGGCCCTCCGCCTATTGGCAGGTTGAGGTCGCCACGCACATGTCGGTTAACATCACCCCAGAGTGGATCTATACGACCTGTAGCTGCGAGCACTCTGTCTACACAGAGATAAAAGACATCGGCAACATCTGGTGTCGGCTCGCCCTTTTGTTCGGCTAACCATTCGGCACCGATCACACAGGTTGACAGGGCGGCACCACGGTTTTCAATGTCAGTGGAGAGATCCCAGTTACGAATAACAGTTTGGGCTTCGAGATAGAATTCGTTACCAGTCTCAGTCAGCGGCAGATCGATTGCCCCCTGGAGGAATTTCACTGCGCGGGAGTTCGGACTGTACTTTTTGTCGTGCTTAATCTGCGAGAACTCTTGCTCAGAGATTGGGCTGAGTTCGGCAAACATCTCTAGGCCGCGCACAGCGCGATTTGTCATGCGCGTAGGAAAACCATCTTCCCTGCGATAGTCCGATGATTTAGGATTACTCCCTTCTTCGGTAACAAAGAATGGACTCTGATTGGCGCTGTGAATCCAACCGGACTTGGGATTGATCACCTGAGGAAGTTTGTCGAAGGGCATATAGTCCTGCCATATCAGGCTGCTGTCGTCGCCGGGCAGATACTGTGTCCAGTCGTAACCACCAGCCCGAACTGGCGTTAGGGAGTTGTGCACAAACATAATATTGCTATCGCTGTCAGCGTATACAAAGTTAAAGCTGGCGAAGCTGTGAATACGCAGGGCATCGCGCCACTGCTCGAGGTTTTGCGCTTTGTTCATGGCCAGCCACTGCTCGACTTGACGCATTTTACCCATACCAGCATAGCGAATGGCGTAAGTACCGTGATCGGTTTGTAGCACCGGACCATGTGCCGAACGCAGACTCAACTCATTGGCCGTCCAGGGCAGGAAGCCAAATAACTTAACCTCAATCTCCAATTCGGTGGCCTCAAGGTCGTGCCATTCGCCATCCATCCTATAGCGCAATGGATCTTCAGGATCTATATCCAGCACGTAGACATCCACGAGATCTGGTTTGTTAACCGTCGCGCCCCAGGCAATATTTTCATTAAAGCCAACACCTATGGTAGCACTGCCGGGAAATAGACCGCCCATGGCATTTAAGCCTTCGCCACTTTGAATATGCGCCTCATACCAAGCTACAGGGCCGGTTGCTGGCTGATGGGAATTTATGGCTAAGCGTGTCGCGCCATCAGTACTATTTGCCGGGGAGATGGCCGAAGCATTAGAGCCTATGGGTAAATTGTCGTATGTGACGCCATTGTTGGTGCTGATGGGTTGTCGGCGAGCACTGCTCATCACTTCTTTTAAGACGCCATCAAAACCATAAAAAAGTATATGACGAAACATATAGCCGGCGATAATATCTTTGCCGGTTATTGGCAGCTCGGCCACTGCCCGTTCTGGGTTCATGGCAGCATAATAATTTAAGCCATCGGCATAGGCCTCGATATAAGCGCGGATCTCAGGGGATAACTCGGTCTCGTAATGGGTATCAATATCGTCCCAAATACCCAGCCACTTAACCAAGAAATCGGTGACCGCCGAATCGGGCCCCTTTGTCTTGGCTGCAGTGCCGCGATAAAAGTCTATGGTGTCGTAGACCAACTCCCAGTTGTCCTCGGCCTGGGCATAGGCAAAACCAAAGGCGGCATCCACATCGCGCTCTCCAATGACATGGGGCACACCGCGGATATCCCGTTCAATGACGACCTTGTATTTTTCGCCAAGGCTTTGATATTCTGTGACTGAGATTTTCTCAGAACAGCTTGTGGTTAGCAGTGCTAGGCCAGCAAGTAATGCTGCGCTAGTTAATGTAGGAAACAGTGACATTTTGGGTGATAACCTCTTATTATTTCTATTCTAATGATTGTGTACGTTGTCACTCCGAAGGGTGATCACTTGTGTCATTGTGGGCGTTTTTTTGGATCTGCCCCCTTTTTATTGCTTAGATAAAAGGGGGCAGATCCAAATTAGATAATAATGGATAGTCATTCGAGTGGCTACTATGAGCGCTCTCTTACCAGTCGCGATTAATTCAATTGTATGTCCAAAATTCGCTCTTAGGCGACTGCAGGGCTCGGTCAAAACCTAATTTAAAAATCGTCAGGTTGAGTCAGAACTATTTCAGTGTGGTTTGTTCTGTTCAGGTGACTATTTCAACCCCGTTATTGGTGCCAATCAATACTATGTCTGCACCACGATCAGCGAACAATCCATTCGTCACCACACCTACTATGGCATTGAGTTGTCTTTCAAGTTCGACTGGGTTTAGAATTTTTAGATTATATACATCCAAAATGACATTGCCGTTGTCAGTGACGATACCTTGTCGATAGGCCGGATCGCCACCAAGTTTGACTATTTCTCTGGCCACATAAGAGCGGGCCATGGGGATCACTTCAACGGGCAGTGGAAACTGACCTAGCATAGGTACTTGCTTAGTATCATCAATAATACAAATAAATTTCTCAGCCACAGCAGCAACAATTTTTTCTCTAGTGAGGGCGGCACCCCCGCCCTTTATCATATGTTTGTGCTGGGTTATTTCGTCTGCACCGTCTACATATATATCGAATTTGTCTACTGAATTCAGGTCAAATACGTCAATGCCCATCGCTTTTAAGCGCTCAGTGGAGACATTTGAACTAGATACGGCACCTTGAATTTTATGTTTTACATCAGCCAGTGCATCGATAAAATAATTAACCGTGGAGCCTGTGCCAACACCCACAATTGCGTCATCTTTTATGTATTTTAATGCGGCACGAGCTGCGGCTTTTTTTTTATCATCTTGAGTCATTTGTTTACAGGCCCTAATATTTGTAAATACCTTGATGGAAGTTAGTGTAACTCAAGCTGTAGTTCAGTCGACACTAAAAAATTGCTCTGGGGTCGCAATGCCATTTAATGGGATATCCCAGCTATCGGTGAGCAACTTATCATTTTGTTGACAGGTATGCGCTAAGCCAATAAGTTGAGTTGTTAATGAGCTAAGTCGTATAGGGGCTAATGTTCGATCATAATATCCTCCCCCCATGCCTAATCTATTGCCTTTAGCATCAAAGGCAACCAAGGGGGTGAGTACCAACTCAATATTGGTCAGTGGGCAGATATTTTGGGTGGTCACAATTGGTTCTTTAATTCCATAACAGTTTTTACGGGTAGGCGAATTGGGGAGATAGTTAACAAACAGCAAATGCCCTTTACTAAAAGGATGTAGTACAGGTAATAACACGCACTTATCTTGTTGCCAGCAATAGTCAATAATTGCCTGAGGGTCTATTTCTCCATCATTCGCAATATAACAAGCAATGGTTTTTGCTTGAGGGAGTGTGGTTGATGAAATACAGGTCGTTAAGAGCTTATTTGCGGCTGTGGTTTGTTGCTGAGCCGACAATGCTTGACGTTTTTCACGATACTCTGTGCGTATTTTATGTCTTTGCACTATTTATAGACCTATTAATTTACTAACTGACTGAAAGCGGAATAAAGCGGTTTAGTGCTTGGACCAGCTTTTCTTTTTCCAAGGGTTTACACAAATACTCATTCCAAACTGTGTCATTTTCATCAAACTTGTGTTGATTAAATGCATCGGCGGATAAAGCAACGATCGGAATATTTGGATGCACATGTTTAATCTGTTTAGAGGCTTGGCGACCATCAATGCCGGGTAAATGAATGTCCATAAAAATCAAATCAAAGTGTCTATTATTGGCTATCTCAATAGTCTCCTCCCCTGAACTAGCTATGGTGATTGGCATAGCTAACGATGCAAATACTGCTAACATTACCGCTTGATTGATTTTGTTGTCTTCTACGAGTAATACTTTACTGCTCAGGTTAAAGCTTGCCTGTTCGGCTGATTGTCTAATATCTTGCTGCAAAATCATGCTGTCATTTTGCTGTGGTAATATCACTTTAAATATACTACCTGAGCCTAGCGTACTGAGAACCTTTATTGTTCCCCCTAAAAGCTCGACTAAGCTTTGTGTAATTGGTAAGCCTAAGCCACTACCTTGCGAGCCCTTAGCCTGTCCTACTTGTTGAAATTTATCAAATAACTTTGTTTGATCTATGGATGAAATTCCCACCCCTTGGTCTGCAACTGTGATCACAAGATTGTCATTATTAATAGTAAACTCAACTTTGACCCATTTACCGCTATCTGTAAACTTAATTGCGTTATGCACTAAGTTGGTAATGATTTGACTGGTTTTGGCTTGATCGATAACTAAATGAGTCGATAATTTATCACTAACCTTTACTGAAAACGCTACCTCTCTTTCGTTGGCGGTAATGGCTAACATGCCTTCTAAATCTTTAATAAATTCTCTTATGCAAATCAGTTCGAGTTGAACCTGCATCATTCCAGCTTCAATTTTATTTAAATCAATCACAGAGTTCACTACGCTTAGCAGCCGTTTGCCTGAATAGTCAATATGGCCTAAATATTCAGAGAACTTTACAGGTAATTTTTGATGTTTAATATCATCTAACATCAACCGGCTAAAACCAATAATTGCATTGAGGGGCGTGCGCCGCTTGTGACTCATATTAGATAAGAATTCGGTTTTATGTTCGTTGGCTTGTTTAAGCGCCTTTATTTTTTGACGCAATTCCATTTGTGAAATGACCGACCTGCCCAAAACTTCAAGGGCTTGACGCTGTTCTTTGGTCAACTTATTTGGTTTGTCATCAATTACGCACAATGTGCCAATGGCATGTCCGTCAGGGCTGACTAAAGGTGTACCTGCATAAAAACGAATATTCGGTGCAGAGGTAACTAAAGGATTGTCGAAAAAGCGCTTATCTTGAAGTGTATCCGGTACTTCAAATATTTCTTTTTGATGAATAGCATGGGCGCAAAAAGCCATATCCCTTGAGGTTTCTTCTGTGTCTAAGCCAACTTTAGATTTAAACCACTGCCTGTTAGGATCAATCAAGCTGATTAGAGTGATGGGAGCATCACAAATTTGTGCAGCAAGTTGCGTTAAGTCGTCAAATATTGTTTCAGTTTCAGTATCTAAAATTTCATAGTCGTAGAGAGCTTTTAAACGAGCGGCTTCGTGTGCTGTTGGAGGGGCAATTTTCATGATGTATCTAATTGGTCTCGCAGTTTTGAAACCATAACATAATTAATTACCTCTCCAAACCATATTAACTGCCGTAGGTGTTTAAATACAATTGGGTCAAACGAGTATTGTCGACTTTTATGGCAACATTGATTTTTTGCGCATTGAGCCAATCTGCACTGGCAGTGGTGTTAGGCAGTGCAACTGAGGTTTGACCAATGTTTAAGGGATCGGTAGAGACCCTTGCGTGACCGGTTTGTAACTCGAACAAGCTAGGTTCAACCAAATGCGCAAGAGGCATAGCATCGTGGAAAAAACACACCTCCTCGTCTCTATTTTGAGAATAAAATTTCATATAAAATTGTGCTGCATCATGGACAAAACCGCCCAGTTTAGGGTTTTTTTGTTTGAGCTGACTTAAAAATTCAGGTTTAAACGGGCAAGAGTTAGTGACATCTAGGCCAAACATGTTCAGCTGCCATGATGCCCCAAACACAATTTCAGCTGCGTACGCGTCGTTCCAAATATTGGCTTCTGCCACAGGTGTGACGTTACCAGGTACAAACGCTGCTCCACCCATCACAGATGCCGCTTTAAGTAATTTAGGCAGCTCAGGTTCAAGACGTAATGCCAAAGCTAAATTGCCTAATGGGCCAATAGCAACAACCGTGATTTCACCGGGATATTCACGTGCCATATCCACAATAAACTGCGCTGAACTTCGTGGGTCTAGCTTGCCCTCAGCAGCAGGGAAATTGATATTGCCAAAGCCATCATCGCCGTGAACAAAATGTGCATATCCCGACTCTTTTCCTACCCAAGGCATACCAACGCCCTTACACACAGGAATATCTTTGTTAGCCAAGGCACATAAAGTAATTGCATTTTTGGCTGCCATTTCAACTGGTACGTTACCAAATACAGTCGTTAGCCCCAACACGTCGATTTCGGGGTGTTGGAAGGCAAAGAAAATTGCCATTGCATCATCAATACCTGGGTCTGTATCTAGTATAATTTTGTGGCGCATTTATTGTCTCCCTGAAAGGTTATTGCTTAGCAAGAAAACGATTCACGTCTTCTTCATTAGGTATAGATTGTGCTGCGCCAAGTTTCATAACGGCCAGTGCAGAGGCTGCGCAAGCACGAATTAAGGCGGTTTTTGAATCGGTATGGTTACTGTAAGCAGATAAAAAATAGCCAATAAATGTATCGCCTGCTGCCGTCGTGTCTACTGCGTCTACTTCAAAAGCAGGCACATCGATGGTTTTGTCTTTCTTAAGCATACGCACCCCAACTTTACCCAAGGTAATCAATACTTCGGCGTGGGGCCAATCTTCACGAAAATACGCTTCTATTTTATCCAAATCTTTACGACCAGAGAGCTCTTCAGCTTCGACTTCGTTGACTATTAATAAGTCAATGCATTCATGTGGTAGATGTTTGACCGACTCTGTCATAGGTGCGGGGTTAAAAGCTACGCGTAAGCCTTTTGCTTTGGCTTGGGCCAGCACTTGGTCAATATTGTTGGTTTCATTTTGAGTCAATACCCAATCTTCAGGTTTTACAGTGTCTAATGCATCCATTATGTCTTTATGTGTTATTTCATGATTGGCACCGCCAAACAATACTATGGCGTTTTCAGCTGAGGGAGTAATTTGAATAATCGCATGACCAGAGGCAGTTTCAGTGCATGTTATATGTTTACAATCAATACCATCACGGATCATGGTTTGTTTGAAAGCAACGTCAACTTCGTTAATCTTACCAACATGGAGTACTTCAGATCCTGCTCTGGCTAATGCGATGGATTGATTAGCTCCCTTTCCGCCTAGTAAGCACTGGTAATGGCTGGATGCTATGGTTTCACCGGGCTGAACGAAGTGATCTACCTGATATACATGGTCGATGTTGATTGAACCAAAATTAATAACGGCCATGATGCCTTGCCTCTTGTTTTAAAGTTCTGATTTGGAATTTATTCTAGCCGAATAAAGGCGCATAATAACCTTTCATAAAAACTGACCATTTGGTCTAGAAGCAATTATATTGATTTTTACTGTGACAGCAAATTTATCTACGCAAAAAAAGGGATAATTTATGTACAAACCCAGTTTTGGTAATGAAGGGGGAGGCATTGGTTAAAAATAATCTTACAGATATTGTGGCACCATGACCCCAAGGCCACCAAACAACCATTATTTTTGGATGGCGTTGAATATTGGTACTGAATAGCTTTTGTTGTTTAACCAGTTTTGAAAATGCCCCCGCGTAATGTTTGACTTCTTCAGGTGCTTTTTTGATGGTTTTAACATCCCAGATTACAGGTAAAAATTGTTGTAATGTAAAAAACACTTGGTCTTGTTTATCTACTGAAAATTCAGCGATCATCACTTTATGAAAATCATCATATTTCCATTTAACCAAAGAAGTTAAGGCTTCCATCACATCTTTTCCGTAAGTGTGTATTTGTTGTTCTTGATTCATATAGCTTCTAGTCTCAATCCGTTTATAAACGTTTGGATGTCTCCCAAAATGCCGCTGTCTAGTATAAGCCCGTGAACCGAAAGTTCAGGGCGGAAGTATCATCACTACCTTAGGCTTCTTGATACGAGCCAAGCCTGCACAATAGTAGTGGAATCAACTCCCTAGGTAAAAAGCATCGGCCAGGGACATAACTAAACTGGCAAACACCCCAGGAGACGTAGAAAACTGTTTGTTATTACACCAATAAATAACTCGCGATACACCAAACATCCTTATTTAATCAGTTAGCAGTCAGATATACTAGCGCTATCGCATCCTCTAACATGTATTTGCCCTCCTGAGAGTGGTAGAATTATTTGGTCCAACGATTGAGAGAACACTTTGAATACATCAACTAACCTTTTCGATACTTTAACTCCGTTACTCGAACGGAACAATATATTAACCACAGCCGCAGAAGTACAAGGTATGTTTTGTGGCATGTTAGGTGGTGGTATGCCACTAGAATGCCAAGATTGGTTAGAGCCTCTCGCTGATTTTATTCACCAAGGTGAGATGTTTTCCAAAGAAGTAGACGAAGCGTTCAAAAGTCTTTTCGATAGTACATGCCAGCAATTGGTTGAAAATGATTTTGCACTGGTACTTTGTTTACCTGAGGATTCATCCCCTATTAACGAGCGTGGTCAGGCTTTATTGAATTGGGTACAAGGTTTTATGCTTGGTTTTGGTTTACATCAGGATGATTTAACCGGTTGTTCTGAAGATGTTAAAGAAGCCCTAGAAGATTTTGCGGAAATTGCGCGGATGGATGATGAAATGAGTGAAAATGAAGAGTCAGAACAGGCTTTGTTTGAAGTAATGGAATATGTGCGCGTTACCGCTATGTTATGTTTTAACGAGTTAGGTAAGTCACCTGAACAACAACAAAGTCAACCCAAAACGGTTCACTAGACGTTTTATTCAGCGGTTTATTTAAATAAGCCTAACATCTTTGTTTGTGTAAACAGTAAAGTGAGTCAAGTCATTGCCCATGGATAACACCGAATTTTTAACACGTCAAAAACATTTATTAGAAAAGATGCAACCTAACAGTATTTGTTTGGTGCCCGCGTCAAACTTAGTCACTCGCAGTCGTGATACAGAGTATCCATTTCGCCAAGACAGTTATTTTCAATATTTGTGTGCTTTCCCTGAGCCAGAAGCTTGGTTGGTATTATCTAATCATCAAGAATATTCAAAGGGATTGTGCGTTTTATTCTGCTTAGATAAAGACCCTACTATGGAAATTTGGCATGGGCGCAGAACGGGTCCCAGTCAAGCCAAACAGCAATACCCCGTAAACATGGCCTTTGCTTTAGAAGAATTAGATGAACAGTTATTAGATTTGATTGATGGCCATCAAAATATATATTTTGCTCAAGGACATAACCATGACGCCGATGACCTTGTTTTTTCGTTATTGCAAGCATTACGTGATGCCCCAAAACAAAGTAAACAGGCTCCTTCTAGCCTGATTGATGTTCGAATCATCCTAGATGAAATGCGATTAATTAAGTCTGCTAATGAAATAGACATGATGCGTCAAGCGGCAGCTACCGCGACCCAAGCACATATCCGAGCCATGAAATTTGTTGAGGCGGGTAAAAATGAATATCACCTTGAAGCAGAAATTCATCATGAATTCGCCATGCAAGGCGCTAAATATCCAGCCTATGGCACTATAGTTGGGGCAGGTGATAATGCTTGTATTTTGCATTACACTGAAAATAATCAAGATCTAAAAGCCGGCGATCTAGTCTTAATTGATGCCGGTTGCGAATGGCAAGGTTATGCATCCGATATTACCCGCACATTCCCCGTTTCTGGGATTTTTTCAATCGAGCAAAAGCAACTCTATCAACTGGTGTTGGATGCGCAACTCGCCGCCTTTGATGTGATTAAGCCTAACAACACTATTAAGCAGGCTAGCGACGTGGCAATTGCTGTGATCACCCAAGGTTTGATTGATTTAGATATATTGAAAGGGGAATTAGCCGATAATATCGAACAACAAACCTACCGTGCGTTTTATATGCACGGTCTAAGTCATTGGCTTGGTTTAGATGTACATGATGTCGGTCATTACAAAATAGATGGTCAAGAGCGACCGCTGAAACCTGGAATGGTACTAACGGTTGAGCCCGGTATTTATATAGCACCTGATGCAGATGTTGACAGTAAATGGTGTGGCACAGGTATTCGTATTGAAGATAATTTACTGATAACCCAAAGTGGTCATGAAAACTTGACTGAAGCTGCACCTAAAACTATCAACGACATTGAAACACTGATGACAAAAAAGAGTGGCTAACAGTATGCATGTATATGACATTATTATAGTGGGGGGGGGCACAGTAGGGTTGACTCAAGCCCTTGCTTTAAAAAATAGTGGTCTGTCGGTGGCGGTTGTTGAAAGCCATGTTAGTGAATCTATGCCAACTGGTGCTCCTCAGTTACGTGTTAGCGCGCTGACGCTTGCTTCAGAAAATATTTTACAAAATTTAGGTGCTTGGCAACATTTAGATCTAAACAGGCTATGCAGTTATGAAAATATGCAAGTTTGGGATAAAGACAGTTTTGGAAAAATCGCGTTTTCTGCTGACCAAGTTCAAAAAAAGCAACTAGGTCATATTGTTGAAAATCAAGCAATTAGGCATAGTTTATGGACGCAAGCCCAGAGCAGTGGATACATTGAGTTACTCGCCCCTAAAAAAATTAAGCAATTAGTTTTTGGCCAGCAAGAATGCTTTATTACCTTAGACGACAATAGCCAGTTAACAGCTAGGTTAGTTATAGGTGCTGATGGCGCTAATTCGATAGTCAAAAAACAAGCAAATTTAGCGCAAACATTTTGGGATTATGATCAACATGCCATAGTCGCAACGGTTAAAACTGTTTTGCCTCACAATCACACCGCTAGACAGATTTTCACTCCCACTGGACCTTTGGCTTTCTTGCCTTTATGGGATGCACATCATTGTTCTATTGTATGGTCACAAGATGAACCCATAGCAGCCGAATTACTCAAACTATCAAACCAAGCATTTAATACCTCTGTGACAGCAGCATTTGATTGCACCTTAGGTTTATGTGAACTTACGAGTGACAGGCAAAGCTATCCCCTTAAAATGCGCTACACTCGACAGTGGGTAGCTAATAGAGTGGCTATTATTGGTGACGCAGCACATACCATTCACCCTTTGGCTGGTCAGGGAGCCAATCTAGGTATATTGGATGCTGCTGCTTTGGCTGAACAGATTATTAGGTTGGTCGAACAAGACAAGGATTTTGGTTTAGCTAAAAATTTACGACCTTTTGAGCGCTGGCGCAAAACTGAAACCGTTAAAATGGTGTCGGCTATGGAGGGTTTTAAGCGTTTATTTGCTGGAGATCAACCTATTAAAAAATTTATCAGAGATGCTGGCTTAAGTTTGGCTAACCACTCATCACTTACTAAACAAAAAATCATTCAGCATGCCATGGGTCTTGAAGGCGAATTACCTGAGTTGGCTAAAGGGCGTTCAGATTAGAAATTTGTATTATTAAATCTCAACAGTTGTAATTTATATTTTAAAGGAATATCCAGTGAATAAATTTATTATTGTTAGCGCTTTCACCCTGACACTGGTTGCTTGTGGTTCTCATCAAGCACCCGCTTACGAAAAAGACAAACGTCCACAAGACCGAGGTCAATACACTGGAATCGAAGGGGTTATCCAAAAGCAAAAAGATCAAGCTTATCTGACTAACCAAGCTAACCAATTGAAGTGCCAAGATTCGCGATTAGATTTGGTTGATGCTGAAGCTGAAGGAGATATCAATATGATCCGCCGAGTCAAAGCAAGAGTCCAAAAAAATTGTGTAGTCGAAAAATAATCCCCGAGAACTTGTATTATGACCCCAGCGGTTAACAGTGCTAAAAAAGCGAAAATTAAATATACACTTCATCATTACCAACATGACAGTGGGGCCCCTTCTTATGGACTGGAAGCGGCTGAAAAGCTGGCCATATTGCCTGAACGCGTCTTTAAAACCTTAGTGGTTAAACTAGATGAAACGCAGCTAGTGGTTGCAATACTGCCAGTTAATTCTATGTTGAGTATGAAGAGTGTTGCTAAGGCTTGTGGAGCTAGAAAGGCTGAAATGGCTGACAAGGTTGAAGTCCAGCGCAGCACTGGTTATGTATTAGGTGGTGTTAGCCCTATTGGGCAGAAAAAATCGTTGAAAACAGTCATTGATCAATCTGCCCAGCAATATCCAACCATTTATGTGAGTGGTGGCCGAAGGGGGCTAGAAATTGAATTAAATACACTAGACTTGCAAACCCTTACCCTGGCATTATTCGCCTCTATCTCCCAATAAAGTTATCTTTGATGAACGTCGATGTTTTTACTCTGAACTATCAGGACACAGTACATACTCAAGATATGTTATTCCTGCTTGAGCATTACGCCCTTGATCCTATGGGGGGAGCAACGGCGTTAAGCCAAGCAGTAAGAGATAATTTGGCATCTGAATTGGCAAAATTACCGCAAGCTTTCAGCGTAATCTGTTATGTAGACGGCAAACCTGCAGGTTTGGTAAATTGTTTTGAAACGTTTTCAACGTTTAAGTGTAAACCTTTGATTAATATTCACGATTTAGTAGTGTCTTCTGAATATAGAGGTTTAGGGCTCAGTCAAAAAATGTTGCAATATGTTGAAAATATCGCTGAAGAAAAGGGCTGCTGTAAAATCACCTTGGAAGTGTTAGAAGGTAATCAAGTGGCTAAACATGCCTACCTAAAGTTTGGCTTTGCTGGTTATGAACTTGACCCCAAAATGGGTAAGGCATTGTTTTGGGAAAAAGCACTTTGATAGATAAAGCGGCTCTTTATGATTGATTACATTTTATGCTAGAACTGTTTTCCTATTCATTAAGTTACACAACCTTGGCGCTACTATTTTTAGTGGCGTTTTTTATTGGCATGGCAAAAACTGGAGTGCATGGTGCGTCTATGTTTGCTGTTCCTTTACTCGCGATCATTTTTGGTGGCAAAGTGTCGACAGGTTTGATGTTGCCCATGTTGATTATGGCGGACTTATTTGCCGTTAAGTATTACCACAGACATGCTAATTGGTATTTCTTGATCAAGTTATTTCCGTCGGCCGCCATCGGAGTATTAGTTGGCACTTGGCTGGGTAATATTATTGATGACCAAGTATTTAAAACTATAATGAGTGTGATTATTTTTGCCAGCTTGGGGTTAATGTTATGGATGGGGAAAGCCAATAAAGATTCTATTCCAGACTACCTATGGTTTGCATTAATGATGGGGTTTGTAGGGGGGGTGACGACTATGGTTGGCAACTTGGCGGGCTCTGTTATGGCTTTGTATCTACTTAGTATGCGACTACCCAAAAACGAGTATATTGGCACCGCTGCTTGGTTCTTTTTAGTGATTAACCTGTTTAAAGTACCTTTCCATTTGTTTAGTTGGCAGAGTATTGACCTTAACTCCTTTTTACTAAATCTAATCAGTTTACCTTTTATCGCTCTAGGTGCTTGGGCAGGCATTGTCATTGTGAAACGAATTGAAGAAAAATATTATCGCTGGTTGGTCATTGGAATGACGGGGTTAGCGTCTGTCTTGATGCTGCTCTGATACTCATTCTAAAACAGCTTTCGTTCTAACCATAATAAACTCATAGACAAAATTAACAGCCCCCAAAACCAGATTTTATCTAGTGATTTTGTTGCCTGTTTTTCCAACCAATTAGCGTTGTGTTGTTGCGCTATGTTTTGGCTGGCGTGGTGATTTTGAGCTTGTTGCCACACTGACCAATTTTGTTCAGTATAGGCATATAACCAGCTATCTAATGCCCCCTGTCTAGCATTTTGATGATCTGCTAATTCAGTATTTTTTGACCAAGTTAATTGGTGCCAACCGCTCTTTGTTGGCCATATCGTGAGGCATTGTTGTTCGGTTTGCACTAGGTCTTGGGCCAACATTAAAGGTTGCTCGTTAACATTATCAATCGTCACACCTGAATCGGTGGCACCCATCACACATTTTTGTTGGCGTTGATTGACCAAGCGCAATGAGTCCGGCTTAGTTTTTAGCCAATATGGTGATTGTTTGGGTCTGGCTAATTGATGTATAACACTCTGCCAATAGTGGCTGTATTGTTCGGATAACCCCGCGGTTTGCCAGCTATAAGTAGAGTTAATCAGTGACACCGCAACCTGCCCAAAACCTATTTTACTTTGAGATACTAATATTTGCGCAGCATTATTTTGTACCAGTGGAGTATGGTTGACAGCTGTGATTTTGGCTTTTAATAATGGCATTGTCTGTTCTATTTGGCTATGTGGCCAGATGGGGGTAGATGCGTAATTGGCTACGTCTAGAGGTTGAATGTGAATATCCGATAACCAGTCCATTGACGTCACAGGCCAAGCACTGACGAGCTCATTATCGGCAATAATATAAACCCCTAATCCTCTGTTAACTGCTGCTTGTAAAGCATTTTTTGATTGCTTTTTTAATGTCAGTAAGGCGCGTCCATCTATTACTAGCCAATCAAAATTATCCAATGTGCGGCCAATAAACGGCGCAGTAATTTGTTCCAATTCTGTTGCCCTTAGATTGATGTTTTGTCGGATATCTTTATCTTGACTGATTTGTGTTAAGACACTTATTTTACTACCAAATTTTGCGGCCCAGTTTTTTAATTGTCGCGTTTCAAACGATGGGCTTGATTGTTTTATCAGAATTTTTAGCTGTTCTGGTGCCGTCACTGAAAAGGCAATAGGTTCGTCTGCTAATATTTTAGCATCACTGTTTTTGCTGACTTGAAGACGATAAATCCACTGTCCAGTGCTTTTTGCTGGAATATTTAAAGCGAAATTTTCAAAGGGTTTAACCTTAATTGATTGGGTTATCTCACCTGCGGGGTCAAGCAAACTCAATTGGTAAATGACATTTTCTGCAAGGGGTTCATCTGTGCTTTGTAATTGCCCCTCAATTTGCATGACTTGCCCTACAGCCAACTCTTTTGGCCACGACATATCAAATAATCCTAAACGTGGTTTAGAAGCAGAAAAGCTCACTGAAATATTGGAGAATGTTTCTCCCATTACTAGTTGTAAGTTTTGCCATTGGCTTGCATTAAGCCCATCTCCTAAGACAAACAAATTATCAATAGTATCGCGGTAGGATAATATTTGTGACGGAACATCAATCACAATGGCAAAATCAGGTATGCGGCTATTAGTTACTGATTTAGCCGCCCTTCGCATAACAAATACAGCCTGTTGCGGGTCTATTTGTTCTAACTGTTGAGAAGTCGTCCCATTAGTAATCAGATAAACCAATGAAGGCTGCCTATTGGCTATTTGTAGATCAAACGCCGATACAAGAATCATCAAAGCGGCAACAGTATTCATCACTAACACGCTCGCGATCCTTGCTTTTTTGTTTTTTAGTCTCTGACCAGCAAAGTAGCTAGTGATTATTAAGCCGCTTGTTATCAGCAAAACCAATATAGCTGCGGCAATGGGGAAAGTGGCAAATAATCCTAGTGAGAAAGTCACGGTTGAGCGGCCTTTTTCTGTTGGTGTAAAAATGCCTGATATTTTTGTAACATATTGTTGTGCAGTGAATAGGATGTTTGCCTAGTTGTAGGCGCAGCGATAGGTGGTGGCAGTATTTGCCATAATTTCTTACGTAACTCGCTGATACAGTTTTCGCAATTCGTTAGGTTAAAAGAGTTCGCTAGTTGGATTTTCTCTAATGTAGCGATAAAAGCAATGTCCTTAGGAGTGGCTGAGAGTTGCTCTGAGAAATAGGTTTTCACTTTTTCGAGTATGTTGGTTTGTTCAGTTGTTAAGGTGTTATTTAATGACTTATCTAAGTGTTGATTAAGAATAGTGAGTAAGGCTAAGACTGATTGTGTAGATGTGTTTTGTTTAGGTGTTGTTTCATTCCGTTGATAATTAAGGATGTCGGATAAGTCGCCCTGATAGCGGCGTTTTTCTGAGACAGGAGGGGGCTCGAAACCTAAACGTTTTACATAAATACGTTCGGCTTTTTTTGCCCGGTTCAGTAGTGCTAGTGCTTTATTTTCAAAGGGTAAAGCAAGCTCTGGCTGGGAAAGTAACAAATGTAGTTCAGCCTGCCACATATTAGCAATCGCCCGCTTCATCAATAGTTTGGGATTTAGGGTGCCTTTCTTAATGAAATTACCGTCATCGGCTTCACCATGGGCATGCCCAAACTGAGAAATAATAGTGCTGTAGCCTGATTTATCCGTGTCGTCTGAGTCGTGCTGTGCGTTGTCGTGTTCATGTTCTGGAGATGCTTTTTGTTCCTCGTTGGCATGATCTTCATCTTCATTATGCCCATCATGTTTCAACTCTGGGCCAGCCTCCATTGTCTGAGGTGTGCCACTGTCAAATTCATCACCTAAAAACTGTCCATATTTTTGTTTAAGAAAACTTTGTGCAGCGCCCAATTCTCTCGAGGAGTGGTTGATTTCATCTTTTGACAGGTTATTTTTATCAGCGATTAATTCTTTGGTTTCTATAATAATTTGCCTTTGGCTTTTAAAATACTCTGGCATAAAGTTTATTAACGCGCCGTCGCCTAAAACTGCCTGTTGCTCATCTTCAAGCCAGCGAATTATTTTACTAGCAGAACGACTTTGCTGGGCAATGGGCTGGTGGTTATCCCATGCTCTAATACTAAAATATAGTTCGTCACCGGGTTGCATATTGAGTTCAGCTAAATTCCAATTTTTAAGAAAATGAGTTTTACCTGCAACTACAGACTCAGCGTCAAATTGAAAGGTTTGATCGCGAAACTTTACTGCTTCTCCCGAGCCGCTGGCAATAGACGCAAGAATTTCCACCCGACCTAAAGCAAAGTCATCTTCGATTGAAACAATCGCTTTTAGTCTAGGAATAGCATCTTTAGCTAATTCGGTAATAGTTTGAGTAGGTTCGACAAAACGAATAGTGGGTCTGGTATCTGTTGTGACAGCTATAGTGTGGATGCCTCCGAGTACTTTTTCATCAGCAGCTAGGTGGTAAACACCTGATCGACTCAACTCTGTGCTGGCTAAGTAGGTGTTATCGGCTTGTTTAATCAAGGGTATCCGCTGTTTATCAGGCAGTAGTATTGATAAGTCGTTTTGTTGAGTTAATCCGCTGAACTGCAGTCGCCAAGTCACAGTTGAGCCCGCAATCAATTCTAAGTTCAAATCTGTTGTTTGCTTTGTGGCTAAACCTGTGTAACTGGGCGCAGTGACAGTGATACTTTTAGCTATCATTGCAATTGGTGTGATTGGTTTAGGATTTTCACTGACTAGTTGAGTATTAGCCGGTTCTAGTTGCGATACATAATCAGCGGGTATTAGCTCAATTAATATGAATATTATTACTGCAGCAGCACTAAGTAGCGTTGCTGGTTGGTAAGAATACTGAGGTAAGCGAGAGCTAAGTTCTGTTGATAATATGCTTTCTACTTTTGGTTGAATACGTGTTTTTTGCAACTGTTGAAGGGTTGTAAGAGAGCGAGTAGGCAACAACATTAACTCTGCACTTTCTTCACATTCACTGAATTGTCGATTTAGATGCAGCAACACCTTGTTCGCCGTAATATTTTGATATTGTTTGCTTTGCGAAAATACCACCGCAGCTAAAGCAGTTGTTACTGCAACGGCAATGACGGGCAAAACGATCCACTCAGTTATCCAATAAGTGGCTAGCCCAGCACACAAAACCAGCAAAAATGTATAAGCGAGTTTTTGTAATAACCATCTACGCCTTAGGCGGATGACAATACTATCGAGTGTATTATGCGTGGTTATTGGGCGACTAAACAATTATTCGTCCAACTCTGTTTTTACTTGTGAATTAGGCCATTCGCTTAATAATCTCTCTATTATAAAAACGCTCACCAACATCAATATCAACCAGATATGTAATGATGTTGAGTCAGTCATGTTGCTGGATGAGTTTTTATATACTGCTGTCTTTTGAACTGCACTCTTTGAAGAAGACTGAATAATTTGTTCTGTGGATAATCGAGTGTTTTCTAACCACCAAGCTTGGTTTTGTGAAGAAAACAATAATTGAGCTAAGGTTAAAACGAAGTCCGCTTGTTGTAGATTGTTAAGCTCTGCTTGAGTGATAATAGTGGGTGGCCATTGAGTGTCAAGATGACGAGCTGGTTGTTTGAAAGGCTGTTTGCTAAGGTTAATTATTTTATCGCTAGTAAGTAAGTGCATACTCTTGTTTTTTGTTTCGTCATAACTGAGATAGTTGACAGCTAATTTCAGTTTTTTATGAGTGTTGATTACTTCAAATGCGGCGCGTAGATAGACTAATGAAGTCGTACTAAAATCATCGTAGATTACTGTTATATTCGTAGAATATTGTTCAGTAACATTTTCTTTAAGTATCTCTTTAACATGCCATTTAACTTGTTTAGGCAGCGGTATTTTTTTTCCAATAAACTGCTTTAGGCGGTTTGTTGTATACACAGATATCGCTGAATCAGCTGACAGTTGCGTGGTGTAGTCTGCCACTTTACTCCATATGTTGAGAGCCGGTGCTGGCTGATAATTTGCCGACCACTGGGCTAATTCCCTTGTATTAATACTGCGATTACTTGTGCCCAGCAACACTAAACTTGAGCCTTGAGCCTGGTCTATTAATGTTTGCCTTTCCTGATTATTGGTTTGGTTTAACCAATCTTCGGTCAACAATATATGCGAGTTAACCTGTTGGTTACTGTTTTGCCAATACACTTGAGTGAGTATCAGAGTTGCGAGTAAAAACATAAACAGTCGCAAAGCCAGCAACGCTAATTGTGTCAATCTGAGCTGTCGTAACCTAGGCGAGGTGCTTACTTTGATAAAAGCGATATGCGCAAAAGCTATAATACGAGGGCGGGCTTTGCTTAATAAATGTATTCCCAGTGGGATAAGTAAGGTCAACAAACCCAATAATGCCATGGGGGATGCCAATACGAATGGCATATTTAACATGCCTTCATCTTAATGCTTGCCTAGCGGCTAAAAAACGATGCAGCATTTTATCTAATGGTTGGTCGATGTTGGCAATATAATGTTGAATGTTGAGCTGGTTAAAGGTCTTTTTTATGGAATCTTGCCAGACTTGTCTTGCCGCTAAGTAGTCCATTTTTGCTAAATTTGCCGAGACTAATATTTGTTGTTTGCTTTCTCTGTCTTCAAAACGTATTTGCCCTTTATAGGGGAAGGTCAGTTCATCATCACTTTCCAATTGCATGGCTATGACTTCGGTTCTTTTACCAACCAAGTTTTCCATAAAGTCGATTATTTCATTGTCTTTTTGATAAAAATCACTGAGTACAAAAATGAGACTATTAGATTGCATGTGACTTAACTGGTGTTGTAAAACTTGCGGGGGTGGGAACACCGAACCCGTAGACATTTGACTGAGTTGCACCAGTAATTTTTGCCAGTGCTGTTTACCCGTCATGGCAGGTAAAAAGTGCAGGTTATCGCTCGACAGTCCCAATAAACCGATGGCATCACCTTGTTGGTGTGCGATGTAAGCGATAGTGGCTAACAGGTGTTTAGCGTAATCAAACTTATGCCAGCCTTCGTTAGATTTAGATTTAGATTTAGATTCAGAGCTAGATTCAGACGAACGTTGCAACATAGATGCGCTGGCATCTAACACGAGCCAAATATTGATATTGCTTTCGCGTTCTGCTTCACGCACAAAATATCGGTCGGAGCGCGCAAATAACTTCCAATCAATATTGCCAAGGGGATCGCCAGGCTCATAGGCTCGATACTGGCTGAACTCTACACCTGTACCTCGCTGCACACTGGCATGTAATCCATGTAACAAGCCGTGAGCCACAGTCTTCGCTATCAAAGGCATATCTTTGATACTGGCGAGAACAAGTGGGTCAATAAGTGGTTGCATGCTATCCGCTTTTTAACATATCAAACAGCGGAGGACGATGGGGAAGAAGCGCCAAAAGGACTAACTGGCTCTGCTATGTCTTGTAATAAACCATCCACTACATCATCGCTGCAGATATTCTGCACTTCTGCTTGAAAACTCAACAATAGTCGATGCCTTAAGACCCCATGAGCCACCTGTTTGATATCGTCCATAGTAACGGCAAAACGTTTTGACAGTAACGCATTCGCTTTGGCACATAACACCATAGCTTGACCCGCACGAGGCCCAGCCCCCCAGCGCACATATTGATTCACGCATGATGACTGACTATCCCCAGGACGAGTATTGCGAGTAAGTTGATTGATATACACCATCAGTGGTTCAGATATCTCAATATCTCTAACGAGATGTTGCAAGCTGATAATTTCTTGCGCATTGAGTACTGCATTTAACGTTGCTTGAGTATTCCCTGTCGTGCGGCGTAATATTTCAATTTCTTCTAGCTCAGAGGGATAATCCACTTTTATAAACATTAAAAACCGATCAAGTTGTGCCTCTGGTAAAGGATAGGTTCCTGCTTGTTCAACAGGATTTTGGGTTGCCAACACAAAGAATGGCTTAGGCAAAGCATAACTCGTTCCTGCGTAACTAATACTCTTTTCCTGCATCGCTTCCAACAGCGCTGCTTGGGTTTTAGGTGGGGTACGATTGATTTCGTCGGCTAACAAAATGTTGGTAAATACCGGGCCCTTTTGAAACTTAAAAAAACGCTCTCCTGACTCATGGTTGGTTTCCAATATTTCGGTACCGATAATATCACTGGGCATTAAATCAGGCGTAAACTGTACACGCTTAAAAACCAGCTCAAGCGTTTCTGCTAAGGCATTGACCATGAGAGTTTTAGCAAGTCCTGGCACCCCTTCTAATAAACAATGCCCACCAGCTAACATACTGACTAACAATTGCTGGATCACCTTTTTCTGCCCAACAATCACTTTGGCTACTTCGTCCTCAACCTGAGTCAGCTTGTCTAGTAATACGAGAATGTCTTGTTTGGATAAATTCTGTGTACTCATTTTTACCCTTAGTGGTTAAAGTGGAAATAGAGGGTGAGTGGCAAGTGCGTCAAGCGGTCATGGCATAAATGACAATGTTGACTGCAAATTTGGTGTTATCCACTTTTAACCAACGTTTGTTTCTAAAGTCGTAATCCCATTCACAGCCAAGGTCTTTATTACTGTACAACACCGCTATTCGTCCATCTATCTCAATGGCTTTGAGGTACTCATGCACCAAATCGTCGCCCCATCCATTCAGTTCTACTGAAGTGCGTGGTGGTCCGTCAAATTCAAAAAAACACGAATACAGTGGGTGATCATTAGGGATCTTCTGCAACGCCTCAGAGCCAAACATATCCACCATTTGTGCTTCAAAGGTTTTGGCAAACATGCCATCAATATCGTGATTACAATCGTCGACAAAGACAAATCCACCGTTTTCAACATAACGTTGAAAGTGTTGTCTTTCTTGCAAGTTAAACTGCACTAATCTGTGCCCTGCCATATAACAAAATGGGGCGGTTAACATGCTTGGATCAGAAAGCGGTATGACTCGCTCCTGCAAATCGACCCGTAAACTGGTGTACTCAATCAGTGAATTAAGTATATTTGCGGGCATTCGCTCATCTACTTCCCAGTTACCTGATTCGTAACTCAAGCGGGTAAAGTAAAAGTCATATTCACTATTTTGGCTACGCACAGCAAAGGGCAGTGCCGCGCAAACGGCAACCGCACAACCAGAGCGAATAAAGTGACGACGATCCATATTAAAAAAAGATCAACAAATGGCCACAAACAGGCTTAGTGTTTGTGGCTATTTGTTTATACCGCATCAGACAAGCTGCTGAAGGTAAAGTCCCTGATCTTCATTGGTGGGATCATATTACCGTCAATTCGTTCAGGTTTACCTAAGGCTTCTATATTGTTTAACATCACAATCGGACTTTCATTAAAACGGAAGTTTTTAATCGGATATTTTATTTTGCCGTCTTCAATATAAAAAGTGCCATCGCGGGTTAATCCGGTATACAGCAAGGTTTGAGGATCGAGTGAGCGAATATACCAAAGGCGCGTAACCAAAATGCCTCTACGGGTACTTTTAATCATATCTTCTAAGGATTCGTTGCCCCCATCCATAATAATATTACCACCACGGGGAACGTAAGCGACGCCGGTTTTTTTCGCCCAATAAGGCGAATTAGGCATATTGACTACGGTACCGTTTTTTATCCAATCGGTGCGATTGCGTGGATAGCCATTTCGAGAAAAGGGGGCTGCTGGAGCAATAGGGTGCCCAGGGTCAGTGTAAATGTTGACTCTTTCGTCAAACATTTTTTGGCCTAACTTATTTTTAGGTGCCTTTGCCGCATCTTCGCCTTCTTTGAGTTTGTAACTTAAAAAGCTACGTCCTTCATCCGCGCCTCTTTGAGCAAAATTACGCACCATATTGCCTAACAGTCCAACGCTGGCTGCAGGCTCTAAGATTACCGTGTACTTGCCTGGCTCCATCGCTTTAGCATCGACCGAACCTATGGACTTTTGAATGGCAATGCTTGAGGCTTTAGCCGTGTCTAAGAGTTTATAATCGCTAAAATTACGTGTGACCCAACCTGAGCCTTTACCGTCCTCGGTGCGAATAGTCACCGAAAAGTCTACGTCTGTAGATTGGTTATAAGCGAATAAACCTTTGTTATTGATGATGGCGCTAAACGTCACAAATTCCTCTAAAAAGCCTGCTGCCACCAATTTGTTCTTTTTCGATGGCACTATGCTGTCTTCGGCAGCTTGCGCTCTATTTTCTGGGGTAACATTCGCCGTTGACTCAAAATAAGTCTTAGAAGCTGTATATTTTTGTGGGCCAAACAAGGGCATGTGTTCTTCGTTTTCAGGTGCCAATTTAGCCAGTTCTTCTGAGCGGCGTACTACTTTTTCAAGTGATGCATCGTCAAACTCATTGATAGTGGCGGTGCCCGTTTTTTTACCAAAGGTGGATTGCACAGCCAATACCAGATCACTTTCTTCGCCTGCGGTAGATACTGTATTTCTGGCATAACGAATATTGCCGCCTATGCTGCCATTTAAGTTACATTCAATTTCGTCAGCTTTAGAGTATTTTAATACTTTGGTCAGTAACTCTTTGGCTTTTTGTTCAGATAAAATAGTCATAATTCTCTTTCCTTCTCAATGCCGACTTACACATTACGCGCAGTGTTGATGACGTTAATGTTGTTGAATCTCGTAGTCGGACAACCATGAGAAACCGCGCTAACCTGTGACGGTTGACCTTTACCATCGAAGAACGAACCACCTACTCGATAATCTGATTTTCCGGCCATTTGGGTGCAACTGTTCCAAAACTCTTGGGTGTTGGACTGATAAGCCACATCTTCAATCTGATCAGTAATTTTTCCATCTTTGATTTCGTAGAACAGTTGCCCACCAAATTGGAAATTGTATCTTTGCTGATCGATTGAGAACGAGCCACGACCGGCGATATAAATACCATTTTCGACGTCTTTGATTACATCTTCAGCTGAGATGTCTTGTTCATTAGGTTTTAAAGATACATTGGGCATCCGTTGAAATTGCACATCACGCCAGCTTTGGGAGTAACTACAACCATGTGATTCGTTTTGGTCAATCATATGAACTTGATCGCGAGTCGCTTGATAATTCACTAAAATCCCGTCTTTGACTAAGTCCCAGTCCTTGGTTTTGACACCCTCATCATCATAGGCAACATTGCCTAATGAATAAGGTTGGGTTTTATCTGCAAACAAGTTAACTCTATCAGAGCCATATTGGAATTTTCCACTTTTCCATTTATCTAAGGTCGCAAAACTGGTGCCTGCATAATTAGCCTCGTAACCTAATACTCTGTCCAGCTCTAAAGGATGTCCAACCGATTCATGGATGGTCAACATAAGGTGCGCAGGATCTAACACTAAATCGTATTTCCCCGGCTCGACTGATTTTGCTTTTAGTTTTGCTTTTAGTTGCTTACCTGCAGCAGCAGCATCTTCAACCAAGTCATAGGAGTTGTTATATCCAACGTTAGCACCCGTAATTTTGATTTTATCTTTTTCAAGACCATCTAAATATTCAAAGCCCATGCCCACAGGATTGCCCAAACCGTTGCGTTGTTTAAAGCCATTTTTACCTATTCCAGTGGCATAAAACGGTGCCCATAAGCGGTGCACATCTTGGTCAATATAAGAGCCGTCTGTTGAGGCAAAATATTTTTGTTCATTGACTAAAAATAGCATGGAAGTAATGTAGTTTGCCCCATTTGCCATGGCAGCAGCATTAGCTGTGAGTAACAAATCAGCTTTATCTTTAATGGGTACTTCCATTGCGTTTTTCTTGATAGGTGTTTGCCAACTCACATCACCCACACCTTTTACTGGTGCAAGCTTAACCGGTACTGTCTGAAATTTAGAGTTGGCTTTAGCCACCGCGACTGCACGTTCGGCTGTTTTAGCCACGCTATCTGGCGTCATATTAGACGTTGAAGCAAAGCCCCAAGTACCATTTGCGATTACGCGCACCCCAATGCCTGCTGATTCGGTATTCACAATATTGTCTACACGGGTTTCACGGGTGGTCACAAATTGATTTAGATAGCGGCCAATGCGCGCATCAGCATAACTTGCACCCGCTGCTTTGGCAGCATTAAGGGCAATATCTGCCAGCTTCTTTTTATAGGCTACGTCCATGGGTTTATCTAACATTTGTTCTGCTGAGACGGCGATACCCGTTATGGGCAGCATTAATGCCCCCACACCTACACCACCGATTTTAATAAAATCGCGTCTTTCCATTATTGTTTCCTCTGCCGTTGTTTTTTTATTTATTAGACCAGTGTATTGCATTGTTTGAATAGCACTCAATAGGGTAAAGCGAGTTATTTAGTTTGAATACGTAACAAGTCATTACATAAGTGTAAAATTTCACACAGCCAGGTTCTTAAAGGGACTTAGTTATGCTCGATATAAGATAAAATTGCATTGCCCCATTTATGATATTGGGTGGCATTAGGATGAAGTAAGTCAGGCATCACTGATTCCAGTAATACGCCATCTGCAGTTAAAAATTGGCTATTGATATCTAACCAATGTATGTGTTTGCCATCGGTAAATGTTTTGATTAAAGCATTGCTCACATCCACTCGCTGGCGCATGGGTTTATTGGTATTTCGACTTCGGGGGAATATCGCCATAAGCAGTATTTTACTTGCGGGTAACAGCAGCCGTAATTCCTCTAATATTGTTTGAATACCCGCTGCTATGTCTTCTGGTGCATCAAGTCTATGCCCTGCGTTGTTAGTCCCTATCAATAGCACAATCCATTTGGTTGATAGCTGAGCTACTTCACCATTTCTGATACGCCATAAAAGGTGTTCGGTTCTGTCTCCAGCAAAACCCAAATTTACCACGCTGTGATGTGCAAAGTAGCGTTGCCAAGCGCTTTCACCTTCCACTTCCCATGCATGGGTGATCGAATCCCCAAGAAACAACATATCGATAGGCTGGTCGATAGCCTTAAGCGCTGTCAATTTTTGCTTGTGGCGCGCTAACCACCAATCCTCAGTGCGTTTAGTAGGAATAACAGATAAGGGGTTATTCATACTTATTTGGCTTTTTGAGCGATTATCCAATCATTAACCACGTCTTCAAGCACTGCCATAGGCAAGGAACCTTGTCCGATCACAGTATCGTGAAAACTGCGAATATCGAATTTGGCACCCAGTTGTTTTTCAGCTTTAGCGCGTAATTCACGGATTTTGATTTCGCCCATCTTGTATGACAAGGCTTGACCCGGCCAAGAGATATAGCGGTCAATTTGGTTCTCTACTGATTTTTGGGGCAGCGCGGTATGTTGTGCTAAATAATCGATGGCTTGCTGACGGCTCCAGCCAAAAGCATGAATGCCCGTGTCGACCACTAGGCGCACGGCTCGCCACATTTCGTAGCCTAAGCGGCCAAAGTCGCTATAGGGGTCTTGGTAGAATCCCGCTTCTTTGCCTAAACGTTCTGAATATAAGCCCCAGCCTTCGCCAAAAGCTGAATGACTTAGAGTACGCCTAAATTCGGGTACATCTAATTCCATCGCTATAGCATTTTGAAGATGATGCCCAGGTACCGCTTCGTGCAGACTTAGCGCCTCTAAGTTATAAAGTGGTTGTTGTTTTGGCTCTGAGGTCAAAAAGTAAGTCCCCGGTGTACGATTGTCGGGCGGTGGCATATAAAATGCGCCTCTTGAGGCTGAGCCTTTTATTGTGAATGTATTACGTGGTAGGTGACCAAAAAAAGTGGGTAATTTGCCATACATTTTCATGGTAATAAAAGCCGTTTTTTCGAGTACATCTTGCCTGTCTGCTGCATAAAACTGCGGGTCGGTAGCTAAAAACGTCAAAAACTCAGCGTAACTGCCTGTGAACTCTACTTGCTCAATAATCGCCTGCATCTCAACACGAATACGCTTCACTTCGCTTAAACCTAAATCATGAATTTGTTTGGGCGTGGCATCAGTAGTGGTGAAGTAGTTGGCTGTGTATGCGTAATACTCTAAGCCACCCTTGGCACTCGCTATACCCGGCTCTTTACGACAGTTAGGCATGTAGTCATTAACAAAAAAGTCGTAAAAGTTCTGATAGGCAGGTATCACTGCCGATGTGATTAACTCTATTGCTTGTAAACTATAAGTGCTTTTTTGTTGTTGGTTAAAAGTATTAGGGAAACGGGTGAAAGGTTCAAATAGTGCACTGTTTTTGGGGTTTTCGACTATGTGTGAGCTGATGGTTTGATGGTAATCCTTAAAACTTTCGCAATGGTGCACATAAGTGTTATTTAAACCCGCTTTCATTAAATTGATATTTTCTTGATTAAAACGAGGATAGTCGGCCAAGCTAACTAGAAAGTTATCGTAATCATTGCTCGATAAAAATGCCATATTAGCCGGCGCTTCAGCAAAGTAAGTGTGCCAACCACTTAAAAAATTAATTGGGAAATACTTATCTTGATATTGGTGACTCAGTGCTTCCGTTTCTCGTTCATATTTAAATAAACGGTAATTCATGAGCTGTTCTGCGCTTAAAGCTTTTGTATCAATTTCGCTAAGCGTTTTTAATACCTGAATATTATAAGCTTTTCGCCTAGCCAGGGCCGGTGGCGTAAATTCAGCTAATTTGCCATTAGGTTTCCAGCCATCAGGATCGGTGCGAAAGAATACTTTTTCCTTTTGAGCATGTTGCCAGTGCTGGTCGATGATACGGGTGAGATCTTTATTTGAGTCCGCAAAAGTGTTCCAGCTTAGGGCTGTGAAAGTGATTACGGCTAAGACTTGTTTAAACATAATATTCTCTTATTTTTATAGTTTTTGTTTTGATATTAGATCGCAAGAGTAGCCAGTTTACCAATAGGTGAAGCCAAAGAATCTGGTGGAACGGTAAACCACTGGATACCTTTGTCTGTCATATACACACAATCTTCTAAACGCACCCCAAATTCTCCGGGTAGGTATATGCCCGGTTCATTAGAAAAACACATCCCTGGTTTTAAGGTTTCGGCTTCTCCATGCACAAAGTTTACTGGCTCGTGACCTTGCATACCTATGCCGTGGCCTGTTCTATGGGAAAGCCCCGGTAGTGTGTAATCAGGCCCTAAACCTTGTTGCACATAATAAGCGCGCACCGCATCATCCACTTTTCCCGCTGGGGTGCCAAGAGTGGCAGTTTCAAAAGCAATATGTTGGCCTTCTCTAACGGTATTCCAAATTTTTTGCTGTTTTTTGCTGGGCTCACCAAACACAAAAGTACGGCTAATATCAGATTGATAACCTTCAACGCTGCAACCACAATCCATCAACACTATAGAGCCTTCGCGAATGGTTTGTTGTTGTTTGGTGCCATGAGGATAAGCGCTGGCTTCATTAAATAACGCCATATTCCAGATGTCACTGCCGCCCAAAGCAGATTGCGCTGACGACATTAAACTTTTTACTTGTGACTGGCTCATGCCTAACTCAAGGTTTGACCATACATGTGCATAAGCGGTAAGGGTGATTTCATTGGCCTTGTGCATAAGCTGTAGCTCGTGCTTATCCTTAAACATGCGACAGCCTAAAGTGACTGGCTCAGCACTGACATCTTGCATCTTGGGTAATAACGACATGATCCCGCGCTGTGCAAAATATCGCACTGAGTCTTCAAAGGCGAGAGTGCCTTGGGTGACTTTTCTGTCGTTGAGTATCTGTTTGACTTGCTCAAAAGGGCTTTCATGTTCTTGCCAGACGCGCACGTCCTCACCATCTGCGAGGCTTTCACGAATACTCGGCTCTTCAAAAAACGGGCAAACAACGGCTATTTCGCCTTCTTTTGGTATAACGACAACAGTGAGTCGCTCACTTCGCCACCACTGAATGCCACTAAAATAATCCATAGCAGCACCAGGCTCCAATATCATGGCCGCAATATTGTGTTTTTGCATGAGTTGTTGCGCTTTGGTAATTCGGGCTTGGCGCTCTTTTACTGAAATGGGTACGACATGTTCAGCTAGGCTTTTTAAGGTGTTATTTTTAACACTATTGTGAGTCGCAGAGGATGCGATTACAGCGTGGCTAAGGGGTAATGCTGCGAGGGTAGCGCCACTGGCGATTAAAAATTGTCGTTTACTCAATTCCATGTTTTGCCTTGTCAGAGTGAGGTGCATTATTTAAAATACAGACTATTACAAATAGTCTGTATTTTGAAGATATTTACCTCATCTGTGGTAGCAGAATATTGCGATATCCATAGCATTACTCATACCACTTTCGGGTTTTTAATTGATAAGGAAACAGTCAAGATTTACTGATAGTTTGATAGCTGAATGATATTGACAAGTCCCCATTTTATTTAGACATTGTTTAAACCTTTTTTCTGATACCCCAGCAGGACTCTCTTCAAAATATCTAGCCGTTCAGACTGATACAAGCCATTTGTTTAATAAATGTATATGATTTTCAAAATAAAGAGGTTTCGATGTTGCTGTTTGCTTGAAGCGATACGCTAGATCATTGAATGCTTGTAAGTTTGCAACATGGGGTACTTCTAGCCCATCCAAACCTATTTTATGCAAATGTTTAACAATATTGATCTTGAATTTATATTGTCGGTGTTTCACAAAATACTAAAAAATAAACGCTATTTAACGTTTATATTAGGGTTTTTTATAAGATTTTTGACCAAAGGAAACGTGCAATGGGACGTTCAACCAGTCAAGAAAGGGATCCAAATCAAAAATATGACTCCAATACCGCGCGGGGTCCAATGCCAGTCAGAGCATACAGGTAATCTTTATCTAATAAGCCTGCACCCCAAATTTCAATAACATTCGAGGTAAAATATCATCCAAATTTTGCACATCTGTATCATCAAGTTCAATGAGTTTGAACCCATACTTTTCGTAGACGGCTAGTTTCTTTGCTTTGCGGGCCAAATACTTAGGATCATCATCATAACCCCAATACTCAATATAGACTTTGCCAGTTGGGATATAGAAGTCACAATAGACGTTTTCTTCAATGGGTAGCTTGCGTTCATAAGCATGGACTATTTCAGCCATATACAGCCAGTTATCAATCAGCATTTCAGCTTTAGAACGAACAAAATGCCCGTCAGTCGCTCGGTGTTTGGCTTCAATATTTTCACTATAGCCCATTGAGGTTGATGCGGTCTTAGTATCGTCAGATGGGGTAGGTGATTGGCTTGTTGAACCTGTAATATCGTCTATGGAGCTAAGCAGTAATCTTGATCGAATGATCGACTCTGGCCATCTAACATAAGGCACGCCTGAACGAGTATCTTCACTTTGAATTGCGCCTTGTTTGAGCCCCTGAACGGTTGCGATCCAACCCTTTAAACTTTTATTGACCCATCCAAGCTCTGAAAATAAATAATTCAACTTGTTGGCAGATATGGCAAATTCTTTGGCTATCTTAGTCGAACTCACCAGCTCAACAGGGATATCAGGACTTTGGTGAGCAGGTAATTGTGTTAAATCAAAATTTTCAGGCCATTCAATGTAATCACCTAATTTTACAGAGGTCTTGATCCTGCCACCGGCCAGCTTACCTTTTGCAGTTAAAGCCCATTTATCAGACTCGCGCACAATGTGGTTAACTTCCTGAAGCTTAGCGAAAAGAGCCTTCGGCTCGAGACTAAGGCGTTTGGCAGTGGCAGTGGTAGAAAAGTAATTGATGATTCATTTCCTAAACTAGATGACAGTGAAATAGTGTATACAAATAAAATAGCTATCGGCAATAGAGCTATCTTTTGAATGTTTATTCTCACGGCAAATTTACGGAAAATCCTATATTTTTGATTTTCCCTCGTCTCAAATCTCACCGAATATTTTTTTATAATTGGTCTGTTACTTAATGCAACTACATCTTATTCATTATTATGAACGCGACTGGATAATAATTTCTATTCTTAAAATTTGTATTTTTTAGGCTAATGTTCAATAACTTGTATTGGTTTCGACTGACTTTGCTTAATCTTGATATTCTATAGAAAATATTTTCCCACTGGGCAGCCTTTGTATGGTCATGTTTTGTCCCCAAACATAGCCAGTATCTAGGGCATGAAATTGTTGAAGTTTAGTGTTTCCATTCAGTGAAGCCCAATGTCCAAATACCACTTTTTGGTTTGTTTTGAGTTTTTGATTTTTTATATTAAACCAAGGTGTTAGGTGATCAGGCGCTAACTCTGGTGACGTTTTACAACTAAAATCAAGTTCATCATGATGTTTAATAAAACGCATTCGCGTCATGGCATTGACAATAAAGCGAAACCTCTCTGCGCCTTGCAATGACTTTTTCCAAGTTGAAGGTTCATTTCCATACATGTTGGCTAAAAATGCTTTCCAATCGTTTGAGTGCAATTTCTCACTGACTTCACTGCTAAGTTTAAGCGCTTTTTTTACTGACCATTGAGGATATAGGCCTGCATGTGTAACTAACGTATCTTGGTCGGCCATCAAAGCGAGTGGTTTGCACTTCAACCAATTGATATGTGTTTTGAGTGTTGGACTGGCAAGTAATGTGTCCAAATTATCATTGGGTTTTGCCTTGCGAATGCCCGCGTAAATGGCTAACAAATTTAAATCATGATTGCCTAAAACCGTATCAAAACTGTCTTCTAGAGAATACAGGTAATCCAGTGTTTCAAGCGGTTGGGTACCGCGGCCAATTAAATCTCCCACTGCAATTAAGCGGTCGTTAATAGGTGAAAACGCGACTTTTTTAAGAAGTGCCTGCAAACCCTCAAAACAACCTTGAATGTCCCCTACAATATAAGTAGCCACAAGTGTTAATTAACTACGTTAGGAACAGCCAAACTAAAAACGCTGATAGCTGCTTCAAAATGGTCGCCATCTTTTTGTTGCATTTCGTAGTAGCCTTGCATCGTTCCCACTGGCGTATCTAATACTGCGCCACTGGTGTAATTAAAAGACTCACCAGGGGAAATGTGGGGTTGTTCACCTATCACACCAGGACCTTGTACCTCTGTTTTTTTACCATTACCATCTGTGATAAGCCAATATCGATTAATAAGCTGTACTGGATGTTGACCATTATTGTGGATGGATATTTTATACGCGAACGCATACTTATCTTTATCGGGTATCTGGTTTTTTAGATACTCAGTCTTAACTGTAATCTCAACTTTATTAACTTGCTTCATCTGTTATTTGACACTGCCATACACTTTGATTTCTATGTTAAAGAGTCTACCGCATTGGCGATTTTTGCATACTGTTGTAACGATAAATTTTCAGCACGTAATTCGGGGTTAATGTCTATATCGATGAGTTGTTGTTCGCTTAGGCTCTCTTTTAAGCTATTGCGAATAGTTTTGCGCCTTTGGTTAAATGCTTGGGCACATACTTTATGCAAGGTGTCTTCGTTGATCAAAGATACCGGTTTTTGCTGATGGGGAACAAGCCTAACTACTGCTGAGTCTACTTTAGGGGGAGGATTAAATGCACTTGGTGGCACTTGTAATACAGGTATTATCTGACAATGATATTGTGCCATAACAGATAAACGACCATAACTTTTATTACCTGGAGAGGCGGCTAAGCGATTAACCACTTCTTTTTGCAGCATAAAATGCATATCTTGTACTTTATTGGCAAAAGAGAATAAGTGAAACATCAAGGGTGTTGAAATATTATAGGGAAGGTTACCGAAAATACGTAAAGGTTTATCATCTGATAAGCTATCTTGTGATAGCAGCTGAGAAAAATCGTATTTTAGCGCGTCGGCTTCAATAATGGTCAACTTGCTAGCAATAAAAGGATGGGTTCTTAATCTGGCAGCTAGATCCCTATCAAGTTCAATCACAGTAAGCGTATCTATTAATTCGCAAACCGGTTCAGTTAATGCGCCCAGTCCGGGACCAATTTCAACCATATGTTGGTCTTTTTGAGGCCCGATGACAGTAACTATTTGGTCGATAATATAGTTATCATGTAAAAAATTCTGTCCAAAACGTTTTCTTGCTGTATGCCCTAAATGTTGTTTAGTCATTCTTTTTGCGCTGCTATTGATATGGCTTTTTCGATGGCAAGATTAAAGCTGCCGGCGTCTGCATGACCGCTACCGGCTAAATCTAATGCTGTACCGTGATCCACAGAAGTACGAATAAATGGTAAGCCCAAAGTGATATTAACGGAAGCTCCAAAGCCCTTGTATTTTAATACAGGAAGTCCTTGATCATGATACATGGCTAACACAACGTCAGCTTGTTCTAAGTATTTCGGATTAAAAATAGTATCAGCGGGTAAAGGCCCTGTGATATTCAATCCCTCTTCGCGCAAAGCATCAAGTGCGGGTATGATAACCAATATTTCTTCTTTGCCGATGTGCCCATTTTCACCAGCATGAGGGTTTAAACCACACACAAAAATATGGGGGCGTTTGATACCAAACTTCAGCATTAAGTCGGTATTGACTATGCGAAGCACTTTGTGAAGGCGCTCGAAGGTAATCGCTTTAGAGACATAAGCTAAAGGAATATGGGTGGTGGCAAGCACGACTCTTAGTCCTTCTGTCGCTAACATCATGACTACATCATTGGTGTTAGACTCATGTGCAAAAAACTCAGTATGACCACTAAAAGAGATGCCAGCATCATTAATGATGCCTTTGTGCACAGGGCCTGTCACTACCGCATCAAATTCACCATCTATATTTTTTTTACATGCTTGGCGCAAAGTCTCCACTACATAATGGCCGTTTTCGCTATCTAACTGACCGCTGATAACGGGCACTTTAGTTTTGATATCGACTAAAAATAATTGCCCAGCAGCTAAAGTGTGCTCAATCCCAGCATCATATGGGACCAAGGTAATGGTCAGGTTGAGTTGTTTAGCACGTTGCCTGAGCATGTCGCCATCAGCAAAAGCCACCAATTGTACTGACCATTCTTTTTGGGCAAGACCCAACAGCAAATCTGGACCAATTCCCGCAGGCTCACCTGGGGTAATGGCTAACTTTAATGGTTTCAATTATTCGCCTTGCTGCGTTAATACTTCGATATAAGCACTGGCACGTATTTCTCTCAACCATACCTCAGATTCCTCGGAAAATTTACGTTGAAATAACAACTGATAGGCTTTTTCTTCTTTGCGTTTTTGAGTCGCATCACCTACACGTTTGCCGGTTAATTGCATCAGATGCCAACCGTATTGAGAGCGAACAGGATCACTGATTTCGTCCACTTCTAATTTATTTAGGGTAGCTATGAATTCAGGCACATAGATGTTTGGATCTGCCCAGCCTAATTCTCCCCCTTTTAACGCAGATCCTGAGTCGGCCGAATGCTCTTTGGCCAATGCTGCAAAGTCCGCTTCACCCGCCAAAATTTGTCCGCGAAATTCTTTGAGCATTTTTTCCGCTTTTTCATCGCTTAAGATTACAGATGGTGTGATTAGAATGTGTCGTGCGTTTACCTCGGCTATTTCGACCTTTTCGATACCACGAAGGTCTTTTACCTTCAAAATATGAAAACCCGCGCCACTTCTAATCGGACCTATTAAGTCGTCTTTGGATTTTTTTTGCACCGCTTCGGCAAATAAGGTGGGCATGGAGTTGATATTCATCCAGCCCATGTCGCCGCCTTCTAACGCCAGAGAGCCACCTGAAGAAGCCGTGGCAATTTTGGCGAAATCTGAACCTTTATTAAGCAGTTCAATTACTTTATTGGCTCGGGTTTTAGCCTGCTCTATATCTGTATCTGTTGGCTCAGGTGGAAACTCAATTAAGATATGCCCCAAGTTGTATTCCGCTTGTTCATCGCCTTGTTCATCAATTAAGGTGACTAGATTATTAATTTCTTGTTCGGTAATGTAAACACGGCGGCGTACGTTGGCACGGCGAACTTCACCTAGTATGAGTTCTTTGCGTATCTCTTCGCGGTAGGTGTCATAGCTGACTCCTTCTTGGGCGACTTTTTCACGAAACTGGGCAATCTTCATGTTTTCGCCCTGAGCAATATTCAGAATAGTTTGCTCAAGCTGTGGATCACTGATCTGGATACCCATACGTTCTGCCATTTGTGTTTGCAAATTATCAATGATCAGTTTTTCAATCGCTTGGGTGCGCAAAGCTCGGTCAGAAGGCAGAGATTGGTTATTAAGCACTGCATTACGTTTTACCACTGCTATTAATTCAGTTATCTGACTTTCTAACACCACACCCTGATCCACAATCACGGATACGCTATCTAATAGTTCAGGTGCTGCCTCTGCCTTGATAGATAAGAAAGAGCTGATTAAAAGGGCTACTACTATTAATTTCATGTTTATCTTTACTTTTTTAGTTAAATGCGTTGATAGATTACGCGGGTTGGTATGTCAAAAGGTTAGCAACAATTAGTTAACTCAAACCCTAATTAGTTCAATACATAAGTCTGTCTATAACCAAACAACCTTCACTTTAATTCATTACATAAGATTGTTAATAACCAAACAATCTTCACTTTAATTCATTGCATAAGATCGTTAATAACCAAACAATCTTCACTTTAATTCATTACATAAGATCGTTAATAACCAAACAACCTTCACTTTAGTTCAATACATAAGTCTGTCTATAACCAAACAACCTTCACTTTAATTCATTGCATAAGATCGTTAATAACCAAACAACCTTCACTTTAATTCATTGCATAAGATCGTTAATAACCAAACAATCTTCGCTTTAGTTCAATACATAAGGGCGTCTATATCCAAACAACCCATCTCTTAATAAGTTTCGACTGGTGAAGTATACATGAAAGCCCGACTCAAATTCAGTGGTACTTTGTGCCCCATTATTGTCGAAACGGTTGCTTAAATAACGTTGAGCCACAAAACTGACATTCCAACAACATGATTCATATTGCAAACCGGTATAACTCTCCACTGTCCTGTTCTGTTCTAAGTCATGATACCAGCGGCTCACCCATTGCCAATTTTTTGCTAAGGACCAACTGGCTGTGATACCCACTTGATTAATTTTTTCTGAGGATAAATCCCTGACATACCGATGGTTTATTTGAATAATCTTGTTTTTGGAAAGTTGATATTCCAAAGATAAACTACTACGTTCGACTCTATCGGTAATTGTTGAAACCTGAGCCTGGGTATGGGCAAACCACTTACTCCCTATTTGCCAATCTAGTTCTGCCGCTAATGCCGAACGGTCATCATTTTTAGATGCATCCACCACTTGATTATCTTTTAGATAAAATATTTGTCCTAGGCTTAATTTAAAACGCTCTTGGTTATTATTATCAATAAACCTTGATGTTATGCCGACAGTAATTTGATTGTTGTCGCTGATACGATCTAGGCCTGTAAATTCTTGCCCTCTAAATAACCCCGCAAAGTCATTAAAAAGCCGAGTAGTATCATATTGACCAATGTTGCTCTGGTCTTCAAAGCTGGTATATAGGTATTGGACTTTAGGTTCAAAGGTTTGGGTGGCCTCTGTTCCAAACCAACTTGCTGGCCTTTCAAATGCCAAGGAACCATAAACTTTGGCTTGACCCAAAGTGCGGGAAATATTTTTTTCAAGCGTTGAGTTTTGAACGTTTTTCTGAAGATATCGAGTATGCAAGATAGTTGCTTCTGCTAAAAATTCACTCCATTGATTTTGAAACGGATAACGAACTGTAGGCGCTATATGAAAGCGCGTTGCGGTTGGGTTATCTAATTCAGCACTTTCAAAGTAGGCTAATTCTGAATTCAGCTGAAATTCGGCGCCTAAACCGATTGGCGTTAAATAATTGAGTCTTATTTCGGGTAATGCACGATAACTGTCCGGGTGGTCGCCTAGTACTTCAAAGTCTCTAAATTGCGCCGTAAAATCTAGGCTCTGTGAAAAGTAACTCAGACCTAGTGTTTTATATAAATGGGTGTCGGCTCGATTGTAATAATCAGAACCTAAGTCAACAATATAATTGTCGTCACTCAGACCGTTAATATCAGCATTAATCTGCCAATTTTCACCAATCTTCCCACTGTGCACAAATCGATAAAAATATCGCTCGGTATCATCGTTTAGGTCTTGGTCGCTTGGCAAATACTCAATATTTACCTGGCCAGTATGTTCCTCGGTTAAATATCTGAATTCAGTTTTAAGCTGCAATCCTCTTTCGGTCATAAACCTTGGGCTAAAGGTTAAATCATAGTTGGGCGCAATGTTCCAATACACAGGTTGTTCGACACTTAACCCCGTGGAACTATTACTAGAAATACTTGGGTAGAGGATACCAGATTGTCTTTGGTCATTAATTGGGAAGGAAAAATAGGGTAAATATAACACTGGTATGTCTTTAATATAAAATCGTGCGTGTTTTACCACTCCTCTAGATTGGTCGGGTGAGATTTTTATATTACTTGCTTGGATACGCCACACTTCATCGTTCACTGGGCAAGAAGTAAAACTCGACTCTATAAGATTTATACCTGTATTTTCGCCAATGCCAATTTTTTCTGCCTTGCCGTGACCTTGCACCTTGTTTAGCTGGTACAAAGATTTTTCAATGAGTAATGCATTTGTCACTCTATTTAGCTGCATTTTTTGACTGGATACAGTGATGTTATTGTCTTGGAAACTCACATTGCCAGTGGCATTCAAAGTTTGAGTTTGACGATTGAGTAACGCTTCGTCCGCTTTAATTTTGGCTTCAAAGCTATCGATTTCTACTTTGCCTTTGAATCGAGCAAACGTATCTTGGTTGATTTCACTATCTTCAGACTTGACTTGAATTTGCCCTTCAAGCAGCGAATTATCGATATTAGGCCCAGCCAATGGAACAAAACAGGCTTCTTGAGCATCGGCTAGCCCAATCGACATAAGCAGAAGACTGATAAATAAGATTTGTTTGTTTTGTATACTAGGCAAGTACAAAGTGACCTAAGGTTGGGTTTAAAACAACGTATTAACGTATAATTTTAAAGGTTTCAATGGGATTTACCAGTAAACTTGCAAAAAAACCTATATTTCGCCATTCTTACCTTTAATTTAGCAGCAAACATCGTTCAATAATAAGAGATCCCCTTGGAAACACCGTTAACTTTCAAGCAACTTCGACAACAACAATTACATATATGGATTAACCAAAATACTGACTTCGATTGTCAATCGTTAGAAATAGTGGCTGGAGATGCCGGTTTTCGTCGATATTTTCGATTCGTTCATCATGAGCAGTCTATTATTGCAGTCGATGCGCCTCCTAAAAGTGAAAATACTAGCCAATATATTGCTGTGGCGCAAAGTTATCGAGAAAAAGGGATAAATGTACCCGAAATATACGCCTACGATCTTGCACAGGGATTTTATCTTCAGCAAGATTTCGGTCATCGCTTGTTTAGTGATATTTTAACCGTTGATTCTAGTGACCTGCTTTATCCCAAAGCACTGGCCAATATTCCCATTATTCAAAGTTGTTTATCTACTGAAAAAGGGCCATTGCCAGTTTTTAACGACGCATTTATCGACAGGGAGTTAAGTCTTTTTACAGATTGGTTATTGGGTCAATATCTGCAGTTACGTTTGACGGATGCAGAACAAAATATGCTCATCAAGGTGTTTACTGAAGTCAAAAAAACATGCCTGATACAACCTAAGGCAGGCATACATAGAGATTACCACTCACGTAACTTAATGTTGCTTGAAAATGATGAAATAGGGGTGATTGATTTTCAAGATGCGGTAGTTGGGCCTATTACTTATGATGCAGTTTCGTTACTAAGGGACAGTTATCAAGACTGGCCAAAAGTAAAAGTGTTGCAGTGGTTACAAAATTGGCATGCAGAATATTATGTGCAGTATCCTTGGGCTGAATTTAAAATGTGGTTTGATTGTGTGGGGATGCAGAGGCATATCAAGATTGCAGGGATCTTTGCTCGTTTGTGTATACGCGACAATAAACCAAGTTTTCTTGCAGACATTCCTCATACTTTGGTTTATCTGATTGATGAAGCCAGTCAATACCCTGAATATTCTGAGTTCGCTAGTTTTGTTCGTGAACGAGTGTTGCCTGACGTCTTGCTAAAATTAAATGCAAAAAATAAAGCTACCTCATCATGACGCTTAATACTGCGATGATTTTAGCTGCAGGTAGAGGTGAGAGGATGCGGCCTTTCACTGACTCAGTTCCTAAACCGCTATTAAAAATAAAGGGTAAACCCTTAATTGAATATCACCTTGAAGCACTAAAACGTTCAGGGTATGAGCGAGTTGTTATTAATCATGCATGGTTAGGTCAACAGATTGAAAGTGTCTTGGGTACGGGTGAACGTTTTGGTTTGGATATACTCTATTCTGCCGAGCGCCAAGCATTAGAAACGGCCGGAGGCATCAGCAACGCATTGCCATTGCTCTGTCCAAATAAAGAGGATGAACTATTTACTGTGGTCAATGGCGATATTTTTACTGATTTTGACTTTGACACATTACCTACTTATTTACCCAAAGGGGTTGAGGCACACCTAGTGATGGTTGATAATCCAAATCATAATCCTGGTGGGGATTTTTATTTTACTGGACATGATTTGCACCCTGAACAAGGCTGTAAAATGACTTTCAGTGGAATAGCCGTTTATCACAAAGGTTTTTTTGCACAGATAAATGCTGGCGTTAAACCTTTAGCACCTATGTTGCGAGCAGCTATCAAGCAGGGGGTAATCGGCGCACAACATCTTACTGGACATTGGACAGACGTCGGCACACCCCAAAGATTAGCCGAATTAAATAAAACAGATAGTTAACGGAATCAGATGATAGGCAAAATATTAGGTACCATTTTTGGGTTTATGTTTGGACGCATTCCGGGCGCAGTTTTAGGCTTTTTTGTAGGGCATATGTTCGACAAAGGGTACAGCAAAAACTTTAATCAAACCGGAGGTTTCAACCGGTTTTTTGCTAGTCAGGATGAATTTAAAACCCAAGCTATTTTTTTCCACTGTCTGTTTTCGGTTATGGGGCATGTTGCCAAAGCGGATGGCAAGGTGAGTGATGTCGAAATACGTATGGCTAGCGCCTTGATGGATCAGATGAATCTTGAAGGCGATATGCGCAAAGAAGCACAACAAGCTTTTAGAGATGGTAAAGCTGAAGACTTCGCCCTGAAACAAACGGTTCAAGAGTTTAAAGAGTCCTGCCATGGTCGCCGCGATATTTTACAGGTGTATTTAGAAATTTTAATTCAAGCGGCTTATGTTGACGGGAAATTAGATAAAGCCGAACAAACTATTTTAGAGACAGTGTCTCAATATTTAGGTTATAGCCATCACGATTTACTCTACTTAATGTCAGCATTTGAAGCAGAAATGCGTTTTAGACAAGGTGGCGGTGGAAAACAAAAAGCCAATGGACAAAAGTATTCGTCCCAGGAATCCTTGGATGACGCGTATAAAATTCTCGGTATGACAACGGCCGATGACGATAAAAGTATTAAAAAAGCCTACCGTAAGTTGATGAGTGAACATCACCCAGACAAGTTAGTCTCTAAAGGTTTACCCAAACAAGCGTTGGAGCTAGCAAAAAATAAAACCCAAGATATTCAATCCGCCTATGAAATGATCAAGGAAAAACGCGGCTTTAAATAATGTTCCTAGCTAGTTTTAGGAACAATTATATCTTTTAGATTATTCACTTATTCTGATGGCACAGTAGGATGTTTGCTTCGCCAGCATGCAGCCATTGATGAGTCCGTTATATGCATCAATGGGCTGAATACTGCAGGGGTGAGTCCTATGCTGGCAACGCGCCCCATTTCTAAAGTAATACCTGATGCGAGTCCAAAGTTTGCAACCCTACTTTAAAAGCTATGGTGCACGACAAGGCTTCGTCCATGGCGAATAATTTTGCTGTGCCATAATCCAACACTTATCTGAGTATATTTTTTACCAATACCCACACCAACACAACTAACACCGCGCCTATGTTGAGTAAACTATTGCGGCCTGCAGCTGTGATTACAGTAATTATAATGGTGATACCAAGCATCGATAACTTAGGCATTGTTTAATCTATAATTGGAAAACGGCTATCTAGGGAGTGATTAAATAACAAACCAGCGGTTATCGGTAAAATCACAATTGTACTGATACTTAAAAATATCGCCATAGCATCTATTGGTAAAAAATGTTCGGTAAATAGCGACATAGAGAACATGGTTGATTAAGGATATCTTCAGTTTTTGTTCATGTTTTTTATTCCACACTAACCGCTAGTTTGGAAAGGAAAATGAAATGAAAAATTCAAGTTTGTTGTTATTAAGTAGTTTATTTTTATCAAGCGTTGTTTGCGCCACAGAAAATGAAAGTTGGAGTGCCCAGTCAACAGAAAAACAATTTGATAAAACCAGTGAGGTGATCTTTAAGACATCTAAAAATAGTCACGCCAATGTGCAGCCATTAGCCCCAGGTGCTCAATCAAAAACTGCGACAAGTGTTAATATCAAAAAGCACGTTTTTGCCAAAAAATTATCCGTGAGACCAGAAGCTAAAGCTTTTAATCAAGAATTTTGGATTTTCGATGCATGGGTCGAATTATATAGTGATAACGACAGAGACGGGTATTTCAACCATTTTTCGGTGGAGTTCGATGCTGATACCGAATATAGCTTTGCAGAGGTATATGCCAGATTATATTTGGGTAAAGATGAGGTGTTCAAGGAATATCATACTACTGCTAACTTCAGCATTTTTTCTGACAACAGTGATGATAGTTTTGTGGTGGAAAGTGAATTGTTAAACGGTTTTTCTTCCGCTGAATATGAGGTGTTGATTGAATTATACGACGCATCCAGCGATGAACTAGTGGCTGTTTATGATGGTAATAACGACGCCGATTTATATTTATTATCTCTTGAAAGCAAAGAATACGAGTCAGTTCAGGTAGTGGTTATTCGTGAGCATGGTGGCAGTGTCAGTTTATGGAGTTTTTTACTGTTATGTTTATTATTTATTACGCGTCACTATAGACGAGCCTAATTGAATTAGAAACGTGAGACTAACAGAGCTGACTTTATTAGGTTTAAAGTCAGCTTAAGTGGTTTTTGGACCGTTAGCATCGACCACTTCAGTGGTGACTTTTTGCACCAACTTGACACGACCGTGTTTCACTAGGGAGTCTCTGAGAATATATTCGATTTGGGCATTGACGCTGCGCAGATCATCATCTGCCCAGCGTTGCATAGCTGCCAATACGTCAGCGTTTATTCTAAGAGGAAAAGCTTTTTTTGACACGTTTACCTACCTAGGTCGTTTAAGCACCGCTTGGATATGGGAGCCCCCCCAAGCACTAGCTGAAGGTATACTGCAACTGACTAGTTCCCAGTTTTGCCTACCCAATTCATTTAGACTGTTTTCAAAGCCATTGACATCTGGCTCAGTAATAATAAACCCTTTGGCCTTAATTTTTGAATTCACTACCTTGTATTCCCACTGCATATCCGATGCTCCTTAGTATAAACTACCGCTATTGATGATGGGTTGAGCATTCTTATCACCACATAATACCACTAACAAATTACTGACCATCATAGCCTTGCGTTCTTCGTCAAGTTCAACAACACCTCTCGATTTGAGTCTATCCAGCGCCATTTCAACCATGCCTACTGCACCCTCCACAATATTGCTGCGGGCAGCAATTATAGCGGTAGCTTGCTGACGCTGTAACATGGCGCTAGCAATTTCTGGTGAATAAGCCAAGTGACTAATTTTGGACTCTAGTACTGTTAAACCCGCTTTACCCAGACGTTCTTGGACTTCTTGTTTCAACATTTCAGAAATATGCTGTGGATGACTGCGCAGGGCAATGTCAGTACTCTCATCATCTTGCGGGTCGTAGGAATAGCTGCTGGCCATATTCCTAAGGGCTGATTCAGTTTGAATGGTGACGTAACTTTCATAGTCGTCTACCTCAAACATGGCTTCCGCTGAGTCTGTTACAGACCAAACGACTATGGTGGCGATTTCTATTGGGTTACCTAAGTTATCGTTCACTTTAATTTTGGCTGATTCAAAGTTGCGAATACGTAAAGATACGGTTTTACGCATAAAAAATGGGATGGTCCAACGCAGGCCATTACGTTTTTCTGTGCCTACATAACTACCGAATAAGGTCATGACTTTGGCCTGGTTCGGTTGCACCATAAAGAAACCCGCCCAGCAAATTAGAACAATGATGGAGCAAACAATAGTGACAGGGATAAATATTTTGTTTGCGAGCATAATGCCAAAACTAACTTGCAGTAAGGGTAATACGACAAAAAAAGCCAAGTACCCATTAATCGAAAAACCTTTTTTCTCAGTAATCATGAAAACTCCTTTATGATATCATAATGATATCTTTATGAGGTTAGTGTGGTTTTATTAAAAAAGCAAGCTGCTTGTTAAGTGATGGATTGAATCAATGTTTCTACAAAATATGGAGAGCTTGAGGAAGACTGAACCAAATAACCAAATGATTATCCTGCTGATGGCATGATCATTATTGAGATTGGTGTTGTATTCACATTATTGATTGAGGTGTGTTTTTCTCTATTGCAGCTGGTGGTTCTGTGTTGGTCATTTGACATAATTGCTATCTGAAAAAAATATATTGTATTGAATTTAACAAAGCAACGCTTAACCTATTAGCTGCTGCTCTGTTAGTCTTTGCAGGTTCCCGTTATAAGGCATAATCTATCACTTTGGCAAAATAAAAAAGGCGGTTAGTATTGAATCAACCGCCTTTTATATTTTTACTTATTTGACGTTTAAGTTTACTGGTTAATTATAATCAAATTCCATATCTCTCAAAGCCATCAAATCTTCAGCCCCATTAAACAAGTTTGCTTTAAAGCCGTCTTTTCTAGGTAACAGCCTTTTGATATAAAACTCACAGGTTTTTGCTTTGCCGTGTTTAATCTTTTTATTGGTACTTCTACTCGCTGTATCGGCCATGCTCAGCCAAATTACGCCAAGCAGGCAATAAGCACTGTAGTGCATAAAATCGGTAGCTGCAGCGGCTAAGTCAATGGCGTTTAAGGCCTTAAGTTGCTCGGCGGTATTTAACCATTCTTGCAGTAAGCTTTGTGCCTGAGTTTTGGTTTGTGGGTCGCATATTTCGGCAACTTTACTGGTAAACAAGGCATGAGTGTCTTGCAGCATAGTGCCTTTATCTCTGGCTAACTTTCGAGAAATCAAATCCATTGCTTGTATACCGTTGGTACCCTCGTAAAGCTGAGTGATACGGGCATCCCGCACTAACTGCTCCATGCCCCATTCGCGAATATAGCCGTGCCCCCCATATATCTGTATTCCCAAATTAGCTAACTCTGTAGCCATTTCTGTCATAAAACCTTTCGCGATAGGCGTTAAAAAAGCGATAACGTTATTGGCTTTGCTTATATCAATGGCATCGCTTGCAAATTTTTCGATATCCATTTGCTGAGCATACAAAAGCGAGAAAGCTCTACACCCTTCTACTAAGGCTTTTTGGGTGAGTAACATTCGGCGCACATCTGGCTGGTGGATAATGCCATCGGCCTTTTTATCCTTTTGCTGAATGCCTTGTGGAGCACGAGATTGTAAGCGGTCTATGGCATAAGTCAGTGAACCTTGATATGAGGCTTCGCTGATGGACAAGCCTTGCAAACCCACCTGAAAGCGCGCGTCATTCATCATAGTAAACATACAGGCTAAACCGGTATGAGGTGCGCCCACTAAGAAACCTTTGGCATCGTCGAAATTCATGACACAGGTTGGGCTACCTTTAAGCCCCATCTTTTTTTCTATGCTGCCTACTGATAAACTATTTGCTTGTGCGGGTGAGCCATTGGCATCGAGCAAAAATTTAGGCACTAAAAATAGGCTGATACCTTTTACGCCAGTCGGTGCGCCGGGTAAACGGGCAAGTACTAAATGAACAATATTATCGGTCCAATCATGATCCCCGGCGGAGATAAATATTTTACCGCCAGTAATATTGAAACTGCCATCGTTACTAGGTTCAGCCTTAGTCGACAGTAAACTCAAATCTGTGCCGGCTTGTGGTTCAGTCAAACACATAGTGCCGGTCCACTCGCCTGAAATGAGTTTGGCAAGATAAAGGTTTTTTAATGCCTCACTGGCATGTTTGGTGACAGCAAGTACGGCACTCTCAGTCAATACACTGGTGAGTCTCCAGCTAACATTGGCCGAACTCAGCATTTCCTGCACAGGAACGGCTATGGTGTGAGGTAAATCTTGGCCTTCATAGTCGGCACTGCCTAGCATCGCGTTCCAGCCATTGGCGATATATTCTTGATAGGCCGCTGCAAAACCCTCAGGAGTGGTAACTATGCCATTGGTAAGTTTGCAGCCCTGTTCATCGCCTTCGCGATTAAGTGGGGCGATCACTTCTTCAGAAAACTTGGCTCCTTGATTCAGAATCTCATTCACCAACTCTTGATCAAAATCTTCTAAACCTAGTTTTTGATAATGTGCCGACAGGTTTAACCAATCATGCAGTACAAATTGCATGTCTTTTATTGGAGCAATGTATTGGGGCATAGAAATGATCTCTAAATGGATAATATTATAGAGATTATACTGTTATTAGATGGTTTTGGTTCCTCAAAGTCGTGTAATAACTATTATAAGTGTTGATGTGGCGAGAGAAATTGTATGAATGTTCGTTACTTTTAGCCGACGTTTGATGAAATATCATTCCAATTGATTATACACTTCACGCAATTTAATCAGATCAATGTTGTTTACCCAATGGTCTTGTTCTGTATCAAATGGGTTGATCAAAGATATGTGGGTAGTGTTGCGTTGAGCCCACGATGGAACAGGAAATACCTGCAGATGGCTTGAAAAGGCATCTGTCAATTTACATTCAAAATATTGGGTTTGGTTTGGGGCAGTAAACAGTAATTTACCTACTTCAACATTTAGCCCCGTTGTTTCCCAAACCGCTTGATGCGCTGTGCATTGAGCGCTTATTAATTTTTGTTTTTTATGAGTCGGTAAATTCCAACCATCATCATTATTATTTTTGACTACTAAAAGTTGAATGTTTGATTTTATAAGACAGGATGCTGCTGAGGGGTTTGTTTCTGTATATAATACATTCGTTCGGCACATAGGGTCGGCAGGGATGTCTCTACTGCACCCCATTACCAAGATTGTTATGACTATAAATAATCTATTCAGCACAATGTTTCGAAGGCCGCGGTATGAATATGAGTTATTATCACATTAATTTCATCATTCTCCACGATTAATTATAAAGGCTAGCAATTCAAAATTTGCTTCACAGGTTTTATTCAGTTTTTTATTTAAATAGGTCACCAAATGTCTAAAGGGTTAAAAGTTTCTCCTCTGCTAATTGCCGTTGTGTTGTGTTTAGGCTTAGTGGTGTATTTGTATCTGCCAAAGGATGTGTCTGAGCAAGTTAAACAAGCCAATACCACGTTAGTCAAAGTGCATCGCACGATTGAAGAAGAGTTTGAGGTAGTGGTTGAAGCTTTAGGAACAGGTAGGGCAAATGAGTCTGTACTTATAACAACACAAACTTCTGATATTGTTCAAAAGATACATTTTGACGATGGTGTTAGGGTCAAAGCTGGTCAGATATTACTGACATTAATCGACTTAGAAGAAAAAGCTCGATTAGCGGCTTTAGACGTTGATTTGCAGGAAGCAAACCGCCAATTGAAGCGGATCGCCAACCTAGCTAAAAACAATGTCGCGTCTGAACAACTATTAGATGAACAACAAGCCGAGGTGAATGCCTTGATAGCGGAAATGAATGTATTAAAAACTCAGATGGGAGCACTCGAAGTGAGGGCGCCTTTTGATGGTTTATTGGGACTGCGTCAAGTGAGTGTTGGGGCGCTAGTTAGGCCCGGTGATGTCATTACTACCTTAGATGATTTATCCATTATCAAAGTTGATTTTAATATTGCTGAAGTTCACCTACCCAGTGTGGCTATCGGTCAAAATATTCGTGCCACTTCCATTGCCTACCCAGATGAAATATTCGAAGGCAAGATAGTCAGTATAGGATCTAGGGTCGACCCTGCTACTCGTGCAATCCAAATTCGAGCGAACATCAACAATCAAGATTTCAAATTACGTCCTGGTATGTTGTTACAGATTAACTTACAGAAGAAAATGCTGACTACTTTAACGCTTCCAGAAGCGAGCTTAGTACCAGTAGAAGACAAACATTTTGTGTTTGTAGTGAACGATGAAACGGTAACAAGAAAGCAAGTGACAATAGGCTTGCGGAAACCTGGCAAGGTACAAATTGTTTCGGGTTTAACAGAGGGTGAACTGGTGGTGATTGAAGGAGCATTAAAATTAAGAGATGGCTCAAAGGTCAAGCTTCTTAATGCTGATGAGATAAAGGAGTAAGCCATGTTTCTTTCAGATGTATCGGTTAAGCGTCCTGTTTTTGCCACAGTTGTTAATTTGTTACTAGTGGTCTTTGGTATCGTCTCCATTAGTTTATTGTCTTTGCGGGAATATCCTGACATCGACCCCCCGATAGTGTCCATCAACACGAATTACCCTGGTGCTTCTGCCTCGATTGTGGAGACGCGTATCACTCAGTTAATAGAAGAGCGTATTAGTGGTATAGAAGGCATCAAAAATATTGAGTCCAGTAGTCGTAATGGCCGTTCATCTATCAGTATTGAATTTGACCTATCTAGAAATATTGATGCCGCATCGAATGATGTGCGAGAGAGGGTTAGCCGAGTACTGAACAACCTACCTGATCAAGCTGAACCACCTGAGGTGTCAAAATCAAACTCAGACGAAGACGTTATCGTTTGGTACAACCTGCGCAGTGATAACCTATCGGTGATGGAATTAACAGATTATGCTGATAGATTTGTAGTTGACCGTTTATCCGTTGCAGAAGGCGTTGCACGCGTTCAATTAGGTGGTGGACGCAGATACGCTATGAAGGTGTGGTTAGATAGAAATGCCATGGCTGCCAGAGATATTACCGTGACCGATATCGAGAACGTTATTCGCTCAGAGAATGTGGAATTACCTGCCGGTGAAGTTGAATCTATCGATCGGGATTTTGAAGTCCGGGTAGCAAGAAGTTTTCTCAGTCCAGAAGATTTTTCCAACCTAACGATTAAGGCCAGTGCCGATGGTTACTTAGTTAAGTTAAAAGAAGTTGCACGAGTCGAATTAGGCGCTGAGGACGATGAGACAGAGTTTCGTGGCGGCGGCGTAAACATGATTGGGCTGGGCATTGTTAAACAATCCAAGGCTAATACACTCGAAGTGGCTAGGGCTGCAAAAGCCGCTATCCAACTTATCGAACAGACTCTACCAGATAATATTTTTATCGTTCCAAGTTATGACTCCTCAGTATTTATTGAAGCATCGATAAACGAAGTATATGAAACTTTGGCCATCGCTATCTTGATGGTAGTGCTCGTAATTTATGTGTTTTTAGGCAATATTCGTGCAACGTTGATACCAGCAGTCACTGTGCCTGTGTCTCTGGTTTCAGCTTTCATCGTTATGTATGCCTTGGGCTTCTCTATTAATTTATTAACCTTATTAGCTATGGTTTTAGCAATAGGGTTAGTGGTAGACGACGCCATAGTTGTGTTGGAAAATATTTCCAGGCGAATAGAAATGGGCGAACCACCTATTTTGGCTGCCTATCGAGGCGCAAGAGAAGTCGGTTTTGCGGTGATAGCCACCACTTTAGTGTTAATATCTGTATTTATCCCCTTGGTTTTCTTGCAAGGCAATATTGGTAGATTGTTTACTGAATTTGCCTTGGCTATCGCTGCAGCAGTGGCCTTTTCGAGCGTTACTGCCTTAACGCTGTCCCCTATGATGTGCTCCAAACTATTAAAAAAACGCAGTCATCCTTCAGGATTTTCTCATTGGGTGGACACTAAATTTAGTAAAATTGAGCGAGGATATTTCAACGGTCTAGGCACAACTATTCATCAACCATGGTTAATGAGCTTGCTGGTGATTGGCAGCATAGTCGCTTTGTTTAAGTTGGTACAAATATTACCCGGAGAATTTGTGCCTAAAGAAGACAGGGGCAATTTTTTTATACTGATGCAAAGTGCAGAAGGCTCGAGTTTTGAGAGTAATGCTGCGAATTTGAAAAAGATTGAGAGTATATTACTGCCCTATACAGCAACGGGTGAAGCTGAACGTATCATAGTGCGTACTCCTGGTTTTGGAGGTACTGCCGGTATAGCGATAGTTGGTACCGCTATTGGCCCAGATAAGAAGGGGTCGACCTTTGATTTGATGGATGAAATCAGCGGTAAATTAGTCAATATCCCTGACGTTACCGCTTTTGCCGTCATGCGCAGTGGGATCGGGGGACGTGGACTCGGCCGACCGGTACAATTTGTGTTACAAGGTAATACCTATGAAGAGCTAGTAGAGTGGCGAGATATCGTTTTAACTAAAGCTAGAGAAAATCCTAATTTAGTGCGAATAGACTCTGATTATAAAGAAACGTGGCCACAATTATTGGTCAATATCGATAAAAACCGAGCCGCAGATTTAGGTGTTTCTATTAGTGATATAGGTCGAACTCTCGAGACTATGTTAGGGCAAAGGCGGGTATCAACTTTTCTTGATAAAGGCCAAGAATACGATGTCATCATGGAAGGCTGGGAAGAGGATTATCGTAGTCCCTCGAGCATTGAGAATATTTATGTTCGTTCGTCTCAGTCTAACCAATTGATCCCCTTAGATAACTTATTGACTGTGAGTGAAAACGCCACTTCATCGAGGCTCAATCGATACAATAGAATGCGCAGTGTCACTATTAGTGCCAACTTGGCCGACGGTTATACGGTAGGTGAAGCATTAGATTATTTACGTCACATTGTTGATACTGAACTGCCTGATGAGGTCGCTATTGATTATAAAGGTGAGTCTCAACAATACCAGGAGTCAGGTGGCTCGATTTTATTTATTTTTGCCTTAGCCTTAGCCATTACCTATTTGGTCCTAGCGGCTCAATTTGAAAATTGGATCCATCCTTTAGTGATCATGTTAACTGTGCCTATGGCGCTAGTCGGTGCTTTTATTGGTTTATATTTTTCTGGTATGACTTTAAATATATACAGTCAGATTGGTTTGGTGATGTTAATTGGGTTAGCCGCTAAAAATGGTATCTTAATTGTTGAGTTTGCCAATCAATTACGGGATGCGGGTGTCGAGTTTGAAGAGGCCTTGCGTAAAGCAGCGACTCAAAGGTTGCGACCTATAGTGATGACTGGTTTTACTACAATTTTTAGCTCACTACCACTGGTTTTAGCCACAGGTGCTGGAGCTGAGAGTCGAACAGTTATTGGTATGGTAATATTCGCAGGTGTGACAGTTTCGGTCTTCTTAACCCTGTATATCGTGCCTACTGCCTATTATTTACTTGCTAGGAATACTGGTTCCCCTAATGCGCGAGCTAAGCAAATAGAAGACTTAGAAATTAACATGCCTTATCGTAAAGGTGATAAACATTAACACCTTTAGTTGATGCTTGTTAATCCCGATTCTATCGTTGCAATCAGTCAGCACATATCATTGTAACGAACCATATTAGTAGGGCGATGATTTTAGTTTAAGGATTTTGGAAACGGACAAAAGCTTCTCTGTGTCCGTTTCCAAATACTATAAAGTTTAATCTAGCTTTAACTAATGTGATGATCAAACCACGCACGTTCCACCAGAACCACAATACCATTGGCATCTAAATCCAAGGGAACACATTGACTACTTCATCACAGACAATCCCAACGTTAACTTACCAAAAGGCTTTATGATTGGTGCAAGTGACGACCGCACCTATAACAATCAAGCACATTTGAATGGCGTCGCCATAGTTAACGAATTTCATACCTCCTTAGAAAGAATGCATGTTCGTGATTACACCAATTAGACCAATATTTTGCCAAAAGCTAAATCCTCATCAACAATAAATCGATGAGATATATACCCTCCATCGCATAATCTGCGCTATGCAACTATAGTTCGATGTTAATTTACGAGACAATATTTCGTAGACAAAAAAAAGCCTCAGCACTTGCTGAGGCTTTCTATTCGTTATTTTTCTAATCGTCTAAGAAGCTTTTCAGTTGCTCAGAACGGCTAGGGTGACGTAACTTACGTAATGCTTTCGCTTCGATTTGACGAATACGTTCACGTGTGACATCAAACTGTTTACCTACTTCTTCAAGCGTGTGGTCGGTGTTCATATCGATACCAAAGCGCATCCTCAATACTTTGGCTTCACGAGCGGTTAAGCCAGCTAACACTTCTTGAGTGGCATCTTTTAAACTTCCACCTGTAGCTGAATCTAAAGGCTGTACTATAGTGCTATCTTCGATGAAATCACCTAAGTGTGAATCTTCGTCATCACCGATGGGCGTTTCCATTGAAATAGGCTCTTTAGCGATTTTCAATACCTTACGGACTTTGTCTTCAGGCATCAACATGCGTTCTGACAACTCTTCAGGTGTGGGTTCACGGCCCATTTCTTGAAGCATTTGACGTGATATACGATTCAGTTTATTAATCGTTTCGATCATATGAACAGGAATACGGATAGTACGTGCTTGGTCAGCAATCGAGCGAGTGATCGCCTGACGTATCCACCAAGTGGCGTAAGTTGAAAACTTATAACCACGACGGTATTCAAATTTATCTACCGCTTTCATCAAACCAATATTACCTTCTTGGATAAGATCCAAGAACTGTAAACCACGGTTAGTATATTTTTTCGCAATAGAAATAACCAAACGCAAGTTGGCCTCGACCATTTCTTTCTTTGCACGACGAGCCTTGGCTTCACCAATCGACATACGACGGTTGATATCTTTGATATCGGCAATAATTAATCCGGTCTCGTCTTCTACCGTATTCATTTTGCTAATGGCGCGTTCAAGTTCTTCTTGGTGCTCTCTCATCTCTTCTGCATAAGGTAATGTAGAATTGAGTATTTTGAATAACCAAACGGTAGATGTTTCATTGCCTGCAAAGGCTTTAATAAAGTCTTTTTTCGGCATTTTTGCTGTGATAACACAGTGTTTCATCACTATGCGCTCTTGCACACGAATTCTGTCCATCATGCTTCGCATGTTTTTTACCATGCGATCAAACTGTTTAGGCGTCAGTCTAAATTCTTTGAAAACTTCGCTTAATTCATTAATTTGAATGCGAGCTTCTTTATGAGAACGGCCTTTTGCATCGATAACATCTCGGGCTTTTTCATATTGATGACGAAGTGCAGTGAATTTTTCCCGTGCTAATTCAGGATCCGGGCCTGTGTCTTCTTCTTCTTCATCTTCATCATCATCACCGTCTGAATCTTCTTGTTCTTCTTTAGATAATTCAGAACCAACGTGGGTAGCAGTAGGTGCTACGTCTTGTTCGTTTGGATCAACAAAACCGATGATGATATCGCTAAGACGAATTTCTTCAGCTTCAAACATATCCCATTGGTCAAGCAAATGGGTAATGGCTTCAGGATATTCAGCGACAGAGCACTGAACCTGATTAATACCTTCTTCGATACGTTTGGCGATAACAATCTCGCCTTCACGGGTTAGAAGCTCAACTGTGCCCATTTCACGCATGTACATACGTACTGGGTCAGTAGTTCTACCTATCTCACTTTCTACAGTAGCAAGAGCTGCTGCTGCGGCTTCAGCTGCTTCATCATCAGTATCGCTTTCTTGCATCAAAAGCTCATCTTTATCAGGAGCCCTTTCAAATACTTTGATGCCCATATCATTGATCATATGGATGATGTCTTCCATTTGATCTGAATCGACAATATCTTGAGGAAGGTGGTCGTTAACTTCCGCAAAAGTCAAATAGCCTTGTTCTTTACCTTTAGCAATGAGGAGTTTTATCTGCGACTGCTTGCTTTGCACCATATAACTTACGCTTCTCGAATTAGTTGAATATTCATCAAAACCCCTCGTTAGAGAGAATTTACGCTGTAACTTGCTTAATACACCCAGTCAGTAATGTGTATTTACTGCTATGTTAGCCAATTTACCAGTATAGCAGATTCAGTACGCATAGGGCTAGATCTTGGGTCATTTTTGTTCTTTTACAAGGTTACTTGTGTTCTTTTACAAGAAGATTAAGTTCCTGTTTTTCTGCATCGGTTAATTTGCTCACTCTGGACTTGGAAAATAATTCATCCATTCGGCTGTTTAAATGCCAATCTAAAAGTTTGGCAAAACTGTCTTCAAACACCGCAGCTTGGTTTTGCTCGGCGTATTCCCACATCATTAATTTAGCTAACTGAGCGCTTTGTGGATGATGACGAAAATGTTCTAAGACTTGAGCCGTATTCGCCAGTGGTTTGCTTAAACAAAATTGATAAAGGGTTATTAACATTGATATACCTGGTATATCTACTGACACAAGTTGAGTTGGATCAGCGGCCTGACATTTTATCGCTAAACTAGGATCATCTAGTAGTAATCTAATCATCATACGTATCGGCGATATTGTACTTTTATTCGGTGTGTTGAAGTCTAATTTCTTAGGTGTTTTTCTCAGATTTGCTTGAGCAACATCACGCTCATATTTATGTTTGTTTTGGTCACCCATATGATTACTTAAATCGGATAATAAAATTTCACGAATATTATCGCCGACTATTTTTTGAATTAGCGGTATGGCTTCGGCTTTTAAAGCAGCTTTACCTTCATTGCTGCTAACGTGATGACGTTGTAATAAGTTATCAAAGAAGAATTTTGACAAAGGGACAGCATCATTCTTCAAGCTTTCCTCAAAAATATCTTTGCCTATTTTACGTACTAATGTATCAGGATCTTCGCCATCGGGTAAAAACAGAAACTTCATCTCCACCCCATCCTTTAGATAAGGAAGAGCATTTTCTAAGGCACGCCAAGCCGCTTCTCTGCCTGCACGATCACCATCGTAACAACACACCACTTCACTGGTAGCGCGGAATAACATTTGAATATGTTCTGCAGTGGTGGCGGTGCCTAGAGATGCAACAGCATAATCGATACCAAATTGTCCAAGTGCTACGACATCCATGTAACCTTCGACAATCATTACCCGGGTTAAATTGCGATGAGCTTGTTTTGCCTGGTAGAAGCCATATAGCTCGTGTCCTTTATGAAATATGCGAGTTTCGGGTGAGTTCAGATATTTTGGGCCACCATCGTCCAATACTCTGCCACCAAAACCAATAACACGTCCGCGCTTGTCACGAATAGGGAACATAATACGATCGCGGAAAAAATCGAACCTTCTTCTGTTGTCATTTTCGGTTATAAGTTTTAGGTCATGTAATTGTCGCTGATATTCAGGGCTTACGCCGAAATTTTTGTGTACTGAATCCCATTCTGGTGGTGCATACCCCATATCAAAAGCTTTAACTATCTCACCACTGAGTCCACGATTTATCAAGTAATTGACTGCTTTAGCTTTGTCGGGGTGAATTCTGAGCTGTTGG
>Ga0075467_10000095_pt1 | contig 59279 bp, 43 predicted proteins | sample DEB08_DNA_9_FD_75067 | JGI IMG/M metagenome (GOLD analysis project Ga0075467, IMG submission 75067) | Aqueous microbial communities from the Delaware River and Bay under freshwater to marine salinity gradient to study organic matter... | ecosystem: Environmental > Aquatic > Marine > Coastal ... | reverse complement strand
TTTAAAACTGTGGTTAATTCGGTACTTTTGGAGGAAGCATTGGTTTTCGTCATTAGAAAAATGTGTGAGAATATTCTTCTAATATACTGAAAGCCAATGCTTTATCCTAATTTTTTAACACTTAATTTGTTGGAAATCAAGGGATTATGTGTTTTTGTCATGTACTAAACTTTTTTTGTCAAGGAGTAGTGCTAAATCTGCTCAATCAATATATTTCAAAAAATGTGTAGGTGTAAATGTCGGCGTCCTTTGCGGCATCCCTTTTAAAAATTGCTGGCGACCAGACTCTTAAGTTTTAAAAAATGCACATTATTCAATCACATAACTGTAGCTCCTTGTTTTTATGTTCTTAAGATCAAACTCGGTAATTACCTCATATAGAGGCTTCCCTTGATAATCTTTAAAATAACTGATACTGCGAAAAAACTTCTCGTTCTTAAACCAGGTTTCACTCACCTTTTGGCCAAATTTATTGTAGTTAAACCGACGGTGAAAAAGGTCTCCTGTGGTGGAAATAATGCATCCACTTACTTCGGTCTGTTGAAAACCCCAGTGGTCTGCCACTAAAGTTCCTTCCTTATTATAGGTGGGCTCGCCGAAATAGTTTCGATTGCGTATTTCCGTTATTTTTTTTAGCGAAAACAAATAGTGGCTTGCTTCACTTTTGGGCTGATCGGGTGTCCAACTAATACGCTCTTGCATTGAATCGTTGGAGTAAATAAATTCACTAAACTGAATGGTGTCGAGAGTAGCATGGCCAAGTTCTAGGTTTTGATAAAGACGGGTACTTTTTGCCAAGCGTCCCTCTTGGCCGTATTCATTAATGGTTAGATAAATCGCATCGTCCTCTTTTTGCCAACGCTGCAACTCCTTACCACTAAAATCGTAGTCTATCTTTAGTATTAGCTCTTTTTCGCTTTCGCTAGATGAGTCTTTAAATTTGCTGATGCTTTTTATGTTGTGACTGCTTACAAACTCAGGCTGCCAATAGCTTTCTTGGGCCAAACTTAATTGGGCCAAGAATAATAGAAATACCAAAAGAGTTTTAGATAGCTGTAAGGTAATCCTCATACTAAATGCTTGAGTTACGAACTTAGTTAATTATCTGCTCTTCCGATCTTTCCCAAGTATAGTTTTTTGTAATTAAAAATACGCGCCCTTCTACTTCTAAAACCTGCTCGCTCTTCAATTTGAAAGTTGCGTTTACCTCAATATTGCGATGCGGGGGCATAAGAGTTCCTTCCCAAAGACTCTCTTCTTCATTAAAAACCATGTTTTTCAACATTACCTTATCTACGAAAGTAGGCTCCGCCGATTTTACAATGCGGCCAAAATAGCTACCCGCTTTAGACTGCATTATTTTCACATAGGACTCTTCTAGGTCTTTGGCATACCAATAGCCCAAAATGTCTTTCGCTTGCGCAGATGGATTTTTAAAAGAGACTTGGCAAAATATACCTAAACATACGCATAAGATCAAACTTGTTTTTTTCATATTACGAGGTTTTTTTATAGTTGATAATCGCCCAGCCGTTAAAGAAAATAGCAAAGGCAATCATCGCTAAAAAGTGACTTTTAATTTGTGCAAAGCCGCTGCCTTTCAGAACAATCATGCGCATTACTTCAATGAAATAAGTAAGCGGATTTAAATTGGCAATTACCTTCGCCCACTCGGGCATGCTGTCTATGGGCGTGAATAAACCACTCAGTAAAATAAACACCATAATCACAAAAAAGGCCAGCGACATGGCTTGCTGCTGTGTTTGCGAATAGGTAGAAATTAATAGGCCGATTCCTAAAATAGCAATTAGAAAAATGGCTAGATAGGAATACAGTAAGGGCATGCTGCCCACGGGAATGATGCCATAAGCCACCCGTGCTACCCCGAGTAATCCGAGACTGAAAACAAAAACGCCAATCACCCAAAAGGGGATTAACTTTCCTAAAATGAAATGATGCTTTTTAATGGGCGTAACATTAATTTGCTCTATGGTACCGACTTCTTTTTCCTTCACAATATTTAAGGCACACATGTAAATTCCCACCATGGTAACCAGCGAAACCAAAATTCCTGGCACCATAAAGAAGGGATAATTTAAATAGGGATTAAACCAGTTTAAGGTGGCAACTTCAATAGTGGCAGGCATAGCTATACTTGCTGATAAACCTTGCTTGCGCAATTCTTGGTTGTACTGACCAATGATATTAGAAAGGTAAGCGCTACCTACCGAGGCATTGGTGCCATTAATGGCATTTACCGCGAGTAAAAGGCTGCCTTCCTGCAGCTTCACCAAGTCGCGCTCAAAGTGTTGGGGGATTTCCAATACGAGATCCGAATTATTAGCCTCAAACTGCTGAAAAGACTGTTCAAAGGAGGTGCTGTAGTCGTTAAGTTGGAAGTAGCCCGAAGCAATAACCTTGTCTATTAAATTTTTGGAGTAAACCGAGCGATCGTGATCGACTATGGAAATCTTAATATTCTTTATTTCGAAATCTGCCGCCAAGGGCATAATTAAGAGTTGAATAATGGGCATCCCAATAATCATCGCAAGAATAGACTTGTTGCGAAAAATCTGTTTAAACTCTTTGCGCAGTAAAAATAGCAAGCTTCTCATGCTAAACGAATTTTAAATTTTTTAACACTAAGCACTACGAGAAAGGTGGTCATGCCCATTAAAATAAGGATTTCCTTCCACACACTGGCCCAACCTAAACCTTTAATCATTACTGATTTTACGATGATATAATACCATTTCGAGGGTAAGAAATTGGCTACAATTTGTAGGGGCATCGGCATGTTTTCTAAGGGGAAAAGAAAGCCGGTAAAAAGCAAAGTGGGCATTAACATCGCCATCAAAGAAATTAACATAGCGGCCTGCTGCGAATCGGTACTATTCGAAATAAGTAAACCCAAGGCAAGGGCGGTTAAAATCAGGATTGAACTGGCGAAATACAAAAGAAAGAGGCTACCGTTTATGGGCATCTCCATAAGGGTGGAGCTTAAAATTAGGATAATAGTGAGGTTTATTAAGGAAAGGAAAAAATAGGGAATAGCTTTGGAAACGATAACCAAAAGCGGATTGAAGGGTGAAACTAAAAGGACTTCCATGGTGCCCATTTCCTTTTCTCTAACAATCGATACGCTGGTCATTAAAACACCGACCAAAAGCAGCACCAAGGCCATTACGCCTGGTACGAAATTGTAAACACCTTTTAGCTCGGGATTGTAAATCATGCGCACCTCAGTATTTATGTTCAGTCCTTTTTGGCCTGCTGGCACAAGACTTTTTTGATAATCTTTAATTATCGCATTGGCGTAATTACTAAGGGTAGTGGCGGTATTGGGATCGGAAGCGTCAGCAATAATTTGAATTTGCGCCTTTCCTTCGTGGTTTAAATGGTAGTTGAATTTATTAGGGAAAACCACCGCCATTTTTATGGTGCCACTTTTAAAAGCCTCTTCAATTTCACGGTGACTTAATAGTTTTTGGGCGACTTCAAAATTGGCGCTGGCCTCTATTTTTTCGCTAATACGACGTGAAGCCTCATCTTGGGCATAATCAACGATAACAATCTTCGAATTTTTTATTTCATTGGTAAGCGCAAAGCCGAAGAGAATAATTTGCGCAATGGGCATCCCGAAAAGGAGAAGCAGGGTTTTTGGGTCACGGAAAACGTGATAAAATTCCTTGCGAACAAATGCTTTAAATTGTTTCATAGGGCTATTTTTAATCGCCTTGGCGTTGTGCGCCGCGGGCTAAATCGAAAAATACTTCGTCCATGGTGGCGGCACCGTGAGTTTTCTTCAAATTTTCGGGACTATCAAGTGCTTTCATATAGCCATCTACCATCATGCTCACGCGATCGCAGTATTCGGCTTCGTCCATATAGTGGGTGGTTACAAAAATGGTAATGCCGCGATCAGAGGCATCGTATATTAAATCCCAAAATTGCCGACGAGTAACAGGGTCTACTCCGCCGGTGGGTTCATCGAGAAACACGATTTTGGGTTCATGCAAAATGGCCACTGAAAAAGCCAGTTTTTGCTTCCAACCTAGGGGTAAAGAGCCCACTAGTTTGTCAACTTCCTTTTCCAGTCCAAGGGTTTTAATAAGCGCTTCACTTTTGCTTTTCAACTCTTTGTTGCTTAGGCCGTAAATGCCGCCAAAAAAGCGAATGTTTTCTACCACGGTAAGGTCTTCATACAGCGAAAACTTCTGACTCATATAGCCAATGTTTTGCTTAATCTTCTCCGTTTCGCGGTACACGTCAAAACCAGCAATGGTCGCTTCTCCCGCTGAGGGAATAGACAAACCACAGAGCATTTTCATAGCGGTAGTTTTACCCGCACCGTTGGCTCCTAAAAAGCCAAATATTTCGCCGGCGTATACCTTAAAAGTAATTTCATTGGTAGCGATAAAGTCACCAAATTTCTTGGTGAGTTTATGCGCTGAAATAACAATTTCCTTTTCCATATTAATTCATCAGCCTAATAAAGCAATCTTCAATACTGGGCTCCATTGTTTTAAAATCAAGCTGCTTATGGCCCTTCGTTTCCAAACTTTGCAAGAGTGATTTATGCGCCGCCTCATCATCTTTTTTAAAGCTAATGTGATGGTATTCGCCAAAAGCAAAGCAGCTTTTAATTTCGGGGTGCTTGCGCAGATGCTTAAGAAGTTCGCTCATGCGTTCCGACTTAATCGCATACAAGGGGTCAGGATATTGAGCGATGATATTTTGCGGTTCATCAATCGATAATATTTTTCCATCCTGGATGAGGGCAATACGCTCGCATAAAGTCGCTTCATCCATATAAGGCGTTGATACCAAAATGGTGATGCCTTGGGTTTTAAGACGTTTCAGCATTTCCCAAAATTCTTTCCTCGAAACCGTATCTACCCCAGTGGTAGGCTCATCTAAAAATAAAACCGTTGGCCGATGAATAAGCGCACAGCAAAGGGCTAATTTTTGTTTCATGCCGCCCGATAACTTGCCTGCTCTGCGATCTTTAAAAGGTTCAATTTGAACGTAAATGTCTTTTATTAAATCGTAGTTCTCGGCTAAAGTGGTGTTGAAAAGAGTGGCGAAAAAAGTGAGGTTTTCTTCCACGCTTAAATCGGGATAGAGGGAGAATTTCCCGGGCATATAACCAACCGTTTCGCGAATCTTTTTAAAGTCATCTTCCACGTCGAAACCCATAACGCTAGCCTTGCCGCCATCGGGCAGTAGCAGGGTGGTTAAGATGCGAAAGATGCTGGTTTTACCGGCTCCGTCTGGACCGATTAGTCCAAATAGTTCCCCTTGCTTTACGCTAAATGATACCTCATCTACCGCAAGGTGACCCTTGTCGTAAACCTTGATAATTTTATCTAAAGTTACCGCTAGCATATTAAAGAAATTTGATTTCGCCGTACATGCCAATTTTGTAGCTGCCGTCGTTTTTTACCAGCACTTTTAGGGCATAGACCATATTGGCTCTTTCGTCTTTAGTTTGGATAGTTTTAGGGGTGAATTCCGACTGATCGCTAATCCAAACTATTTCCCCTTCCGTTTCCTTAAATCCGCCCTCACCATTGTCGGTGTAAACGGTAACTTTCTGATTGAGCTTTATTTGAGCTAATTGATTGCCGCTCACATAAGCTCTTAAAATAATTTGCGAAAGATCAGCGATTTGATAGAGAGGTTTACCCGCAGCAGTCATTTCGTATTGTTCGGCATATTTGCTTAAAACCTTTCCTTTTGCAGGATTGGTAATTACGCAGCGCTTTAGTTGATCATCAACTTGGGTCACTTGAATTTGCATTTGTTCGAGGTCCTTTTCGAGGCTGCTAATGGCAATATTTAGGTTAGACTCTTGTGCAGCAATTTGTTTGCTCAAGGCAGATATGTTCGCGGCAATATCATCGGCTTGCTTAGCAGTAGCGGCTCCGCCAGCTTTTAGCTTACTGATGCGATCTTGCTCATTTTTAGCGGTTTTTAGTTGCGATTGCAAGGGAGCTAGCTGTAAAGCTTTATTGGGACGGCGACTTTCCATCGCAGCCATCTGCGCAAGCAATTGTTGTTTTTTTAAGGAAAGGGGAAGGCTGTCGATATGCCCTACGATTTGTCCGGCTTTTAAATCCTGCCCTTCACGGAGATTGAAGGATTGGAGGAGACCGTTAGCCTCGGCAGAAATGATGGTTTCTTCGGCTTCAAAAGAGCCGGAAGCATCGAATTCGCCGCCTTGGTTTTGGCAGGAGCTGGCGAAAAAAAGCAGGGTGCTTAAACTGAGAATGGTTGATAGTAGACGCATAATGAATAGCTTTTATTAGAATTTTCCTGATTTTGTTAAATGTTGGTATTGGCTCATAAGCATCTGCAGCTCATGGAGTAATAAATTTTGCTGGGCTTTTTTCTTCGCGTTCAAAGCCAAGATGTATTCGGTGCTGCTAACGGTGCCTTCGGCTAATTGTAATTGGGTGGAAGCGGCGATGTCGCTTTGCAGTTGAACAATTTTAGCATCGCTTTGCATTAGCTTTTGCGATTTAAGGATTTCCTGCTCCGATTCTTTCAGTTGCATTTGGGTATTGAAAAGGAAAACATCCTTTTGCACTCCAATTCCATCGTGATTTAGGGCGATAATTTTTCTTTCCTTTTTAAGGGTGTATAAACCACCGATATTCCAAGTTAAGCGCGCACCACCGATGTAGTAAGGACTAAAATCATTACTAAGCATATTTAGGCCGGGTCTACCCGCTCCCCCTTGAAAGAAGAGATTCAAGCGTGGTAGATTTTTAGCGGTAAGTAATTGGTTTTGCGAGCTTAAGTATTGTTGTTGTAAGCTAAAAAGCTCTAATTCGGGACGTAAAATTTCGGAGCTAAAAATTGGGCTTTGTGGTTTGGCTAAATTGGAGAAATTGGAAATATCTTGACCAATAAAGAGCCCTAGCATTTTGCTTAGGCTTTCTTTTTGGGCCTGCAGTTCGGTTAGTTGTTGCTCTACTTTAAGTTGCTCTACTTGCAGTTGCCAAGCGGAGTTGTGGCTGGCCACCCCATTTTTAATAGCAAGGGTATTTTGTTCTAGGCCCGTTTGGAGGTCTTTTTGAAGAAGTCTTAATTGCTCAATTTGCCCCTCTATCAATAGAATGCCAAAGAACATATTGTTAACACGCTCTTTTAGTTGCTGCATTTCGACCTTTATTTTTTGGCTTTCAATGGCAGTATTGGTTTTTATTAATTCCTTTTGATCTTTAATTATGAGGAAGTCGGTTAGTCCTTGGTTGAGCTCGCCATAAAACCGATATTGATTTTGACTTAAGGGCTCTATACTAGTATTAGGTAGGCTAAAAGGAATTTCCGTCACCTCCGATTGGTGGGTAGCTTGTCCGAAAATTTGAATACTTGGCAGGTAGCCTTTATTGGCATTATCGAGAGAGTATTCCTTACTTTTCTCTAGCAGTTGATATTGCTGCACGAGGGGGTAATTTCTTTCGGCCCAAGCATGGCAGCTATCCAATTCTAATGCTCCTTGTCCAAAAACGGAGGCCGACCAAAAAAGCGCAAGAAGGAGTCTTAAAAATTTAGTAGTCATAATCACTTGTTTTAATCATTTGTTTAATTCAGGGTCAAAAAAAAGCCTAGGGCTGCAGGCTTGCTTTTATCCAAATGGGTATTAATTTTTTTCGCTCTTGCATAAGCTGTTCAAATTGCTCGTTTTTTAATCCACCTACTTTCTTTAACATGGGTGATGCAGCGAATGGAAAAACCGTAAGGCTCATTAGGTTAATAATAAAATGTAATGGTGAAACATCCTTAACTTCACCTGCTTGGATGGCTGTTTTGTATTGTTCAATAAAAACGGAATTCATCAGCACTTTTGCCAGGGGAATGTTATCAAAGAAATTATCGACGTTAGAGCGGATTTCACTGAGGATGAATAAGGGGATTTCTGGGTCAGCAATCATCAAGTCTATGTATCTAATTGCTACCAATTCAATTTTTTCGTCCAGACTCGTTTCTTCATCTTTAAAAACGCTTACCATACCGTGCATAAACTGCATCATGGTTTCCATCATTATAATTTCAAAGAGCTTGTTTTTGGAGCGGAAATAATAATTCAGCAAGGCGAGATTGATGCCAGCTTCTTCGGCAATATCACGGGTGCGGGTAGCGGCGAATCCTTTCTTATGGAATACCGTGCGCGCTGCTTCCTTAATTTTTGCTTCGGCGCCTTGGTCTTTTGGGGTATTTACTTTTTTAGCGGACATCTCTGTTTTTACTGCCGCAAATATAGCGAGGAAATTTTTATTTGCGCAAATGATTTAATCAAATGATTAAAAAAGACAATATCGGACCCCGATTCCATTTCCCTTTGCTTTCTCTCACCTTCTGTCTGTTTTAGGTCTAGTTTTATGTCGAACTCACCTATCTATGGAATATTTGAGTTTTTCTTCACACAGGATCTCAGGCTGAAAGTGTCGTTAATGACTTTCCTTAATGCGTCAAGCTTAGCGTTATTTCATTGAGAAAGCGGGAATTTATAATATGAAATGACTTCCTCAAAAATAGAATCGGTAATTAGCTAATGTTTTGATATGAAGAAATTTGATGTGATGGATTTTAGCCAATTTTAAACGTTTAATTAAAATAATAGAATTAACACCGATTTAATATTGATTTAATAATTACATTTAACACTTGTATTAACCATTGATACACTATTAACTATGCAGGAAGGGATTCAGGCTCGTTTATTTAAGGGCTTGCAAACGCGAATAGGGGGAAATGAATCATTAGTGAAATGGCTAGCTACCACTCTAGATATTGATATAAGTTTAGCAAACCGCAAGGCAAATGGTTCGGTGGGCTTAAGTTTGGCCCAGTTGGAATTGGTAATTGAAGCTTTGCCCTTGGCGGTAGAAGATCTCTTGCCTAATGATCGAAAGAACCAAATATTTGTTGGCTCTTACAGTTATTTCCGCAATAATGAAGAGGTAGAAGCCTATCTCTTATCGATTATTAAAAACTTCGAATTCGCCAGTAAATCGGGCGCTCATTTGCAATACTTTGCTCGTGACTTACCCCTTTTCTATTTCTTTTTAAATAAGGAGATGGCGCGTTTTAAGTTTTCGATGTGGACTAATGAATTACGCAGTTCGGGGTTACAAAGCTTTAATTCCAATATTTTTACTTTATGTGAGGAAATAGCGGTCTTGTATAGAAGCTTACATAGTACTGAAATGTGGAATCAAGAAGTAATGAAAAACCAGCGGGAACAAATTATGTGGTATTACGGACTGAAAGCTATTTCCGCGGCAGAAAGGGATCGATTACTAGCTATTTTAGGGGAGATTTTGGTAGATTATCAGAACTGGGCTACCGTAGGAAATAAGGGCGATGGTAAGCTAGATCTTTATGTTACCACCTTTAATACCATGAACAATGGAGGCTTGTTAACCATCGGCAAGCACAGTCAGCTAATGACGGCCTTATCGGGGGTGTTTTTTATATCAAGTGCTAATCCGCATTTAGCCGAAAGTTTCAAAGAGCAGTTTGTTCAACAGCGTTCAGCAGCAACTTTGCTATCGCAGTGTAATGCACTATCCCGAGCCGAATTTTTTCGTTCTATGGCTGATCATTTAGAAATCGAAGAGTAAACTTAAATCATTACAAATAAATTGGAGCGGCTAGCGGCTAAGCGTCGAAATTCATTTTTTAAACGTTCACTAATTTGGTTCCCTTCTGCGCAAAGCATGCGTATGTGGCTGCTGTTTTTTAAAAATAATAGGAGTTTACTTGCTTCGTAATTATCTAATTTACAGTTAACAAGTCCAATATCTGTTACGCTTGGGGCTAGGTTATTAAGAATGGCCTCAAGGGCTTCAGGGTTTAGAGGAGTGTAGCTAAAGCTGATAGAGTGTGGGGTAATATAACCGGCTTCATAATCAGATTTAATTCTTTCCATCAAAGTAGTAATCTGATCATTCGTAAGCGCCAAACCTCGAAAAGCTAAAACCGCAGTATTTTGGTAGCGAATTGTGCTTTCTTGCGCAGAAATCTGCCCCTTTTCAGAACTAGATTTTAAAAGTAGTTGACCATAATCTTGTTCCATCAGCTTATTTGAGCGTTCAATTTTGTGCGATTTTCCTTTGTTTTTCTAGCTTTTCCCTGCACGCTAAATCTACGGAATTGCTTTTTATGCTTCTAATCTATAAATGTTTGGCGATTACTAGAAAATAGTAAATTGAGCAATATTTTTCCAGACAAATAATGAAGAAAATTTTACTACTCTGCTTTACGATTTTTTCAAGCACTATGTATGGGCAGTTAACGGCAGATTCTGCCACCTATGTTAATGCCGTTGGGGTTCAAGATGTGAACTTTTTCCCAAATTTAAATACCCTTGCTTCTTGTGCCGACACTCTTACAGTAACCATTCCCGCTGGGAACTGGGTATATGGAGTGGATTTGTATTATACCATTGAAACCGTAGCGGGTTTTTTAGGGATGTCGCCCAGCGGCGTTTCGGGTTATTTACATTATTTAAATACCAATACCAAAGAACCGCAATTGTCTGCGGGAACTTCTAATACCAATGGAGCAACCGAAGCCGTTTCACGTCTTAACCTGCCCATTGCTAATGGTGCCAATGCTACGGGTGTTTTAAACTTTAGCTTGCATCAATTTGATGTTGCTTTTTTTAGCACCGGTTGTGATACCGCTGATGCTAAAATTCAATCCGGTTCGTGGAAGATTGTTGTGCACCATGCGCCTCCGCCCACCTGTTTGAAACCTTCTGCATTAGCAGTAAACTTTACCATGCACGACCGCGCCGAGTTAACTTGGACAAGTGGTGGAGCAAGTAATTGGCAATTAGAATACGGTGCCCCTGGCTTTAGTCCTGGGAGTGGTACCTTAGTAGCTGTAACGGCAAATCCTTTTGTTTTAAGCGGTTTAACAGCATCTACCAATTATGAGTTTTATGTGCGCGACAGTTGCGCAGTTGGAGATGTAAGTTTGTGGGAAGGTCCTTTTGCCTTTTCTACACTTTGCAATCCTTTGACTTTTACAACGAGTTTAACCGAAAACTTTGATGGCGCCACCTGGACGACTGGGAACGGAGCCTTCAATGCAAATAATGCCATTGGCACTTGCTGGACGAGAAACCCGCAGGCGCCTACTGGTGGCGGTGGACCTTTCGGTGGTGGCGATTTTGCCTGGGGAACAGGAACGGGTGCAACGGCAACCGGAAATACGGGCCCAAGTGGTGCTCAAGCGGGTACTAAGTATATTTATGTAGAAGCAAGTGGAGGCGCTAATCAGGATGTGGCTACTATTACCAGCCCTTTAATAGATCTTAGTTCATTAACTGTTCCTGCGGTTGAATTTTATTATCACCGCTACGGGGTTTCCGTTGGTGAAGTGAAATTACAAGCTTGGTCACAAAGCCAAGGTTGGCAGGATGTATGGACCATGGCTGGCCCAGAAAACCAAAGTGCAACTACCGATCCTTGGATAAAAGAAACGGTAGTTTTAAATGCCTTTGCTAATGAAACGGTCCTTTTGCGTTTTCGCGCCGTACGCTCTTTTCAAGCGCAGGGCGACATTGCCATAGATGAGCTAGAAATCAAAGAAGCACCAAACTGTCCTCAGCCCACGGTTTTTGTAGCTACCGCCAGTAGTACTAGTAGTGTAAGTTTTAGCTGGAATTCCAATAATTCTACTTCTTGGGAAATTGAATACGGTGCTCCGGGTTTTGCCTTAGGAACAGGCACTTCGGTAATTGTATCTTCTAACCCTGCTACTATTAGTGGCTTGGCTAGTGGGCAGGTCTTTGAATTTTACCTACGCTCTATTTGTAGTAGCACCGATACTTCTGTTTGGTCACTTCCCGTTATTGCAAATACCTTGTGTAGCTCAGTAGCGGCGCCATTTTTCGAGAATTTCGATGGTGCAGGTTGGACCGCAGGAACCGGTGTTTACAATGCCGGTGATGCGCTTGGCTCTTGCTGGTTTAGAACACCCAATGCCGGTACTGCAGCAGTAGATCCTGTTTATTGGGGAACGCGTTCTACGCCTACAACCACGCCAAATACTGGTCCCGATGCCGATAACAGCGGCACTGGAAACTTCATTTACCTTGAATCGTCCGCTGGCTCCATTGGTCAGTTGGCTTATTTTGAAAGTCCTTTTATTGATCTCAGCGCCTTAACCATACCCGAATTAACCTTTTACTATCATATGTATGGTAATACCATGGGCACCCTTTCGGTAGATGTGTATTCTGGTACTACTGGTTTGTGGACAACATCCGTGTTTACCATCAGTGGTAATCAGCACGCATCTGGGCTTGACCCCTACACTAAGGCCATAGTTTCATTGGCGGCCTTTGCCAATGATTCGGTGATACTGCGTTTTGTGGGTGCCAAAGGAAATGAAAGACGAGGGGATATTGCTATAGATGAGGTACGTATAGCGGAAGCACCTGCTTGTCCGCAACCTTTAAATTTAATCAGTTCTAACATTACCGCTACTTCGGTAGATTTAAGCTGGACTACCGGCGGAGCAACCAACTGGAATATAGAGTACGGTCCAGTAGGCTTCACACCTGGTCAAGGCACTCTTGTTAATGCAAACAGCAATCCCTTCACCCTAAGTTTAGGGGCAAATCAGGTATATGACATTTACGTGCGCGACAGCTGCGGAACAGGAAATGTTAGTCTTTGGACCGGTCCAGTAACCGTTACCATGCCTTGTGGTATTTCTACATTACCCTATTCCGAAAATTTTGATGGCGCCTTATGGATTTCAGGTTTTGGAGGAAATAATGCAGCGAATAACATTAGTAGCTGTTGGACTAAACCCACTAATGCGAATCCTAATTTTGGTACGCGTAATGGTCCTACCACTTCAGTGGGCACTGGTCCGAATAACGATTTTAGCGGCAACGGAAATTACCTTTATACCGAAGCAAGTGGCGCGGCCGGAGCAGGACGTATTACTAGTCCGCAAATTGCAATGACCGCCAATATAGCCAGTCCCGCTTTAAAGTTTTATTACCATATGTATGGAGCAGGCGTTGATTCACTTTATGTAGAAGTGAATGATGGCAGTGGCTGGACTCAAATTTATAGTGTGGTAGGGGCACAGCAAAATGCCAATACTGATCCTTGGATTTTGGTGGAGCAAAGTCTTGTTGCCTATGCGGGTGATACCATTCAATTGCGTTTTACGGGCGTAAACAGTGCCTTTACAGGCGATATTGCCATCGATGAGGTTTCTATTGAAAACATTGCTTGTCCACAGTCCTCGAATTTTATTGTAACCGGTATTAGCAGTACTAGTATTGATCTTTACTGGGTGACGGGCGGCTCCTTAGGCCAAACCGTAGAATACGGACCTGCTGGTTTTAGCCCAGGCTCGGGAACCTCGATTACTTACACTAATAATGTTGTGACAATTAGTGGTTTGACCCCCGCTACGGCCTATGACTTTTATTTAACTGATAGTTGCGGCTCAGGGAGTTTTGGTGCGATAATAGGACCAACTTCGGCTACTACTTTATGTTCTTTCTTTACTGCTCCTTATACCGAAGACTTTAACGGAACTACTTGGGTACCCGGTAATCCAGGCAATAATGTGGGTAACCTTATCAATGCCTGTTGGACGCGTCCCAGTGATGTAAACCCAAATTTTGGTTCTTATACGGGAGCAACAGCTTCGGCTAATACAGGCCCTAACAGTGGCGCCGGTGGTAGCGGAAATTATATTTACGCGGAATACAGCGGTGGTGTTGCCGCCCCCGGTGAGATTAACTCCCCCGAAATTTTTATCCCTACTACTTTAACTAATCCTATTGTAGAGTTTGCTTATTTCATGTACGGTGGAGCGATAGATAGCTTGGTGTTTTTAGCCGTGCAAGGTTCCGCTACCACGCGATTAGGTTCTATTGTGGGTGAGCAGCAAACAGCCGCCACTGATCCTTGGCTTTACGATGATTTTAGTTTGAGTGCATTTTCTGGCGATACGCTAGTGATACGCATCTTGGCTTACAGTACTGGTGGTTTTGTGGGTGATATCGCTATCGATGATTTTTCGGTAAAAGATCTTTCTTGTCCACGCCCATCTGCTTTAAGCGTAACTGGGGCCACTAAAAATAGTGTTACCCTTAGCTGGACAACAGGTGGAGCCAGTAATTGGCAAATTGAATACGGCGCTCCTGGTTTCGTGCAGGGGCAAGGAACCGTGGTTACAGCGAGTACAAATCCTTTTACCGTAACCGGTTTAAATGCCAGTACGTATTATAGTTTTTATGTGCGCGATAGTTGCGCGGTAGGCGATGTAAGTAAATGGTTTGGGCCGGTAACTACACCTACCTCTTGTGACACAGTTTTGGCTCCCTATTCTGAAAATTTCGACCTAGCTTTTAATCCTGGTACGAACCCGGCAGGCGCACAAAATATTGGTTCCACCATTTCTCCTTGTTGGACGCGCGACTCAGATAGTTTGTACTTCTGGGGAGGCGGCACTGGCGCCACACCAACGGGCGGTACCGGTCCATTTTTCGATAATACATCGGGTAATGGCAGCTATGTTTATATCGAAGCGTCTTTTGCACCCGCCGCCAGCACGGCTTGGTTGGAAACCCCTTATATTAATTTAGATAGTCTTAATTATCCAGAACTAAGATTCTGGTATCATATGTGGGCACAAAATGGTTCGCAAGGCACCCTAGTGTGGGAAGCGGATAGCGGCAATGGCGTGTGGAATTCATTGGGGACCCTCACTGGGAATCAAGGTTTTCAGTGGCAAGAACAGGTAACAGATCTCCGCGATTATGCGGGAACTACCATCAAGCTTCGTTACAGAGCCACGGTTGGCGCTGGAGCTACTCCCCAACAAGGCGACTTGGCTATAGATGATTTAACCATCGATGAAGGGCCCTCTTGCTTGGTGCCTGATTCATTACAGCTTATTAGCAGAACCAGTACTACCCTCAATATTAATTGGGTAAGTGGCGGAGCAAGTAATTATAATGTAAGCTGGCAGGCGGTAGGTTCCACGGCGGTAAATATTGCTAATTCTAGTACCAACAGTTTTGCCATTACAGGCTTATCACCACAAACTACTTATACCGTTTGTGTGCGCGATAGTTGTGGTTTAGGCAATACTTCGGCTTGGGTTTGTGATACCTATCAAACTCTTTGCAGTCCCTTAGTGGCGCCTTTTTCAGAGAACTTTGATGGCGCGGGTTGGACTAGTGGTGCTGGTGGAGCTAACGGAGCTAATGTGATTAATGCTTGCTGGGATAGACCGGCCGGTAACCCCAATTTTGGCACTCGTACCGGAGCAACGGGCTCGGCAGGAACAGGCCCAAATACTGATTTTAGTGGCACCGGTAATTATATTTATACCGAATACAGCGGGGTGAATGTTAATGAAGGTATTATTTACTCGCCTTTAATTAGCTTACCTAGCAGTTTTGCTAATCCAGAACTTAGCTTTGCTTACCATATGTTTGGTGCAGATATCGATAGCCTACAAGTTTCGATAGAGCGCAATGGAACAGAGAGTTATTTATGGAGTATTGCAGGTGCGCAGCAAAACTCGAATGCCGCTCCGTGGCTTAATGCAAATCTAAATTTAGCGGCTTACTCAGGGGATACCATTCGTCTTGTTTTTAAGGGTTTTGGTAATGGTTTTGCGAGTGATATTGCCATAGATGAGGTAGCAATCACTTCGGTTTCTTGTCCAGCGCCAACAGCCTTTACGGTAACAGGAATTACCGCCAACTCTATAAATTACAGTCACCCTAACCTTGCGACAAACGCACAGGTAGAGTACGGTTTGGCTGGCTTTACTTTAGGAACAGGTACTTATACCATTTTGCCTGGTGCAACGGGCACGGCAAGTGGGCTAAATCCTGGGACTTATTATGAATTTTACATTCGTAATATCTGTGCCCCAGGCGATACAAGTACTTGGTTTGGTCCAGTCTTACTTGCCACTTCTTGTGGAATTTCAGTGGCCCCTTATTTCGAAAATTTCGATTATGCCTTTAATGAAGGTGCCGCCGATGGTTTAAATACGGGTTCAACTATTTCGCCCTGTTGGGGACGTCTCGGAGATAGCTTATATCACTGGGGCGGTGGTACAGGAACAACACCTAGCAATGGCACGGGGCCTAATGGTGACCACACCTCTGGTGCGGGTTCTTATGTTTATGTAGAAGCGAGCGGCGGAGTAAGTGGCGACACAGCTATTGTGCAGTCTCCCGTGATAGACCTAAGTGCCCTTTCTCAGCCCGAATTGGTTTATTGGTTACACATGTTTTCCGCCAATGGAATGCCTTTAAATTTGAGTACAGAAATTTTAGATAATACGGGTAACTGGGTGGTTCTAGAAACCATTAACGGTTCGCAAGCCAATGCTTGGCAAGAGCGCCGAGTTGATCTAGCCGCTTATGTAAATCAGTCTATCGTATTGCGATTCGTAGCAAGCAAGGTTACAGGTAATGCGCCCTTCCAAGGTGATATCTCCATCGATGATCTTGCGATAGATGAGAAGCTAACTTGTGCTCCAGTTTATATGCCTTATGCCGAAAATTTTGACGGCGCTGCGTGGCAAGAAGGTACCGGTGCAACCAATGCCAACGATCAAATTGATCCTTGTTGGACTAGACCTGTTACCAATTTAAATCAATGGGGAACAGGCATCGGCACTACTCAATCGGCTAATACAGGTCCCAATACAGATCTTAGCGGAACTGGCAAGTACATTTACGTAGAAGCTTCCCGTGGCGGCAGTGTTGCCAGCATAAGTACGCCTTCCATTGTTATAGATGCTACTAGTAATTTGCCCTATTTGTTTTACAGTTATCATATGTTCGGTGCTTCCATTGTAAACTTTAGCATAGAAGCAGATAACGGCAGTCCTACCCTTTTGCGAACCTATTTGGGTCAGCAACAAACAAGTAATGCTGCCGCTTGGATTAGCGATTCTATCGATTTATCGGCCTACAAAGGCGATACGATTCAGATTAACTTCTTAGGCGATGCGACTACTTTTACGGGTGATATAGCGCTGGATGGAGTAGAAGTGCGAGAAGCCATTGTGCCCTGCGCAGATCCTACTACTTTGGCTATTTCTAATGCCACGCAAACTTCGGTGCAAATTGCTTGGAACTCTTCAAAGCCTGGACAAACAGTGCTAACTTTTTACGATTTAGCCGCAGGGCCAGGAACAATGACGGTAATAACAGGCCTAAGTAGTCCTTATACCCTAGCGGGTTTAACTGCAAATAGTCAGTATCAAATAGGAGTTTACGACTCCTGTGGTGCGAGCTTATTCAGTGGGGCTATTTTCGATACCGCCGTTACCGCTCCTTGCGATACGGTTACTGCTATTGGAAGCGCCACTAGTAGTTTTTACGGGGCAAGCTTTAATGGCTCAAGTTCTATTAATGCCGATAGCCTTTCATGGGGATTTGGCGATGGTACAACGGGTGCCGGGTTTAATCCGAGTCATGTTTATGGCGCATCTGGGCTTTACACCGTAATTCTGATGGCCTATAACGATTGCGGTACAGGCGATACTATTTCTTTCAATTTGCGGATTTGTGATACCTTAAGTCCTCAGCTTAGCGCAAATGTGCAAATCGATAGCCTCTTCTTTGATGCCTCTGGTTCTAATGCCACGGGCTTCGCTTGGGATTTTGGCGACGGCGGTACCGATACCAATCGATCAGGTGGATATCAATATTCTACACCGGGCACCTATACTGTAAGTCTTACCGTTTACAACGCCTGTGGCGACACGTTAAGCACCTCACAAACGATAACGGTTTGTGGCGCGCCCAAGGCAGATTGGACCTACACTGTTTTAAGTCCTGTTGGTTCGGGTTTACGCATTCAGTTTGATGCTTCGGCCTCGAATAACGCGGTAAATTACAATTGGGATTTTGGTGATGGTACTACCGGCACAGGTGTTAATCCAATTCATATTTATACCACACCCGGCCTATTTTACTTGGTGAAGTTAGAGGTTACCAATGCTTGTGGCGATAAGAATGAATGGGCCTATCGTTTATCAAGCATATCTACCGCTGAGTGGCAGCTTGAACAGGCTATTGAAATTTACCCTAATCCTACCAATGATGTTGTAAATATAAACTGGTCAAGCCAAGATGTGCAAATACAAAAAGTACGAGTGCTAGACGCTAGAGGTGCTTTAATTCAAAATTATATCCCCAATGGCACTGGACAGGAAGAGTCCATGCAATTATCTTTAAACAATTTGCAAAGTGGCTTGTACTTTATAGTGATTGATAGTGATAAAGGAGAAATCAAAACACCGATTATTAAGGTAGATTGATTTCAATTTAATTGAATTATAAGGCCCGTTGATTAATTTCAGCGGGCTTTATTTTTTATTTAGACGCCATGAAATTGCTAGTAATACAATCGAATTACCCTTTTCACAAGGCCTTTACTTTCATTGAATTACAACCGAATTTCTATCCCTCAGCCCGCGAGAGCTTCAGGTGCCAAGTTTTAAGGGTTCTAATTTCAATGGCGTAAACCAATGTCTATTGCAGCCTCTAATGTCTCAAATCTGACATCTTAAATCCTACCAAAGCAGCGATCAATAATCCCAAAAATCTTAGTTTTTAATAAACTTCACTTCTTGCTTTTGGCCTTCCATTTCGAAAATGGCTAAATAAGCACCCGGCGCTAGGCTATCGAGATTAGTAACTTGAATCTGTTGATTACTAACGAGTGGCTTCAGGGTCTTTATTTTTTGACCATCAATGCTGAAAATGCTTAGAGTTTCGGGCTCTCCTGTCATGCCGCTAATATCAATATTCAATTCATTGATAACGGGATTAGGGAAGGCTTTTAGGCCGGGCTTAGAGATTTTGGTCTCTTCTTTAATGGACACATTAGAAGACTGTTGATATACTCTTACATAGTCAATATCCATAGCGCTTTCGGTAAAACTTCCAACGATACCGGGCTCAATTGCAATATTTAAAAGGATATATTGCTCATCGTCAAATGGCCAAGTAGCCGCATCTTTAATAGGCGGATTGTAAACAAAGTGAGTAACGCTGTCTACACTGAAAACCAACTTTTCGTTGGTCCATTCTAAGGCGTAAACATGGTAGTCACTAGAAGCCGTGGGAATCACTTGTCCACCGTGGTTAATAGTTCCCCCAAAACTTGAAGGCGTATGCGTAGCACTAGAAACATAATTTTGATTTGTGCCCCAATGTTCCATAATATCCATCTCGCCGCAAGCGGGCCAAGGAGTGTTGCCAAAACCTTGGGTTTGCCAATAAGCGCCGTCCTCGCTAATGTTTTTCCCTAAAGTCCAAATGGCAGGCCAAGTACCCGCTCCCATTGGTAGTTTGGCTCTTACCTCAATGCGCCCGTATTTAAAGGCAAACTTTGAGTTAAGGCGTGCGGAAGTATATTGCTTGGTAACTCCTTGATCGGTATAAGTTTCTTTTTTGGCTAAAATCTTAAGTTCTCCATTGGTAACTGAGCTATTGGTGAGCTCATCGGTATAATGCTGAATTTCACCATTGTACCAACTTCCACCCGCGGGTAATTTGGTCTGATGAAACCACTTACTGCTATCTATTGCTCCAGTATAGTTGAACTCGTCGGCCCAAATAAGTTGATCAAAACTTATAACAGTTTGAACAGTATCATAATAGAAAAAGTCGTCGATATAAGCCAATACTTCATCGCTGTTATTCTCGCCGTTTACCTGAATTAAGACACGGTTTAAATCACTGCGCTGCAGGGGGTTGGCTGAGTTTGGATCTAGATTAATATAAGGGTCGGCAGCGAAGTCGAAACTCACTGTTTGCCACTGATCGAGGCTCACATTTTTAATAATTTCAGTTTGCGTACTCCAAGGTGAACCTAAATTTCCATCCTGTAATTTAAGACTCACCTGATTGTTCTGGTTGCCGGTTAGCCCGGAGGAAGGAATATATATTTTAAAGCTAAAAGTGCTGTAATTGGCAAGGTCGAAATTTCGTCCTGCATCAAAGCGAACATTGGCATAAGATCCGCCAATATCGTGATATTCTAAAACCGTGTTTGAGGTATTAATGCCTTGCGATACTGGGTTGCTTAAACTGGTGTTTAGGTTGCAATCGTCTCCGAACCAAGAGTTTATAGTGCTATTTCCCTCAAAATCGTCTTCCAAGCTTTGCGCTTGCGCATGATGAGTAAATAGACAAAGTGAGGCTATCGCAAGAGTGGTTTTTAGCATTGGGAATTAGCTTAAGGTTAAAAATACTATATGCTAAGATAGAAATAATTATTATTACCTACGATAAATATTCTGCAATAGCCTGGAATAAAGCACTTTGTGAAATCACTTAATAAGAAAAAGAAGCTCAAAAGAGGCGTGTTTGTTGGGCTTTAAGTAAAATAAACTATAAGGGGATTTTGCCAATAAATTCGCACCAGAAGGGCGCTTAATAAGTTCTATTCTTAGCTATTATCGAGTGCAGCTTTAAGCTCAACGAGGTATTCTTGCTAATTACTTTTCCCTTTTTTTCGAGGTTTCAAAAAGCGGGTAGGCCTTTTTTTTCAATTTTTGAGGTATACCAATACTAACTTAGGTGAGAAATGGTCATTAATTTGTATTCTGCACCAAGCGATACAATAGCTTTTAATTCGCGACTAATGTGTTACCGATAATGGATGTAAAGGGTATATAAAGTAAAGCGGAAATCGAAGATGCAAAGCTTTCGGCGGAGCAATTTTGGATTTTGGAAATAGCGGGCGAAGGTGGCTACTAAGCTAATACCACAGGTCGAAATTGTACTATGCTTTTAATGTAAGCGAATGTTTTAGAATCAGTGCTCAGGAAGAGGAAGGAGGCTTTTTGACTTTAGACAGACTTGCTCTGTAAAGGACCAGCCATAACCGCCGTTTTGTAGCGGGGCAAAATTACATTTTATTATGTATTCGCCTCTAATGTATAGTCCAACTCACCTTTTTTTAAAATAAAGATCCCGATTAGTTTTATCTAATCGGGATGCTTAAAATAGAGAGGAATATGCAATAAAGCCTATCCTCACCCTTGTGGGGGTGGGCTTGAAAAGGTTAAATTGTTTTTATTCTCCCGAATTTTTTACTTTCTTTTTTGCCGCCTTTGCGGCTTTTTTCTCTTTCGGTGTTTTAGATGCGGCGGTTTTGCCGGTTTTAGGCTTGCCTTCTTTTTCTTTTGCCATTTCTTTTATGCTGTGCTAAAATTATATTGATAACTACAGATCTAAGGTCTAAATCGGAAAGAGATAAGTTCTTACACAATTCTTACGATTCTTTATATAATTCACACTTTTATGGTGATGTTTTTATGAGATTTCTACTCCCCCTTCTTAAAAAGAAATTCTCCGCCTCCTTGTTTCAGAACGAGACTATTCTCTTTGGGCTTAAATTCCATCACCAAACCGGCAAGATCAAATTTGTAGATGTCCTTGGCAGTCGCTTCCAAAGGGAAAGCAGGTTGACCCGAGGCTTGTCCGAACAGGTTACCGTCTTTAGTCTTGATGGTTATTTTTAAAGGCATCTGCGGTGAAGCGTAAACCCCGACATATTGCTCTAATTCGCCTTCCTTTGCTTTGTAACTTGTAAAGCTAGGAATGCTAAAGGGCTGGTCTAAAGCAGCGCTGAGAACGGCAATGGAAATTTCGTTGGCATTGTAATTATTGCCATTTGAGCAAAGCGCATAGGATAAATGGTCCTCTTTGAAATAACTAAAAATGGAAGAGAAACCATCAATTCCGCCCGTATGGCCAAAACCGAAATTTCCATTGAAAGGAAACTGGAATAAGCCCATGCCATAGTTGTCGCGTAAGGTTTTCATGCGTTCCAAACTAGATGCACTCACTAATTCGCCTTTAAAAAGAGCCTCGCTGAAAAGTAGTAAATCACTCGGGGTAGAAACAATCCCGCCCGCACCTAAGGGAATAGAAATATCGGTTTCCTTTTCCTTTTCCCAGTCTCCCATAAAAGAATAGGAATAGGCTTCATTTTGCTTGGTATTTATTTCCCCTCCCAAATAGGTGTGCTGTAGCTGAAGCGGCACAATAATGTGTTCGTTTAAAATTTCGCCATAGCTTTTCTTATAGGTCTTTTCGAGAATGTAGCTTAAAAGTAAAAAGTTAGAATTGCTGTACTCTGCCTTAGAATCGGGCTTGAAATCGCTACCACCGCCTTTTATGATTTCAAGCATTTCTGCTTCCGTTTTGGCTTCCTCATTCCAAGTTAGATAATCCGCATCATTGGTGAAATTGTGAATGCCGCTACGGTGACTAAGTAAAAGATCAAGCGTAATTTTTTTGGCATTTTCAATACTGGGATAGTACTGCGAAAGGGGAGTTTTTAAACTGAGTAAATTGGCTTCTATGGCCTTGAATACTAATACCGAAGTGAAAGTTTTGGAAATAGAACCGATGCGGTATTTGGTGTTAACATCGGCTTTTGTCTGATTTTCTAAATCGCGATAGCTAATGCTTTTCGTATATATAATTTTGCCATCGCGCGCTACGGCTACCGATCCCATAAATTTATTGTTGCTTTCTAGGGCTTCGAAGTAGCGGTTTAGTTTAGCGCTATCAATAGCTTGCCCCCAAGAATAGCTGGATATGGAAAGAGATAAAAGTATTAGGGAAAGGAATCTAGTCATAAGTCAAGTACTTTTTGGTTGCTCTTAATGCAAAGGCAATTTTCGGAAAAATAATGGCTAGGCTAATTTCTTTTTTTGAAAATTGATAATTATAAAATTTTGTGATTATTCAGGTCTAAACCATCTTAAAAACGCATCTGCCCTCAAGCGGAAAATGAAGAGTGAAATTTTTGCGGCCCCATTGCTATTGAAGTCTACGCGTATAGTTTACAGTCTTAATTTTTCTTCACGAGCCAATAGAAATACCTAAAGATTGAAGGTTAATAGAATCCGTATTTTTCAATTATTCCATTGGGTGGAAATTAGGGGACTGATGTATTTATTTTGCTCTAAGGATAGTTCTAAGCTTTTCAGGGCACAGTACTCGGCGGAGTCTAGATTTTGTAAGGCCAAAAAGTACTCTGAAAGAATAGCGAGTGGCGGTGCATGATAGTAAATGTTTGCCTAAAAACGTCCAGCAAATTTTGGGTCGATTTAAAGTGATGTCAAAGTTAACTTTAGCGGGTCCGAACTGATTTTAAAGCTTCATGGTAAGACCAAACTTGCCTCCCGAAAAAGCATTCCCGCCGCCAAACTCTAAATTTAAGCCCCAGCGGTTATTGAAGAAATAGCGACCTCCAATTTGCCCGCCTAAACCTAGGCCAGTATTATTGTTTCCTAAATAATCGTTGGGTGAAGACCAAGCATAGAAGCCGATATTTAAACCTGCATAGAAGTTCCAATTGCTAGGCATGGAAAGAATGCGGTTGAAGTGATAATTCCCGTTAGCAGAAAGACCAATTACATTGTGGTTGTAATAGTTATTCTTCCAGTTTTCGCGATAAGAACGGTAGCTCAAATTGCCCCCCAAACTAATGTCGGGGTGAATGCCATAATCCATTCCTAGGTAAAAAGGAACACCCCAGCTGGAAAAGCCCACTCCAAAATTAACTTGGCTTTGATTTTTTGCCAAAGGGCTTTGTGCCATGAGGCTACCTGATGCGAATAGGACTGCGCAGAGGATGCGATAAAATAATTTATTCATAATTGATGTTGTTTTGATTTTAATTTTGTGCAATAATTTTTCCGCTCTGTAAGGTTTCGCCATGGGCTATTACTCGATAGAAATAAACACCATTGCCGAAATTGTTTTCTAAAATGGTAGATGGGTTTTGAAGTTTAGTACTAAGAACTTCCTTGCCCACGCTATTGTAAATTTTCAACTCACAATCGGCTATTAAAGCAGGGTCATTAAAACGAATAGTAGTTTTAGTTTGAAAAGGGTTAGGGTAGATATCTACCAGATCACCCACTGTGTTAATTACAGGTAGACCAATGGTAGAGCAATTACCCGGAATCAAAGGGGCGGTGGCATCCATGGCGGTAGAAGTTAAAGCACCATTGGTAGTGAGTGCACGCCCATCGAGGATTACCCCTGTGTTTAGGGCACTGAGAGCGCCATTATTACAAATGATGGTTCCCCTAAAAATGGAATAGTTGTTTATACTCACCGCACCTTCAACTTTCCAAAACACATTTTCGGAGCGCGCACCATTCATTAAAACCACTTTGGCATAGGTGCTGGTAGAAAGTGCTCCGTTAATTTGAATCACAAAAACGGCATTGGCATTTCCTTGGGCGTTGAGGTAAAGGGTGTCGGTAAAGGTAGTGGCGCCACCTAAAAGATAAGTGTGAGGCGTAAGCACGAGGTTTTTGCCGAAGTCGGCGGGATACAAGAGCTCAATATCGGCACTTAAGGAATTTACATAATTATAGGCTACTAATAAATCAGCCGCGGCTTGTGCGGTAGACCCGTCGGGAATGAGGTGAATATCACCATTCACCAAAAGGGGATTATAGCCAGTGGTTAAGCCATTGTTGCTGCCCACATCGCCGCTTACATTGGTAATACCTGAGTTGCTAACGGCCCCATCGGAAGAGAATATCGCATAACAAGCCGTTGCTCCTAAATTAGGGGCGGTGGGTCCGTTAAGAACGGCGCTGCCACAGCCAATAGGAGTGTAGGCAAGGACGCCATCTATAGTAATGGCACCAGCGGTAGATAGGGCTCTGCCTTCGAGCGTATCGCCCGTATTCATTATAATGGCGGCATTATTGGCAATTATGGTTCCGCGCATGGTCGTGCCAGATGCCATACTAACCAGGCCTTCTACCTTCCAAAATACATTGCAGGCTTGAGCACCGTTTAGCAGCTTAATTTTAGCAGCGGCATTGGTAGAAAGGGGACCTTGAATTTGAAAAATAAAGACGGCATTGGGGTTTCCTTGCGCATCTAAATTTAAGGTAAGATTAAGAGTGGCTGCAGATGAAATGGAATAGATTGCTGCATTAAGGGTAGCGCCATTTCCTAAAAGGGGAGCAGGAAAAAGGGTGGGAACGGCACTGTTTAATTGATTGTAAGCAATTAGTAAATCGGCGGCACATTGAGCGCTTACACCGTCGCCATCGTGCATCACTCCGTTTACATTTCTAAAGGCGGTGCTAGAACCATTGTTGGTTCCTACATTTCCAGTAATCTGAGAAAGCCCCGAATTACTTACCGCACCATCGGTGGAGAACAAAACAAAATCGGCTGCGCTGCCTAAATTTGGGGCTTGCCCAAAACTTGTACTAGGGTAGGTGGCGAGGCTAACAATGAAAACAAGGATAAATAGTAATCTTTTTTTCATCTGCATATTTCTTAGCTGTAAAAGAGTTTTCACAACCTTACAAAGGTGGAAGGAATAAGCCGCTGGAGCATTGCACTACTTTCACAAAGACTTACATATATCACACTTTGCCTAGCGGATCGGGGCCTCTTTCAAAAAGTAGCTTTCTTCACTTTAACCGATTAAAATAGCCTGCTATTACTTCGCGGCTTCTACTCTAATCCCAATATTCACAAGGGGTCTGAGGCCTAATTTCACATTGATCTTAGGTTCCCGGTACAGAGGTCATTCAGTTCCTAGATGGAATTCTTACACAAGTTGGGATATGGTTTATACATTTCACACCTCTTCAATTCAATTTACACAGTTCATTCCTTAATATCCTACCGCCGCACCTTCGGGACTGGAGGAATCGGCCGCTCCAATCATGATATTGTTTTTCGCATCTATCTGAATACCCATAAGGACGCCGAGCGAATTAACGGGTACTAAAGTATGCTGCATACTTTCCAGCCGCTGGCGAGTATCCGGCGATAGTAAATTCCTTTCGTATTTAATTTGATCGGGTAACCATTGGTGGTGAATTTTCATGGCTTCAATGGCTTTGTCTACGGGCATTTCATAAGCCAATACGTTTAGAACGGTTTGAAAAACGGTGTTAATAATCGTTCTCCCGCCCGGACTGCCAATTACTAAATATGGTTTACCGTCTTTGGAAACTATGGTGGGCGTCATGCTGGATAGCATTCGTTTATTGGGAGCAATTAAATTAGGGTTGGTGCCGATTATTCCGCTTCTGTTAGTATAACTGGGTAAGGGGTTGAAATCGCCCATTTCATTGTTGAAAATAAAACCTAGTTTTTTAGAACCGAGGCCTGATCCATAACTATGCTCTAAGGTGTATGTTAAGGAAACGGCATTGCCAAATTGATCCACTACCGAAAGGTGAGTGGTACTGCTGCCGTCGTAAATTTGCCCAAATTTAGATGAGTCGCTCGGTGAAGCTTGGGTCCAATCGATATTTTCATATCGGTCTTTCGCAAATTCTTTCGAGGTCAAATTATCTAGTGGCATGTCTATATTAAAATCAGGATCGCCCAAGTATTCGGCCCTATCTGCGAAAGCTCGGCGCATCACTTCGGCCAGAAGATGCACATAGGCGGTGGAGTTGAATTCGATGGAATCTAAATTAGCTAGCTCCATTAAGTTCATCATCTCTATTAAGGCCACTCCGCCTGAACTTGGAGGTGGCATAGAGTAAATTTCGTATCCTTTAAAGGTGCCTTTAATAGGAGCCCTTTCTACGGCAGTATAAGTGGCCAAATCTTCCAAAGTAATAAGTCCGCCATTGGCTTTCATGTAGCCAGCAATCTCTTCGGCTACCCAACCTTGGTAAAATCCATTTTGCCCGTGGTCACGGATGGCGCTTAAGGTTTTTGCGAGCGCTTCTTGCTGCCACACTTCTCCAAACTGAATTAATTTACCTTCGCTATTGCGGAAGTAATCCCTTAAAAAAGACTGAGGCGAATTGGCATCAAAATACTGGGCGAACCTGCTCAGGCTATAGGGTAAGGGGAAGCCGTTTTGCGCCAAATCAATAGCGGGTTGCACTAATTGCGCCCAAGGCAGATGCCCATATTTTTGATGCGCCAGATAAAGACCCGCCACTGTGCCAGGGACGCCCACCGATTTAAGTCCGATATGGTTAATCGTCGACTCCGAGCCATAGAGATTAGTACCTTTCGGGAGATTTCCATTCGTATCCAGAAACATTTTTGCACTCGCTTTCTGCGGCGCTTTCTCGCGGAAGTCGATGGTGGTAGCGCTGCCCGCAGAATCCATATAAACTAAAAAGCCGCCTCCACCAATATTACCCGCACTAGGGTGGGTAACGGCTAGGGCAAAAGCTGTTGCTACCGATGCGTCGATGGCATTACCGCCTTTTTTAAGGATTTCTACACCTATTTCCGAAGCTATTTTACTACTGGAAGCCACAATGCCATTGCGGGCATAAACTTGTGCAGAAGCATGATAGCTGATAAAAAGGAGCGAAAATAAGAGGCAGTAAAAAGGACTACTATTTTTCATTATCGTGGTTTCTAGTGACTTGGGGAAGATAATGGAATAGCGCCTTTTTACCACTCGAGAAAATTTATTTCGAAGGATAATTTATTCTCGCTCAACTGATATTTTGCTAGCTACCTTATTTCAGCGAGGCTCTCTTTTTCTAGCTCTTTTAACCAATCGTTCCAAGCTTTTTCTTGCTCTTCGAAATCGTCTAAATAAGGGCCAAAAACCGCTTGAATTTTACTGCTTTTACCATCTTCATTGTCTAAGATTAGAATTTTCTCAATGCTTTGCTGTCCTTTCTTAACATAGTCGATTTGCAGATAAATATTACCATACATGTTCATTACATAGCCTTTGGCTTCTTCTTCCATGGTTTTGTAAATGAGATCTACCTGGGTGTTTTTCGACCAAGGATTGGTAAAAAGATCTTTCTTATTAAAGGTCGTGCTAAGTTCTTGGGCGTAAGTCGTTTTAGTGATCGCCTCGTATACTTTTTCCTTCGAACGGTTGATGTTTAATTCTAAGAAAACATAAGAGCTAGGAGCGAGGGCCGTGGCTTCTGCATCCGAAAGTAGCTCCACTTCATGAAGCCAGGAACTACCGTTACCGCCGTCTAAAAAGCGAAAGCCCACTACCGTATCTTGCTCTGCTACAACCGCCTGAATGATAATTACCAATTCTTCTTGTCTCGTATTAGCGGAGTAGTATTTTGCTAATCGTGGTAGGGCTAGGTTCAAAGCTTTAGCGCTAGGGTATTTGGCGGGATCTAAATACATTAAAGCTTTACCGCTGCGAACTTCTTCTAAGCTGGGTAAACGGTTGCTAATAACCTCGATTTTAGAAAAGTCGGCGGCGTTTACTGGTGGAAAAGCTGTTAAGTTATCGGGGCAATACCAGCCACCATAGGAATGGATACTTTCGCTTTGAACTTGCTCTACAGGTACTACTTCAACGGAGCTTTCTACCGTATTTTCCGTTTTATCTTGTGCGCAAGCATGGCTTGAAGCAGAGATAAATAAGAGAAGCAAATACTTCATTTTTCCTTTTAATAACATAAGGGGATTTTTTTAAGGACCACCGAAAAAACGGTGATACGATTCTTTCCGTAAAACTGCTGCAATCTTCAGAAATGGTCTGCAAGTAAATGTAAATTGATGTAAATCGGTTGTAAAATAAGGTAAGTAGCGCTGAATTGTGGATGTGTCAGCTTTCCGAAATAGCCTGTAAAAACGAAAAAGCCCCAAAATCACCATGATGGCTCAGAGAGAAGTGAATGTCTAATTTTTGCGCGTGGAAATAAATAAGGGGCTTTCCCTGTCGATCTTTTTTAATGCTAAGACAAGTTTCTTCTAAATGCCAATCGATGGCAATGCGCGCTAAAAGTCTATTATGCGTTTCCGCAGATTGGGTATTCACATTATTTTGACTAAGCCTGAAAACTTCGTTTACCTGTATGTATTGTTGCGAAGACTGCGTATAGCTGTGGGTGTATTCTTTAGTAAGCTCGGATAAAATCGCAACCGAAAATCCCCCAATTTGCGCATCTCCCGTAAGGTTGTCTCTTAAAGTGATTGCAATGCGATTAGGGCTATTAAATGGCCGGCCTCCCTTTTGGAGATACCATTTATAGGCTGCTTCTTTCATGCTCCACAAGCGCCAAACGGTAGTAAAGGCATGGGGTGACTGATGGATGATATCCTGCTCGTATGTGGTGAAAACCTTGGCTAAAAAGCCTCGCCTTTGGTAGTTGGTGCTTTTTTGGGTGTAGGCAATATCGATGATATCATTGCCAATCACCCCTTGGCGGCAATTTTCTCTTCAATTACGCCCATGGCCGATTTCACATCCGACATTTTATCCATGGAATCATTATCGATTTCAATATTGTACTTGTCTTCAGTGTCCAGCACGATATCAACTAGGTTTGCGGAATTTATCTTCAAATCGGTAATGAAATGGGTATCTTCCGTAAGGTTGCCAAAGGCCTCCTGATCTTGTACATAAGGTTTTATAATCTCTTTCAATTCAGCAATCAAGGCCTCTTTATCCATCATTTGTTTTTGTATTTCTTAAAGATTACACAAGCATTTACATCGCCAAAGCCAAAGCTCGCTTTCGCCACTATATTAATGTCTTTTTCAATCAGTTTTTGCGGTATTCTGTCGGCAGGAATTAAGGCAGCAATATCTTCATTTAGATCGGCGCAATTAATATTTGGGAAAATAAAACCCTCTTTAACTTGCAGTACCGCAGCCACACTTTCGATTGAGCCAGCCGCCGATAAACAATGACCGACCATAGATTTTAAAGAATTTATAGGGGGGAATTCTTCTGCCTTTAAATTTAGGCCGATCATCCAGTTTTCTATTTCAGTCGCGTCTTTGATAGTCGCGGTTAAATGGCCGTTTATCGCATCTATAGCAATGGCTTTAATGCCCGCATTGGCAACGGCTTTTTTAATACAGCGCTGCACAGCATCGGAGTTGGGCGCGGTCATGGTGCCGCCATTTCGCTGTCCTCCAGAATTTACTTCACCCCCTAAAACTTCCGCATAAATGGTGGCCTTACGGGCTAAAGCACTTTCTAGCGACTCTAAAACTAAGGCCCCCGCGCCACTACCTGGTACAAAGCCCGAAGCGGTGGCACTCATCGGTCGCGAGCCCTTTTCGGGATCGTCGTTGTGTTTGTAAGTAAGCACGCGCATAGCGTCAAAGCCCCCCCAAACATAAGCACCATCATCGCTGCAACTGCCTACTAACATGCGTTGGGCATGGCCGGCTTTAATGCGGTCGTAGCCCATAAGAATGGCTTCGGTGCCGGTGCTACAGGCCGATGAGTTGGTGCTAACCTGATTGCCTAAGCCAATTATGCCGCCTAAATAGGCACTTACACCACTGGCCATGGTTTGCGCCACCACGGTGCTACCCAATCGTCGTACTTGTTTAGCGTCTAATTTGTAAATAGCTTCTCTAAATTTTTCTACGCCCGAAGTCCCTGCCCCGAAAATAGTTCCGCTCTCAAAATCGGGTGCCTCATTAAGGGCCAAGCCGGCGTCCTTCCAAGCATCGAGGCCAGCCATACAACCGTACAAAATGCCCGAGCTCTTAAAGTCTTTTAGCTGTAATTCGGTAAAATAGTCGCGTTTTAGCGCTTCTGAAATTTCGGGCATGCCCCCGATACAGCAGGAAAAGCCCAGCTCTTTTAATTCGGGATAGAATTTAATACCAGATTGCCCTGCTTTTATAGCTTCTCGAAAAGCGGCTAAGCCTACTCCGTTGGGAGAAACTACGCCGAGGCCGGTTATTACTACTCTATCTTTCATAATGTACAGGCTACTGAATTAATCGGTTTTAGACTTTAGCATTCCCGCTATTTTGCCTCGGCAAACGAGTTCATTTTTAGCATTATACATTTCTACGGCACATTTCAATTTATGAAAACGGAAGTATTCTTTCTGGCTCTTTACTCTTACGATTTCATCGGGGTAAACCGGTTTATAGAAATCTATTTCAGTGGAGCTGAGGGCAATCTGAAAATCAGAAAGCTTCTCGGAGCCCTGCCCCATAATGTATATCCCCAAAGCAACGAGGCCAATTTGGGCCATGGTTTCGGTTAAGATGACACCTGGGGTAATGGGATTCCCTTTAAAATGTCCTTGATAAAAGGATGAATTTTTAGGATAGCGATAGGTGCCGCTAATCGAATTTTCATCTACTGCAGTGACTTCATCCACAAATAGAAAGGGCGCCTGGTAAGGCAGAAGGTCTACTATTTCGCGGGACGTCATACTATCGTAAATGTTCGCCACCATTAACGGGAATAATGGTTCCAGTTATCCATTTTGCTTCTTCTTTGCAAAGTAAATACACCACATTGGCTACGTCTTCGGGGCTTGTCATGCGGCCAGAGGGGTTTTGACTGCTGGCAAATTCCTTAAGTTTTTCGTGACCAGGAATCATCCTAAAAGAGCTTGTGTCCGTAATGCCTGCTTCAATGCAATTAGCTTTAATTCCGAAGGCTGCGAATTCGAACGCAATGTTTCGTGTTATCGCTTCTAGGGCAACCTTGGCGGTAGATACGGCCGCATAATTTTCCCAGGCTCTTTTATTACCCATGCTGGTGAAGCTGATTATTCGCGCATCTTTTGCAAACAAATTCTTCTTAAATATGGCTTGTACCCAATCGTAAAGGCTGAAGGCCATGTTTTCGAGGGTAAGGTGGAAATCATCGTTTTTTAAGGTAGGCCTGTCGGCAGATACCATGGGTTTTAAATTCCCCTTAGCAATGCTGTGCACCAATACTTTAATTCTGGAGTATTCCGATTGGAAGCCAAGGGCGGATATTACTTCTTCTCTTTTTTCAGGACGGGTCGCGTCGAGGTTGAAGTGAATAACTTGGACGCCGTTGTCATTTTTGATCTTCTGAAAATCGGATTCAATGCTTTCTAAGTCGAGTTTTCGTGTGCGATAGACCAAGCATAGATTAAGGCCGTGTTGCGCTAGTTTTCTAGCGGTGGCTAAGCCCATACCACTAGAGGCCCCTAAAATTAGAGCCCATTCGTTTTTATCTGTAAATTCTTTTACCATTTTAATAATAGTCTTTGTGCGGTAAAGCCTGGGCCGAAGCTCAGCATTAAGCCAAGGTCACCCTTTTTAGGGGCTTCTTGCATAAATTTTTCTAAAACATAGAGTACGGTTGCGCTTGACATATTGCCGTAATCGCGCAATACAGCTTTGGTATGATCGATATTTTTACCCAGTTTTCCAAATAAGTTTTCTACTGTTTGCACAATTTTTTTACCACCAGGGTGGAAAATTAGGTGATCTACATCGGCGATGGACTTGTTATTTCTCGCTAAAAAGGGATGAACGATTTCGGGGAAGTGAGTCGCGATTTTATCGGGTACTTCTTTATCCAAAACCATTTGCAAGCCGCTATTGGTAATATCAAAGCCCATCATATGTTCGGCATTATAAAAGTGATACATGGCTTCGTCAATAATTTCTGGACCATGCTCATTTTCATAAGATGACAAAATTGTACAAGCGCATCCGTCACCGAAAATAGCTGCGCTCACAATATTGGTCATAGAGAAATCATCGATTTGAAAAGTTGAGGTGGGCGACTCTACGGCAATAACCGCCGCTCTTTTATTGGGATTGGCTTTTAAGAAATTATTGGCGTAGATCATGCCTGAAACGCCTGCTACACAACCCATTTCGGTAATGGGCAGTCGCACGATATCTTGTTTCATCTCAAGCTTATTGATAAGGTATGCGTCTACCGAGGGAATCATAATTCCGGTGCAGCTTACTGTTATAATGAAATCGATATCACTGGGACTAAGCAGGGCATTTTCTAAGGCTTTCACCAAGGCGCCTTCTGCCAGTTTGATGGTTTCTCTTTTGTAAATTTCGTTTTTCTCTGCAAAGGAGGTTTTTAAAAACACCTCTTCGGCATCCATTATAGAGTAGCGTCTTTCTACTCCAGCATTTTCAAAAAGCTTAATCACTTTGCGCTGATACCTTTCCTCTTGCCCATTAAGCCACACTTTTAGGAAGGGAATTATCTCTTCAGTAGAACGAGAATAAGGCGGTAATTGGGTAGCAATGCTGGTTATTTTTACACTCATTTCTTTTGAATTAGCCACTGCCAGCGAAAAGCCCAACGCCAGCTTATGGTACTTTTATAGGATAGCTTTTGTGCGATTTGTTCTAAATCTTTCCTTTTGAAACTCTTTAAAATGGAAGTTAAGCCATCTTCGGTAACCATGTGGTTATTGATAATTCCCCGTAGGGAGCTAAAAAGTCGGTAGGCCATTTTGTGGCGATGTAAATCATTTACTACCACGCCAAGGCGGGCGTTAGTTGCCAGAGATATAATAAAATCTTCCGCGACCTGATCTTCAAAATGGTGTAAGAATAGGGTGCACAAAGCAATGTCGCAGGGTAAGCAGCGGATAGAGTCTTCTAAGACATTAGCACATTGGTAGCTGATTTCTGGATAATCAGTGGACAGTTCTTCGCCGTAATTTATCGCAGTTTGATTAGCATCAATGCCTAGCATTTTTAGTTTGTAGCCGTGCTTTTTGCCCAGTTTAGCGAGTTCCCGTAACATGTCTCCGTGTCCACAACCAAAGTCGATGATATAAACTTCTTTTTCTTTAGGATGATTTTCGAGAAGCTTTAAAAGGCCGTCTTTGGTAAGACTATTTCCTCCTAGCCACTTATTGATCATGGCCAACTGATCTAGGGTTCGGCGCAATAAATCGCCCCCCATTTCTAAGTCGTCCATTATTTCTATTTCCCTGCTGCGGTGCGTGGTATCTATCTTTTTCATCATATCGTCCGCATTACTTTGCCGTGGGTTTTCTTAACAATTATCGGTAAAAGGCGGGGCATTAATTTTAGCAAAAGCATTAATATTTCGGATAATAAGCCCATTCGAAAGGTACGCGATATAAGGTGACCATATTTGAGGCGGCTGGCAAATTCTTTATTCCATTGCCTTTGGTAACTTTCTTCTAGCGTTTGTCGCGATGAAAGTTCGCCCTTATTGAAATTTAGAATACACTCTGAAAGCATTTGCGCCGAGCGAATCGCCATCCCCATACCGTTTCCCGCCAAAGGGTGAATCATGCCCGCACTATCGCCACACATTAAAATGTGATTTTCTACGGGTGCTTTTTCAGAAAAAGAAATTTGGCTGATGGTAATCGGTTTTTCAAAGGCCATGGGATATTTAACGAAAGCCTCTTTTAAGAATTTGTTTTGACTTAGCACCTTTTCTTGAAACTCATCTATGGAGTTGTATTTCTTAAAGGTTTGGAAATCTACTAGATAGCAGATATTTATTTTATCATTTTCTACTTTAGATATCCCGCAATAGCCGCCAGGGAAATTGTGTAGTCCTACTTTATTTGCTGGGAAGTCGCCTGTAAAATGGGCTTTTACTCCTAAAAAGGGAGATTTGTTTAGCATGAAGGGCCGCTTCATTTTAGCATCTAAATTAGAACGCTTTCCATAAGCACCAATCACCAATGGCGCTCTAAATACTTCCTGTAGATTAGTAGAAACTTCAAATTGCTCCTCGCTAAATTGTACTTCCATAACACGTGCTTGCAGGAAGGTAGCACCGGCTTTTTTAGCGCATTTAGACAATTCCGCATCGATGCAATAGCGACTAATGCCAAAACCACCCAGGGGTAATTTTGCGCTAATGGATTGGTTTCCTTCGGTGCTTAAGGTAAGTTCGGAAATTGTTTTGGCACCGAAATCGAAAGGATTAAAACCGAGTGATTGGAGGTAGGGTAAAACTTCGTTGGAAATGTATTCGCCGCAAACCTTATGCTGGGGATATTCCTGTTTTTCGATCACTAAAACCTTGGTCCCTCTAAGGGAGAGATGCAAGGCGCTGCAAAGGCCGGCTAAGCCTCCGCCAATAATGATTACTTCAAATTCCAAGCTCTTGTTTAGAGCGAAAGTAGGGTATTACCAATCAATCGGTCTATAGTCTTTCAAAAATTTTCCGCACCAATGCTTACCGGTATTAATGCCATCAAATAAAGGGTCGAGTACACGTGCCGCACCATCCACAATATCTAAGGGTGGTTGAAAATCGTGTACTTCCATTTTTCGCTTGGCTAACTCGGCAGGATCTTCATCCGTTACCCAGCCAGTATCTACGGCATTCATATAGATGCCATACTTAGCAAAATCAGAGGCACTGGTATGTGTCATCATATTTAAAGCCGCCTTCGCCATATTGGTATGCGGGTGGCGATCTTCTTTATGCCAACGGTGGAATTTTCCTTCCATAGCCGACACATTGATGATGTGCTTTATTCCCGTGTTTTCTTTCTTCATTAAATGGCTCAAGCGATTCACTAAAACGAAGGGAGCAACGGAGTTTACCAATTGCACTTCTAGCATTTCGTTGGTATGGATTTCGCCCATGCGCAAGCGCCAGCTATTGGTTTTGCGTAAATCCACTTGCTGTAGATCGGCATCTAATTTACCCGTAGGAAAAACTTCTTCATCGGCTAACGAATCATCAATCGTGTAGGGGATCTGCGAAAGCTGGGCCGAGGCTCTTAGTCCTACGCCTAATTGCTTGCCATGCCAGCTCACGGGTAGGTTTTTTTGCTCTTTGTCGCTGAGTGAATTGCTTAAATTATCCAGTTCTTGAATGCAGTAATCGTGGTCTTTTAATAATTCTCGAGCAGCAAGGGGAAGCTTGTGAAAAGCGATGTTTTCATGGCCCATCAAATGCTGATAAAAACCAGCAGGCCGGCGTACTGTTTGAGCGGCATTATTAATAAGAATATCCAACTTCTCGTAGCGCTGCTCAATAAAATTGCAGAAGATTTCTACACTCGGAATATGTCTTAAGTCTAAACCATGAATTTTTAAGCGATGCCCCCAATCTTTAAAGTCGGGTTCTTTCTCGAAGCGTAAAGCGGAGTCAACGGGAAAACGGGTGGTAGCAATTACGGTGGCACCAGCCCGCAGCATAATTAGGGTGATATGGTAGCCAATTTTAAGTCGAGATCCAGTTACTAGAGCAACTTGTCCTTTGAGGTCGGCCGTTTGAAAGCGTTTAGCATAGTTGAAGTCTCCACATTCTTTGCACATGGTGTCGTAAAAATGGTGGAGGGTATGGTAAACTTTTTTGCAGACGTAGCAGTTGCGGGGCGACTCTAATTTTAGCTCTTTTTCGTCGCGCTTGTCCTCAAAGCCTATCATTTTAGGCGCTTCAAAAACTAGCGCTTCGCGGGCCGATCGGATTCCTGTATTCTTGCGGGCGTGGCGATCGCGCTCTTGCAATTTTCTTTTTTCAACTTTTTTAGCCGAGCGTTTGCGGCGGGCGAATTCTTCACGCGATGGACGAGAAAGCATACCGGCGGCAATTAGTAATTCCCTTCTTTTATCTTCCGGGATTTCAAATATTTGATCGGTATTTTCATTCAGGCTTTGTAAAACCGCTAAACAGAGTTCCACCTGCTCAGCGCTAATCTTCTCTCCTTCTTTACCTTCGGGTGTATCAGCCATGCCTAAAATAATTTGCGGCGAAATTAGGGATAAAAGAAAGATCCGAAACGGAAAATGGCCTAGCAGATGCTTTTCTAATTTTCGTTTTGGATTCTTAGATTAGAGAGGTCCGCACTTTGATAAAATCTTCTTTACGCATCTCTAGTTCGTCTACCAGTTCTTGACGGGTGGTTTTGAGATTGGCAATTAAGTCGCCCTTTTTCATAAAGATTCTTAGGTATTTAATGGTACCACGAACCCTGTAGTACTTCTTAAAATAATCGACTGTAAAAAGGCCAGCTGGGTAAAGGCTAAGGATAAAAAGAATAGCCCAAAGGAAGTTCGTGAAATAAGCAATAATGCTAGCTTCTACCAGGTAGGTAATAAGAAAAATCAGCATGCCCGTTGCCATTTTTACCGCCCCCACAAAATCTTCGCGGATAGTCACCTTGCTAGGGATGAGTTCCACAATTTTAAAAGGAATAATATTGGTGATTAGCCCAAATAAAAATAGAGGAAAACCAAAAGTAAAATAGAGCAAACGTAAGAATACGGGCAAGGAGGTTTCTGAGTTGCGAATTTGCGTATCTCTTATTTTAAGGCGTTTTAAGCGTTTTAAGTAGACGCTAATTTTTTGTTCAAAATCTTGCAGTATCTCAGGGTGATTCTTGGCATAATACTGCACCGCTTCTACAATATCTTGCGATAAGTAGAAATCTTGGGTAGCTTTTTCTTGCTGCTTATTTTGTTCGCGTAATTTAGATCGGTACAGAATTTCAATTTGGCGAATGAGCTTTTCTAGCTGCTCATCTTCAATAATCACAATGCGCTTCTCTAATTCCGATTTCACGCGATCGGTTAATTGAAGCACCCCTTCTTTAGGGTCTTTTAAAAAGTCTTGCTGATATTCACTTACCGAAATAGGCGCGCCGATATTTACAAATACGTCACTTTTGAAATAGTGAGGATTGGAATAATTTAAACCAATGGGTACGATGCAAAGGTCTAAATTGAAATTGTTTTTTTCTTCTGCCCCGAGCGCTATGCGGGCGATGCCTGTTTTTATCGGTCTTAGTCGGCGTTCTGTTTTACTTATCCCTTCGGGGAAAATCATCACTGCCTTATTGCGCTCTAAGTACTCGTAGCACTTCTCAAAAATCATTTCATTTTTGTGCACCTGATCGGGCGATAGGTCGGGCTTGTAAACGGGGATCATGTGCAACTTGTCGAAAAGCTTACGCACCATTTTATTCTTAAAGATATCGCCACGGGCTAGAAAGTAAAGCGATCGATTTAGGTGTACCCCCAGTAAAATGGGATCCATAAAAGAACTGGGATGGTTGGCCGCAAAAATGACGGGTTTGTCTTTTGGGATATTTTCTTTTCCCTTTATATAAATTGATCGGAAATAGGCATTAGCCGTAAGGCGGAAAAGCCATAGGAATAGTTTGTAAAGCATAATTGTTTGGCTCTATTTACCAGCTTTCCATGCTTGGAAAAGGACCAAGCCCTTTCAAAGACAGGTAAATACTTTCTCAAACATAATTTATTTTACTGAGAATCGAGATTTGGAATCGCGACTTAATTCCCTAGCGCTTCACCTCTTTAAACTTAATTCCTAAGCTACGTTCGTAATTGCGTAGGGTCTTCACCTCGTACTCATTGGCAAAGCAGAGTGAAAGGCCTTCTTTACCGGCGCGAGCGGTTCTACCACTGCGATGGGTGTAGTATTCATCACTTTCGGGCAGTTGGTAGTGTAAAACAAAATTTAAGTCTGAAATATCAATTCCGCGGGCGGCGACATCTGTGGCAACGAGTAAACGCAGACTTTCGTTTTTAAAGGCGCGCATTACTTTATCGCGTTCTTTCTGCATTAAATCCCCGTGTATCGCGTCGGCCGTAAAATTTTTGGCTATTAATTGCTGACTTAGCTTCTTAGTGGCGGCTTTGGTTTTGCAGAATATAATGCCGCGTTCATCTGGCTCCGCGCGCAAAAATTGCTGTAAGGCATTGAGCTTATCAGCATCGTCGCACTTCATATACTGATGCGAGATGTTTTTATTTACCACGTTCTCCTGCTTCACGTCAATACGGGTAGCATTTTCCGCTAGATGTTTGCTGATAATCGCTTTAATTTCATTGGGAATGGTAGCCGAAAACAACCATTTGCTTTCTACGGCCGGTAAGAAGCTCAGTATTTCATCGAGTTCTTTTTTAAAACCCATGCTAAGCATCTCATCTGCTTCATCTAAAACTACCGATTTCACCGCATTTAAATCAACGGCTTTGCGTTTTATTAAATCGATTAAACGTCCAGGTGTAGCCACGACAATATGAGTGGGACGTTTTAAAGCACCAATTTGACGATCGATATGCTCACCGCCGTACACCGCTTCCGTGAAAATTTTAGCCGAGTATTTCGTGAATTTGAATAACTGCTTAGCTACTTGCTGCGCCAATTCGCGGGTAGGGCAAAGAATTAAGCCTTGTACAACGCCAAGTTTGGGGTCAATTTTTTCTAATAGTGGCAAACCGTAAGCGGCGGTCTTTCCCGTGCCTGTTTGCGCTTGCGCCACGATATCGGTCGGTCCCGCTAAGAGTATAGGAATTACATTTTGCTGAATGTAAGTCGGTTCAATGATATTTAATTCCGTAAGTCCTTTTACAAAACCTGCGCTGATACCTAATGCTTGGAAGTTATTCAAAATAGATGAGTTGATTATCGGGCGAAAGGTAAGTAAATTGGCTCTTACCCAAAGAGTTTAAATCATTTTGGGAAGTGGTGTTATCGGCTTGGGCATCTAGCAATAGCCAAATGATGGAGCTATTCGCAGCGGCCGTTAATCGCCAAGATAAAGCGTTTCGCGATGGGACCAATCGAGTGACTCTAGGAGTAAATAATAAACTCCTGGCGATAGATTTAGGTCAATGCGCCACTCAACCCCGCTTAGTTTTTCTTGTTGCCATAGTTTTTGCCCCGCACTATTTACTAGGCTTAGCTGCAGACTTTCTTGCCAGTGGGCTAATTTTAAGTGTAAAAATCCTTCCTTATAATACCACAGAAGAGGGTTCTCGGCCGTGGAATCTAGTGCATGAAAATTAGTAGGCGCGCGCCAAAGCCAAAAGCGTTCTGCGGCATCATTTACGTCGTAATAAAAGTGATAGCTTTTCTCACTAAGAGCGTGAAGCTTGCCTAGCTTGCGATCGATTAAATACCACGGCTCGGCTTGGTTTATTTGAATGGCGCTTGCTTTTATACTGCAAGGGCCTGGGGAGGGTGCTTTTAAAGCCAAGGCAATTTTTTCACCTTCTTGTAGCCAAGGTAAGCACTGAATGCCCAGTTCCGGGGCATCTGCGCCTTGAGGAGGCAAACTATAAATTCGTGGTCCAGTAACTGGATCCCCCATTAATTTGTAGGCATCAAGATCAGTGTCAAAAGCAGCACTTGACTGGGAGCTAAAGGCGATATAGCAACGATCAGCTTGACTAGAATCGCTAAATCTCCATTCTAATTGCCAATGAGGTAGAACTTTTTTACGAAAGTTGGCAGGGCTAAGATGACGATGACTGCGGTTAAAGTTAAAAGCGGCACTAGTGCTATCAGCCGCTTGGTTCAGTTTTACAAAAAAGGCTTGCATGGGAGCAATACTGCCTCCCAATTCACTGTCGCCCACTAATCCGTTGTGACTAAGGTATTTTCCTGCTTGAGGATCCCAAACATAATAGCTGCCGTGCAGGGGAGCGGTAGTGCGGCTAAAATCAGCATGTTGCTTGATGGCCGACCAGTTCAGGTTTTCGGGGAAAGGATTGCTTAAAAGGTTCCAGCCAGCCGAATCGATACTACCGCTTACAAACTGTCCCCCGCTGCCATCGTGGAAACCTAAATTTTGCTGAACAGATGTAGGCGTTTCGCCACTTAGCTCTAAGGAAAAAGGAAAGGTGTTGAAACGCGTGTTTTCGTTTTCTCCTAAATAAATCCAATAGGGATTCAAGGCATTAAAAGGAGCGGTAGTGTCAGCTGGTACTTCCCAGCGACTGCGGCGGGCATTCCATTGGAAAACGGAGCCATTTGGGGATAAGGCAAAATTGTCTAATGACTTTAAAAGTGAACCTAATCTCGTGTTTACGGGGCTGCCTAAGCTACGCCAACCCGAGGCACTGCTGGCGGGAAGAAAGAGGCTAAAGTGAATGCTTCCTTGCCAGCTCCCTCCGCTTTCATGGTGAATCTGGGCATAATTATTTAATCCAGAACCACCAATTAAGCACAAGGCATTGGCAGTTGTTAGAGAGCCACTTTGTAGAAAGAGGTAATCCTTAATTTCCATGCGAGAATTTTCAGAGGCAATGTCTAAGCCCCCGCTATTGTTAAGGTATACCTGTTCCGCTTTACAGCTGCCGCAAAGGTTTTGTTTTAGGGTGCCGTCAAAGTATAGTTTGCCTCCGCTAAGATTTAAGTCGGGACTTATTAAGTCGCCCGCTAGATGTAAATCATGACCTTGTAAATTAATTTGGCTACCAGGGTCTGCATGCAATTGTCCAAAGTATTGATCTCCGCTCAGCGTATAGTTGCCACTAATGCGAACTTTTGCGCCAGCAGTTGGGCTGGCAGGAATCCATTGCTGTCCGTTCCAATGCGCACTGTAGCCGTTTTCAGGGGCACAGTAATAGCGAGAGAAGCCAGAAAGCACAAGGCTATAGTTTTGTGCGGCTGAATTTCCTTGGGCATCTACTAAATTCCCCTGGGCATCTACGCTAAGTACATACCAACCAGCACTAGCTTGTTTTAGAAAAATTTGCTCTGCATTATCGAGGACATTATTGCCAGTTGTAGCAGCGAGAGCTGGCTGCAGTGGGTTCAAAATGAAGGGGAAATAACTTTGTTGGTCTGCCAGGCGGATTAAACGAATATTAAGATCATTGATAAGTAGGGGCTGACTATTGTTCAAATCGCGGCTATCGTAATCGCGGCTTAAGGGTGTAGCGGGCGGATCGGTCCAAGCGATGCTTGCTTTTAAGTCGCGAATACTATCGAGATAGAGGTAATAGACTTGCGTGGAATTGGGTTCTAGTGCTTGTTCGTAAAAACGACTATTGACTTCTTGGCCGTCAATTAGAGCGGCTGCGCCACTAGGGTTTATTAGGCCCCATCCGCTGCGATAGTCGGGGCCAGATGGGGCGAAATCGTATGCGCTATGCATCATTAGAGCCTTTAGCGTGGCACTACGTAAGGCATAACCCAGTTTTTTTTGGGCAAGTTCCTGCAGTAAGGCAAGGCTAGCACTTACTTGTGGTGCCGAATAAGAAGTGAATCCGCCTGGGGCAACAAAATCGGGTTTGATACGTCCATCATCGGTAGGGCCAAAAGCAGAATTGCTATTAATATTTTCGTCTGTCACATCTTGATAGGGCCGAGAGCCGACATCGGTAGCGCCAATAACCCAAGCATTTTTACTCAAAGTGCCTGGCGGTAAGCAGTCAAAGCCATCGCTTCCACCATCAGCTTCGGGCCAAGGGTTTGCGTATTTTTCAAAGCGATAGCCGCCGGGAATAGTGGCATCGTAATAAAAGCTGACTACCGTGTCGGCAGAGCTAGACTGTCCCCGTTCATTACTAGCGGCTAAAACGATATTATGATAAGGGGCATAGTAGGCAATTTCATCCCAAGCCTTGTCGCGCGCCTCATAACGGCCAAAGCCATAGTCTTCTTGACGGTCGACATTCGCTTCGGAAAACCAGTTAACATTTTCTGTTTGGGAATTAAGCGTAAAACTTATAGGGGTAATCCAGCCCCTAATGCTCGCATAAGAGTGGTTGGAAACATAGTATTTACTGGCTTCTGTGGCAAGGGTACTTTCTACATTCACACTGCTCCATACTTCTAATTGGGCTTCTGGTGCTAAACCTAGTCCGGCGCTGGAATCACTCTGGGCTGTTCCAACCATTCGCAGGGCCACCTGCGTAGCATGACTACTATTTCCTGAGGCGTTTTGTAAAGTTATATTTGCTGCATTGAGATTGCTGTTGCCAATATCGGGGGCGGTGTTATTGCCACTAGGGCTTTCCCATTGACCAATGGTTTGTCCGTTGCCACGCAAAAGATAGGGCTGTGCCCACAACTCTTGGCCGTAATAATATTCTATTTCAGTCCGTGTGCTTTGGGTTTCATAGAGGGGTAGCTGCCCTTGTCGCCCAACAAAGGTGGCTTCTCCGCTTTGCAATGGCCAACCATTTTCTACCGCCCACAGCGAATCCAAGTACCAACGCTCCTCGTACTGTCTTGCTAAGTCAGCTAAAGCCTTTTGTGCATTTTTTGTGGGATTTTCCTGGGCCTGAAGCTTGGTCAGGCCTAGCAGTTGAAAAATTATAAAAGCCAAAAATATTAGCCGTATTTTCATACAGCCAAAATAAGAATAATCTTCAGAAATTTTATTGTAAACTTTTTTAGTAAGCCGTTACTTATGCAGTATTTTGGAGGTTTAAAGAAAATTTCTCCGCATTAAAGCAGTAAAATTTTTAAATGGAAATAAATCAGTTTAAACTTACAAATAGGCGATTTTAATTTGGGATGCGTCTGCCATGGTGCTGCCTGTCTTCAATTTCAGTCGAAACAAGCTGTCTAGTCGAATTAGTAAAATAAGGGAAAGACCATATTAATAATCTTTCCCTTGCTTCTATTTATTTGTTCTTAAAGTTTCTATAAATTTCCGAAACACTTCTTTATGCTTTTCCATATCTAAATTAGGGGATAGTGAAGCGCGCACGATATAATCTTTATCGCCCTCTTTCGTCGTTCCTTGGGTAGAGGTTGCAGGGATGGTCCAATACAGTCCTTTCAATTGTCCGTAGCTTACACAATACTTGCTTTCCTTGGGGATTTCATTAATCATGGAATTGATGAGGCGGAGGTTTAATTCTCTTTTATGCGCTTCACGCTCGGCATCGGTATTTCCTTGGGTCGGTAAATCAAGGGAAAATACCGAAGGGGTAAATCCGCGCTGCGCCAATTCTTCCGAAACAAAATTGATTTTCGCGCTGGGTAAAGTCTCCTGAATAAAAGTCACAAAATCGCGGGTATTCACATAGGCGTCGGCAATACGTTGATTCATAGAGGGTAATTGCTTGGCTAAGATTTGCGTTTGCAAGGCCGTAGCCTCATTGTCGCAAAGCTGCAAGTGCTTCTCAATCTTAGCCATTAAAACAGCTGCTTTTTCGTTACCTAGGCAGTAACCCGCCGTACATTCTCCGCCACTAGGGAATTTAGATCCACTGGCATAAGAGATTCCTTTTATACTAGAAAGCACATCCTCTTCGCCTAGGAAATGCACATTCGGGCAGAAAGTTTGGTCGAGGATAAAAACTGGTGCAATTGCCATTTCGCCCGCAATAGTTTTACGGGGAGCGCTCAAGGCTGCCTTCAATTTATCTAAGTCGGGCACTTCCACGCGAGGATTGGTGGGGATTTCCGCAATAATATAAGGTACGGCATCTTCTTGTGCTAAACGACTTAAAACCGCATCCACACTCTGCACCATGTCATTGTCGCCGTCAACGGGTAAATCCACCACTTCCACATTGTCTAGGCAAGCGGCCACGCGTCGCGCTTGGTCGTTGGTGCCACCATAACAATTAGGTGGGACAATAAATTTTATCGCTTTACCAGCGTGTACTTCTTGAGCGTAATCTACCAAGCCCATCATAATCGCATACTGCATCGATAAGCCAGAGGAAGCCAATAAAGCTTTGGTCGGCGCTTGCGTAATAGATTTTAAGCTTTCCAAAACAAGGGCTTTGTTAGCGGCGAAATTACTAGGCTGTTCCGAAACTTGCTCGCCCACCAAACTCTGCAATGCGGCACTACAATTCGCAGGAGTCATGGCTATGGTTTCGCGTCTCCGTACGTGCTGTATGTCAGAAACATAATCACTATTCTCAGGGCTAATCAGTAAAATACTACCCCATTGTGGATATATATTTACATAGAAGTCAATATGGGCCATAAACTCGGTTTTAGCCATCTCATTTTCTTCACCCATTAAAATTGTACTTCCCTCGTAGGGAGATAGGTTCGCAAGAGAGTCAACCGCTTCTAATTCAAACTGATACTGATAAACACTCAGTAGGGTTTCTGTATCAAAAAAGTCAGGTAATTCGCCCCGATAAAGAATGCGGGTTTTCCTATTTTCTAAAGAGTTTTTTCGCAGAACGGCCAGCACGGGAGCCGTTTGAGAGGAAAAGCTAATTATATTTTGCGCTTCTAAATGATGCATTTTGGCCAAAGCCCATTCGAGTACACAGGAAAGCGGATGACCGAGACGAATATAATCGTAGGCAGTAGGCAGGGCGCTCAAGGCGGATGTGCTCGCATTAGAATTTTTGTACAGCTTTTCAAATTCGCTGGTAAATTCAGTCTTTGCTAATTCTTCATTGTAAATATCTAATCGATGCGTAGTTAAACGCAGCCAGCTTTCGGGCATATTGGCTAAAACATCTTTTATATAATGGAGCATTTTGTATCTTTTTAATTCAATTTTGAGAGGTGGTCAATCTACATTAATTCACTTTACTTAGAAAAGAATAGGGATAGATTTTGTTCATCGGCCATCGGTTTGAACAAATGCTAAGCGGTATTTGCTAAGTGAGTTCAAGGCTCGAGAATTTAATTGTTAAAAGTGTGCCTAATGTGAAATCGAAATTAGCCGTTTTACCTTTACTTTTTATTGCCACCATTTATTTTTTCTTCAAGGTCATTTTCCAACTCTTCAATTGAAGGCAAGTTTGTTTTGAAATTCTCAGGAATTGCCTCAGACAATTTATATTCACTAATTCCCATAGGTTTACTGATGTCTCTCAGGGCGTACTCAGCTTCAATTTTATCTTTTTTCTTACAAAGTAAAATTCCAATGGTTTGGTTGTCGGAGTCCCTCTTTAGCTGGGTATCAACGGCAGATAAATAGAAGTTTAGCTTACCTGCATATTCAGGCTTAAATCTACCCGACTTGAGCATAACAACGACATAACATCTCAATTCAAGGTGATAAAAAAGTAGGTCAATGAAATAGTCATTTTCACTTATTTCAATTTTATATTGTCTGCCAACGAAAGCAAATCCTTTACCAAGCTCTAGAAGGAAGTCAGTGATATTTTTAGTTATTTCATTTTCCAACTCTCTTTCAAGGGCATCTTCTTCAAGCCCTAGGAAATCAAAATTATAAGGGTCTTTAAGTGCGTGTTGGGCATTCTTTGATTGAATTCTAGGTAGTGTTGTCAAAGTTATTGGACTTGCTGCCTATTCTATTTCTTAGATTAGAATCTATTTGGGCTTCTAATGTGTCTCTGTTCCAAGAATTATTGAAACTTTCTTGACAGTAGAATAAGGCCTCTTCGATGTCTTTCGTTTTGGATATAATTAATCTGTTATGCCCCCATGGTAATTGTGCCACGGGCTGTGGCACAAATTCAAATTCTGATCTGTAAAACGAATACCATTGTTTGATTGCATAAAGGTTTCGTCTTGAAAACCCTTTCATATCAGGGAACTCGTGTTTTAAATCAATGGCAATGTCATTAATAACACCTGAACCCCATTTGGCTGATTCAACCTTTGAAGTGATTTCCTTTCCTAAGTGCCAGTATAGCTCAATCAATTGATTATTAATGGTTAATGCAACCTTGTTTTTAGCAGAACGAATAGTGCTTTTAAGGGACTTTATCCAATCGTGGTATTCTGAAGTTGTAGGGCGATTGTCTTTCATTACCTCAAAGGTAGATTTTCATCAGGATTTTTTAATTGACGCCATCAAGGCGATTGAAGGACTGTGAGCCTAAATAGAGTCTAGTTTTTCTTGGGTGAGATCGTTGTTTAAATTACCAGTATTAAGGGTTGAGGCGGGTTCGAAGAGTAATATGCTTACTTCCTCAGGCGCATAGGGTTTATGCTTTACGCCACGAGGGATGATCACAAATTCGCTACTGTTTAGACTCAAGGTTTTATCTTCCAGTTCAATAAAAAGTTGCCCGTCAATCACATAAAAGAGCTCGTCTTCATTTTCGTGATGATGCATGATAAAGTCGCCTTTAAACTTCGCCACTTTAACCAATTGATTATTGAGCGCACCAACAATTTTGGGTGACCAATGCTCATTGAAAGAATCGAGCTTTGCAGCGATATTCACTTTTTCAACTTCCATAAAGCGATCTTAGCGGAGGTGTTTTTCCAATAAACTCGCAACCGTTTGGGAGTCAGATTTAGAACGAATAGCCTCCCATTCAGAAGCCTCTAACATTTCCTCCACTTTTTCCTCCACCATTAATAAGGGTTTTTCATCGGGTGGCTCGGGGAAAAGATTTTGCTCTTTAAATAAGCGTCTGGTTACCACCGCTACCTCGTGGGCGCCTGCGTAATTTTTTTCTTGCTCCAGTAAATAAGCCAAAGCAATTAATCCGTAAGCATCTTCCGCGGCCGCGGGATCGGCTTCTTGTCTTAATTGATAGTATTTTCTAATTAATTTTTTCGCTTCTTCAAAATCTCCTTTGGCAATGGAAACAAAAGACTTGTTGAAGTGATCAATAGTATACATGCCCATGGCGCCGGTTTCAAAACTGATGCGCATGCTTTCATTGTAAAAGGCTTCGGCGCGATCCATATTACCAATCAGTCGCCACATTTCGGCATTCATGTGGGCGCGGTACATCAACCACTGTTGGTTGCCCGAAGAAGCGGCTAAATCACTTAGCTCTGCACTTAATTCTGCCAAACGAGTAGTATCAAGCTTGCGCTGAGAATTGCGACATAAAGAGGTTAGCGCCCGCCCAATTAAAGTATCGTTATTAGTTTGGCGACCAATTTCTAAAACCTGATTGGCGAGTTTAATCGAACCTTCATCATCCCCTTCTTTAAACAACTGATAGGCCATACGCAGCATTTCTTTCGGAGCGATGGTTTCAACATCCGTTACCTCAATTTCGGTGTTTTTTACTGCTGGCTTTTCTTGGGGCGAATTGCAGCTTATCAATAGAGCAAAAGCGAGAAGGGTGAGAAAGGCAGATAATCTTGTCATTTTCAAATTTTGGCTAAAATTAATCATCTCCATGTAGGGTTTGAGATTTGGTAGAGTTTATTATTCCTCCAACATTATTCCACCCTAATTAATAAAATCGCATCCAATCGTAAACGGGCATTATTAATAATATCGCTCAGTGTTTCCCGTTCTTCACGGGCGATGGCGAGTTCTTCTGGTCTAATGTTTTTATTCCTTTCTTGAAGACTTTCCAAACGGCTAATCTCATGATTCAATTTGCGTTTCATGCGTCGTAGTCCGCGCGAGATTTCTCGGGCGCTTTGCTCCTCCGCAATTTCCGTGGCGGCATCAATCATATTGGGTAAAATGCTTTGCACTAAGGTGTCGTTTTCTAAAAGGGCCTCTATTTTTCCCGACTGTAATTTTTTAGAGAGCTTATCAGCAGGATAGCTGTCCGTCACTTCTTTTCCTTGGTGATTTACCACAATTCGCAGCGGCGTATTGGGTAAAAACCGATCTGCATAAGTGTTTTGCGCACCCGAAGTTTCCAGCAAGAAAATCAATTCCATTACTAAACCAGGACTATTTGCGCCTTTGAGAATTCCAAAACTGGCGCTGCCGGTACCGGAGCTTAAAACCATATCCATAGCGCTGGTGCTGATGGGGTGATCCCAAGTGAGGAAGCTGATGTCTTCGCGAATGAGGGCTTGCTGGCGCAAGAAGGTCACTGATAAACCTTCGCGAGGAATGGAGGGAAAGGCTTCAGTACTTTGGGAAGCGGGATGTAAATAGTAGGTTCGAGCGCTGAGGTCTTCCATTTCCATGTCGAAATGGCGAAAGACCTTGCTGAGGTATTTTTCGAGGGTGGAATTCTGATCTTCTGCTTCTATTTGGGTAATTAAATCCTTGGCCACTTCCGGTCGAAAAGAATTCATTTCCAAAAGTTTATCTCGTCCTTCAGCAAGGTTTTTACGCAACTGTTTCTGGAAATCGGCAGTATCCTTAATTAAGGTATCTAACGCAGAGTGCGCATCTCCCGAAAGGGGCGACAAGCAAATACTAAGCAGCCGTTTGCTAAACAATTTAAAAACGCTATTGCCACCTTCGAGATTTTCCGCGAAAGCGTTTAGACCCTCTTGATACCAGCGCGCCATAAAATGTTGCGGACTGCCGTTGAGATAGGGCACGTGAATGTGAATGTCTTCTTTTTGGCCGATGCGATCTAAGCGACCGATGCGCTGCTCCAGTAATTCTGGGTTCAGTGGTAGGTCGAAAAGCACCAAATGATGGGCGAATTGAAAATTGCGGCCCTCGCTGCCAATTTCGGAGCAAAGTAGAACTTGTGCGCCCTCGGATTCGGTAAACCAAGCGGCATTTCTATCGCGCTGCACAATGGTGAGTTCTTCGTGAAAAAGGCCCACTTTAAGGGTGCTGAGCTTACTAAACGCCTCATGCAGGGCTAAGACTTTTTCCTTGCTTTTGCAGATGAGCAGGACTTTAGCCGGATCAATTTCTTCTAAAAATTTCAGTAACCATTGAATGCGCGGATCTCGCTTAAACCAAAACTCAGCCTGTGTTTCTGAGGCCGGACTGGCCGTGTCGTTTGTGAACTCTTTGCAGAAGCGTTCTTGCCAAAGGGGAGTGTCTTCTGTTTCTAGTGGAATTAAATGTGGGATGCGCTGAGGAAAGCCTTGCATGGCCGCGCGGGTATTGCGAAAAAGCACGCGGCCTGGGCCATGTTGGTCGAGTAAATCTTCAATTAATTCGTTTCTGCTGGTAGCATCTAGCTTATTTATAGCTTCGGTTCGCTCTCGGGGGAAGATGCTTTCTAAAGTCTTTTTCTCCTTGGTATTCAGGCTTTCGCCGAGATGTAGTTTCTCAACAATATGGGCGATATCCTTATGCTCGGAAGATTCATTGAGGAAATCTTGATAATTGCTGTAACGCTCGGGGTCGAGTAGGCGTAGGCGAGCAAAATGACTTTCCAATCCCAATTGCTCGGGCGTAGCGGTAAGCAATAAAAGCCCTTGCGCTGCTTGGCTTAAAAGTTCTACCACAGCATATTCAGGACTAATTTTCTCTTGCGACCATTCCAAATTATGCGCCTCATCAACCACCAGCATATCCCAATCGGCCTGCAAAGCTTGCTGCGTGCGCTGGGCCGATTCCGCTAAAAATTCGGTGCTACAAAGGATTAGCTGATTGTCGAGAAAAGGGTTTCCTTCGGGCGCATTATCGTCGAGGGCAGCACAGCGTTCTTCGTCGAAAATGTTGAACCACATATTAAAGCGGCGCAATACCTCTACAAACCACTGATGGACTAAAGATTCGGGTACCAGAATTAGCACTCTGCTAATGCGACCGCTGAGTAATAAACGGTGCAGAATTAAGCAAGCTTCAATGGTTTTTCCGAGGCCTACTTGGTCGGAAAGAAGTACGCGTGGAGCATAGCGCTCGCTTACTTCATGAGCGATGTAGAGCTGATGGGGAATGAGGTCGATGCGGCCACCCACGAAGCCTTTTACGGGCGATAATCTGCGGCGATAATCTTGTTCTAGGGTTTCACGGCGCAAAGCAAAACTTTGGGGCGAGTCTACCTCTCCCTGAAATAGTTTGTCGTCTACGCTATGCTTGGCGGAAACATCGCCTAAATCGGCTTCTGATATGCTGCCCTCAGCCCCGAAATAGCGATATAAGTCGTCAGCCAACTCTAGGTGCTCGACCACTAAAGTGCGTCCATTTTTATCACTGATACGATCGCTGGGTTTAAAGATAACGCGCTGCAGCGGAGCACTTTCTGCGGCATAAAGTCGCGTGGTATCGGAAATGGGAAAATAGATTTCCACCTTGCCTTTGCTGGTATTGGTAACAAAACCAACTCCCAATTCTGGCTCGCCCTTGCTGGTGTAGCGTTGATTTGAAAAAAAGTCTCCCATATTACTCTTTTAGCTGCTCTAATAAAGTTTGTAAATGACTGGGCAAATTTAAGCGTGATCGAGGGTTTAGGGCTATGTTTTTTAGTCTTCTTAAAAGGTTCTTTTCTTTTTACGCTTGCGCAGATGCGTAGTTAGGACAGATTGAGGCTAAAAATAGCGGCCTAGGTTTTAGAATGCTTTAATTTCGCGGCCTAGAATTTTGATATGATACATTCGCTAGAAGACTTAAAATCGGGTAAGCTTATTGGTACGAAAAGACTAAAATTAGCTTGCGGCCTAAATGAATTCCCTAAGGAAATTTTGACGCTAGCGGAGACTCTAGAAATTTTAGATTTATCCGATAATAATTTATCGGAACTGCCCGATAGCTTGGCTCAGCTGAAAAACTTAAAGGTCATCTTTTTTGCGAAAAATCAGTTTACTACTTTTCCTAAAGTTCTTAAGGAATGCCCCTCTTTAAGTATGATCGGTTTTAAATCGAATCAGTTGGAAGTGGTGCCCGAAGACGCTTTTCCACCCCTACTGCGCTGGTTGATTTTAACCGATAATAAGATTAAGAAGCTGCCGAAAAGTATTGGTGATTGTCATCTTCTACAAAAGTGTGCCCTAGCAGGAAATTTACTGGAAGAGTTGCCCGATGAAATGCAAAATTGTAGAAACTTAGAACTTTTGCGGATTTCGGCTAATCAGCTTAAAGTGATTCCCGATTGGTTATTTGCCTTGCCCAAACTTTCTTGGTTAGCTTTTGGCGGGAACCCCGCGGTAGAAGATTTACAAGTAAGCGCGGAGATTGATTCTTTCCATTGGGATGAGTTTAGTTTGGAGGAGCTGCTAGGCGAAGGCGCTTCGGGACATATATCCAAGGCGAAGTGGCGGGGTAAGGAAGAAGCGGTGGCCCTTAAAGTTTTTAAAGGCGATGTAACCAGCGACGGTCGGCCCGAAGTGGAAATGGATTTATCGATCGCGGCAGGCTTTCACGAAAATTTAATTCAGGTTTTAGGGAAAATAGAAGCGCATTCCGAGGATAAACCAGGCTTAATTATGAATTTAATTTCCCCTAATTATATCAATTTGGGCAATCCGCCTAGCTTAGAAACTTGCACGCGCGACACCTTTACAAAAGAGCATGTTTTTAAAGCGGCTGAGTTATTGAAATTAGCCAAAAGCGTCGCTTCGGTTTGTACGCAGTTGCACAGTAAAGGCATCAAACACGGTGATCTTTATGCGCATAATATTTTAGTGAATGAAGAAGCGGATTGCCTTTTAGGCGATTTCGGAGCGGCTTCGTATTACGATCTTAATTCGGCAGTAGCTGATAATATTGAGCGTATTGAAGTGCGAGCTTTTGCTTGTTTGGTAGAGGATATTTTAGGCTTAGTGCCCTCGGGGGAGATGGACCTTGCAAGGCAAACTAAATGGCAAGAATTGATTGCCGATTGCAGCCTGGAAGAGGTGAGAGAGCGTCCAAATTTTGCTGCGATTTCTGAGAAGTTAAAGACCTTTTAAGAATCAGAATTTAGATTATTCTTTTCTTGCTTCAGATGCTTTCCGCGCGGAGCATCGGCTTCGTGAAGCACTTCATCGGAATGAAGAAACTCAGCCGCAGCGGCCGAATCTGTAACTTTAATGGCGGTGCGTTCTATCATTTCTGCTTCAAAAGGATTTAAAACGCGCCCGCGTAGTCCAACATTGCGCCAGTCGGAACCGGCTTTGCAGCCTCTGCTGATTTCCCTCGCTAAAGCTAAAGCATCTAATAGCGCCTGATTGGCACCTTGTCCTTTAAAAGGACTCATGGGGTGGGCCGCATCTCCGATAAGGGTAATCGCTCCTGCTTTTTCTAAAAGTTCGGGTTTCAATAATTGCCGATCGTAAACGGGGTAGCCCGAAATCTGTGCAGCCTCAGTAGCAGCCATTATTTGCGGAATTGGTTTATGCCATTGGGTTCTTAACTGCGCTTCTGCCTTGAGCGCTTGCGGGCCTTTGCTGCTTAATTCTTTTGCTGCTTTTTCGCTCATAGGAAAGCTTAACTGCCACATAATCGATTGGGCATCAAAGGGCATCATGTAAATGCGTTCCTGACCATTGGCGGTTTGGAATACGGTGGCTGAATCTAAGAGCGGACTATCTACTTCGGAAAGAGCCGAAAGCGGACAAATGCCTAAAATCACGATGTAGTCTAAATAATTTAAGGGACTTTTTTCTTCGCCAATAATTGTGTTGCGTACTGCGCTGCGTATGCCATCGGCGCCAATAATAAGGTCGGCTTGAGCGCTTTTTAGTTTACCATCTACTTGAAAGCGGAGGTTAAGATTTTCATTGGGCTTTTCAGTATAATCCACAAATTGATGTCCCCATTTTACTTGTGCGCTGTCCTGCAATTGTTGCAGCAGTGCCAAGCGTAATGACTGCCGGGCAATATGTACATTGGTGCGACGCGGGTTAGTTTGCGCATCGGCCTCGAGCCATTTGCGCATGCCCCATTCGCCTAAAATTTTTCCTGCAGTATTGTGTACGACGTGTCGGGTGGAGATGATGCCCTCCTCTAAACTTTGTAAACCCAAGCCGGCCATAGCTTTACTGGCCTGCTGTAGGGTAAGGCCGTAGCCTTGCGAGCGTTGGTCGAAACTTTGGTCGCGTTCGTAAAGGGTGAAAGGAATGCCGCGGTGTAAACAGGCAACAGCAAGCGCTACGCCGCCAATGCCTCCGCCAACTATAGCTAGCTCGGGGTAGTTTTCGCTGTCGGCTGGGGGAAACTTGCTGGAAGATATTAATCCGGTTCCCTGACAATTTGGACAAGGGTAAAGATGCCCTTTAGGAGCTTCTGGAGCTTTTCCTGAGTGTGGGTTCTTTTCAAACTCGGCTAATTCCCTTTGGTACTGCAGGCGCGCCTTTTTGCGGACGCGTCTACTTTTTTTGCCACGGCCTTGGCATTCCGCGCAAGCGATGAATCTATTATCTTCTTTTGTATCCGTTTTTTCCAATGGGCGGCATTTTGCTCCAATAGCGGCCCAATTATACATTATTAATCCCTTAGTTTTGGCGAAGTATTTACTAATTGTTCCCAAATCTTGGCAAACTGGACCCACTTTTATCTTATTCGTATCGAGTTCCTCGGGTTCCGTTACCATGGTTGGCAAAAACAGGAGAAATATCGTTCTGTGCACGGGATGATTGATAAGACCTGCGACTTTATTTTTCAGCATGCCAGCTATCGCACACTGGGTTGCGGCAGAACGGATGCGAAGGTTTCGGCCGACGATTATGCTTTCGAGCTTTTTAGCATGGAAGAGATAGAGGCCGAAGAGCTTGTGCGGGATTTAAATGCCAATCTCCCTTCTGATATTCGGGCCAAATCTGCGCAAGCGGTAAGCGCCGATTTCAATATTATCCAAGATGTAAGTGCTAAGGAATACCATTATTATTTTTCCTCGGGGGAGAAGTCGCACCCTTACATTGCTCCTTTTATACGAGATTTTGGTGCGGAGCTAGACATTATGAAAATGCAGGCCGCAGTAAAGCTCTTTGAAGGGCATCATAATTTCAAACGTTATGTAAGTAAGCCTTCGGCGGATACGAATTTTGAAAGGGAGATTTTGGCTGCGAGTATTCAGCCGAATACTAAGTTTAGAGGTGATTTCACCCCCAAAGATGCTTATGTATTTAAGGTGAAAGCCAAAGGTTTTATGCGTTACCAAGTGCGTTTAATGATGGGTGCTTTGGTAAATGTGGGTAAAGGCGAATGGTCGCTCGAAGACTTGGCGCAAACCCTGCAAGATTTTGAAGGGATGCAGATTAGAAACATTGCGCCATCCTCGGGATTGGTGCTGCATAAAGTAGACTTCGCTTGAAAGTTGGCAAAGACATAAAATGCATTTTGTTCGATATGGACGGGGTAATTATCGACTCCGAACTGCTACATCGCAAAGCTTATTACCAGACTTTTATTTCTCTGGGTTTAGAGGTGTCGGATGAACTATATCAGTCTTTAACGGGATCTTCCACCATTAATGCCTTTGAAAAGCTGGTGGCGCATTTCGGTTTAAAGGAAGATCCGTCAGACTTGGTTCTGCGCAAGCGAAAAGTTTATGTCAACCTTTTTGAAAATGATCCTAATTTACATTTAGTGGATGGGGTAGAAGAGCTTATCAAGCATTTTCATAAGATGGGTAAGACACTGGTGTTGGCTTCTTCATCGGCCATGGTGAATATTGAACGGGTGTTTAAGCGCTTTAATTTAGACCAATATTTCACGGCCAAGATTAGTGGTGCTGATTTAGCCCGTTCGAAACCCGACCCGGAAATTTTTGAAAAGGCCGCGCTTTTGGGAAATACTCCGCGAGAGAATTGTTTGGTTATAGAAGATTCCGACAATGGCGTACATGCGGCAAAAGCAGCCGGAATTTTCGTGGTGGGCTACCGTAACCCGCTAGCGGTGGGGCAGACTTTAGAAAAAGCGGATCTTATAATTAGAGATTTTAAGGAGCTGAAGGCCTTGCTTTAGTTTTTTAGATTTCACGAAGGGCAATTTTTCGCATCTCACTTTTCTTGTCCTTTAAAGAAATATATCACCGCAAAAGCTGGTAACAAACAGATAGCTTGATGATCACCCCCGTCCAAAATAAAATAAAAGCGGCATGAAGGTGCATCGCATGGTTCATTTGACCATTCAAGACCTAGCAATTATGCTGGCTCCAAAACTACGGGGTTGGATAAATTACTGTGGATGGTTTAATCTAACAGGCCTTAAACGGGCGATGCGTCTTCTGAAATTACGGCTGTTGAAATGGTTGCTAAACAGGTATCGGAGGTTCCGAAGAAAGCCCAGAAAGCTGGCGTGGGATTGGTTGCGAGATGTGAAAAAGCATTATCCAAACCTATTCATACATTGGCAATATGGGTTTAATCCTTAGGGTCTAACTTTGAAGAGCCGTATGACGGGAGACTGTCACGAACGGTTCTGTGAGAGGTTTAGGGGTGAGACTCCCCTTTACCTACTCGACTTTTTATACTCTTACTAATTTTAATAATGGTTCAAAAGCATACAGAGCAGGTCTTCTCCCAGATGCTTCTTCCAAAGTTCTAATAAGTTCTTTTTCTAGTAACATCCGAGTGAATCTTGCCGCTGTAGGTCCCGGAATTCCACTTTTTGAGGTAAATCGATTGTTTCTGAATATTGGGTTGGTAAAAATATAATCAAGAGCATTAACACTCCATTTTGAAGACAAGGTGTCAGAAAAGATGTGTTTCATATCTTCGTATAAGTTTTTAATGTTTTCTGCTATTTCTAGATTTTTTATTGCTTGTTTTTCAACAGCATTTAAAAAGAAAACACACCATTTTTCCCAATCATTATTTTCTGAAACATTTCTCATAGTATCGATATACTCATCTTTATTTTCTTCCATATATCCACTTATATAAAAATGAGGTTCTGAAATTGTTTTTGTAGACCAAAGCAATAGGGTTATTAACATTCTTCCGATTCTCCCATTACCATCTTGAAAAGGGTGTAGTGCTTCAAATTCCAGATGCATTAAAGCTGTCGTAATTAATATTGGGTCATTACTCTTATTTATGTACTCAAATAGTTTTTCTAATCCATCATTTAATTTTTCAGGACTTATAGGAACAAATAAAACTTTCTGTTTTATCTTATCAGCTAGATAATTCTGTTCAACTTTGAATTGACCTGGAGACTTTTGAGCACCCCTTCCAAATGAAAGCAATTGTTGATGGATGGTTTTAATTAAATGTTGTGATAGAGGATACCCATCCATCATTGCCTTCTGAGCATTTATTAAAGCTCTTTGATATAATATTGTCTCAAAAACTTCAGACCTGACATTCTTAGCTAGCTCTGTATCATCTTCACTATCGGCTTCGAATTTTAGTATTTCATCCATTGTGCTTATTGTACCTTCCATTCGTGATGAAATTACAGCCTCTTGATTTCTTAATGGAGCTAGTAATATTTCACAATTGTGCATGTTCTTTAGCATTTGGTCATACCTAGCTAAAGCATCTGTAGCTTTAATCAGAGGGTTTACTATTAGACCAAAATCAAGTTTTGAAGGAGGAAATTTTTCGTAGTGATATTGTATTGCATTGTCAAAATCCATAGACGCCTATTTTGATGTAAAAATACTTAAAAATATTCCGGTCAAAGACACTAGGTGTTAATATATTTTTAAAAATGATAATCAAAGAAGGTAGATGCACATGTGTGGTTGTCAAAACCATTTGAGTATCAAAAATCTTAAAAAATGATAGTCAAGAGGGTTTGATGTTAAAATATTACAGACAAGAATATTTGAATGTCATTATTGTTGAAATGTGATCGGCAAGTAGTTTTTGAATAACCTACAACGGTTCGCATAAGCACTGAACGGCTTATCGCTCTGTTTGGTAAATATCTAAAATATATGCTTTACCAAAAAACGAACGAACGAAGCCGTCAGCATCATTAGCCGTTTTGTGCTTATGCATTGTTGCGGTAGTGTTTTTTATTCAATTTACAATTCATTTATTACCGTACAAAGTAGTAATAGTTTTACTTATACTAGCTGGCCATACTGAAAGGTGTGATTCACCATCAAATATTTGCCAGTTTAAATTTATGTTTTCATAATCAGCATTTTCAAGAGTTAATCTTAACTTTTCCATTACAGGAACCATCATTGTTCCTTCATTTTCACCAACAGAAATAAATACTTTAGTTGCTGGAATATCAAAAGATTCGTTTGTAGTGAATTGAGAAACTGCTTTATTCAATAACTTCTCTTTGTCCCACCAAAGTGAAGGACTACTTATACCAAATCGTGTAAAATAACCGTCAGAATTTATCAAACAATAAGCTGAAAATAAGCCTCCAAGTGAGTGTCCTGCAATTCCTCTATCAGAATTGGTTTTATAATGTTTGTCAACAAATGGTATTATTTCGGTTTTAATAGATTTTAGAAACTCATCTGCTCCTCCAGATTTTAAAGCTCCTGCTGGAAAACCAAATTGTTTTTCCATATTCCTATCAGAAGTCGTATCAATAGAGGTTGTATATTCATAGGTTCTGTTTATAAACCAACTTGGAAAGTTCAATCCCGAGCCAATTCCTACAATTATTACATCCTCTATCTCGTTCCCTAATTCCAATGCGTCTTTTGTTCCTTTGATTAAAGGAAAGGCATATCTGCCATCCAAAACATATAAAACTGGATATGAAATAGTGTCTTTGGTTGAATAGCTTTTAGGGAATGATATGTACAATTGATAATCTTTCCCCATTAATTGGGAAGATATTGTATGGTCTGGTTCTGTTATTCTTTCTTTAGGCTCTAATTTTTGACCAAATGAACTATTACTGAAAATTAGTAATATTATTGTCGATAATAGAAGATTTATTGGTTTTGAAATATTCATTTTGGTTAGTTTCATTTATTAATATTTATTTGGTTTCGGTTTTTTACATTACTGCCAACGGTCTCGGCTATGAGTAGTTGCGTGGTTTAACACTTAACTTTACAAGTACACACCAAATTGAAAATCCGCGAGGATTTTCAGAAGTAGGCGAGAACAAGCAATTACTTATAGCCATTGTTGGCAAATCGTTATTTTTTAATTTAAGCTATTATAGACTTCCTTTTCGAAAAGACGATAAAAATCATAGGATACTTTATCATTGAAAGGAAGAAACTGCGTAAAATAAACTATTGCAATTCCTTTGTCTTTATCTAATGTGTAATAAGAATTAGCGATTCCGGCCCAATAGGCAGAACCTTTAGTTCTTACCGTCTCGTCTTTACTATTTTCAATGGCCCATGACAATGAATGAACATCAGAATTATCGGGGAATTCGCCCGATGTATCAACCATGCCACCTTCAGTTGCATTAAAACTTATCATTAATCCATTCTGCAGTTGATTATTGAACATCGATTCGATAGATTCAATTTTTAGAATTTCCCCTCCATCATACTTTCCATTATTCATAATGCATTTTAAGAAGGTCATATAATCCTTTGGGGAACTAAATAAACCACCACCTGCGCTAAATTCAGTCACTTTTTCAGCAGGAAGTCGTGGATATTCATTAAAACCTATTGAATCTTTAACTCCCCACGATACAATCTTATTTTTTAAATTTTCTGGCACATTGAACCATGTGCTATTCATTTTTAAAGGTCCAGTAATATTCTTTCTTAAGTAAGTTTCGAGGTTTTCACCACTTACTTTTTCGATAACTTTTCCAACCCAATCTAAATTTGTGCCGTATTGCCATTTTTCGCCAGCTTCAAACAATCTCGGTAAATCATCATATTCCCATCCCGTTTTATCAAATTTTTGAAGGCGATTATCCAAGAAATCATATCCAAATCCGGCAGTGTGGGTTAATAAGTTTCTTAAAGTAATTGTTTTATTGGCTTTAACAAGTTGTCCTTCCGCGGTAAGTATAGGAATAGATGTCATTTCCGGCATTAATTTATCTAATGGGTCATCTAGACCAATTAAACCTTTTTCCACAAGTTGTAATGCGGCCACAGAGCCTATAGCCTTTGTCATTGAAAAAATTCTAAATATGTTATTTTCATTAATTGTGTCTTTTCCACCCCAAACGGATGGTCCAAAAGCATACCAGTCCATTTTGCCTTCTCTATTGCTATAACCCATAATCAGAGCAGGAAGGTGGCTGTTTTGGAAGTAAGTTTTAAGCGGTAATTCATTAATTACTACTTTGCTTTCTTGTTTTTCAGTTTTGCAACCAGTTACTATTGAAATTATAATTAGTGCAAAAAGTAATTGTTTCATAATTGTATGGTTTAGTTAGTTAAATGTTTGCTAACGGGAGTCCACGCAAAAACACCCATTTCAATTTTTTAGTTTCTACAGTAAAGC
>Ga0075467_10000094_pt1 | contig 59475 bp, 54 predicted proteins | sample DEB08_DNA_9_FD_75067 | JGI IMG/M metagenome (GOLD analysis project Ga0075467, IMG submission 75067) | Aqueous microbial communities from the Delaware River and Bay under freshwater to marine salinity gradient to study organic matter... | ecosystem: Environmental > Aquatic > Marine > Coastal ... | reverse complement strand
GCAGAATCCACGTCTGAACAGGCAGGCGCAGGTTTGAACGCCCTGACGGATGAAGAGCGGGAAACCTTCACCGAACTCAATGCCGCCTATGTTGACCGCTTCGGCTTTCCGTTCATTATCGCGGTGCGCGACCATGACAAGGCCGGTATCCTCGAAGCCTTCCGCGCCCGTTTGCCCCACACCCGGGATCTGGAGTTTGCAGAGGCCTGCCGTCAGGTTGAACGCATCGCCCTGCACCGGTTGAAAGATCTGTTCGCGCAAGCACCGACCGTTGCCACACCTTCAACGCACAAGGATACCCGTCCGTGAAAGATCAACCGCACTACGCCTTCCCTCCGGGTGGGATGCCGGACCCCGATACCGATCCCGTCGGAACGGCGGTGTTTACCCCCGCTTATGCCGTTTTGCCCGCGGATACCCAACGCGATATCGTCACCAGCCTTTTCCCGGGCTGGGTCGGGCACCGCGCCTGGATCTTGGCGCGCCCCATGACGGGATTTGCCGAAACCTTCGCGCAGTATGCCGTCGAGTTGGCACCGGGAGGCGGATCGGCATCGCCCGAGCCCAACCCAAAAGCGCAAGCCGCGATCTTCGTGGCGAAGGGAGCCCTGAGGCTGACCGTCGGGTCCAAGACCCACGACTTGCGGCCCGGTTCATTCGCCTATCTTCCGGCCGGAGCCTCATGGGAAATATGGAACACGCGCGATGACGTGGCCGGGTTCCATTGGATCAGAAAAGCATACCAAGCGGTCGAGGGGACGCCAGCCCCGGAGCCGTTCGTCCAACACGAAACAGATGTCGAGGCCATTGGCATGCCCGGGTCCGAAGACAGTTGGGCAACGCAGCGGTTCATTGATCCGCTCGATCTCAGCTATGACTTCCATATCACGATCGTGAATTTTCAGCCCGGTGGGCGCATCCCATTTGCGGAAACCCACGTGATGGAGCACGGGCTCTATGTGCTTCAGGGAACGGCCCGCTATCTTTTGAACAAGGATTGGGTCGATGTCGGTCCCGGTGACTTCATGTGGCTTCGCGCTTTTTGCCCTCAAGCCTGCATCGCCACTGGCGATCAAACCTTCCGCTACCTGCTCTACAAGGACGTGAACAGGCATCCGAACCTCGGCCTCGGGCTATGACCGCACGGGGCACGATCGCAATGACCGGCATCAAGGCCGAACCCATCACCTCGGCCGCGTTTGCACCGTTTGGCGAAGTGCTCGAAACCGGTACGGTCGCGCCCTGGATGATCAACGAGGGTCTATGTGTCCGGTTCTCCGATCTGGCTGCTTTTGACCTTGAGGGCGGCAAGATCGGGCTCAGCCTTTTTCAGGCTGACCTTAGGGAAACGCCCTATCGATGCGATTTATTGGAGCGGCACCCGCTCGGTTCCCAATGCTTCATTGCAATGTCCGAGGCCGCATTCCTTGTCATTGTCGCCCCGGATGACGGGGGCCGCCCCGGCCCCGTGTCGGCCTTCGTGGCGACCAACACGGTCGCGGTAAACATCGCCCGGAACACTTGGCACGGCGTGTTGGCTCCGATCTCCGGGTCGGGGCTCTTTGCCGTGATTGACCGCATCGGCGACGGCCAAAACCTTGAGGAGCATCGGTTGGAGGAGCCGGTGTTCATCATGAACGATCACTAGAAATAACAGTCAACTGGGAGGAAAACACGATGGCTGACAATTCGATAGGAACACCGGAGCAACTCCGCGATCCGAACTACACACCGGCCCTTCACCAAGCCATACCACTGGGCATCCAGCACGTATTGGCCATGTTCGTGTCCAACGTCACGCCGGCGATCATTATCGCGGGTGCCGCCGGGTTTGGCTTTGGGTCTGAAGCCGGGGCGAACGGCTTTCCGGACATGAGCTATCTTATCCAGATGTCGATGCTGTTTGCCGGTATCGCGACGCTGTTTCAAACCATCGGTCTGGGTCCCGTGGGTGCGCGTCTTCCCATCGTTCAGGGAACATCTTTCGCATTCATTCCGATCATGATCCCGCTGGTGGCCGGACAAGGGGTCGAGGCGCTGCCCGCCCTGTTCGGAGGCGTTTTCATTGGTGGCCTGTTTCACGCGTTCCTTGGAACCTTCATCGGCAAGATCCGCTTTGCATTGCCGCCTCTGGTCACAGGGCTCGTGGTCACGATGATCGGTCTGGCGCTCGTCAAGGTCGGCATTCAATATGCCGCTGGGGGTGTGCCCGCGATCGACTCGCCGGAATACGGAAGCCTTCTGAATTGGTCTGCCGCGCTTGTCGTCGTTTTCGTGACTCTGGGTCTGAAATTCTTTGCCCGTGGAATGCTGTCGGTGTCTGCCGTCGTGATCGGGATCATCGTGGGCTACATCTACGCGCTCGCAATGGGCATGGTGACCATCGAAGGGATCGGCACCTCGTGGAACCGCGCGGCGCCCTTCGCCCTGCCTGAGTTCTTCCGGTATGGTTTCGAATTCTCGATCGCCGCTGTTGTCGGCTTCTGCCTGATGGCCTTTGTGTCCGCCGTGGAAACCGTCGGCGACGTATCTGGGATCACCAAGGGGGGTGCCGGGCGCGAGGCAACCGATACGGAGATCACCGGTGCAACTTATGCCGATGGTTTTGGCACCGCGATTGCCGGGATGTTTGGTGGCTTTCCCAACACATCGTTCAGTCAAAACGTGGGCCTTATCGCCATGACCGGCGTGATGAGCCGCCATGTCGTCACCATCGGCGCGCTGTTCCTGATCCTTTGCGGGCTTGTACCAAAGGTTGGTGCTGTTATCAGAACGATCCCCATCGAAGTTCTGGGCGGCGGCGTCATCGTGATGTTCGGGATGGTGGTCGCTGCTGGCATTTCGATGTTGTCGGACGTGAACTGGAACCGCCGCAACATGGTGATCTTCGCGATTGCCCTGTCGGTTGGGCTGGGCCTTCAACTCGATCCACAGGCGGTGCAGTATCTGCCTGAAACGATCCGCATTCTGGCAACTTCGGGTCTTCTGCCCGCTGCCCTGATCGCCATCCTGTTGAACCTGATCCTGCCCGAAGAATTGGCCGCCGAGGCGACCGAAGAGGTATCAGGTGGCATGGCGGGCCATGGGGGCGGAAGCCTGCCCAAGGCTTGATCCGATGCCCTGATCACGAAAAGAAGCAGCCCCGGAAATGTGGGGCTGCTTCTCCATGTCGTTGCAAGATCCATTTCCATTCATTACGGGATCGGGATGTATGCGCGCCGCCACCATTTCCGTGGGGCCGTTGCCTCGCCCCGTTTTCGTTGAAACCCAAACTTCGGATCGCCGTCGATTGTCGTGATGCAGATGCGATCAGCGACACCTCCCATTCTGTCCAGATCGCCGACCGCTCATGTCCCTTCATGAACGGTGCACGGCGGACCTTGTCCGGTCAGCGCGCTTGCCCGACCGCACCACCGGGCCGCTAGAAACTGCCAGAGCCGCCGCCGCCGCCCGAACTTCCCCCACCCGATCCGCCGGATCGATTACTGCCGAAGCCCATCCGGGTTTCCGGGAGCACCACAAGCGTTTTGACCGCAAAGCCACAGTTCGCGCAGGTCCGCATGATGCGGGCCTGACCGCGCAATTGGGCGGCGGGCTGGGACAATATCTCGGTGCGTTGGGACAAGCTGCGGCGCCCGCAATCGGGGCATTTCATCACCCGCACAAAGAGTTGCGAGACGGTCTGGCGCGCCGAATAGGCCGCGATGCCGAGGGCGGCAAGCACAACCAACCAGATCGGGTCAAAGCCCGGCACGACGGCTCTTTCGCCGTCCAGATGCGGGTAGACGATCCAATCTGTCACGCTGGCGGTGCCCTCCAGAAGCCCGGTTGCCCAGTCATCATCGGCAAAGGCGGGTCGAAAGTTCCGTGCGATCAGATCGACGGCCACCGCGTCCCAATCCCGACCATAGGCTGCCCCCAACTCGATGCGCATCACGCGCTCGTCCTGGGCCACAAGGATCATCACGCCGTCGTTGTATTCCGGGTCGCCGATGCCCCATGTATTGAACAAGCCGGTGGCAAAGGTTTCAAGGGTTTGGCCCTGCGCGTAATCCGCCAATCGCGGGAGGGTGACGACCACCATCTCCACCCCGGTGCTCTCTGCAAGGATCTCCAACTCGTAGACGAGGTCTTGTTCCGCAGTGGTCGATAGCAGATCGGCATAGTCGTTCAGAAACCCATCCTGACGTTCGGGATAGGTCTGAGCCGAGAGCCCACCGGCACACAGCAAAAGGCAGAGCGATCCCAACAGGGCGAACCGGCGCATTTGGTGATCTCCTGTTCAGGGATGGGACGCGGCACGGTCGTTGATGGGGAAGCGCGATGTGGAATGCCGTGGAGGACCATGGAACAGCCTCGACTTCACGCTGTCAAGGCGGGCGGATCGCCGACGCATCCGCGCAGGCATTTGCGCAATTGGCCCGATCGCGGGCCTGTAGCGGTGGGGCGCGACACATGGGCATTCCACCCTCAACCCTGACGGCGCAATTGGACCGGGATTGAGAACGGGGCCATGGCGAATGGCCCCCTCGGGACCTGTCCCAAGCACTGTCAGTGACGGCGGGCCGACATCCCGCGCGTGAGACGCGCCGACCAGAGGTCCGCTATGCTGACGAAGCCGCACTTGGCTGCTGGCGCCCCATTGACCGCTTTCTTCGGGCTGCAAGTGCAGCGTAAAGTGCGTCAGGCGGAGAGCCGACTTCCGTTGCGCGGGGTGCTAACTCCCGCTCTGAGGCAATGGGACCGTAAGGCTACGCTAATCAAACGATCGCGATTGATGAATGGCCGCTAACGAGCGAACAAATCTCCAAAACTGTTCAAATCCACGGCATCGGAGGCAACATTAGACTGCATCTGCTCTTCTTACTTTGATGAGGCAATCGTTGGGCCAAACTGCGCAACCCACCCTCTGAGGCCAGTTGTCATACATTCGATGTCAGGACGCCAAGCACATAGTTGTTTGGATAGCAGGCAACCGGGGAGGTCGTCGGAGGGGCAGCGGCACGTTAAGTTACATGGGATTGCGGAGTCCTAGGAGACCCAAGTGTTGTCGTTGCCCGATACCGGGGCGAATTCCACAATTAGATGAAATTTCATAGCGGTTTCTGTGCCGCGAGCGGGGAGGAATTCCGATTGCTTTCAAAGCGAAAGTCATTATGTTGATGCATCAAAAAAATGTTTGGAGTGACTGAATGCGAACCACAGTAGCGACCATCGCGAGCCTTGCCCTCATGTGCAGTGTTGGTAGTTTTTCAGCATCGGCACAGGTGCAGCTAGGCTGCGCCACTGGAAAAAATTCACCGACGCAAGGCTCGGGCCAGCAACGAACTATGAATTTCACGAACTACACTCCCAATCTCTACCATGTCTATTGGGTGGATACTAATGCGGCCAGCCAATATATAGGCAACGTCCCGGAAAATGGCGGGCAGTTAAACCTCCAAGCCGCTCCCGGAACCACGTTCGAAATTGCGAATTTCGAAGGCGCTTGCGTGATGGTCTTTCGTTTGACCGCGGACCAGGATCACATGGGCATCTACGAATAAAACCTGCCGCCAGTCCCGACTGAAGTGTTTTAAGTATGCGAGGGCGCGGACCAGAGCACGAGATATGGAATGGACCTCCGGCAACGATGATGCGGCACGAAGTTTCGCATTGGGGTTTCTGGGGGCCCTCGTGTCTCTAGACGGCTTACCTGCCTGCGACAGCACATCTCCATGTCCTGTTCACTTCGCTAGCGCCTCATGGCGCTGCGGGTTGGCAACGAGGGTCGCTTTCCGGCGTTCGCCTTAGGGATTGACCCAGTTCGCACTATCTGAGTGTGGAAGCGCCACAAGCAGCTGTCGCGGTATCGGGTTCGCACGATGCAAGAGAACATAATCAAGACACGGGCCGGAACAAAAAAGCACGATCCATCGCTGCCCACTAAATGATGCGCTTTCCGTGGACCTAGGCACGGCCAACTTTCGAGCAACACGAAGCAATCGACGCGTTGGGCTCGAAGCGGTCATGCGGCAGCGCGGCGAGGACACTTCGGTTCGGGCTCGCCAAGCTTCGCTCACTCCGAATGCAGCGGTAGCGTGGGACTCGGTTTCTCTTGCGTATTGACCCGATCGCACAGGTTGGGCGTTTTTGATGCGGTTTGAGCCGCACCTTTCCACAGGCTGGCGTGCGGTCCCGCGCGGGCGATCATGCCACCCGTCATCCCGCCAAGACTTGCCCTCGCGGATTACCCCGGATCACGGCCCTGCACACGCTTGGTCTGCCGTGCAGGGCAGCAGGTTGATCTCAGCCAATCGGGCCGGTCACGCCCGCGTCTACCGGGATGATCGGGACATCGTTTGCGCCTGCTATCCCTACTGGCAACGCGAACCGCACCGTTTCGACAGCATCCCCGGGGGATACCGGGTCGCGTGTTCCTGAGGTGATCCCACGTCGTGACGTTCCGGCGCTCTATCACGCGGTGCCTGCTTGCCCTGACCCCGATGCGCTTGATGATCTTGATGATCTTGCGGTCTGGTCGGGTTTCATTGGCCCGCAAGACAGCCGCCATCTTGGCAAAACGGTCAGTCGTCTTGGCTTGGGTTCCCGTCGCTTCGAATAGCCCCCTCGGGCAGGTGCCTATCCGAATTTCGGTCTGCACCGCACCCCGCACATTTTCCATCGCCGCCTTCAAGGCAAACTTTGATCAACCGATGTCATGTTGTCCGTCAGGGTCTTCCCAAAAACTGGTTGAGCCTCGCGCAGAGTCCGGCCAATATTCGCCGACAAGTGGGCTGATCGATGATGCAGTGCCAAGGCCCGCTGATGGAAAACTTGCAAAGGAAGCCCCTATGAAACTATCACTGATCGCGCTTTGTCTGGCTGTTGCCCCAACCCTCGCCAGCGCCGATGAATCCTGGAATTCCAGTCAATATGGAACCATCGTCTATGAAGCCGATATCGGCAATTACGCAGTCTTTTCCATGGGAGGTGGTGATGTGCGCTTATACCTTGAGGGTTTGGCCGGGCGGTATGAAAACGCAGGAACCTACAACGGGTATTGGGTGTCGAACCTCGCGGGCGCCTGCGACTATTCAATCACCGGTGCGGACGGACGGTCTTCAAACAACTGGGGCAACCTGCAACTCACATTTGACAGCAACGCCCCGGCACGAAGCTACACAGTCAGTCTGAGCATCTGCAACAATGCTTTCACTGAGCAATTCTACGCCACCCCACAATATTAGTGGCCTGATGAAACACCGAATATTCATGTGACCTGAGGCGTAGCGGCCCCGCTGACGTTGAGCGTCAACAGGGCCGCCTCGCTCGCGCCATCAGCGTCCAGCTGGCCGAGGTCGCCGTGACTGGCCCGATGGTGCCTGCCATCATTGCCGCGATCCGACGTTTGCGCGCGCCACCGTCATGTGCGTGACCGCAATCCAGACCCTCACGCAACGACGGCGGCCGGGCAGTAGTGGTGATGGTTCTTAGCCCGACCCGTGCACATTCGGGCGTCTTGGCAGCAGTCGACCGCCCCCCCTTCCTGCCCAGTCCAAAAATTGGACTCGCCGATTCTGTTCCGTAACTTGAGACAAACCGCGCTTTCCCGGCAGCGTGATCGTACGAGCAGCCCAAGTCATGCGGTGCACCGAAAAGGACGGATATCATGAACGTCCATCTGATTGCCGAGATCAAGATCACTGACGACGGCTGGGTTGCCGAGTCTGCGACCGAGGTCCACAAACTGGTGGAAAAGACGGGCGGCAGATACCGGCGCATACTGACGGCCATCCAGCGGCTGCGTGCGCCACCGGCTTTAACATGACGGTATTATCAGCCAAAACCGAACGAACGCGGCTTCACAGATCTGACCAAATGGGTGTCGACCAGACCCAACGCCGGGCGAAACCGGCCTTCAAGACCAGAAATCGCGCTCAGATCGCGTATCAGATGCCCGAACCATGGCAAACCGTGCCCAAGAGGCTTGATCCGTGCGCAACGCAGCGACAAGATGCAGGAGAAGGCATTGCACTTGGGAATGTCGGTTAGAGCGAAAGAAAACTCAAGCTGAAGTCTACTTGGCGAAAGGAACCCGAAACATGCGACACATTCTGGCAGCGATCTTGCTTGTGACAAGCGTCGCACCCTCCTGGAGTCAATCCGATACCACTGTCGAATGGGCATACGGCTATTGCAGGTATCATGAAACTGGCGGCTTTATGGGAAGCGGCCGCGTATTTTTTGAAACACACGTGGCCAACACCCTGTCATCGTATATTGACCAAGGCATACGCTTTTGGACCTTCTACGCGCCCGAACGTGGACATTCAGGCTATTGGGATTGTCCGGTAAGATTGGATGTCACGAGCAATCCTGAGTCGCCGGGCGTCGTTTGGTGAAAATCCAGGTTTTCAGGTAAACAGCGCCCCCTGTCTGGGACAAGCCAGGCGCGAATGCCGCCCCTGACAATCAGACCGTTCGCACCGATCCGCCACGTGCGACCAACTCTGAAATCTCGATGACGTCCACGTACGGCCGCCCGATGCATTCTGACGATGTCCGCTCTCAAATCGGCCACGTTTCCGGCGATGCGCCTGTCTTCAAAAGCGTGCCCACGACACCACGATCAAGATGGATACCCCGTGGCGACAGGTCTGCGCCAGCACCACATGCGCGGCCGCCACCCTCCGACTTCGGGGCCACCCCACCGTTGATCGACCTGAATTGACCATCGTCAATCCCGGCATTGGCCAGATCCATAAACATCGCTTCCGACGTGGCGCGTTGCGTCTGTCTCGCGAGTCGGAAGGGCAAGCTGCCCAGATGGAGAGTGTCGATGGAAAGCAAGACAGTGATGATCGCCGGCGGGGCCGGTTTTCTTGGGTCCCACCTTTGCAAGTATTACACCGATCGCGGCGTGCGCGTGATCTGCGTCGACAATCTGTCGACCGGGCGCCTGAAAAACGTGACCGCCCTGATGGACAGCGGTGCGTTCCGGTTTTGCCAACACGACGTCACCCGGATGTTTGACCCCGGTGAACCCGTTGGTTTTATTTACAACATGGCCTCTCCGGCATCGCCCCCACGGTATCAAAAAGATCCGATAGCCACATTCGAGACGAACGTGATCGGATCGGAAAACCTACTCAAGCTGGCCGAATCCCTTGGGGCGCGCATCCTGCAATCCTCGACCTCGGAGGTATATGGCGACCCCGACATCAGCCCGCAGGCCGAGAGCTATACCGGCAACGTTCAGACAATGGGGCCGCGCGCCTGCTACGATGAGGGCAAGCGCGCCGCCGAAACCCTGTTCTATGAATTTCACCACCTCAGAGGCGTCGATACCCGCGTGGCGCGCATCTTCAACACCTATGGCCCGAACATGGACCCCGATGACGGGCGCGTGGTGTCGAACTTCATCACGCAGGCGCTTCGGGGCGAACCGCTGACAGTCTATGGTCGGGGTCAACAGACGCGATCCTTCTGTTATGTCGACGACATGGTTGCGGCCCTTGTTTCGCTGATGCATGCCGAGGGGGACCTTTCAATGCCCGTCAACCTTGGCAACCCCGAAGAATTCACGGTCCTCGAACTGGCACACAAGGTTCTGGAGGAAACCAGAAGCACGTCATCCCTGTCGTTTCAGGACCTGCCCAAGCATGACCCGACACAACGCCGGCCCGAAATTTCGCGGGCGCGCACCGTCTTGGGATGGGTGCCGCACGTTCCCTTGCGCGAAGGACTGCAAAGAACGATCCCGTATTTCGCCGCCGAGTTGACGCGCAACGCCGCCGCCGCCGAGTAGCAAGGCAATGCCGTCACGCGCCATCATCGTCACCGGAGGTGCCGGTTTCATCGGCAGCCATTTCTGCAAGCTGCTTGCGGAACGCGGCGACCTGCCGGTCACTGTGGACAACCTCAGCACCGGGCACGCGGACGCGGTCAAATGGGGACCGTTGGAGCGGGTCGATGTGCGGGATACGGGGGCGCTGACGGCGGTTTTGCAACGCTACGACGCCAATGTGGTGATGCATTTTGCAGCCTCCGCCGTGGTGGCCGATTCCGTGCGCGCGCCCGACAGCTACTATGACAACAATGTCGGCGGCTTGATCGGCCTGCTGGCCGCGATGAAGGCCGCAGGCGCAGACAGCTTGGTCCATTCGTCAACTTGCGCGACCTACGGCATACCCGAAACGGCACTGATCCACGAAAGCTGCCCGCAAGCGCCGATCAACCCCTATGGGCGATCCAAGCTGTTTTGCGAGGCGATGATCCGTGATCAGGCCGACGCGTACGGCCTGCGATATGCCATGCTCCGGTATTTCAACGCCGCAGGGGCAGATCCCGGTGGCGACCTGTCCGAACGCCACGATCCGGAAACGCGCCTGATCCCGCTGGCGCTGATGGCCGCCTCGGGGATGGGGCCGCCCCTGCGCCTGTTCGGCACGGATTATCCCACGCCTGATGGAACCTGCGTTCGCGATTACATTCATGTCACCGACTTGGGAGGCGCATCATGCCGTGCTCAGCCATCTTGACCGGGGCGGCGAAAACCTTGTGCTGAACCTTGGGACGGGACAGGGCATTTCGGTGCGTCAGGTCTGCGATGCCGTCGGGCGCGTCACCGGCACGCCCGTGCCAATCGAACAACACCCGCGCCGTCCGGGCGACCCCGCAACTCTTGTGGCCGATGCATCCGAAGCGAAACGGCGCCTCGGTTTCACCCCTCGCCGCTCGCAGATTGAAACCATCATCCGCGATGCCGCACCCCATTTCGGGTTCCGGAGGCATCATGGCCCACGTGCCTGAAGGCACCCCCTGCCCCCCCTCGACCCCGTCCCGATCGGATGCGCCACAGCGTTACACAAGGCAACTTCTGACAGGTTGGAGACGGGCCAAGTATGATGCGCTGGTGCTGCTCTGGATGCTCGCCACCGCTTGGTTCTGGACGTGGTGGCTGGACCCGGCGCACATCCTTCCCGGCGCACGCTACTGGATCGCGACGCTTGCGTTTTTCTGGCTCTTCTTCATGCAGGCCTATTTCGTGCTGGTGTTTCGCCGCGCGGTGGTTCCGGCTGCGGCGCCGCCCTCTCCCACGACGACACGCGTTGCAATGATTGTCACCAAGACCCCGTCCGAGCCGTTCAGCCTTGTCCGGCGCACGCTCGAAGCCATGCTGGCGCAGACATATCCGCACGACACATGGCTGGCTGACGAGGATCCGCAACCCGAAACCATCGCGTGGTGCAAAGCCCACGGGGTCATGATCTCCACCCGAAAGGACCGCCCCGATTATCACCGCAGCGAATGGCCCCGCCGGACCCGCTGCAAGGAAGGAAACCTCGCCTTCTTCTACGACCACTACGGCTATGACCGTTATGACTTTGTCGCACAGATGGACGCCGATCATGTTCCCGAACCAACCTATCTGGAACAGGTGATGTGCGGTTTTGCCGATCCACGGGTCGGCTATGTAAGCGCGCCTTCGATCTGCGGACGCAATGCACCCCAAAGCTGGTCCACACGGACGCGCATGGACACCGAGGCTTCGTTTCAAGGGATCTTCCAAGCCGGTTACGCCGACGTTCTGGCGCCGATGTGCATCGGCTCGCATTACGCGGTGCGCACCCGGGCCCTGCGCGAAGTGGGTGGGCTTGGCCCCGAACTGGCCGAAGATCATTCCACCACCATGCTGATGAACTCCGCCGGGTGGCGCGGTGTGCACGCGCTTGACGCAATTGCGCTTGGCGATGGTCCGGCCCAGATCGCAGATCTGTGCACGCAGGAATTCCAGTGGTCGCGAAGCCTGCTGACGATCTTGCTGCGATATACCCCGCGCTACATCAAGACCATGCCGCGCCGTCTGAAATTTCAGTTCGTCTTCTGCCAGCTTTGGTATCCGCTTTTTGCCCTGTTCATGCTGGTGATGTATCTGATCCCGATTGCCGCGGTGATCTTCGACATGCGCTATGCCGACGTGACCTACCCGGCCTTCGTGCTGCATGCGGTCTGGCCGGCGGTTGTGGTGACAGCCATGGCCTATGCCATCCGCGCCGATGGTTATTTCCGGCCACGCAATGCCAAGGTGCTGGGATGGGAAAAAGCACTGTTTCTGGCGCTGCAATGGCCTTGGGTGCTCTGGGGCTGCGTGATGGCCGTGCGCGACCGGATCAGCGGCGATTTCGTTGATTTCCGCATCACGCCCAAGGGCGAGGCCGCACAGGCTTCGCTGCCGCTCAAGGTTGTTCTTGTCTATGCCGCTTTGGCGCTTGGGTGCATCTTGCCCGTGCTGCTGGTCGATGGCGTCGACGAGGCGATGGGCTTCTACTTTCTGACGCTGCTCAATGGGTCGATCTATGTTCTGATCACATTGATAATCGTCATTCGGCACGTGCGCGATAATGGTATTGCGTTGTCCCATGCCATTGTCGTCTCACCATTGCAGATTGTTGCCGTTCCGGTTCTGGCCGGGCTTCTCCTCTGGGCGCTCATCTTTCGCGGCCCCGAAAGCATCCTCGCGCTCAGTGTGGGCATGGTCGACGCTGACCTCGTATCCTACGAATACGTGGTGTCCGGTGCTGGCATGGGCGGGTCCGACAACGTCAAATTCCGCTGGGATCCGCAGTTCTGGCACAATCTCTTTGAAATCTGGCAGGAGTAATCACATGACCCTCACGTCGCGATCGAACCTGTTTGCCCCAGCACTTGCTGGCGCACTGCTCTTGACGACTTCGGCCTTTGCCGCGCCCCCCGGCACGTTGCCCTTCGGCGTCTATGACCCCTACGGCGCCTTCAGTGATGATACCGACGTCGCGATCGAGCACTTGTTCCTGCCTTGGCAGGACGTGTTCCTGCCCTCGCTGGTCGAAGCCGATGCCTATGCATCACAACGCGGGCGGTCCATATTGGTCACGATCGAGCCATGGACCTGGACGCGGGATGAGCGCAACCGTCCCGAGGTGCTCATCGCCGGCATCGCCGATGGCGTCTTTGACACCAACATGGCGACGATCTGCAACATTCTGGGCGGCTTCCAAAGCGCCGTGACCGTTCGCTGGGCGCATGAGATGGAAGATCTGTCGGGCCAGTTCATCTGGGCTGGCTGGACCCCTGACACCTATATCGCGGCGTTCCGGCGTATGGTCGATGTCTGCCGCGCAGAGGCCACCGACATCGATTTCATGTGGTCGCCCTTGGGTCTGGATGGCTTCGATGTCTACTATCCCGGCGACGAATATGTCGATGTGGTGGGCCTGTCGGTGTTCGGCCTGCAGCCTTGGGAACAAGACGTTCTGGGCCAAGAGCGGAGCTTTCGTGACATTCTGGTTCCGCGCTACGAGCAGGCGTTGCAGTTCGGCAAGCCGATCGTGGTGGCGGAACTGGGCTTTGTCGGCGACGCCGATTATGTGCAGCGCTGGCTCGAGGATGTCCGCCAAGACGTGGACGACCTGACGGAGCTGGTTGCGGTGGTCTATTTCAACCAAAGCGAGGTTTATCCTTGGCCGGACGGCTATGGCCTTCCGGACTGGCGGTTCGGGTACAACGTCCTTGAATGACGGCTGACTGCGTGTGCTGGCGAAAATCCGCTGGCACACGTTTCGACCCGCTGCCCGGAAAAAAATATATCTCGCTCAATAATTTGATTGCGGCCCCTGCGTCGCATTCTGCGGTCGTGTCCCCCTAACGACCGCCATCTCGGCTGCACCCTGCCGACGATGCGAACTGTGCCTCGCCGCACGTTCCCTCCTGTGCTAACCTCGTTTCACAACAAAGACGCGATGTGGGCCGCATCTTGTGGTCCCGAACGCTAACCGAGGCAAGATACAGACAAGGGGCAGTAATGAACAGTTGTGCATCTGGCGCCTTTTGGGGCGCCGATGGCCTTGCATCCGCAAGGGCCTATATTTTCAACTCATCCAGCATTCTGCCTGCCTTGTGCCGCCCGTTCGGACGGTGCGCGCCGCAGCATGCCCTTGGCATCTGGGCCGCTACGCGACTTGCGGCGCAAAGATGCCTTTTTTCCGCCCGCCTCAGGGCACTTTCCCCTGCCATCGTCCAAAACAGCTGACGCTCATCTTGAGCGGACGGCACAAAACAATGAGGTCCACCATGATCCGCATGAAACGAGGAACATCCCCCCGCACCTTCAGCTTGGTCCTTGCCCTCGCAGCAGCGCCTTTTCTGGTCAGCGCGTCGCATGCCAACACCCTCACCAACGCCGAGGCACCGCTCCAGACGGCCGCGTCAATGCGTGCACCGACATCGGGCCTGAACCTTCTGGCCGCGCCACGAACGGGCCAGCCTGTCGTGCGCGTCCGGTCGATGGGTCGCGGCAGTTGGGTCTGCTCTCCTGCGGGCTTCGGTCAACGCTCGCGCTGCCATCGCAACTGAAGACCGTCACGACGGATAAGTGACGCGCGGGACCTTCAACCTGTGCGCAGAACAAGGGGCAGTCAGATTTCCAGATTTCTTTCCTTGCTTGCAGGTTTCCTGCTGCTGACTCAGGCCGCCTTTGCCCAACACGCGGGCATCGGCGCTTGGGAAAACAGCAGTTACACCAGCCTGCGATGGATCGAACGGCAAGATGGCCTCCATTGGTATTACAACTGGCGCGCAGACGAGATCGAGGGGCGTGGCGGCCAACGCCGGACCGTCGAATTCGTGCCGATGATCCACAGCGCCCAGAATGTCGACGACCCGATCGAGTCCGCCCTTCCGCCTCAGGCGCTTCTGGGGTTCAACGAGCCTGATGGGCGCGGCGGCGATCATCAGGCAGGCATGACTGTCGACGAGGCGATCGCACTTTGGCCCCGTCTGCAAGCGCACGGGTTGCGCCTCGGCAGCCCGGCCACGACGCGGAATGGCACGCTTGGGCCGAACTCATGGCAGCGGCGCTTTATGGCCGAGGTCGAAAATCGCGGGCTTCGCGTCGATTTCATGGCGGTCCACTACTATTCCACGGACGGCGACGTAGACGCGTTTCACGATTGGCTGGTTGCGGTCTATCGGGAGTATCAGCGCCCGATCTGGGTCACAGAATTTGCCTTGATCGACTGGGGGCAGCCACGGCTGGCCAGCTACGAAGCCAACGCCGTTTTCGCCTATGAGGCGATCAACATGATGGAAACACTCCCCTTTCTGGAACGGCACGCTTGGTTCGCGGCAAACCCCTACAACTGGCAGGGCATCGTTCCGGCCATCAATCTGGTCGACAACACCATGCGCCCGACTGCTCTGGGCGAAGCCTTTGCCGATATTCTCTCGGGCCGTGCGCGCGGCCCGGTGGCAAGTCTGGCGTCACGCTGAGGGTGCGCGCGTCTTGGCGCGGTTTCGGGTCGGTCGACAGTCATCAACGTCATCTTGATGCCTGCACGCCGGTCAGGGTCTCCCCCACGCATTCCCCCGGAACGTAGAGATTGAGCGCGGCTGTCCCCGTCCGCCACAGCACAAGATAGGTATTGAGCCGACTGCCGGCGCCGTCCGTGATTGCGGACAATGCTGTGCCGTCATAGGTGCGGCCGCCGAATTCAAGACTGGCGATATACAGGTTCGTATCCCCGGTCTGGCCCTCTCCTTCCCATTCGTCGTTCATGAATCTGATCTCGACCCGACCCGCGCAACGCATCTCCTCGACGGGAAATTCGAACGACGTGACCGTCGTATCGATCGCAGCCTGCTCAACCGCGGCATCGGCGTTTGATGGTGCGCGTTCCACGCTCATGCGGCCAAGCAAGACCCCATCCAGATACACTTCCGCCTGCGGTGGGGTTTCAAAACGCGTCCCGCTGGCCCGCACGACAAGGGTTCCCGGCCCCTCCGGCGGGGTCTGCTGCCAAGCAACTGCCGCACCGCCGGTGATGCGGCGATCGATCCACCCATTGTGATAGGCTACCCAGTCCGACAGAAGCGCGCGCGCGGCAGCGTCTGCCTCAGGGTCCAGATCGGAAAGGTCGACCGTCTCGCCGGGATCGGTCCCAAGGTCATACAGCCAGCTTTCGCCACTATTGCCGTTGAAAATGAATTTCTCATCGCCCCGGCGAAAGCCGACCAGAAACCCGTTCCAAGGGGCGAAGAAAAAGACGCCGTCCTGCCGGTCAGGGGCAAATATACTGCGGCCTTGCCAGTTGGGCGATGCCGGCAACCCCAACAGATCCGTGATCGTCGGGGCCAGATCCGACATGCCGACAATCTGGTTGGCAACGCCGCCGTCGAACAAGACCGGGTTGATCAGCATCAGCGGCACCCGCACATTCTCCTCGTTCAGTCCGGAGGCATGCCCATAGGTGCCATGCTCGCCAAAGGCCTCACCATGATCGCCAACGGCAACCACCAAGGTCGTTTCATCCAACCCCGTCTCTTCCAGAGCAGCCATCAGTCGGCCAAACGCCTCATCGGTGACCCTGACCGCGTTCAGGAAATTGTTCAGGTTCTCGTCTTCGACATAGGTCTGCGGGTCTTCACCGGGATAGTAGGGATAATGCGACATTCCCGTCCGGAACATGGCAAAGAAGGGGGTATCGGGGTCCGTGGCGATCCAACGGGTCATCGCGTCGACGGTGCAAAGGTCGCTCGCGGTGTTGAGATACGGGTTCACATCGGACGCGAAGTGGTTGACGCCAGTCTCGCAATCCCAATCGCGGTAATCCATAACAACGTCGAAACCGGCTTCGGTGACAAATGTTTCGGTGTTCTGAAAGCGGTTGTCGCTCGAATTGAAAAAACCTTGGCGATAACCATAGCGCTGGAGCGTCCCCGACAGGGTGTCCAACTCCAGCCCGTCATAGGTATAGGTCATGCTGTCGGGCGACAGTTCGGGCACGATGCCCCCCAACATCGACACCAGAAAATAGTTCGAGGCCGGAACATGCGCATAGGCGCGCGAAAGACTCAGCCCTGATGCTTGATAGCGCAACAGGTTCGGTGTGATCGGATAGTCGCCCCCGAAGCCCTGCACATATTTCGCCGGGATCGCCTCCAACGCGATGACGATCACGTTGCGGATCGCGCGCGCGGGCGCATCGGGGCGCGCGATCGGGTCAACCCGACCAAGATCGGGCGGGGCGCGAAGGGCATCCGGGGTCACATCATCACCGAATGAAAAACGCGTCTCCTCAAAGTAGGAACTGGCAAAGGCAACGGCCGCGTTGGCGACCTTGCCGTCGCGGATCAAGCCCGGATCGGGGGCAAATATGAACGACAGGGCCACCACGGAAAGGCCGACGACTTGCGCCGATCTGCCCGTCAGTCGCGATGTGGAAAAACGGGCAAGCACGACCGCGCCCGCCACAAAGCCCGCGATGCAGACCGCCATCAGGCCCGCACGGATGGGCGTGAGCATGTGAAAGACCGAATCAAGAATGACATCCGTATTGCCGATATCGGAGTAATTGAGCCACGCGCGCGTCACCGGCTCCCCCAGCATCTGCACGGAGAAGATATTCAAAAATCCCCAAAACAGCAGCGTGATGGCCAGCAGGGTCCACAAGATGTCCAGCCCCTGCCGGGACCGCGCCCCGGGCAAGGCAGGACCGACCGCAAGAAAAATTGTCACAAGCACAAGGACGGTCATGTAATCCTGATAGCTGGCCCCGACGATGAATATCGCCCACGCAAACGGCCCGCCGTCAGGAAGATCCCCCGACAGGATGACCGCGCGGAAGATCGTCAAGCCGATCAAGAGCAGCAACGCCGACCACATGAGAAAGACACGTCTGGAACTGCATTCCGCCCAGCCATCGCGCAGGCGCTCCACGAGATTACCCATTTCAGCACACCTTCAGTTCATCGTCCGATGCATCCTATGACGCCGGAAACAGACAGTTATTGACATTTGTTGGGCCGCAAACCCGCCGCCACCACCAAACCGGCCGCCCACAACGCCCCCCTGTGCACACCGCCCCAGAACCGCCCCAACGCAGCCCCCGACAGGGCGCGGGTCTTTCCAGACTGCCGCGATGTCTGGCTTTGTGCCGCCCGCCGACAAATCAGAATGCGGACTGGATCAGGACATCAATTCTGGCCAAGGACAATTGCACAGATTTTGTGCAGTCCCCGCAGCGGCACCGACGGCCAAGCCTGCCCCCATTGCACCTGCCGGTCCGGCGCGACATGATCCACCACGAATGGAACGGGGGCCGCATGTCTGAACAGTGGGAGCTTGTCATCAAGGGCGGTCAGGTTGTGACCCCCACGGGTGTCGTAACCGCCGACGTGGGTATTGCCGCCGGGCGCATCACCACGGTCGCGCCCAATCAGTCCGCCCAACGCATCATCGACGCCACGGGCCGGCTGATCTTGCCCGGTGGCATCGATCCGCATTGCCATATCGAACAGATGTCGGGCATGGGCCTGATGAATGCCGATACCTTTGAAACCGCAACCCGGTCGGCGGCGATGGGCGGAACGACCAGCGTCATTTCCTTTTGCGCGCAGGCCAAGGAGCAACGCTTGCACGATGCGATGGCCGATTACACTGCACGCGCGGCGCGCGGCGCACTGGTCGATCATGCCTTCCACATCATCATTTCTGACACTGCGGTTCCGCACCTCACCCAAGACCTGATGGCGCTGATGGCCGCAGGGCATCGGTCAATCAAGATCTTCACCACCTACAATATTGCATTGAACGATCGCCAGATCCTCGAGGTTCTGGCCATGGCCAAAGCCGGCGGCGCCCTGACGTGTGTGCATGCGGAAAACGATGCGCTTATTGGTTTTGCAAAAGACCGGCTGATTGCGGCGGGCCACACCCGACCGCATCACCACGCCCTGTCCCACCCGCGCATGGCCGAACTTGAAGCCGTGGAACGCATGTGCAGGTTTGCCGAGTTTCTGGATGCCCCCCTGATGCTGTTCCACATCTCGACCGCCGAGGCGCTGGCCCCGATCCGCGCGGCGCAGGCGCGCGGAGTGCCGGTTGTCGCCGAAACTTGCCCGCATTACCTGTTCATGGAGGCCGACGTTCTGGACAAGCCCGGCCTTGAAGGGGCGAAATTCATGTGTTCCCCGCCCCAGCGCACGCCGCCCGATCAGGTGGCGCTGTGGGACGCACTGGCCGATGGCACGCTTTCGGTCGTGTCATCCGACCACGCGCCATATCGCTATGATGCGACAGGCAAGCTCTCAAACGGGCCTGACGCTCCATTTCAGGATATCGCCAACGGCCTTCCGGGTCTGGAGGCGCGCCTGCCATTGATGTTCGATGCAATGGTCAGCCGCGGCAAGGGTGGCGTGGAGGCCTTTGCCCGCATCACCGCCGAGGCGCCCGCGCGCCTTTACGGGCTGAACACCAAAGGCAGGATCGCACCCGGCTACGACGCCGATCTTGTCATCTGGAACCCCGATCGCACGCATACCTACGGCGACAATGATCTGCATGATAACGTCGGCTACAACCCTTGGGCGGGCACCACGGTGCGGGGGTGGCCCGAAACGGTTATCTTGCGTGGTGAACCCATCGTCGAAAACGGGACGATTGTCGCCCAACCCGGTAACGGCCAATGGCTGCGCCGCACGGATATCGGCGTGACGCCGCGCGGCGAACCCGCCCCCGAAATTACCTATCTGGAGAGCCATTCATGACCACCCCACCCCGACCCGCAGGCGCCACCCTTGCGATCACCTTCCTGTATTACCGCGACATGGCGGCGGCCGAGGCATTCTATCGCGACGTGATGGGGTTTGATCTGGCCATTGATCAGGGACATCTGGCCAAGATCATGCGGATGGCCGATGGCGCCCACATCGGTCTGGTCGACGAGGCGCACGGGATGCACAAATGGGCCGAAACGCGCCCCGTACAGGTTTGCATCCGCGTGCCAGACGCGGACGCCTGGTATGCATACATCCAATCCGTCGGCGTTGCGAACCTGTCGAAATTCTTCATCAACGACACCATCGGCATCCGCGCCTTCGTATTCGACGACCCCGAAGGGTATCAGATCGAGGTGCAATCGGCGACGCGACCCGACGCATGAAGCCGCTCATCATCATCAACCCCAACTCCTCGGAAGCCGTTACGGCGGGCATCGACCGCGCGGTGGAACCGCTGCGTGCCTTCGGCCCCATCCGGTGCGTGACCTTGGCCGAGGGTCCGCCGGGGGTCGAAAACCAGCGACAGGCCGATCTGACCATCGCGCCGATGCTGGCGCTTGCCGCCACGCTTGAAGACGACGCATCGGGTTTTCTGATCGCGTGCTTTGGTGATCCCGGCCTGCATGCCCTGCGCGACCAGACCCGACTGCCCGTTTGCGGCATTCAGGAAAGTGCTGTCGTCACGGCCCTGACGATGGGCCAGAAATTCGGCATCATCGCCATCCTTCCCGCTTCCATTCCGCGTCATCTGCGCAGCTTGGGCGCAATGGGCGTGTCCGATCGGCTGGCAGGTGACCGGGCATTGAACCTTGGGGTCGGTGATCTGGGCAGTTATGATGCAACGCTTGCTCGCATGACCGAAGTCGGCACCGCGTTGCGCGATAACGACGGGGCGAATGTCCTGATCCTTGGCTGCGCGGGAATGGCCCAATATCGCGTGCCGCTGCAACAGGCCACTGGCCTGCCCGTGATTGATCCGTGTCAGGCCGGGGCTGCCATGGCCCTGTCCCGCATCGCCCTTGAAAGGTCTCGAAATGCTTGATGAAACCGCCGCTGGCGTCTTTACCATTGCCGTCACCCCGTTCTTGCCCGATGGCGCGCTGGATCTGGACAGCATCGACACCATGGTCGATTTCTACGTCAGCCACCGCTGCACGGGCCTGACGATTCTGGGAATGATGGGCGAGGCTGGAAAACTCTCGGCTGACGAATCCGAGGCTGTGGTGCGCCGCGTGGTCGCGCGCACCGATCTGCCGGTTGTGGTGGGGGTCTCGGCCCCCGGTTTCGCCGCGATGACCGCCTTGGCGAACACCGCGATGGACGCAGGCGCCGCAGGCGTCATGGTCGCGCCGCCCGGCAACCTGCGCACCGATGAGCAGATCCTTGGTTACTATCGCACAACGGCGCAGATGCTGGGCCGTATTCCCTTTGTCTTGCAGGATTTTCCGCTGGTGACCGGGGTGCAGATCTCGACCAAGGTGATCTTGCAGATCATCGAAGACTGCCCGACTTGCGTGATGCTGAAACATGAGGACTGGCCCGGACTGGACAAGATCAGCATGCTGCGCGCCGCCTCGGACGCCGGGGCGCGTCGCATTTCCATTCTAACCGGGAACGGCGGCCTGTTCCTGCCCGAGGAGATGGGCCGCGGGGCTGACGGCGCGATGACCGGTTTTGGCTTCCCCGAGATGATGGCAGATGTCGTGGCCGCCCATGCGGCGGGCGATATGGACCGTGCGCGCGACATATTCGATGCCTACCTGCCCTATGCGCGCTACGAATCTCAACCGGGGCTTGGATTGGCCGTTCGCAAACATGTGCTGGCAGGTCGGGGGGCGATTGCGCATTCAACCGTCCGCGCGCCCGGCGGCAACCTGAACCCCGCCGGCAAGGCAGAGGTCGCGGCCCTTCTGGCGCGGCAATCCGCCCGACTGGCCACGCTCTGACGGCAAGCAGCCGCAGGCCCGTCGACCACAAACCGCTCAAGAAACCGGGCAAGGGCCCCCTGCTGCCGCTCAATTCTTGAGCAGCAGCAGAAAAGCCGGGCGTTTGACCGCCTGCACCCTTCTGAAACGCCGCATCGACTGGCAGCATCGAATTGTCACTTGGCGATGCCCTGTCTCCTCCCTTCCTTTGCCGGGCATTGTGAGTGATGCGAACAACCTCTGCTGGCGGCCCGCCTTTTCGTCTCTCTTCCACCTTTGTCGGGTCGCCAGCCTTTTTACCTGTTTGGAGTAGAAGCAGGCAGGGCGCTTTGCCCAGGTCATTGCTCCGGTCCTTGCGCATCGCGCGTCTGACTGGAAAGGATGATGGCCATGACAGCCACCCCGGAATTGAACAGAGAATCCCGCATCGGCGGCATCGGCACCGAAGGCCACCATGACGTCGCGCTGATCGACCTGTCGGACTTTGACACCCGCAAGTCCGAAATCGCCGATCAGCTTTGGCAGGCCGCCACCACCTTGGGTTTGTTCCAGATCACCGGTCATGGCATCCCCCTGACGCAGATCGAAGATGCCTTTGCCTTGTCGGAACAGTTCTTTGCTCAACCAGAGGCTGCCAAGGCCGCCCTGCCCCTCAAACCCGGCACCAACGCCGGGTGGGAATTCAAATCACAGGTCCGCCCATCCACCGGAACGCCGGACCAAAAGGAAAGCTATCAGATCACCCGCCCCCGGATGGATGGCCTGTGGCCCGACCTGCCCGGTTTCCGCGACAAGATGCTGGCATTCGAGGCGGCAAACTGGGCCGTAGCCATGCAGGTGCTGACTTGTTTCGCCCTCAAGCTCGACTTTGCCGAAGACCTGTTTGCCATCGCCCACGATCCAGCCAGCCCACAATACCAGTCGACCCTGCGGTTGATCCATTATCTGCCCATGGAAAACGCCAAGCCCGAGGATTTCTCAGGCTGGCGCGCGGGCGCGCACACGGATTTTGACTGCCTTACCTTGCTGCACCAGAAAACCGGTCAGGGCGGTTTGCAGGTCTGCCCCGGCCATGCTGCCGAAGACGGCGCATGGACCGGCGTTGAACCGGTCACGGGCGTGATCACCTGCAACATCGGCGACATGCTGATGCGGTGGTCGGATGACCGCCTGCTGTCGAACCCACACCGCGTGCGGATGCCGCGCACCGATGAATACCTCGGCCCCCGCTACTCGATCCCCTTTTTCGCGCAAGCCAACAAGGACTTCATCTTGCAGGGCCCGGCCCGCAAATACCCCGCCATATCCGCAGGCGATTACATCCTCGAACGGATACGAGCGAACTACGACGCCCTGAAACACAAGGGTTAACAAGCACTTGAAGGGGTGTGGTGCGTATATGCAACGCGCCACATTTCCGCCACATTTCCGCCAGCCATTCGTCGTTTTTCGGGCCGACCCTGTCCTGTCATAGGCAGAGCAAAAAAAACCGGAGGCGAATCAATGCCCGCAGAGCAGCAAACCCCAATCAAGCGGCCACCACCGCAGCCCCCCGTTCCGGCGCCCCCGCGCTTTTCAGATTGGGCCAGCATCTGATATCATCTGCGGCAGACTGAAAGGCCGCCCGATGACATCACCTGACGACCGCCTCACCGCAATCCGCAACATCGGGCCCGCCCAGGCGGCGGAGCTGACCCGCGCGGGCATCACAACGGCCAGCCAACTGCGCGACCTTGGTGCGGATCAGGCGTATCGTCGCCTTTTGGCGGCGGGCACCCGCCCCCATTTCATCATGTACTATGTGTTGCACATGGCCCTGCAGGGCCGCCCATGGAACGACTGCAAAGGCGAAGAGAAAGACGCCCTGCGTGTCCAGTTCGATGCAATCAAGGCTGAGAACACCGGGTCCAATGACGCGGCCATGGAACAGGTCCTGAACCGGATCGGCGTGGGCCTGCGCCGCTGATCGCGATACCCGGCCCTTCATCACTTCAGCATCGGGCACAAAAAAGCCGCGCCCATGCAGGCGCGGCCTTTGTCTTGTGGTCAGATCAGGCGATCAGCCGACCAGTTCAAGCCCGCTGAAGAAGAACGCGATTTCCTCCTTGGCGGTATCGGGACCATCGGAACCGTGCACCGAGTTTTCGCCGATCGACAGGGCAAATTCCTTGCGGATCGTGCCGGCTGCGGCGTCTGCCGGGTTTGTCGCGCCCATGACTTCGCGGTTCTTTGCAATGGCGTTTTCGCCTTCCAGAACCTGCACCACGATCGGTTCGGAAATCATGAACTCACACAGTTCGCCAAAGAACGGACGCTCTGAATGGACGCCATAGAAGGTCTGCGCTTGGCTCAGCGTCATGTGGATACGCTTGGATGCAACAACGCGCAGGCCGGCTTCTTCGAACTTGGCGATGATCGCGCCAGTCAGGTTGCGCTTGGTTGCATCGGGCTTGATGATAGAAAAGGTCCGTTCCAGGGCCATGTGTCCGCTCCATAGGGTTAAGGATTTGGGCGGGCATTAGCACGGGCAAACCCCCTTGGAAACCGCCGATTGACAGCGGCGCGCGGGGGCGTCACACCGCGCCCCATGCTCCGTATATCCGACATCTCATATTCCGTCGCCGGTCGCCCCTTGATTGAGGGCGCTTCCGTCACCATTCCACAAGGCCACAAGGTCGGCATCGTTGGCCGCAACGGGACCGGCAAGACCACGCTGTTTCGTCTTATCCGGGGCGAACTGACGCTGGATGGTGGCGCCATCACCATGCCTGACCGTGCGCGCATCGGCGGCGTCGCGCAAGAGGTGCCCAGCAGCGAGACGTCTCTCCTTGATACCGTGCTTGAGGCGGATACCGAGCGCGCAGCCCTTTTGGCCGACACAAGTCAGGATCCCACCCGCATCGCCGAGGTGCAGGCCCGTCTGTCCGATATCGATGCGTGGTCGGCCGAGGCCCGCGCCGCCACCATCTTGCGCGGGCTTGGGTTTACCGCCGCCGAACAACTGATGCCCTGTTCCGCCTTTTCCGGCGGCTGGCGGATGCGCGTGGCGCTGGCGGGCGTGCTTTTCTCTCAGCCCGATCTGCTGCTGCTTGACGAACCGACCAATTATCTCGATCTGGAGGGCGCGCTGTGGCTGGAAAGCTATCTCGCCAGATACCCGCATACGGTCTTGATCATCTCGCACGATCGGGAATTGTTGAACCGTGCCGTGGGGCACATCCTGCATCTGGCTGACAAGAAACTGACGCTTTACACCGGCGGCTATGACCAATTTGCCCGCGCTCGCGCCGAACAACGCGCCGTGCTATCGGCACAGGCCAAGAAGCAGGAACTGCAACGCGCCCACCTGCAATCCTTCGTGGATCGGTTCAAGGCCAAGGCATCCAAGGCCAAGCAAGCCCAGTCGCGCGTGAAGATGCTGGAGAAGATGGACACCATCCGCATGCCCGAAGACGCGGCGCGAACCGTCTTCACCTTCCCCACGCCTGAGGAACTGTCGCCCCCCATCATCCAATTGGACCGGGCCACTGTGGGCTATGACGGCCCGCCTGTTCTGCAACGGTTGAACCTGCGGATCGATCAAGATGACCGGATCGCCCTGTTGGGGCGCAATGGTGAAGGAAAATCCACGCTTTCCAAGCTTTTGGCGGGTAAACTTCAAGTTGGCGACGGTCGCCACACCTCCTCCTCAAAGCTCCGGATCGGCTATTTCGCACAGCATCAGGTGGATGAACTGCATATCGACGAAACGCCCCTGCAGCATATTCAGCGTGAGCGTCCGACTGAAATGCAGTCGAAATTGCGCGCGCGTCTGGCTGGGTTTGGCCTTGGTGCCGATCAGGCCGAAACCGAGGTGGCGCGCCTGTCGGGTGGACAAAAGGCACGTCTGTCGCTCCTGCTGGCAACCATCGATGCGCCCCATCTGCTGATCTTGGATGAACCGACCAACCACCTCGATATCGAAAGCCGTGAGGCCTTGGTCGAAGCGTTGACCGCCTATTCGGGCGCGGTCATCCTTGTCAGCCACGACATGCACCTGCTCAGCCTCGTCGCTGACCGGCTTTGGCTGGTCAAGGACGGCGCCGTCGAACCTTACCCCGACGATCTGAACACCTATCGCAAACTGCTACTGCAGGGCGATGACAAGCCCGCCAAGCCTGAAAAGGAAAAGCCAAAGGCAAGGGTCTATTCCAACGATCAGATCAAGGAACTGCGCGCCGAGCTGCGCCGCGCCGAAGCCCGCGTCGAAAAGATCGAGGAGATGCGCGGGAAACTGGCCAAGAAACTGGCGGATCCCGCGCTTTACGAAGATACCCGCAAGGGCGAACTGGCCACTTGGAACAAGAAATACGCCGAGTTGATGGACGCCATGCACAAGGCCGAGGCCTTGTGGGTCGCCGCGCAGGACAAGCTGGACCGCGCGCAGGGCGCTGCGGCCTGACACATGGATATCTTACTGCTCATCCCTGCCTTCGTGACCCTGTTTGTCATCATCGACCCGATCGGTCTGGCGCCCCTGTTCGCCGCCCTGACCCAAGGCATGACGCCGCGCCAGCGCCTTGGCATCGCCGTTCGCGCCTGTCTGGTGGCCCTGATCCTGCTGACCCTGTTCGGTCTGGCAGGAGAGGCCGTCTTGAACTTCCTTGGCATTTCCATGCCGGCATTTCGCATCGCCGGGGGCATCTTGCTGTTCCTGACCGCGCTCGACATGCTGTTTGAACGCCGCAAACAGCGTCGGCAAGGACAGGCCGATGCCGAGCCGCACCAAGATCCGTCGGTTTTCCCGCTGGCTATTCCGCTGATCGCGGGGCCCGGCGCGATCGCCACGATGATCCTGCTGACCGGCCAAAGCGGGGCCGATGCGGTGTATATTCTGGCAATCCACGGGGTCATGGCGCTTGTCTTGCTGGTCGTATTTGCACTTTTCCTGCTCGCCGCGCCGCTGGAACGGTTGCTTGGTCCGACAGGGATCAACGTCGTGACGCGCTTGTTGGGAATGCTGTTGGCCGCCTTGTCCGTCCAGTTTGTGATCGACGGATTGCGCGATCTGGCTGTGATCTGACGCCGCAAGACCTATATGCTAGCTGAAAGGAGGCGGCGGCATGAACGGACCAGACATCGGAAACATGATCTATCTGATCATTCTTGGCGTCGTCATCGGCGGTTACTTGTTGGTGTCGAACCGCCGCCAGATGGGCAAGATGGCGCAGCAGGCCGCGATCTGGGTCTTTATTTTTCTGGGCGCAGTCGTTGTGGCCGGGATGTGGGGCGATATCAGCAACACGGTCATGCCACGTCAGTCGGTGGCGCAGAGTGGTGCCTCGGTCACGCTGCCGCGCGCCCAAGACGGGCATTATTACCTCACGTTGGAATTGAACGGCGTGCCGACACGCCTTGTGGTCGATACCGGCGCCAGCGAGATCGTTCTGACCCAGGCCGATGCCGAGCGCGCAGGCGTGGACATGTCGCGCCTGATCTTCTCGGGGCGCGCGTTCACGGCCAATGGCATGGTGGAAACCGCCCCCGTGACGCTGCAAAGCGTCAGTCTGGGGGGCATCACCGAGACGAATATCCGCGCGACCGTGAACCGGGGCGAGATGACCGAAAGCCTGTTGGGGATGTCCTATCTGAGCAGATTCTCGCGGCTGGAAATCAGCGACGGCAAGATGGTTCTGGAGCGATAGGTCGCGACGGACCGATCCCGAGATAGGTTACAAAAAATCGCCGAATCCCGATTTTTTGTAACCTATTTTTCCGTGTCCTGCCCGCTGGCCTTCCCCCCGGCCTCGGCCTTCATCTGCCAGCGACCGGACTCCTCGGACCAATAGGTTGCCGCCGCCCCTGCAGCGGTCAGCGCTTTCCACTGTTCCCGCGCCGTCTGCACCGCGCCCAGATCCTGACCGTCGAACAGGATGCAGACCCTTTCCATGGCGGCAACCTCTTCGGCGCTGATATCCGCGCCCTCCACGCTCATCAGGCAGGTCGCGCCGTTGGCAAGATCATGGCTGGTGGTCAGCAAGATGGGTTGCGCGGCGTCATGCGGCCCACCGGACATGCCGTGCGGCAGGAACGCGTCTTTTGCGTGGGTCCAAAGCACCTCGTCGAGACGCGTCAAAAGCGCCTCTGTCCGCCCGCGCACCGCCACACGCCACCCGGCTTGGCGCGACTTGGACAGAAGCGTGGCCAGCGTTGCGTCCAGACTGCTGCGCGTCAGGTGATAGAAATAGGCTTGGCCCATTCCTACCCCTCATAGCCGTCGCGGATCATGCGATCCAACGCCAAGACACCCCAACCAGTCGCGCCTTTGGGGGCCAGCATCGTATCGGATTTGACCGAGGCGACACCCGCGATATCCAAATGAATCCAAGGGGTCTCAGGTTTCACGAACCGGCCGAGGAACTGCGCCGCCGTGATCGACCCCGCGTCGCGCCCCCCCACGTTCTTCATGTCTGCCACGCGCGATTTCAGCTTGTCGTCATAGGCCTGCCCCATGGGCATGCGCCACGCGCCTTCGCCCTCAATCTTGGCTGACTTGAGGAACGCATCGCAGAACGCATCGTTGTTTGAAAAGACGCCCGCGTTTTCGTGGCCCAGCCCGACGATGATGGCCCCTGTCAGGGTCGCAAGATCGATCATCCCCGATGGCTGAAAACGCTCCTGTGCGTACCACATCACGTCACACAGAACCAAGCGCCCCTCGGCATCGGTGTTAATCACCTCGACGGTGTCGCCCTTCATGGATTTCACCACATCGCCGGGGCGTTGCGCGCGGCCGTCCGGCATGTTTTCCACAAGGCCCACCAGCCCCACGACATTGGCCTTGGCCCCGCGCAGGGCCAGCGCGCGCATCACGCCCGCCACAACGCCCGCGCCGCCCATGTCCATTGTCATGTCTTCCATGCCCGACGCGGGCTTGATCGAGATGCCGCCGGTATCGAACACAACGCCCTTTCCGACCAGTGCCAGCGGGGCCTCCTTGCCGCCGCCGTTCCAGCGCATCACAACCACCTTGGATGGCGTTTCGCTGCCCATGCCGACGGCCAGCAGGGTGCGCATACCCAGCTTTTCCAAGGCGTCTTCTTCCAGCACCTCAACATCAAGCCCAAGATCTCTCATTGCGACAAGCCGGGCGGCAAATTCATGTGTTGTCAGGATGTTGGCCGGTTCATTCACCAGATCGCGGGTGAAGAATACCCCCTCTGCCAGCGCCATCAGGGGCTTGGCCTTGGCCGCACTGGCGGCGGGGGCGGTGTGCATAAGGGTGACGCCCGCATGCGGTGTATCCTCTGCCGTCTTGTGCGCCGAGAAGTCATAGGCCCGCAGCACAGGACCCAAGGCCAATTCCGCGAAATGGGCAACGTTGCCACCCAGAACCAAAAGCGCGTCCTTGTCCTTGAACTGCGCCAGATCGGCACCCGCCTTGCGGGCGTCCGCAACCGACGGGCGGCGCGTAAGTTTAACAACCGACAGGGCATTCGCGGCAAGTCCGGCGGGAAAGCCCATGACGAACCCAGTGCCCAGCTTGACCTTTTCCCACCTGTCAGACGCCAGCAACCGTTCCACCGCACCCTTGGTCAGGCGGTTGATCCTACGACCTGCCGGGTCCAGCTTGCCGTCAGGCGTCACGAAAATGGCAAGCTTGCCCGCATGTCCGGCGATGGCGTCAAGGTCGGTCTCGATGAAATCGATGGCGATAGGCGTGGTCATGTGCATCCTTTCGGCGTGTCTGTTGGGCCGCAACTTACGCAGCGTTTGGCAACTTGGCCAGATGGCCCCTCGCATCGGCGGATATCTTCGATTACAACCATATGCAGCAGCCTGTGCTGCGTATGGGCACATATCTTGGGGGATTATGCATTTGGGGCGGTATGACCGGTATATCCTGTCTCAGCTGCTGGTGCTGTTTGGCTTTTTCAGCTTTGTTCTGGTGTCGGTCTACTGGGTAAACCGGGCCGTAGACCTGTTCGATTCGCTGTTGGCCGACGGACAGAATGTGGTCGTGTTTCTGGAATTCACGGCGCTGGCCTTGCCGCAGATAATGCTGCTGGTGTTGCCGGTCGCGTCGTTCGTGGCAACAATCTACATCTTCAATCGGATGATCAGCGAAAGCGAACTGGTCGTTTTGCAGACGGCGGGCCTGTCGGCGCTGCGCCTGCTGCGCCCTGTTGCGATCTTCGGCGTGATCTTGTGCGCCTTGATTGCAGTTCTGGCCAATGCGCTGGTGCCTGCGGCGCGGAGCCAACTGAATGAACGCAGCCTTGAGGTGCAGGAAGACCTGACCGGGCGGTTTCTACGCGCGGGGCAGTTCATTCACCCCACAAGCGGGCTGACGGTGTATATCCGTGAAATCACCGAGTTGGGGGAATTTCGCGACGTTTTCTTGCAGGACCGATCAAATCGCGACACCGAGGTGACATATGTCGCCGGTCGCGCGCTGCTGGTCCGGTCCGAAGATGGGCCGCGGCTGGTGATGTTCGACGGCATGGCACAGACGCTGCAGACCGACGGTGACAGGCTCGCCGTCGTTGAGTTCAGCGATTTCACCTATGATATTGGCGGGCTGATTGGCGATACGAGCCTGCGCCGTCGCGATCTTGCCGAACTGTCGACGGTTGCTTTGCTGACCGCGGACATGGAAACCGCCGAACGTCTGGAGCTGAGCCTGGCACGGATGCGGTTCGAAGGGCATGACCGCCTTGCGCGCGCCCTTTTCGTGATCTTTCCACCGATCATTGCCGCCGCGACACTGATGCTGGGAACGTTTTCGCGGTTCGGGGTCTGGCCGCAAATTCTGGGCGCGGTGTTCCTTGTGATCCCGCTGCAGATGATATGGAACGTCAGCGAAACCATCGCCGTGCGCGACGTCAGCCTGCAATATGTGGCCTACGCGCAGCCACTTGCGGCGGCGGTGATGGCGGCGGTGATGTGCTGGATGGCCATGCGCCGACGTCACAGGCCACGTCGCGTCCTTGTTGGGCGGGGGATCCCCGCATGAGGTTGCACCTGTATCTGGCCCGACGGTTCCTGCGTGCCTTTGGCATCGTGCTGGCGGTGTTCATCAGCATCCTGCTGCCCGTGGATCTGGCTGAACAGTTGCGCACGATCGGCAGCGAGGGCGGGCTTGGACCGGTGTTGGAGTTGGCCTTGCTGAACCTGCCGGGCTCACTTTACGAGATGTTGCCGCTGTTCGTGATGTTGGCGACGCTGTTGCTGTTTCTGGGGTTGGCGCGCACGTCGGAACTGGTTGTGATCCGCGCGGCGGGGCGGTCGGCACTGCGCAGCGCGATCTCGCCCGTGCTGATGGCGGTCCTGATCGGCGTGGTCGGGGTTGCGGTGATCAACCCGTTGGTGGCGGCGACCGAACGGCAATATCAGCAATCGATCGCGCGCTATCTGGGTGGCGAGGAACGAACCGTCTCGATCAGCTCCGAGGGGCTGTGGCTGCGTCAGGGCAGCGAAACGCGCCAGACCGTGATTCGCGCCGCCGCCAGCAATTCGGACGGCACGGAGCTGGTTGATGCGACGTTCTTCACATTCAATGCCGAGGGCGAACTGACGGGCCGCATCAATGCCGCCCAAGCCGTGCTGGAGGCCGGGAACTGGGCCCTGACCGACGCCAAGCGCTGGCCGCGGGCGGACGCGCTCAACCCCGAGGCCGCAGCCGAGATGTTTGATACGCTGTTGCTGCCATCGACCCTGACGGCCGAGCAGATCCGCGACAGTTTCGGCCGCCCCGAAACCGTTCCGATCTATGACCTTCCGCGCTTCATCGCGCAGTTGAACCGGGCGGGGTTTGCGGCGCTGCAACACCGGGTCTGGCTGCAGATGGAGTTGTCATCGCCCCTGATGCTGGCGGCCATGGTGCTGATCGGCGCGGGCTTTACCATGCGCCACACGCGGTTTGGCAAAACGGGCGTGATGGTCCTGTCGGCGATCTTACTTGGTTTTGGCGTATTTTTCTTGCGGTCTTTCGCACAGGTGCTGGGTGAAACCGGGCAACTGCCTGCGGTGATCGTTGCATGGACGCCCCCCGCCACCGCGATCTTTCTGGCGCTTGGCCTGCTGCTCCATACGGAGGATGGCTGATGCGGTGGCGGACCCCCGTGGCGGCCGGATTGATGGCCCTGACCCTTGCCAGCCCGCTGGCGGGGCAGGAAGGCGCGCCCGCCACCCTGATTGCCGACCAGATCGATTTTACCCGCGCAACGCAGGTCGTGACCGCGCGCGGCGGTGTCGAGATCTTCTTTGAGGGCACGCGGTTGCGTGCCGACGCGGTCATTTATGACCGGCAAACCGATACCGTGCAGGTCCAAGGCCCCCTGATCCTGACCGAGGCCAACGGGCGGACCATCCTGCTGGCGGATTTCGCGGACCTGTCGGCGGACCTGCAGGACGGTGTGCTGCGGTCGGCACGGTTGGTTCTGGACCGTCAGTTGCAGATCGCCGCGACCGAGATCGTTCGGACCGATGGCCGTTATACGCAGCTTTACCAGACCGTCGCGTCATCGTGCGAGGTTTGCGCCGACAACCCCATACCGCTGTGGGAAATCCGCGCCCGCCGCGTGGTCCATGACCAGCAGGAACGCCAGCTCTACTTTGAAAACGCCCAGTTCCGGGTCGTGGGGGTGCCGGTCGCATATCTGCCGCGCCTGCGTCTGCCCGATCCGACGCTGGAACGCGCCAACGGCTTCTTGAGCCCCGGAATCACATCAGATGACGAGTTGGGGACGTCGCTGCACCTGCCGTATTTCATCATGCTGGGCGATCATGCGGACGTGACGATCACCCCATGGCTTACAACCGGCGACAGCCGGACGGTCGAGTTGCGGTATCGGCAAGCGTTCCGAAATGGCGCAATCACGGTGAACAGCGCGCTGAGTTTCGATGCGCTGACGGATGACGACCAGCGCGGCTTTGTATTTGCCGATGGGCAATTCAACTTGCAGCGTGATTACGTGCTGGACTTCGCGCTGGAGGGTGTGACCGACCCCGCCTACCTTGTGGCCTATGGCTTTGAGGACAGGGACATACTTGAAAGCAATCTGACCATCAGCCGGGCCCGGCGCGATGAATATATCGAGGCGGGCATCACCCAGTTTGCCAGTCTGCGCGACGGCGATGACAATGAGACCCTGCCCAACACGGTTGTGAACGCCGAACTGACGCGCCGGTTTGCCCCCGATGGCATTGGCGGCATTGCGTCGTTCTCGTTGGCGGGGTCGGGATACCTGCGGGAATCGGATGTGGATGGCCCGGATGGGCGTGACGTGACGCGCCTGTCCGCCAGTGGCGACTGGCGGCGCGACTTCATCCTGCCCGGTGGCGTCTTGCTGGCGCTGGAGGGCGAGCTGTACGCTGATATCTACAACACCCAGCAAGACAGCGGGTTCAACCAGACAGAAACGCGGCTTGCACCATTTGCCGGCGTGGAATTGCGGTGGCCGTTGCTGAACACTTCGGACCGGGGGGTAAGGCATCTTCTGGAACCGGTCGTGCAACTGGCATGGTCGGATGACAACGGCGCCAACGTTCCCAACGAGGACAGCGCCGTTGTCGAATTCGACGAGGCCAACCTGTTCGCGCTGAACCGGTTCCCCGGCAACGACGAGCGTGAGGTTGGTCAGCGCATGGCGCTGGCGCTAGGCTATACGCGGGTTGACCCGCTGGGCTGGTCACTTGGCGTGACAGTGGGACGCGTGTTTCGCGATGCCGACTATGGTCAGTTCACCCCCGGTTCAGGGCTGGACGGGACGCAATCGGATTGGCTGTTGTCCACACATCTTGGCATCGGGGATGATCTGACGCTGATCAACCGCGCCCTTTACGACGATGATTTTTCCTTCAGCGCCAACGAACTGGCGTTGAACTGGATTGGTGACGCGCACGATCTGACAACGAGTTTCACCTGGCTGGAGGCCGACCCCGCCGAAGGCAGGCCCGAAGACATGGCCGAATGGGCCTTTGACGCGGGTTATGATTTTGCAAACGCGTGGGGCGCATCAGTGGATTGGCGATATGATTTCGTCGCGAACAACCCCACCCGGGCCGGGCTTGCGTTGAATTACGCGACCGAGTGCGTTGATGTGGAGTTTTCTGTTGCGCGCCGCTATACCTCCACCACAACACTGAATCCGGCGACGACCGTTGGATTGACGGTTTCGTTGAATGGGTTCGGCGCGACGCGCAACGGGCGCAGCTACGATAGAAGTTGCCAATGATGACGGTCTCATGCAGGGACCGCAGATGACACGACCGGGAAGAGCGAAAGACGAGGCCATGACACACAAAAACCAGCAGTTTCTTTCCCGCCGCCCACGCATGGCGGCCCTGATCGCCGCGGCCGTCGTGGCCGTAGGGCTGACCGGCGCAATGCCCGTCGCGGCGCAAAGCCCGTTTTCCGCCGCCATCACAATCAACGATAGCGTCGTGACCAACTACGAGATCGATCAGCGTGTTCGGTTCCTTGAGGTTCTGAACGCGCCCGGCGACCTGACGCAGCTTGCGCGTGACGCATTGGTCAACGAGCGTCTGCAGCAAGGCGAGGCCCGGCGTCTGGGCCTGAGTGCCGGAGCAGAGCAGATCGAAGCGGGCATGACGGAATTTGCGGCCCGTGCGAACCTGAGCGCAGAAGAACTGATCACCGCCCTGACCGAGGAAGGCATTTCGGTGGAAACCTTCCGCGACTTCATCGCCGTCGGGATCACTTGGCGCAACGTCATCCAGTCGCGGTTCGCACAAACCGTCCGCATCAGCGAGGACGATATTGACCGTGCGATGTTGATGGGCACATCGCTGGAAGGGGCGCGCATCTCGTTGGCGGAGATCGTGGTGCCGCTGACCCCGGAGAACCAGGATACCCTGGCCGAGGAACTGGGCAATCTGGGCCGACAGTTGAACGGCTCTTTCAGTGATTTCTCGGATGCCGCGCGGCGGTTCTCGGCGGCGCAAACGCGGGAAAGTGGTGGCGTCGTCGCCGCTCGTCCGCTGTCGGCGGTCCCGCCGCAGTTGCTTGAAGTGCTGATCGAATTGCAGCCCGGTGACGTAAGCGGCCCGATCCCGCTGGGACCGGCGGTTGCAATCTTCCAGATGCGCGGCCTGAGCGATGCGGGGCTGCAAAGCCCCACGGTCACCGAGATCGATTATGCCACCGTCGCCTTCGCAGGTGGGCGGACGGCCGAAACCCTTGCCGCCGCACAGGCGTTGAGCGCCTCAGTCGATCAGTGCGATGATCTTTATGCCGAGCGCCCCGGCACCCATACCCGCATCAGCCTGCCGCCCGCGCAGATACCGGGCGATGTGGCGCTGGAATTGGCGCGGCTGGACGCGAACGAGGTTTCCACAGGGCTTATTCAGCCCGATGGCGCCGCGCTGGTTTGGTTGATGTTGTGCGATCGCACGGTGGCCGACCCCGAGGGCGGTCGCGATGCGGTGCGCCAACGCCTGTTCCAGCAACGGCTGGCAAATCTGGCAAATGGCTATCTGGCGGAATTGCGCGCTGCTGCCATCATCGAAGGGGAATGATGACGGCCCCCATAGCGATGAGCGTCGGGGAACCCGCTGGCATTGGCCCGGAGATTGCAGCCAAGGCGTGGTTGCACCTTGGCGCTCGGCTGCCGTTCTTCGTGATCGGCGACCCCAGACATCTTGCAGGCCACGGCGCCCGCGTGATCGAGATTGCGGCCCCCGCAGACGCCATGACGGCGTCCGTACGCGGGCTGCCGGTTCTGGCGCAGGACTTTGCGGCTCCGGCACGGCCGGGACAGCCTGCGCCCGAAAACGCCCAAGGCGTGATCAACGCAATCGCCGGTGGTGTCGATCTGGTCATGCGCGGACAGGCCAGCGCGCTGTGCACCGCGCCCATTCACAAGAAGGCGTTGAAGGACGGGGCCGGTTTTCCCTATCCGGGGCATACCGAATACCTTGCGGCGCTGGCAGGCGTGGACCGGGTTGTGATGATGTTGGCCTGCGCGGCATTGCGCGTTGTCCCGACCACGATCCACGTGCCGTTGTCCGAGGTTCCCGGCCTTTTGAATGCGCGTCTGATCCGCGACACGATCCGGATCACGGATCAGGCCCTGCGCCTTGATTTCGGCATCGAGAGCCCGCGCATCGCCGTGGCTGGACTTAATCCCCATGCCGGCGAAGGCGGCGCGATGGGGCACGAAGAGATCGACTTGATCATCCCGGTGCTGGAGGGATTGCGCGCCGAGGGGATGGCGGTGACCGGGCCGCATTCGGCCGACACGATGTTTCATGCGGGCGCGCGCCAACATTATGACGCAGCGGTTGCGATGTATCATGATCAGGCGCTGATCCCGATCAAGACGCTGGATTTCGCGGGCGGTGTGAACGTCACGCTGGGGCTGCCGTTCATCCGCACCTCGCCTGACCACGGGACCGCCTTCGACATTGCCGGACGCGGTATTGCCGACGCCACAAGCCTGATTGCGGCGCTGGAGATGGCGGAACGGATGGCGCGCGCGCGGAGTATCGCCGGTGCGTGATCCGATCAGCGGTCGTCGGGGGCCAGCCCCCCGGCCTTCGGCCGCCCCCCGGAGTTTTCCGGCCAAGATGAAATCAGGAGCCGTCGATGGCCGCAATTGACGGGCTGCCGCCCCTGCGTGACGTGATCGCCACCCATGGGCTGAGCGCAAAGAAATCGATGGGACAAAATTTTCTGCTGGACCTGAACCTGACCGCGAAGATCGCGCGTGCGGCAGGGGATGTGACCGGATCCGATGTACTGGAGGTAGGACCGGGCCCGGGCGGGTTGACGCGCGGGCTGTTGGCCGAGGGCGCACGCCGGGTGGTTGCGGTCGAGAAGGATGCCCGCTGCCTGCCAGCGCTGGCCGAGATCAGCGCCGCCTACCCCGGACGACTGAACGTGGTGAACGGCGATGCATTGGAGGTGGATTGGCGCGCGTTGCTGACGCCACCGATCAAGGTGGTTGCCAACCTTCCATATAACGTGGGCACCGAGTTGTTGGTGCGGTGGCTGACCCCCGATGTGTGGCCACCACAATGGGACAGCCTGACGTTGATGTTCCAGAAAGAGGTGGCAGAGCGCATCGTGGCCAAGCCCGGCGGCAAGGCCTATGGACGGCTGGCGGTTCTGGCGCAATGGCGGTGCGACGCAAGGATCGTCATGCACCTGCCGCCCGGCGCATTCACGCCGCCCCCAAAAGTCAGTTCGGCGGTCGTTCACCTGACGGCACTGGCAGAGCCGAAATACCCCGCAGATCCGGCCGTATTGAGCCGCGTCGTGGCCATGGCCTTCAACCAGCGGCGCAAGATGCTGCGGTCGGCGTTGAAAGGGTTAGGGGCAGATATCGAGGAGCGGATCCTGGCCGCAGGCCTTGAACCGACGGACCGCGCCGAGCAGGTGCCAATCGAAGGCTTCTGTGCCCTTGCCCGCGAAGTGGCCCACTGACCTGACGCCGTGCGTTCGGCGCCCTTGAAAACGATGGCGGCAGAGATCCCTCGGGCCAAGGGCACGGGGGCGGTGCTTGCCACATCGATCAATGCCAGTGTGGTATGAAACGACAAAGCCGCGCCAATCCGGCGCGGCTTTGTCGTTTCAAGCAGGGGCGCATGACCATTAGATCATCGCTTGATCCGTCCTGAGGTGCGGTGCTTACTCGGCCGCTTCTTGCGGCGGCGCGTCAGACCCGCCAGCAGTCTCGGTCGAGGGGGCGTCATCGGTCTGAACACGCGGTTTGCGCGGACGGCGGGCACGCTTTGGTGCAGCTTCAGGCGTTTCGACAAGCGTGCTGTCGCCCTCGGCGACTGGTTCGATCACCGCATCAAACTCGTTGGTGGATGCGGATGGACCTGCGGTTTGCGCGTCACCAACTGATGGGGCTGGCCGATCCTGCCGGGGCTTTCGCGCCGGGCGCTTTTGCTGACCGCGATCTTGCTGGTCGCCGCCCTGCTGCTGGGGCCGGTCCTGCTGATTGCGGTCTTGCTGGCTGCCGCCCTGCTGACTGCCGCCCTGCTGACTGCGGTCCTGCTGGTTACGGTCCTGCTGGTTACGGTCCTGCTGGTTACGGTCCTGCTGACTGCGGTCTTGCTGGTTGGCGTCGGACCGGTCTTGTTGCCCATAGCCCTGCTGGCCATTGTTTTGCTGACCACCGTCGCTGTAGCTCCGCTCGCCCTGGTGTTGGCCTTGTTGACCCGGCTGACCCTGCTGGCCACCCTCGCTCTGGATTTGTTGATCGCGGCGCGCGTCCATTTCACGCTGCGCCTCGCCCAGCATGCGCAGATAATGTTCCGCGTGTTGTTGGAAGTTCTCGGCGGCCACGCGATCGTTGGACAGTTGCGCATCGCGCGTCAACTGCGTGTATTTGTCAATAATCTGTTGCGGAGTGCCACGGACCTTGCTCTCGGGGCCCGAGCTATCGAACACCCGGTTGATGATGTTACCAACCGACCGGCTGCCACTGCTGCTGCGGTTCGACTTGGACCGCGAACGGTTTTTAGATGATCTCATATGTATTATCGTTCCAGTTGTCCTGGTCCGGTCCAGGCACGGGGGGCTGTGGCCCCTGTCTGATGTTGCACCAAGCCCTGCAATATTTGTGAGCCCGGGTTTTCATGGCAAATCGGCGGGGGAATGAGACGATCATTCCACGCCCCGCACCATTTGAATAACCACGCTATTTGACGCAAAACAAGGCCCAAACGTAACGTGGTGGCAAATTTTCGCACCATTTCGACGTATTTGGGCGGCTGCGTGACCTATTGGCCGCGCCCAGCCACCACGCGGTCTGCTCCATTGATATCGGGATGCACGGCAATATCCGCAAGGCCTGCGGCGGCAAACAGTGCGACCACGGCCTGCCCCTGATCATGGCCGATCTCGACCAGCAGCCTGCCGCCTGTATCGAGATACGCGGGCGCGGTGTTGACGATGGCGCGGTAGGCATCAAGGCCGTCGCCGCCGGGGGTCAGCGCCAGACGCGGCTCCCACCGGGTGACTTCGGGGGCGAGGGTCGCATAAGCGGCCTCGGTCACGTAGGGCGGGTTCGATACGATCAGGTCATATCTGCCAGCGAGACCTTCGAACCACGCAGCGTGCGTCAGGGTGAGCCGGTCGGCGACCCCGTGAAGGGCGGCGTTTTCGCGGGCAATTTCAAGCGCAGTCATCGAGATGTCGGTGGCCACGCCAGTTGCCGACGGCCTTTCGGCCAGCAAGGTGACGGCAATCGCGCCCGTGCCTGTCCCAAGGTCCAGCAGGCGCGTGAACGGGCCTGCAAGGGCATGTTCGATAAGGGTTTCTGTATCCGGGCGCGGGGTCAGCGTGTCGGACGTCACGCGGAAGTCACGGCCGTAAAACGGCCACTCTCCGACAATCTGGGCCAGTGGCTGGCGGTCCATGCGCGCGGTCAGTGCCGCGATGAACCGTCCCGGGGCGTCACCTGCGGGCCAAGGCTCGGACAGGCGCGTCAGCAGTGATGCCGCGCTCCAGCCAAGGGCATGGCACAAAAGCAACCGGGCCTCGCGCTCGGCGTCGTTGGGGAGCATGAATTCGGACAGCATCGCGCGTGTGGTGGCATAGCTGTCACGCAGCGTCTCGATGCTCAACCTTCCATCTCCGCCAGCATGCTGGCCTGATCATCCTCGACCAATGCGTCGATGATATCGTCCAGATCGCCGTGCATCACGGCATCAAGCTTGTAGAGCGTCAGATTGATCCGATGATCAGTCAGGCGGCCTTGGGGAAAATTGTAGGTGCGGATGCGCTCCGAGCGGTCGCCGCTGCCAATCTGGCTCTTGCGATCGGCGGCGCGTTCATCGGCGACCTTCTGGCGCTCCATGTCATAAAGCCGCGCCCGCAAGACCTGCATCGCGATCTCACGGTTACGATGCTGCGACTTCTCGGACGAGGTGACCATCAGGCCGGTGGGGAGGTGGGTAATGCGCACTGCGGAATCGGTCGTGTTCACGTGCTGCCCCCCTGCCCCGCTGGCGCGCATGGTGTCGATGCGCAGATCGGTGGCGGGGATCGCGATGTCGACCTCTTCCGCTTCGGGCAACACGGCCACGGTGGCGGCCGAGGTATGGATGCGACCACCCGATTCCGTTTCGGGCACCCGCTGCACCCGGTGAACCCCAGATTCGTATTTCAGCCGGGCAAAGACGTTCTCTCCCTCGATCCGGGCCGTCAGCTCCTTCAGGCCTCCAAGCTCGGTCGATTGATGATCGATGATCTCCATCCGCCAGCCGCGATTTTCGCAATAGCGCTGGTACATGCGCAACAAATCCGCCGCAAACAGGGCGGCCTCGTCCCCGCCGGTGCCGGGGCGGATTTCGATCATCGCGGGGCGGGCGTCTGCGGCATCCTTGGGCAACAGCGCGATGCGCAGCGCCTGTTCGGCGGCTGGAACGGCGGCCCGCAGGCGGGGCAACTCGTCTTCCGCCAACTCGCGCATCTCGGGGTCGGCCAGCATCGCTTCGGCCTCGGCGATATCGGCCTGCAACTGATCATAGGCCGCGATCTGGACCACGACCGGCTTGAGCTCGGCATACTCGCGGGAGATGCCGGCAATCTTGTCGGGATCGGGCGCGCTGTTCAGCTGCGCTTCGAGATACTCGAAACGTTCGGTAATCTGGCGAAGGCGATCCGTGGGAAGCATTTGCGCGGTGTGGCCCGCGCCGTCGTTGCGGTCAAGGGGTCAGGGCATCCAGCCAACGGTCGACGCGCGCCTGATTGACGCCCAGATCGGATTGTCCGAACCGCGCGCGGGAAAAGATGCTGATCCGCGTCTGACCATCTTCGTCATGCAGGCGGATCGAGATTGCATCGGGATAACCCATCAGGCGCGACCGCACGACATAGGTGGCAAACCCGTCGGCCAACGTTCCCGCAATCAGCGTGGCGCCATCGGCACGGGCTACGTCATGCAAGCGCGCGGCGGCATCGGCGGGTGCCAGATTGACAACTGGCGCCTCGTCCCCGTTGATCAGCACGAAATTCTGCGCGGCCGGGGCCGTGGCGGTTTCAGGATCGACATGCCATACCGCAGCAGGCATCGACACCAGCCGCATGTAGACGGCAACGCCAACAAAACCGGCCAACACTAGCGCAAACACGATTAGAATGATCCGCATGGTCAGGCCCCTAAATTCAGGCCAATAGGTGCGGCTTCAACGGCCGGCGTCAAGCCTCGTATTTCTCCAGAAACGCCTCTGCTGGCAGCGCGCGGAAATCAGGCAGAGCCATGCGCAGCGCGTCATGCGACCAGTCCCACCAAGCCAGTGCGATCAGACGATCGGCCACTTTTGCAGGCTGGCGCGGGCGGATCGGTTCGGCGGTTACGCCACCCACGATCATGTAGGGCGCGACATCCTTCGTCACGACCGCGCCTGCCGCAATGACCGCGCCGTGCCCGACGGTGACCTCTGGCTTGATGATAGCGCCATGACCGATCCATGTGTCGTGGCCGATGGTGGTGCGGCGGGCCGCGCGTTCGGCAAAGAACCCCTCGTCTTGATCGGTGTCGGGCCAGTAGTCGTTCGACCGGTAAAGGAAATGATGCAAGCTGGCGGTATGAAGCGGGTGATCCGTTGGGCCAATGCGTGAAAAGGCGGCTATGTTGGCGAATTTTCCGATGGTCGTGTTGGCGATGTCGCAAAACCGGGTGGTGTAGGAATAATCGCCAAGGGCAGAGTTCAGCAAAATGGTGCCGGTCGCCACCTCGGTATAGCGGCCAAGCGTGGAATTCGTGACCTGCGCGCCATCGTGGATCACGGGCGTCTCGGACAGCGACGGGGACATGGGCATGTGCAGCTCCGGTTTGGGTATCGCGCGGGTTGATCTGGTGGGTGGGATACGATTGCAGCAGACCGGACCCGTGCTGCGTTCTTGCGCCTGCCAGCGTCCCGTTGCTCTTATTCTTAACGGCGCAAACTCTGTTGGCAACTGATTGCCCACAGGCCAATGGCCCCCAATATTACTTTACTTTGCGGTCGATTCATGGGATATTTCCAAGGCTACGTTACCTCTATCGATCTCCTGTCTACCGGCCCCGGCAACAGTGCATTCGATCGTGCAGCGACGCCGAACTGCCGCATGTCGCGGGCAGTGTTAAGATAAGGAGATGCGGATATGGCCACTGGCACCGTGAAATGGTTCAACACCACCAAAGGCTACGGCTTCATCGCACCCGATGATGGCGGGCGCGACATTTTTGTTCACATCTCGGGCGTGGAACGCTCGGGTCTGACCGGCCTCGCCGACAATCAGAAAGTGACTTTCGACCTTGAAAAAGGCCGTGACGGACGCGAGAGCGCGGTCAACATCGCGCTGGTTTAACCCGGCCTGCGATACCTCAAACAGAAGGGCGTGCCGCGCGGCGCGCCCTTTTTGCGTTTGAGTCTGCCTGATCGAATGCGCGACAAATGGCACGGGTGGCCGGCGTGGCCAAGCCGCGCGCGCCCCGTGACTGCGGTTCAGTGATTGTCGCGCGGCAAATCCTTGGCGATCCGCTGATAGGCCGTCGCCAGTTCCAGACACCCGCCATCGGCCAGTTGTCCGACGGTCTTGCGATACAGCTCTTGCCACGGCGTCTGGTGATGCAGATCCGGCGGTGTCCATGCGTCGCGGCGGGCCTGCCATTCGTCGGCGTCGACCATGGCGTCAAGCGTGCCCGCGTTGAGGTCCAGACGCACCGGGTCGCCGGTTCGCAAAATCGCCAATCCACCGCCGACCGCCGCCTCGGGAGAGGCATTCAGGATCGACGGGCTTTCGGATGTGCCCGATTGCCGCCCGTCACCCACCGTCGGCAGGTGCCGGATGCCCGCGCGGATCAACACATCAGGCGGCTGCATGTTCACCACCTCGGCCGAACCGGGATAGCCCACGCAGCCGACGTTGCGGATGAAAAGGATCGTGCGCTCGTCGATCTTCAGGTCGGCATCGTTGATCCGGTCGTGGTAATCCTCAGGGCCTTCGAACACGACGGCGCGGCCCTCGAATACGTTATCGTTTAGGAAACGCGCCCGGAAATCAGGAGAAATGACCGAGGTTTTCATCAACGCGCTATCAAACATATTGCCCGACAGGACGACGAAACCCGCATCTTCGCGCAGCGGGTCACCAAACGGGCGGATCACCGCGTGATCCACGCTGCGTGCGCCACCAAGCGCCTGTGACAGCGGCATGCCGCTGGCGGTCATCACGTCGGCATGAAGGTGGCCTGCGGCCAGCAATTCACCCATCACCGCAGGCACGCCGCCAGCCCGATAGAAGCCTTCGCCCAGATATTCGCCGGCTGGCTGCATGTTCACCAGCAGCGGCAGCTTGTGCCCGACCGTTTGCCAGTCGGTCACGTCCAGTTCCACGCCAGCATGCCGCGCGATGGCCTGTAGATGCGGCGGGGCGTTCGTGGAGCCGCCAATCGCCGTATTGACCTTGATTGCATTTTCGAACGCCGCCCGCGTGAGGATATCGGAGGGCTTCAAATCCTCCTCCACCATTGCGACGGCGCGCTTGCCGGTCATGTACGCCATCTCCATCCGCTCACGGAAGGGCGCGGGAATGGCGGACGACCCCGGTAGCATCATGCCCAATGCTTCGGCCATCGCATTCATCGTGCTGGCCGTGCCCATCGTGTTGCAATGACCCAGCGACGGAGCCGAAGCGCAGGCGCGGTCCATGAATTCATCGTAGTCGATCTTGCCTTCGGCCAGCAGTCGGCGGCTTTCCCAGATGATCGTGCCCGATCCGGCACGCTTGCCCTGCCACCAGCCATCCAGCATCGGCCCGCCGTTCAGTGCAATGGCCGGCAGGTCCACGGTGGCCGCGCCCATCAGTTGCGCGGGCGTTGTCTTGTCGCAACCGGTGGTCAGCACGACACCATCAATGGGATAGCCGTGCAGCACCTCCACGAGGCTGAGGTAGGCAAGGTTCCGATCCAGCGCCGCAGTCGGGCGCTTGCCGGTTTCCTGAATGGGATGGACGGGAAATTCCATCGGAATACCGCCACCATCGCGGATGCCCGCCTTGATCCGGTCCATCAGGAAAACGTGGATCTTGTTGCATGGCGCCAGATCCGACCCGGTGTTGGCGATGCCGATGACCGGCCGCCCCGATTGCAGTTCCGCGCGTGTAAAGGTCTGGTTCTGGTAGCGTTCGAGATAGAGCGCGGTCATCCCGGGATTGTTGGGGTTATCGAACCATTCCTGACTGCGGTAACGGCGATTGGCGCGGGTGTCGGACATGATGCTTGTTCCAAATAGTGAAACCAAAGGTCGAATATTGAGACCACTGCCATAGGTCTAGCCGAGATTATCCGGCTTTCGCAAGTGGGCCGCATGGTTCGCCACGCAACGATTGCGTCCGACGTGCGCCGGATCAGAGTTGCGGTAGGGCCTCGAACACCAGTTGGTCCAGACCCTGCCCACCGTCCGCGGCATATGCCTTGAGGGCGGCGCGCATCGAGGGGTCCCAGAAGTCGCGCAAGTGCGCGGCGACGCGATCGGCCTGATCGGTGCCGGGTTGTGTATGGAAGAACTGGGCAATCTGGTTCGCCATACGGATCAATTTTTCAGGCGACATCGGCAACTCCGGTGATGATGCGGTTCGGGTGCGCATACACCTCCACCGATTGACCTCGCGCAAAGGCCGCAAGGGTCAGGTGCGCCGCCTCGGCAAGGCGGAGCGCGTGGGCCGTCGGCGCAGAGACGGCGATCAGGATAGCAGCCCCCGCGATGACCGTCTTTTGCACCATCTCGACTGACACACGAGAGGTCAGCACGACCGCCCCGGTCGCGGGGTCGATGCCATCCGACAGCAGCGCTCCGACGAGTTTGTCCAATGCGTTGTGGCGGCCCACATCTTCGCGGGCCAGAACGATCCCCTGCCCGGGGATCAAGAAGCCCGCGGCATGCATCGCGTGCGTCTGGTCATGCAGCGGTTGATGGGCGCGAAGGGCGTCCGCCGCGGCAGCAGCTTCGGCACCGGAAATCCGCGCACTGCCAACGACCTGGGGCAACGGGCGCAGGGCCTGATCAAGGCTGTCGATCCCGCAAAGGCCGCAACCGACCGGCCCCATCATCGCGCGGCGACGGGCGGCGATCGCCTCAGCACGATCATCGCTTAACCACAGGCGCGCCTCGATCCCCGCGCCTTGGGCAAGGATCTCGAGGCTCTCGATCTGCGCAAGATCGGTCACATACCCCTCGGTCCATACAAAGCCACGCGCGAAATCCGCCAGATCAACCGGCGATGCCATCATCACTGCCTGCGTCGACCCATTGCAGGTGATGGCCACCGGCACCTCTTCGGGCAGGGTGCGCGTGATCTGGCGAACCCCATCCGGCCGAATGGACAGGCCCGGCGCGCTGTGGGTCGGCCCGGTCATTCTGCCGCCGGAACGATGCGGCGCGATTGCGTGGCTTGCGCGGCGTATTCCCGTTGCCACGCGGTTGGGCCATTGGACAGGCCGACCTGCACCGCCGTCACCTTGTATTCCGGGCAGTTCGTGGCCCAATCCGAAAAATCGGTGGTGATCACGTTGGCCTGCGTGTCGGGGTGGTGGAATGTGGTGTAGACCACGCCGGGGCTGACGCGATCGGTGATCTTGGCGCGCAGGCTGGTATCGCCGGCACGACTTGCCAGCTTGACCCATGCCCCATCCTCAATGCCGCGCAGTTCCGCGTCGTTGGGGTGGATTTCAAGCACGTCTTCGTCGTGCCAGACCACATTGGCGGTGCGGCGCGTCTGTGCGCCGACATTATATTGGCTCAGGATACGGCCCGTGGTCAGCAGCAGCGGAAACCGCGGACCGGTGCGTTCATCGGTGGCGATGTATTCGGTTACGATGAACCGGCCCTTGCCGCGCACGAACCCGTCAACATGCATCAGCGGCGTGCCATCTGGCGACGCGTCGTTGCAGGGCCATTGCACCGACCCGCGTTCTTCCAGAAGATCATAACTGACGTTGGCAAAGCTGGGCGTGGTGGCCGCGATCTCATCCATGATCTGCGCGGGGTGAGTATAGTGCCAGCCCGCGCCCATGGCATTGGCCAGCAGTTGCGTGACCTCCCAATCGGCATACCCATTGCGGGGTGCCATCACCTTGCGCACGCGGTTGATGCGACGTTCGGCATTGGTGAAGGTGCCGTCCTTCTCCAGAAATGTCGATCCGGGCAGGAAAACATGGGCGTAATTGGCGGTTTCGTTCAGGAACAGGTCATGCACGATGACACACTCCATCGCAGCCAGCCCTGCCTGCACATGGTGCGTGTCAGGATCGGATTGCAGTATATCCTCGCCCTGACAGTAAAGCCCCTTGAACGTGCCCGCCACGGCGGCATCCAGCATGTTGGGAATACGCAGGCCCGGTTCGGGGTCAATCTCGGTGCCCCACAGGGTTTCAAAGATCGCGCGCACATCGGCGTTCTTCACATGGCGATACCCCGGCAACTCGTGCGGGAAACTGCCCATGTCGCAAGATCCCTGCACGTTGTTCTGACCGCGCAGGGGGTTCACACCCACACCTTTGCGGCCGATATTACCGGTCAACATGGCAAGGTTGGCGATGCCCATGACAGTGGTCGAGCCTTGCGAATGTTCGGTGACGCCAAGACCATAGTAGATCGCCCCGTTGCCGCCGGTGGCGAACAGGCGCGCAGCGGCGCGCAGGTCTTCCGCAGGAACGCCCGTCAGCAGCGCGGTGGCCTCGGGCGAATGACGCGGGTCACTGATGAACGCGGCATACTCGGTGAACTCGTCCCAATCGCAACGCTCCCGGATGAATGCCTCATCCATCAGGCCTTCGGTCACGATCACATGCGCCATGGCCGACACCACCGCCACGTTGGTTCCCGGACGAAGCGGCAGGTGATGCGCGGCCGCAACATGCGCCGATTTCACCAGATCGATCCGACGCGGATCAACTACGATCAGCTTGGCGCCCGCACGCAGGCGCTTTTTCAGACGGCTGGCAAAGACCGGGTGGCCGTCGGTCGGGTTGGCCCCGATGACCAGAACCACATCGGAATGTTCGACACTGTCGAAATCCTGTGTGCCGGCACTGGTCCCGAACGTCTGGCCCAGCCCGTAACCGGTCGGCGAATGGCAGACGCGGGCGCAGGTGTCGGTGTTGTTGTTGCCAAACACCGACCGGGTCAGTTTCTGGACCAGATAGGTTTCTTCGTTGGTGCAACGGCTTGAGGTAATGACCCCGATGGATTTCTTGCCATAGGTGTCCTGCAGTCCGCGCAGGCGGTCGGCGGCGAACCGCATCGCCTCCTCCCACGACACTTCTTGCCATGGGTCGGTGATCTTGTCGCGGATCAACGGGTTCAAGATCCGGTCGGAATGGCTGGCATAGCCATAGGCAAAGCGCCCCTTGACGCAGGAATGGCCGCGATTTGCCTTGCCGTGCTTGTAGGGCGTCATCCGCACCAACTCGTCGCCATTCAGCTCGGCCTTGAACGAACACCCCACACCGCAATAGGCGCAGGTGGTGATCACGGACCGCTCGGGCGTGCCCAGTTCGATGACCGATTTTTCCTGCAACGTCGCCGTCGGGCAAGCCGCCACGCAGGCGCCGCATGACACGCAATCAGACGTCAGGAAATCGTCCTTTGGCCCCCCGGCGGAGACACGGCTGTCAAAGCCACGTCCCTCGATCGTCAACGCGAAGGTGCCCTGCACCTCCTCGCAGGCCCGCACGCAGCGGGAACAGACGATACATTTCGCCGGATCGTATGAAAAGTAGGGGTTGCTGTCGTCCTTGGGAATGTATTGCGGGTTGGCGCCAGTGGCCGCGCGTTGTTCAAAATGGTTCTGCCCGGGCGTATAACGCACGTCGCGCAGGCCCACGACACCGGCCATGTCCTGCAACTCGCAATCGCCATTGGCCGCGCAAGTCAGGCAATCCAGCGGGTGATCCGAGATATACAACTCCATCACGCCCTTGCGGATCTTCTTGACCTTGGCGGACTGGGTTCGCACGATCATGCCGGGTGCCACAGGCGTGGTGCACGATGCAGGCGTCCCCCGCCGTCCTTCGATCTCAACCACACACAGACGGCATGACCCAAAGGCCTCCACACTGTCGGTCGCGCAAAGCTTCGGGATCTGCAAACCGGCCTCGGCCGCGGCGCGCATCACCGATGTGCCCTCCGGCACGGTGACGTCAAAGCCGTCGATGGTCAGCGTGACCGGCGCGCCCTCGCGTGCCGGCGTGCCAAGATCACGGTCATTGGGGAGGATGAAATCCTTCATGTCGTGGCCATCCCTTGCTTCTTCGCTTCAAAAATATTCTGGGGGGTCCGGGGGGCAACGCCCCCCGGCAGGTCGGCGCGCAAGGCGCGGCGAAACATGATCATCTTCATTCCGCAGCTTCCTTCCGGGTGGCAAAATCATCGGGAAAATGGGTCAGCGCGCTCATCACCGGGAAAGGGGTAAATCCACCCAACGCACACAGCGACCCATCCTTCATCGTCTCGCACAGGTCAGTCAGCACCGCGACCGCCGCGCCGTCGCCTTGGGCGATCCGGTCAATGGTCTCCACCCCGCGCACGGCGCCAATCCGGCAGGGCGTGCATTTCCCACAAGATTCAATGGCGCAAAATTCCATGGCAAAACGCGCCATGCCCAGCATGTCGGCCGTGTCGTCGAACACGACGATACCTGCGTGCCCGATCAGCCCACCCTGCCCGTCAAATTCTTCATAGCCAAAGGGCGTGTCGAATTTGGAGCGTGGGAAATAGGCGCCGAGCGGCCCACCGATCTGCACCGCCTTCACCGGTCGGCCCGTCGCCGTGCCGCCCGCGATCTCGTCAATCAACACGCCAAGCGGCATACCGAACGCCGTCTCGAACAGCCCACCATGTGCCACGTTGCCCGCGATCTGGATCGGAATGGTGCCTTTCGACCGGCCAAGCCCGAACGCCGCATAATGCGCGGCCCCCTTCTCGAAAACCACCGGGACCGTCGCAAGCGAGATCACATTGTTGACCACCGTCGGCTTGCCCATAAACCCCTCCAGCGCGGGCAGCGGCGGCTTGGCCCGGACAACGCCGCGCTTGCCTTCCAGCGAATTGAGCAGACTGGTCTCTTCGCCGCAGACATAGGCACCGGCACCGACGCGGATCTCCATATCGAACGCCTGACCTGCACCAAGGACATCGGCACCCAGAACACCGGCTTCGCGGGCAATATCCACCGCCGCGTTCATCACGGCAATCGCATCGGGATATTCGGATCGCAGATAGACGTAGCCTTTGGTGGCACCCACACCCAGACCCGCGATCACCATTCCTTCGATCAGGCAGAACGGGTCACCCTCCATGATCATCCTGTCGGCAAAGGTGCCGCTGTCGCCTTCATCCGCGTTGCAGACGATATATTTCTGATCCGCCTGCGCACCCAGAACCGTGTTCCACTTGATCCCGGTCGGAAACCCCGCCCCGCCCCGGCCCCGCAGCCCCGAGGCCGTCACTTCCGCCACAATTTCAGCACGGGACAAGCCCAAGGCGCGCCGCAAGCCCAAAAGCCCGCCATGGGCCGTGTAATCATCAAGGCTCAGCGGATCGGTCACGCCACAGCGTGCGAACGTCAGACGGGTCTGTTTCGCAAGGAACGGAATGGTTTCGGTCGGCCCATGCCCCGCCATCGTGCCGGCCAACAAGGCGGCGACATCGGCGGGCGACACGGGCCCGAACGCCTCGCGCCCCTGCCCCCGGTCAATCTCCACAAGCGGCTCCAGCCAGATCATCCCGCGCGATCCCGTGCGGATGATCTCGGCATGCAATCCACGCGCGGCGATCTCTGTGGCCATTGCAGCGGCCACCTGATCGGCGCCCAACGCCTTGGCGGCGCTGTCCATCGAGATATAGATCTTCATGCTCCGACCTCGGCCAGCAAGCGGTCGCTGTTCGCGCGGCCGACCACGCGGCCATCCACCATCGCCGCAGGGCCGCAGGCGCACAGCCCCAGACAGTAGACCGGTTCAACCGTGACATCGCCATCGGGCGTGGTGCCGTGCCAATCGATACCCAGCCTTTCGAGGACCCGGGCCGACATGTCGTTGGCCCCCATCGCCTGACACGCTTCCGCCCGGCAGATCTTCAGGATGTGCCGCCCGGCGGGGTGATCCCGAAAATCATGGTAGAAGCTCTTGACGCCATGCACCTCGGCAACCGTCAGGTTCAGTGTGTCCGCCAGCAAGGGCAACGCGGCCGCCGGCACATACCCGTATTCCGCCTGCAAGGCGTGAAACATCGGCAACAGCGGCCCCTCCATCCCCAGATGGCGGTCAATGATCGCCTGCATCTCGGCAGTCTCGGGGTGGGTGGCGCGGGTCATGGCGGGCTCCGGGTTGACTAACCTTCAGAGTCATTCAGTTTGATTGAGAAATCAATATCGCCGTTCCGTTAGTTGATAAAAATATTGAATGGTTCGGAAGCGCCATCTCACGGCAGAAATGCGACAGCGATCAGCTCAAGTCGGCGACGTTCGCCGCCTCGGCGAGAAGCGCGCGCAAGACCGGTGTATGCGGCTCCCGGTAGGGGGCGACCAAGCCCACGCTATGTACCACACCGCCCCCCGCGATCGGGATGATCCGCAGCGGTTTGTCGCCCGCCAGAAACCGTGCCATGTCGGACGGCAACACCGTGACCCAGTCGCCGCCTTCCACGTGCGCCACGAGGACGACGGTGGAATTGCTTTCCACCTGCGCCTGCGGCTGCACGTTCACCGCCATGAAGCACTGGTTTATGATGCGCCTGTTCTGCATGTCGGGCGTCAGCAGGCACAGCCGTTGATCCGCCAGATCCGCCCAACCAACCATCTTGCGCCCGGCCAGCGGGTGGTCCCGATGGCACACCAGCGTATAGCGTTCGCGATAAAGCGGCGCCGTGGTGACGCGGCCCAGCGGTTCGTTATCCAGATAGGAAATCCCGGCCTCGATCTCCAGATTATCCAGCATCGACAGGATCTCGACCGAGGTCCGCGACAGCACTTCGAAGCGGACGTTCGGGTGATGACCGGCGAAACGCGAGGTCAGTCTGGCGGCCCATGTGAGCGCCGTGGGGATCACCGCAAGCCGCACATGCCCGGTCAGGCCATGGCGCGCGTGGCGCATCTCCTCTCGGAAGGTGCGGGCATCGCTGACCAATTGCTTGGCCCAAACCAGCGCGCGCTGCCCCTCGGGCGTAAGCCCGCCATAGCGCGAACCGCGAAAAATCAGCTGCACGCCAAGATTTGCCTCCAACTGCTTGATCCCGGTGGACAGGGTTGGCTGCGTGATCCCAAGGGTTTCGGCGGCCCTGCCGAAGTGTTCTTCGGTGGCGACTGCGATGAACATTTCCAGCTTCCCGATCATGCGCAAAGAATTGCGATGAACGTGGCCAGTTTCAATCGAAAAGACAAATGGCCCGACAATCAGTGCACCCTGCCATTGCAACATGGCCGCGCCCGAGGCTACCGTCAGCCCTCAGCAGTCATCAAAGCCGCATCAGGCCAGCGAAAGAATGTCAAAATGACGCCGACGGGCAAGGAAATCGTTATCCGCCACGGGTCGCGCATGGCGAACCGCATGCTGCAATACCTTGTCGCCAAGCAATTGCAGCGCCAGTTCCCGGACTATGCGGTGGCAGGCTATGACATCCCGGAATGGGGGCTTGCGGGGGCCGCCCCCCTGCCCGGCAAACGGCAAATCCCCAAGATAGAGGTGCAGCGTTTTGACCACGGCCTTGTGACAGGCTTGATGGCGCAAGGCGCGCTTGACCGCCTGATGATCAAGAGCGTTTGCAGCAACTACGCCGCCCTGCCCGATCGCGCCTTCGCCAATGCCTTGTTTGACGCCAGCCACATCGCGGCGCGCGACACCACGGACAGTGATCTCGTCATCCATGTCCGGCTGGGCGACACCTTGGTGCCCGGTCGCCACACGGATTACGGCCCGCTTCCGCTGGGCTTCTACGAACAGGTCATCGCGCGCACGGGGAAACGACCGGTGTTCATCGGCGAACTGGGCGATGATTGGTACAGCGCTGCCTTGCGCGACCGGTTCAAGGATGCGGTATTCCTTGAGGGCGGCACCGTCTTGCATGATTTCGAAACGATGCGCCGGGCGCGGCACCTTGTTCTGGCAACCAGCACCTTTTCGTGGATGGCGGCGTGGCTGTCAGAGGCGAAATCAATCCACTACCCCATGTCGGGCATCCTGAACCCCGAACAAGCCCCCGATATCGATCTTCTGCCGCTGGATGACCCGCGCTATCGCTATTACCGGTTCCCGGTCAGCAAGTGGCATGCATCGGACGATCAGATCAGACAGCTTCAGGCCCCATTCAAGGCCGGGCAACTGACCAAGGCGCAAGCTGTGGCGGTCCACGCGCGTGCGGCAAAGGCTTGGGCGCCCGATCTGGCCGCGTGGCGGGCGGCCTTCACCGAAAACGCCGCAACATATCGCGCGACCTTGGCCCGATAGCCTTTGGGCGCAGAACGCCCCAACTGTTTGACGCACGCCAGTGGGAACAGGTGTCTCGGCTCCTTCATCGCCGACGAAGTAAGGCGCGTTATCACCTGCGATGTTGCTGATGCTTGTTGCCGCGACCGACAACTGGACAACCTCAGCAGGTTCCGCGTCCGAGATACGACCCGCCGCAGACCGGGCAATGCAGATACATGAACCGCAGAACGGCTTGGCAGCCAATCAACGAACCGGGGGCTTGAGCGGCGGCTTGATCCAAGCCCTAAGACACTGCTATTAAAGACAATATGAAACAGTAACTGATATGACGCCCCCGATAATACCCCTCATATGGGTTTGTCCTGCATTTCCCGAATAGTCCGGCAGTATTGTCGTCCTGAGCGTTAAAATTCCCACATGATTGATGGCATCACAGGCGATGAAGGGCGCACGCCTTCCTCATCCGACGAAATCCCATCGGATCACCCGAAAAGCGCGCGGTTCTTCAGACCTTGCTTATGCAGGAATAACGATTTTCTGGTCGTCTGAAGGCGCATCAAGCGGTAGATGGTTTTCTTCGAGAACGAGGATGTTTTCGACACCGATCACATCGGTTTTGGTCTTGTAACCAATTACATCTTCTACGTTCATATCAAGGTGCCGTGCCATCAGCATCGTTTCTTCTGACGAAAAGTTAGTTAGGCCGCGCGCGACCTCGGTGCCATCCTCGTTGTAGACGTGCAGAACATCGCCTTTGCTGAAATCGCCCTGGATCGAGATCACATCATTTCGACCGATCCCGCAGTCACCTGCAGCGACGGCCTCGGCAACGGCATTTGACACAACCAAAGTGCCCGATACCTGCAGCCTATTGCTCAGCCAGACCATCAATGGCGATGCCGTCTTTCCCGTCACAAGACAACGGGTAAAGCGCCGCTCGCCTTGAAGGACAGAGGAGATGGGGCGTTCAATGATGCCCGAGGCGATGATCGTCTCGACGCCGGCGTTCTGGGCCATGTTGGCCGCTTGCATCTTGGTCAACATACCGCCGCTTCCAAGGGCGCTGATGGCTGTCGTGGATTCCAAGTGTTCGCTGACGTCCTTGATTTCCGCAATGAACTGGGCATCCGGTTCTGACGGATCGCGGTCAAACAACCCTTCGACACTAGTCAGGATGATCAGGAGATCCGCGTCAACCATCTGGGCAACCTTGGCAGACAGGCGGTCGTTGTCACCGACACGCAGGTCGCGGGTCGCGACCGAGTCATTCTCGTTGATGATTGGCAAAATGTCGTTTTCGAACAACCGCAGCATGGTGTTCTTGATGTTCAAGAACCGGCGTCTGTCTTCCATGTCATCGACGGTGACAAGCATCTGGGCGACGCCCATATTATGCTCTGACGCGATCTGACGATAGGCATTCATCAAAAGTGGCTGGCCACAAGCGGCAGCCGCCTGCTTGTCCAGGATGCCTGCGTCTTCAGGGCGCTTTCCGACCATATTCAGACCCAAGGCAACCGATCCGGACGAAGTCAGAATGACGTCGTAACCCTCTCTTTTCAGTTGCGCCAAGTCGCTGAGAAGCCCGTTGATAAAGGCATAACGCAAGGTCAGGTTTTCATCGTGCGCCAGCAGACTTGATCCGATTTTGACGACGATCTTTTTCTTCTTTGGCATGGATGCCTCCGGTAACATATTGTTTAAATGTGAAAAAATGCAATCAGTTTGCGCCGCACGACGCAGCCCTGTAGCACTGCATGTTCAATGATTCGCCGACGTATAACATGTACTGGCCCCCTGAACGCAAATAGGTCGCCGGTCGTAGCCACCGATCGGCAGACCGGTGCGTGTCGGGCGATAGACCATAAATGGCCGGGCTGCCGGGTGATGCAATGCTGCACTGCAGCGACGATGCAACACGTGCCGTTACGCATGTAAAGGAAGACGAAAATGGATATACTTTTGATTGGCTGCGGCAAGATGGGCGGCGCGATGCTGCGCCAGTGGACCAGTCATGGCGCGCACAGCTTCACGGTCGCGGATCCCGCTGCAACCGGCTTGCCGGACGGCGTGACGCATGTGTCAAAAGCGACAGACCTGCCGCCAAATACATTCGATGTGGTTTTGATCGCGATCAAACCGCAGATGATCGCTGATGTGCTGCCCGGCTATGCACATGCACTCAAAGACGGCGGTACGTTCGTTTCTATTGCAGCAGGGGCCAGCGTGGCGTCTATCGCGAAGGTCGTGGGCGACGCGGCCATTGTGCGTGTCATGCCGAACATGGGCGCGCTTGTCGGGATGGGTGTGTCGGGGCTTTACGCCAACGATCACTGCACGCCGCATCAAACGCGCGACATCGTTGCGCTTATCGACCAGACGGGAACCTGCATTGCGTTGGACAGCGAAGACCGGATCGATCGCCTGACCGCCGTCAGTGGCAGCGGCCCCGGATATATCTTCGAGATACTGCGCAGCTACGTCGCCGCAGCAGAGGCGCTTGGCTTTGACCACGATACCGCCCGCAGACTGGTGTTCGATTCCGTAAGCGGCACGGTCGAAGCCGCGCGACAGTCCGACCAGTCGCTGGAGGAGCTACGCAATTCCGTAACCAGCAAGAACGGCACAACGCAGGCCGGTCTGACAGAATTGATGCGCGACGGAGAGCTACACAAGCTGTTCATGAACACGCTGCGGGCGGCGTACGCCCGCGCGGTTGAACTGAGATAAGATGTGGCCGTTTGACTGCCACAGGAAGGATACACGATGTACGACATAAGCACTGACCCAACGGGGACTGACGTAACAAAAATCGTGGCCGATCTGGGCCGCCGTGCAAAGGCAGCTGCACGTGATCTGTCGATGGCTACGACAGATCAACGAAATCTGGCTCTGAGCGAAGCCGCCAATGCACTGCGTTGCAGGAGCGCGGATATTCTGGCAGCCAATGCCAAGGATATTGAGGGCATCAGCAACAGCGACAAAGACGCGGCTTTCATAGACAGGCTCATGCTGACCGAGGACCGTGTTGCGGGGATGGCGGATGCGCTGGACGCGATTGCAGCGCAAGATGATCCTTTGGGTCGCACGCTTGCGACATTCAACCGTCCCAACGGGTTGAAGATCGACCGCATCAGCGTGCCGATCGGCGTGATCGCCATGATCTATGAATCGCGGCCAAACGTAGGCTCTGACGCTGGTGCGCTTTGCATCAAATCGGGCAACGCGGTCATCCTGCGCGGCGGATCCGAAAGCCTGCATTCCTCGCGCGTGATCGTTGCCTGCCTCGCCCAAGGCCTCGCTGCGGCGGGCCTGCCTCAAGAGGCGGTGCAGTTGGTCGATACGCGCGACCGCGAAGCGGTCAAGGCGCTGCTGCACAGCACGGACACGGTCGACCTTGTCATTCCGCGCGGCGGGCGAGGCCTTGTGTCGTTGGTGCAGCGCGAGGCGCGGGTGCCGACACTGCTACATCTGGATGGCAACAACCATACATACGTGCATGAAAGCGCCGATATCGACAAAGCCATCGGGATCGTCCGAAACGCAAAGATGCGCAGAACCGGCATCTGCGGTGCGACGGAATGTGTCGTCATCGATGCCAAGATCGCGGATCAGGTACTGCCTCGGCTGGCTGACGCTTTGATTGATTGCGAACTGCGTGGTGATGCACAGGCGCGGCGCATCCTCCCTGAAATGAAGGTCGCGACCGATGCCGACTGGAACACGGAATACCTGAGCAACATCATGTCCGTTAAGGTTGTGGATGATCTGGATGCGGGCATCGCCTTCGTCCAGTCATATTCGTCCGGCCATACGGACGCTATCGTTGCAGAGGATGTCGACGCCGCGAAACGCTTTATGGCGGCAATCGACTCAGCAGTCGTGATGCACAACGCCTCAACGCAGTTTTCCGACGGTGGTGAGTTTGGAATGGGTGCTGAAATCGGTATCGCGACGGGCAAGATGCACGCGCGTGGCCCCGTGGGTGCTGAGCAGCTGACGAGCTTCAAATACTTCGTCTACGGTGATGGGCAACAGAGGGACTGATGCAAGAAACAGGCGAAACCTCCGGCGCTCATCTGCTTTTCCACCCGACTTGAACCAAGGCTTGGTGCATTGCGACGATGAAATCAGGAGGTCGCGCTAATCGCCCGGCACCGGATATCGACGTGTTTCCACCCGACATTGACCTTCAACCGGGAGCGCGCCGCGGGGCCGCGCTCCCCAAGCTGATTGCCTTCGGGGGGCTGACAACTTTACGCCTGAACCTTTCGTTCGCCACGCTGGGTTTGATGATCAGCAGAGCATCGCGGCACCCGCGCGGCGATCGAAAGTGGGGCAATAGGCTTTTATTGGATGCGGCAAGCCCTAAAGGTACCGCCCGCCTGACATTGCCAAGGCGTCAGAGCGCTTGCCTTGCTGTGAGCCCTTCAGTTTTCTGGCCGCCGATCATCAGTAGCGCGGTTGGGCGTATGTCTGCGTGGTCCATGTGGTTTCGCGGCAATAGTTCAAACGCATCGTGTAGCTGCGCTGGAATCCGTTGGGGTCAAACGTCAACTGCACATTGCCCCAGTTCAACGATGACCAACCATCAGGAGCGGTGACGGTCTGGGGACAACTACCGGGGCCATTGTCAATCCAATACCCGCTGTATGTCCCGGAATTCTGATAATACTGCCCGCCAAGCCCTTCAATGTAGATGCGAAAGCCATCGCCCACGGAAAAGATCGCGGTCGAACCGACGTCAGCGAGATAGGTGATCTCACCAAGACTGGAATTCCAGACTTCGTCGGCAAGGGCGATTGTCGGCATAGCGGCCAAGCAGAGTGCGGCGAGGGAGACCTTCATTAGGGGTTCCTTGATCTGTTTCGGTGGTCCTAAGACTCATTTAAGAAATAGGCCGACATGCCCCACGTGGCCTACCGTTTGACTGAAGTAATAACTGAATTTCGCCAGATTCTGTAGCCAGATCAAGCGGTTTGCCTTCCCAGCCTCGGATACGGTCGTCAGAGCGCTCGCTTGTGGGAGGGGCGGACCACGACCGCGCGCCGACGTTTCATCCAAGTAAATGCCGTACGATCCACGAATGGCCGCTCCGACGAGCTACACCGCAGCATCGTGTCAGCGGGTGATTGACCGCTTTCGGTCGTCCTTATCACTTTCCGCCTATCGTGCAGTGCCCAAGGGGATTGGGAATGGGGCCATGGCGAATGGCCCCCTCGGGGGGGTGGTCTTGGCGCTATCGGTGCCGGCTGCCTGAGGAAACCGGCTCCGTCTGGGCACTCAAGAAATACAGCGCAAAGGGGCCTTCACCGGGATCCATACGCGCAGCGGAAAGCTCCCGCGCCCCGCAGGTCGCACTGGTGGCAGCGAGGCCGATCATAATTGTCGCCGCCGAAAGAGAAGCCGCGAGGGTGGCAAGTCTCAAGAGATACCTCATTGCGTCATTGCCGAGCGGCATTCAGATCTTTTTGGATATGTGGTTTCCGCGAACATGCGGTGCCACGGAAAGTGTCATGGTGCAACTTTATGTCGTCTCGGCGCGACAAAAAGACAGGGCGGCTCGGTTGCAGAGTTTCTGGGCGCCCTGAAGTCGAGCTTGTCGCGACGATCCGCACTGTGGGCAACCCAATCCCAAGCCCAAGGCCATCGGCCCGCCAAGCGGCGCACCGCCCTGCCCTCGCCGCCACGTGCCTCATCAAAACTACGCGCGCCCAAAGTTCATGCGCGCCCACGCTTACCCAAAGCGTCTATGCCGCGCGATCACAAGTGGGCACCCCCCGCCGAAATCTGGGGGCGGAACGTGATCGTCAGCAGCGCAGACTTCTTGATTCGCTGAAGGTCCCGGCAACGCCCTGAGATGTACGACATTGACATGGCGCGTAATAAAGTTCATAATGACACTTTATCAAGTGGCCGACTCAGGCGCAAAGTCTCAGATTTAGTTGCTTAATAACAAGGGTTTAAAATGCAAGTCCGGCAAGCCATCACGCGATGTTTTGCTGACATGCCCCTTCAAAAACTCTCATTTAAAGAAATTTGTGCCGCTTTGGGTCCACAGATAGGATGCCACGTTGATAACGTATCTGGTAGACGACATGAACTTTGCCCTGAAACGCCTCGCGGACCTGCGAAACCTGCTCATGAGAATGGAGCAGGACTTCGGGATTGGCGACCTGTCCTACATGGAGACAATGCTTCTCTATGCAGCAGCCCAGATGGCGGAAGGCGACAAAGAGGTCTCACTTACCGAGTTGCAAGGCCATCCGATGACGGCCGGGATGTCGAGGAGCACGTTCTTCCGAGCCCTGCGCCATCTGATCGAGTTGGGCTACATCAAGAAAACCGGGCCGGAAAAGCGTGCAGGCTACGTGATCACCCTGTAGATGATCTCAGTTTGGGCGACGCGTGATGTCGGCCCGCAGAACCTGGCTTTACGATCAAACCTCCATTCTGGCGATCATCGTTCTTTGCTATCTGCTCAGCTTTGCGATGGTGATCTGGGTTAGCATACCCTTCAACGACATCATGGTGGAACGGCTTGGCTTCGGCTGGGTCATCTGTCTACCGCATGGGGTGTCAATTCTGGTTTTCTGGATGTTCAGATGGCCCGGCGCTGCCTATCTGGTCGTCGCGAAATATGTTACCTCCGGCGTCCTGTTCATAGAAAGCGCGCCCGGGCCTCTGGCATTGATATTTCAGCTGGAAAGCCTTCTTGCCATCATTTGCGCCTTTTACCTTTTCAGCGGGCTTTCGAGCCTCTTGCACACCAAAAGCACGACCCTGCCAAGCTGGCGCGACCTGATGATCGTCGCGTCCATTGCCGCCGCCTTCCATGCGGGCGTGTATAAACTTGTTACAGGAGCGCCTTGGGGCACCACCAGCGCGATATTTCTCGGAAATGTAGCTGGCATGTTTCTAATGCTGATCATCCTCATGATCGCGTTTCGTGCCTTACGGCGATCCGCACCGAAAAACCCTTCGTGACATCAAGCGGAGCCTGTCAGGCCGCAAACCTGCGCAAGGGAACGCCGCAGCATCGCAACCTCCGCAGCCCCAATGGCTTGTGGGAGGGCGCGGACAGCCTGCAGACCATGCAATCCATGCGCAGCCCGCCAAAGCCGGAGGTTCATCAATGAAGATAAGGACGCTTTGGGCCGCCCTTGCACTGATCTGCGAACCATGATCCCGGACGGTGATTTCCGCTTTATCGCGCTGGACGTCGAAACCGCCTGCAGCGATGCGGCGAGCATTTGCCAGATCGGGTTGGCCTGCGTGTTCCCCGATGACAGGATCCATACCTTCTCGACGTTGGTGAACCCGGATACGCACTTCGACCCGTTCAACATCCGCCTTCACGGCATCGGCCCGGATCACGTATCCGATGCGCCCCGGTTCGGCGAAATCCTTGCGGAACTGTCACCCCTGCTATCGCGGCATCATCTGGTGCAGCACAGCAATTTCGATAAGCAGGCGATTGCAGCCGCCTGCCAATCCTGCGGCCTCGAACCGCCGGAGTTCCGCTGGGCCGACAGCGTCAG
>Ga0075467_10000091_pt1 | contig 59597 bp, 58 predicted proteins | sample DEB08_DNA_9_FD_75067 | JGI IMG/M metagenome (GOLD analysis project Ga0075467, IMG submission 75067) | Aqueous microbial communities from the Delaware River and Bay under freshwater to marine salinity gradient to study organic matter... | ecosystem: Environmental > Aquatic > Marine > Coastal ... | reverse complement strand
TCGGGTATCCGGCGGTCGGCCACACCGGGGCGGCGGCGTGGCGCCTTGTCGGGCATGGCGAGCACGCGCGGGCGATCGGCATTGGCGCCCAGGGCCTCTCCGACCGGAATCAGGCCCGCATCGGCCCCGTCTCCGCCACGTACGGCCAGTGTGGAGGCCAGCTGCACCGCCGCCACATCGACGCCGACATTCTCGCTGGCGGGGAAATGACCAAAATGCACGGCCGCTGCCTTCTGGGCCGCGGTCAGCTTTGGCATGCGGTCCATGAAGGGTTTGATGGCTTTCGCCATGCGCCGCTCCATGGTCTGTTCGACGATATTGTCGGCGTCCTTTTTCCTGTCATTCATGGCAAGGATGAACGCCCGGTTGCGCCAGGCATCGCGGTCGCTTTTGAGCAGCAACGGACTGAGCTGTGCTTCGGCCCGCTCGACGTCACCGCTGATCCCGAGCGATATCGCATAGCGCACGATCAGCTGATCGGTGCTGCCGCCGCGCATTGCCAGCTCATAATCCTTCTGGGCATCCCGGTTCCGTCCGATCAGGTCATAGGCGAGACCGCGATCCGCCGCGATTTCCTGCGGCGCGATGCCATTGGCAACCGCCTCGTCGAAATAACGGATCGCCCCAAAGGGATTTTCCTCGGCCAGCAAGGCCCTGCCAAGTCCGGCCTTCACCCTGCCGCTCGAAGGATATATCTGGTCCGCCTTGGCCAGAAAGCCGATCGCCGCGCGCATGTCACCCAGATCAAGCGCGGCCAGTCCGGCATCGGCAAGGGCCGAGGAATCATTGGAATTGAGCGCGATCCGGCGCAGCGCATCCTGCAGATTGTCGCTTTTGGCCTGATCGCCGTACTGGGCGGCAAGCGGCTGGGGGGGCGCAACCACCGTCACCAGCGCAGCGGACACCGCCAGCAGAATCTTGAATCGATATTTCACAAGACACATAAAGGAATGATTGCGCATGAAATCAATCGTTCCTGCAACCCAGCAAGGCCAGTGGTGGCACGCGAAAGACAAACTCCCTCGCGCCGCCCCATCAGCCGGTCAAGCCGCTTGATCGGAACCGGGAGCTACTGATTATTCTGCCGGTTCAAGAAGCGCGGAATGTCGAGTGGATCGCGGGACTTGTCGTCGTCGCCATCATCGTCCTCATCGCTTTTCGATCCGCCACGGGTCAGATTGGACATCCGTTCGAACAGCGTTCCGCCGCCAGAAGCAACGCGCGGTGCCGGTGGGGCCTGACTGGCCGCAGGCGCCTCTTCCTCATCGTCGAGCTGGATGGCGTCATCGCCGAGCACCAGCTCGTCCTCTTCCGGCTCGGATTGCGCCGATGCGAGACCGGGTGTCAGCGATGCGAAGGACGGGGTCGTCTCCAGATCATCGTCATCGTCGCCGTAGGTTGCAACAGGCGTTGCGACGGGGGTCGCCGGTGCTTCCGGTTCGGCTTCCACGCTTGGCTCCGGCTCGGACAGGGCTTCGGGTTCGTCCGCCGATTCCGCTTCGCTTTCGTCGCTCGCAATGGAGGAAACAAAGCTGGATACATGCGGGGCTTCTTCCGCTTGCCGCGTCGGGCTGCTCATGGCGAAGGATGCCGCCGGAGCGGAGGACGAGATACTGCCGTCGCTGTCAATACCGGTGGCGACAACCGACACGCGGATGCGCCCGTCGAGATTCGGATTGAACGCGCTGCCCCAGATGATGTTGGCGTCGGGATCGACCAGCTCGCGGATATGATTGGCGGCCTCGTCGACTTCCATCAGGCGCATGTCCTCGCCGCCGGTGATCGAGACGATGACGCCCTTGGCACCCTGCATCGATACGCCGTCGAGCAAGGGATTGGCAATCGCCTTTTCAGCGGCTTCCAGCGCCCGTCCGTCGCCTTCGGCCTCGCCGGTGCCCATCATCGCCTTGCCCATTTCGTGCATCACGCTGCGCACGTCGGCAAAGTCGAGATTGATCAGGCCCGGCATGACCATCAGATCGGTAATGCCGCGGACGCCCTGCTGCAGTACTTCGTCGGCGAGCAGGAAGGCTTCCTTGAAGGTGGTGTTCGGATTGGCGACCAGGAACAGATTCTGGTTCGGAATGACGATCAAAGTATCGACATTTTTCTGCAGTTCCTCGATGCCCGCTTCGGCCGCTTTCATCCGGCGTGTGCCTTCGAAGGTGAACGGCTTGGTCACGACGCCGACGGTGAGAATGCCGCGGTCGCGTGCTGCCTTGGCAATGACGGGAGCCGCACCGGTACCGGTACCGCCGCCCATGCCGGCAGCGATGAAGCACATATGCGTGCCTTCCAGCGCCTGTTCGACCAGATCGATGGTTTCTTCGGCGGCCGCCCGGCCCACTTCGGGGCGCGATCCGGCACCCAGACCCTGGGTAATATCGGGTCCAAGCTGGATCCGCCGTTCGGCGGTTGAGCTGTTCAGCGACTGCGCGTCGGTGTTGGTGACAATGAAATCCACGCCTTCGACCTGCGCCGCAATCATGTTGGCAATGGCGTTGCCGCCTGCTCCGCCAACCCCGATCACCGCGATTTTGGGCTTCAGTTCTTCAACTTCCGGTGGGCCAATATTGATACTCATCTCACTGTCTCCCGAGACATTTTATCGTGCTGTAATATTTGTTTAACGCTTTGCACAAATTTCACGCCGGAATCACCCGAAAAGTTAATTTTTTTTCGTCACATTTCTAAAAATTTCCCCGGATCGCCGACATCAGCCGCCCGATCACTGCGGTTCCGCCATATCTGTTCACATTCTGGTGGCTTCTGGACATGAAACGCAGGTCAACCGGCTCCTGCGATGCATAGAGCGCCAGGCCCGCGAGGCCGGCAAAAGCCGGACCGCTGTGCGCTTCCGGCAGCGCGCTGATCCCGGTCGGACGCCCGATCCGTACCGTCCGGCCGAGCGCGGACTGGGCATAATCGGCAATGCCCTTGAGTTCGGCTCCGCCACCGGTCAGCACCACCTGCCGGCCAACCGGACCGGTGAAGCCCAGCTCCTTCAGCGACCGGCCGATTTCACCGATCAGATGGTCGAGCCTTTGCCGGATAACCGAAATCAGCTGCGCCCGGGTGATCCGTCCTTCTTCCTCGCCATTTTCCGCGGTCGTGTCGAGATCGAGATTGATCATATCATGATTGTCGCGCGGGCTGGTCGTGGCCGAGCCATAGAAACATTTTATCCGTTCGGCCTGGGCCCGCCGCAGACCGAAGGACGAGGCAATATCGTCGGTAATATCGGCGGCACCGTAGGGCAGCGTCGTCAGGCCGACCAGCATGCCGCCGGCGAAGAGCGACACATTGGTCACTTCCGCGCCCATTTCGACCAAAGCCACGCCCAGCTCACGTTCTTCCCGGGACAGACAGGCGGTACCGGCAGCGATCGGCGATGCGACAATGGATTTGACGTTGAGATGGGCGCCGCGGACGCTCATCTCGATATTCCGGACCGGCGAGGCTTCTGCCAGAATGACATGGATATCCACCCCGAGGCGATCGGCATGCAGGCCCTTTGGTTTCTTGACCCCGTTCAGCCCGTCCAGCGTGTACAGCGCCGGCTGGGCGTGCAGCACCATCTTGCCCCTGGGATCGATGCTGTTGCGGCCGGCGTCGAGCAGCAGGTCGATATCGTCCTGTTCGATCCGGTGACCGCCCAATTCGGTTTCGACCGAGGTCAGCATGCTCTGCAGACCGCCGGCGGAAAAACTGACCCAGACATCGTCGATATTGGTTCCGGCGATGCGCTCTGCCTGTTCCACAGCGTCCCGGACATCCATCTCGGTGGTCTCGGTATCGGCAATATAGCCCCGTTTCACGCCCTTGCTGGCGCGCTGGCCGGTGCCGAGGACGGTGAGTTCGCCATTGTCCATCCGCCCGGCGATCATCGCCGATATTTTCGACGAGCCGATATCCAGGGATGTGAAGATTTTTTCTACCCGTGCTGCCATGAGTCTAGTCCTTCACCTCGATCATTTTCACCACTTTGTCCTCAACTCTCCGGATCTTCGGGAGCCGGTTGCGGCGGCATCCGCAGATAGGCGCGCTCGGCGTCCCGCAGGTCGAAATGAACCACGCCGCGGCCGAGCAGCCGATTGACGCCATCCATGCGGGCAAAATTCAGCAGGGCCGCCGATGCCGTTTCCTCGCCTTCCGGCAGGGCGAGCGTCTCGCCGCTGTCAAATTCCAGGTCCCAGCGCCGGTTGCCGATCCAGGTCGCGCCGGTGACCATCGGCCGCAGCGCCGGCGCAACGTCCAGCAACGCATCCAGCTGGGTGAATTTCAGATTGGCTTTCTTGCCGACGATCACCGGCAGGTCGGGAATTTCTTCCCTGGTAATCTGTTCCAGCGGATAGCCGGTCTCGTCGATCAGCGACAGCTGGCCCTGATTCTGCCAGACCGCGACCGGTTCGCGCTCGACAATGTCCACGACCAGAGTGTCTGGCAGACGACGGGAAATCCGGGCATCCTTGATCCAGCCATTGGCCAGCAGGTCATCGCGGACCGCGTCGATGTCGACCAGCAGCATCGATCGGTCTTTTTGGGCGAGGGTGATTTCGTAGACCTTCAGCTCGTCGATGCGGTTTACCCCGGTCACCTCGACCCGCTTCACTTCGAAACCGGCGCTGCCGACCGCAGCCGCAACCTCGGTCTTGATGCGGTCGTTGATGCCGGAATAATGGGCGACGCTGTAGGCTCCGAGAATGAACACCGCGACCAGCCCCCAGGTCAGGCCCTTTTGCACCTGTGCCTCGGTAATCGGCATGGCGCGCAATATCTTGTCGAAGATCGAGACCTGCCGGACCTTGCGTCTGGCCTGTTTGCGCGGCTTGCCCCTGGCCTGCCGACTGGTGCGTTTCCGGTTTGCTGTCATAGCGCTTCTCTCACGATGATTTCGACCAGTTGTTCATAGCTGATCCCCATGTGCCTGGCCTGTTCGGGGACCAGGCTGAGCGGGGTCATGCCGGGCTGGGTATTGGTTTCGAGCACGAACAGCCCGGCCGCGCCCTGCTCGTCATCCCAGCGGAAATCGGTGCGCGACGTGCCCTTGCAGCCCAGGATCTGGTGGGCGCGCAAGGCATAGTCGAGACACAGTTTCTCAATCTCCGCCGGAATTTCGGCGGGGCAGACATGTTCGGTCAGCCCCTCGGTATATTTGGCGTCATAATCATAGAAACCCTGTGCGGTCTTCAATTCGGTCACGCACAGCGCCTTGCCGCCCAGCACGGCCGTGGTCAGTTCGCGGCCGCGGATGAACGGCTCGGCCAGAAGGGAGTCAAATTCCTGCCAGGGACCCGCCGCATCGCGGCTGATCGGATGGCCATAATTGCCGTCATCGGTCACGATCGCGACGCCAACGGAGGATCCTTCGTTCACCGGCTTCAGCACATAGGGACGGGGCAGCGGATCGGCATCGTACAGGCTGGCGCTGGACACGATCCTGCCCTTGGGCATGGGGATGCCGGCCGGCACCAGCTGCTGCTTGGTCAGTTGCTTGTCGATCGCGATCACCGAAGTGGCGAGACCGCTGTGCGTATAGGGGATCTGCATCAGGTCGAGCATGCCCTGGACGGTACCGTCCTCACCCGGGACACCGTGAAGCGCATTGAACACGACATCGGGCCGGATGCCGTCGAGCACGATCGCGATATTGCGGTCCATGTCGACCCGGCTGACCTTGTGGCCGTTTTTCTCGAGCGCGTCGGCCACGCCCTTGCCGCTCATCAGCGACACTTCGCGTTCCGCCGACCAGCCGCCCATCAGGACGGCGACATGGAGTTTCTTGTCATTATTGGCGGTCATGCCCTATTTCCTACCCGCTGAATTTCCCATTGCAGTTCCACGCCCGAATGGGCTTTTACCCGCTTGCGGACTTCCTCGCCCAATGCCTCGATATCGGCGGAGGTTGCCCCGCCGAGGTTGATCAGGAAATTGCAGTGTTTTTCCGACACCTGCGCCTGGCCGATCTGCAGGCCGCGGCAGCCGGCTTCGTCAACCAGCTGCCAGGCCTTCTTGCCCTCGGGGTTCTTGTAGGTCGAACCGCCGGTCTTGGTGCGCAGCGGCTGCGAGGCTTCGCGCTCGTCACCGATACGCTTCATCTCCGCGCCAATGATCACGGGATCGCCGCTTTCTCCGCGAAAGCGGGCGCTGACGACAATCGCTCCCTGAGGGAGGTCGGAATGGCGATAGCTATAGCCCATATCAGCTAGCGTTAACGTCACCAGATCTCCGTTGCGGAGGATCACGTCCGCGCTTTCCAGAATGTCACAGATTTCCCGGCCATAGGCACCGGCGTTCATGCGCACCGCGCCGCCGATGGTGCCGGGAATACCGCGCAGAAATTCCATGCCGGCAATGCCCTGATCGCGGGCCTTGCTGGCGGCCGAGATACCGGGCGCGCCGGCACCACAGCGCAGCGTCAGGCCGTCTGCCTCGATGCCCGCAAAAGCCTTGCCCAATCTGACCACCACGCCCCGGATGCCCCCATCGCGGATGATCAGATTGGACCCCAGACCCAGAGGCCAGACCGGAATAGCCGGGTCGAGATCGCGGAGAAATTGCTGCAGATCGTCGATATCCTTTGGTTCGAACAGCCATTCGGCGCTCCCGCCGCTCTTGAACCAGACAAGCGGCGCCAGCGGCGCGTTTTCGATCAGCTTGCCGCGGGTTGCAGGGAGGGTAGCAGCGAGGCTCATTTCCGCGCCTCCGCAATGCCTTCGTCCAGTCCGGCGGCCCATTTGGTGATATCGCCGGCACCGAGGCAGATGATCATGTCGCCGGGCTGCGCCTCTGCGGCCAACCGCGCGGCCAGAGCCTTCTGGTCGGCCACGGTTTCTGCAAGCCGGTGGCCGCGGGTTTTCAGCCCCCCGACCAGGGCATCGCTGTCAATGCCCTCGATCGGGTCCTCGCCGGCGACATAGACCGGCGTCACAAAGACCATGTCGGCGTCGTTGAAGGCCACCTGGAATTCTTCCATATGATCGCGCAGGCGAGTGAAGCGGTGCGGCTGGACCACGGCAATCACGCGCCCCCGGGCACCCTCGCGGGCGGCGGACAGCACCGCCTGAATCTCGACCGGATGGTGACCATAATCGTCGATGATGGTGACGCCTTCGACTTCGCCGACCTTGGTGAAGCGCCGCTTGACGCCGCCGAAATGATCGAATCCCTGGACGATCTGTGCGTCGGTCATGCCCATTTCGATGCCGACGGCGATGGCGGCAATGGCATTTTGCACATTGTGCCGGCCGGGCATCGGCAAGGTGATCCCTTCGATGGTTGTGGTCGCTCCGTCGCGGTCCCGGACCACCACGTCAAACCGGTTGCCGCCGGGAATCGGCGTGACATTGATGCCCTTGACGTCGGCCAGGGCGGAAAAGCCATAGGTGATGATGCGCCGGTCGCGGATGCGCGGGAGCAAGGCCTGCACCTCGGGATGGTCGATGCACAGGATCGCGGCGCCATAGAAGGGGACATTTTCGATGAATTCGAGAAAGCTGTCCTTGATCTTGTCGAAGCTGCCATAATGATCGAGATGTTCGGCATCAATATTGGTAACCACCGCAATCGTGCCGTCCAGCCGCAGGAAGCTGCCGTCGCTTTCGTCCGCCTCGATCACCATCCACTCACCGGCACCGAGCCGGGCGTTGGAGCCATATTGGTTGATGATGCCGCCGTTGATGACGGTCGGGTCAATGCCGCCGGCGTCGAGCATCGCCGCGACCATCGAGGTGGTGGTGGTCTTGCCATGGGTGCCGGCGATCGCGATCGTCGATTTCAGCCGCATCAGTTCGGCGAGCATTTCTGCCCGGCGGACCAGCGGAATGCGGCTGGCCAGCGCCGCCTCCACTTCGGGATTGCCGCGCTTGACGGCGGTCGAGGTGACGACCACGGCGGTGCCTTCGACATTGGCCGCGCTATGCCCGATTTTCACGTCAATGCCCCTGGCGCGCAGGCCTTCGACGACATAGCTTTCGGCAATGTCGCTGCCCTGCACCTGATAGCCCATATTGTGCATCACCTCGGCGATTCCGGACATGCCGATGCCGCCGATGCCGACGAAATGAATCGTGCCGATATCCGTGCCGACACCTTTCATTGTGCCACATCCCTGGCCAGTGCTTCCTTGCGGGATGACAGCGGATTGGGGATTTCCTTCCCGACCTTCATCGTCGTTCCCAGCGGCGAGGTGCCGATGCTTTCGACCAGGTCGGCCAGATCATTGACCGCTTCGGGGCGACCGCATTTCGCCGCGAGGCGCGCGGCATTTTCCAGCGCTCCGGGCTGCAGCGCCATTTTCTGCATCTGCTTGGCCAGTTCCTTGGCGGTGAAGCGCGTCTGCGGGATCGCGCGCGCGCCGCCCGAGGCGACCATTTCCTTCACATTATAGGTCTGGTGATCATCCATCGCGCTCGGCAAGGGGACCAGAATCGCGGGTCGCCCTGCGGTGGTCAGTTCGGCAATGGTCGAAGCCCCTGCCCGACCGATGACCAGATGCGCCCAGCCGAGCCGCTCGGGCAGGTCAGGCAAATAGGTGGCCAGTTCCGCAGGGATATCATGTTCGGCATATTTTGCCCGCACCCGCTCGATATCGTCCTCGCGGCATTGCTGGGTGATCTGCAGGCGGCGGCGCAAGTGCATAGGCAGCATCGCCATCGCATCCGGCACGACATCGGACAGGATCGACGCGCCCTGGCTGCCGCCAGTCACCAGCAACCGGAAGATACCGTCTTCGGACAGCGGGGGATAAGGTTCTTCGCGCAGCGCGACCACTTGCTCGCGAACCGGATTGCCTACCAGATGGACCTTGTCCTGATATTTCGGTTTGATCCGCAGAACATCGGGATAGGCGGTGGCAATGGCATTGACCGAACGGGCCGCGAGCCGATTGACCCGCCCCAGCACGGCATTCTGTTCGTGCACGATCGTCGGAATGTCCCGGCTGTTCGCGGCGAGCAGGGCGGGATAGGCGGGATAGCCGCCAAAGCCGACAATCGCCGAGGGCTGGAATGTCTCGTAGAGCTGCAACGCCATCCGGCGGCCCTTTAGAATGGCGCGGACGCCGCCCAGCCAGCTGCGCGGGTCCTTGGTGATGCGGCCGGCGGGCAGGACATGGACCTGCCCTTCGTCGACCATGCCGGGAATTTTCTCGCCGCGGGCATCGGTGATCAGCGCCACCCGGTGGCCGCGCAAGACCAGCTCCTTGGCCAGCGCATAGGCAGGGATCATGTGACCGCCGGTACCGCCCGCTGCCAGCACATAATGTTTCGAAAAACTCATACCGCTATCCGTCCTCGCTCGGGCCAGGCCGAGACATATTGTGAACGGTCAAGATACGGGTTCCGGCGGGTAAATGCGAGCAAAAGTCCGATACCGATGCACAGCGCCAGGAACGACGAGCCGCCATAGCTGATCAGCGGCAGGGTCATGCCCTTGGACGGGAACAGCTGCAGATTCACCGCCATGTTGATCAGCGCCTGCCCGCCAAACTGGGCAGTCAGGCCGGTTACGGCGAGAATGATGAAATTGTCTTCCTCGTCAAGCAGCCGGAGAAAAATCCGGACGATGATCGCCAGATAGACGAGCGCGATGGCCATGCAGGCGAGCAGCCCGAATTCTTCGCCGATGACCGAGAAAATATAGTCTGTATGCGCCTCCGGCAGCTTGAACTTGGCGGTACCGAGCCCCGGTCCGGTGCCGAGCAGTCCGCCGCCGGTCAAGGCCTTGTGAGCGAACATCACCTGGTCATATTCGCCACCGCCGAACAGCCATGCATTGATCCGCTGGGTCGCCACGGGATACAGAAAATAGGCACTCACCAGACCGCCCACTCCCAGAGTCCCGACCGACGCGATGATCCGCGCCGACAGCCCGGACACGGTCATAACCGCGAACCAGATGCCGCAATATACAATCGTCTGACCCAGATTCGGCTGCATCATCAGCAGGATCGCGATCAGTCCGGTCATGATCGCGGACAGCGAAATCACCGGCAACGCCGGATCCTTGATGCGCAGGGACAGCAGCCAGGCCAGCGTTACCGCGTATAGCGGCTTGAGAAACTCGCCCGGCTGGATGGTGGCGAAACCATAGCCGATCCAGCGCTGTGCTCCATTGACGGATTTGCCGAAAACCGGAACCAGAAACAGCAGGGTGAAGGCAACAACGCCGGCCAGGATCGCGAAACGGCGCGCCTGCTCCTTCGGCAGCATGGAAATCACCAGCATTAGCGGAATACCGACGACGACCCAGCCAAGCTGTCGGTAAAAATAATATAGCGGTTCAATGGTGACCGCTGCGGTGCTCTGCTTCAGAGCGGTTGCCGGCGATGCCGCGGCAATCGCAATCAAGCCGATAGCGATCAGGGTCAGGATCAGCCCCAGCAGCACCCGGTCGAGTTCCCAGAACCAGATCGCCAGCGGCGAGCGGTCGCTGCGCCCGAGACGGGATTGCAGCTGGAAGCGCCTTTTCTTGATGCCGACGGCCATTTCAGGTTGCGGACTGGCCGTTCCGCCATCCTGTTCGGATATGCTCATTGCTCTGCCTCCCGGTTTGCGGTCCCGATCAGATTTTTTTCGATCACCGAATTGACCGCGCTGCGGAAGCAATTGCCGCGCGCTTCAAAATCCCGAAACTGGTCGAACGAGGCACAGGCCGGCGACAGCAATATCACTTCGCCGGGCCGGGCATTGGCGGCCGCCCGCTGCACCGCGGTCAGCATCATTTCGCAGGATTCGACCGGGACATGGCCGGCCAGCAATTTTCCGAACAGGGGCCCGGCTTCGCCGATCGTATAGGCGCGGACGACATTCTGGTAGAAGGGCTCGCACTCCGCCAGACTGTCGCTCTTGGGCAGACCGCCCAATATCCAGTGGATTTTCGGATAGGCACCAAGCGCCGGTCCGGTCGATGCCGGGTTGGTGGCCTTGCTGTCATTGACGAACAATATGCCATGGGATTCGGCCACCCGCTCCATGCGGTGCGGCAGACCTGCAAAGCTTGCCAGGGCCGGGCGCCACTGTGCTTCGGCCATGCCCAGAGCTTCGACGACAGCAACGGCCGCGATCGCATTCTGCAGATTGTGGGGCCCCTGCAGCGACGGCCAGTCGGCTTGCCCGGCAATTTCGCGGTCACTGGTATCGATAATATTCTGCACCCGGCCGAGATCGCGCAGCCCGTGCAAGGCCAGCCGGGTCTTTTCATCCTTGCTGGCGAATATCGCGCTGTGATCCGAACCCAGCATGTCGAAGAGACGCGCCTTGGAGGCGGCATAGGCATCAAAGCCGTCGTAGCGGTCCAGATGGTCAGGACTGATGTTCAGCAGCAGCGCCACATCGCAGTCGAGACTGCTGGTCAGGTCGATCTGGTAGCTCGACAGCTCCAGCACATAGACCCCGCCCTCGGGCAGCGGTTCCTGCGACAGGATCGGCACGCCGATATTGCCGCCCATCAATGTCGGTATGCCGGCACTTTGCAGGATATGGTGAACGAGAGCCGTGGTCGTCGACTTGCCGTTGGTGCCGGTGATGCCGACAACCCGGTGCGGCGGCAAGGCCGAACGGGCCTGCGCGAAAAGCTCGATATCGCCGATGATCGGCACGCCGTCGGCCATTGCCTTTTGCGCTATCGGGTGACTGTTGAGCGGCACGCCGGGCGAAACGACAATCGCCTCATAGCCGGTCAGATCGGATTCAAGTGGATCGGCAATCAGCGCCTTGTCAGCGACGCTCTCGCGCAATTCTTCCCGGTTGTCCCAGGCCAGCAACTCGGCTCCGCTCGCATGCAGGCTTTCCAGCACCGCCATGCCGGAACGGGCCAGTCCGAGAATGGCATAGCGCTTTCCGGCAAAGACGGGAGAGACAATCATCTGAGTTTCAACGTCGCCAATCCGGCCAGCGCGAGTACCAGAGAGATGATCCAGAAGCGGATCACGATGGTGGATTCGGACCAGCCAAGCTGCTCAAAATGGTGATGGATCGGCGCCATCCGAAACACGCGGCGACCGGTGCGCTTGAAGAAGAAGACCTGGACGATCACCGAGACCGCTTCGAGCACGAACAGGCCGCCGACCAGCGCCAGCACGATTTCGTGATGGATCGATACGGCAATCGCTCCGAGCGCGCCGCCCAGTGCGAGACTGCCGGTATCACCCATGAACACTGCCGCCGGCGGGGCATTGAACCACAGGAAGGCAAGGCAGGCCCCGATCACGCAGGCACAGAAAATCGCCAGCTCCCCTGCTCCGCGGACAAACGGGATTCCCAGATATTCGGAAAAGACGGCATTGCCGGAAAGATAGACGAGCACCAGGAAGGTGGCGCTGGCGATGGCGACCGGCATGGTGGCCAGGCCATCCAGCCCGTCGGTCAGATTGACCGCATTGCCGGCACCAACAATCACGAACATGGCAAAGGGTATGTAGAAATAGCCAAGGTCGATCTGCACGTCGTTGAAAAAGGGCACATAGAGGTTGGTACCGATTTGCTGCACGATCAGCCAGGTAGCGAAACCGGCAATGACAAATTCGAGCAGCAACCGGACGCGGCCCGGGATGCCCTTGTGGCTGGCTTTGCGGACCTTGTCATAATCGTCCATGAAGCCGATCGCGCCAAAGCCGAGGGTGACGAAGATGCAAGCCCAGACGAACATGTTGCTGAGATCCATCCACAGCAGCAGCGAGGTCACCACCGCAATCAGGATCATCAGGCCGCCCATGGTCGGCGTTCCCGCCTTTTTGAGATGGGTGATCGGACCGTCCTCGCGGATCGGCTGTCCCTTGCCCTGGCGCATGCGCAGCATGTTGATGAATTTGGGCCCGATCAGCAGGCCGATGAACAGGGATGTCGAAACAGCCGCACCGGAGCGAAAGCTCAGGTAGCGAAAGACATTGAAAATACCTTCGAATTCAAGCCATTGGGCCAGCAAATAAAACATCAATACTCCCCGCTTACCAGCGCGGAAACCGCGGCGGAAAGCCCCAAATAATTTGACCCCTTGACCAGAAGGATGTCTCCGTCGCTGAGCAATTTTGCGACCTCGGTCAGCGCCTCCGAAGCATTGCCCGCATGTGACATTTTCACGCCCCGATCAAGGCCCTGTTCCAGTTTCGCGGCAGTATGTGCCATATCGTCGCCGACCAAAATGATCGCCTCGGCACCGCAGCCGAGAATATCATCGGCCAGAGCCTCGTGATACTGTCCGGATTGCTCGCCCAGCTCGCCCATCGCGCCCAGCAGGACTATCTTGCGACCGGCGCCTGTCTCGGCAGCGAAATGTTGCAACGTGGCCTTCATCGACGCCGGATTGGCGTTGTAGCTTTCATCAATGACCGTCGCCTTGCCACCCGATTTGAGCGATACGAGATGGCGACGACCGCGGCCGTCGATGCCGCCCATTTCGGCCAGCGCCAGACCGGCCGATGCGAGATCGCCGCCAACGGCGCGCACGGCAGCGAGTATCGCTAGCGAATTGGACACCCAGTGGCGCCCGGCCTCGGCGATCGTGAAGCAAAGACTGCGATCGCCCAGCTTTGCCGTGACCAGCGATCCGCCTTGCGGAGCCGCGACCACGTCCACCGCCCGGACATCGGCACCAGCATCAAATCCGAACGAGATGACATGGTCGGCGTGTTGCTCCGCCTTTTTCAGCAGTCGCGAATAGTAGGGACTGTCGTGCGGAATGATCGCGGTACCGCCCGGCATCAGGCCTTCGAATATCTCTGCCTTGGCATTGGCTATGCCGGCCTCGCCATCGGGAAAATTGCCGATATGGGCCGGAGCAATGGCAGTGATTACCGCGGCATGCGGTCGCACCAGCCGGGTCAGCGCCGACAGTTCATGGGCGTGATTCATGCCCATCTCGAAAATGCCATATTGGCTGTCCTGCGGCATCCGCGCCAGGCTGAGCGGAACGCCGACATGATTATTATAGCTTTTCACCGAGCGGTGCGCCTTGCCGAAGGAACAGCGGTCGAGGGCCGCAAACAGCGCCTCCTTGGTGCCGGTCTTGCCGACCGATCCGGTCACGCCAATGATCCTGGCATCGGTCCGGGCCCGCGACGCCTTGCCCAGCGCATCCAGCGCCCGGGCGGTGTCGGTCACCAAAATATGGGGTCCATCGACCGGCTGGCTGACCAGGGCACCGGCAGCGCCGGAGGAAAAGGCCTGCGCGACATGGAGATGACCGTCGCTATGCTCGCCCTTCAGGGCAATGAACAGGTCGCCCGGGCCGATCTCGCGCGAATCGAAGGCAACGCCATTGGCGGAAAAGGCCGCACTGGCCGTTCCATCCGTCGCCGCAGCGATCGCATCGGAAGTCCATAAGGCGGTCATAATATCTGTGCTCCGGCGCATTCCCGGGACACTTCGACATCATCAAAAGGGATGATCCGGTCGCCGACGATCTGCCCCTGTTCGTGGCCCTTGCCGGCGATCAGGACGATATCCTGCGGGCCAGCCATGTCGATGGCTTTGGCAATCGCCGCGCGCCGATCGGCGACATCTTCGGCGCCGGTCGCCCCGGCCATGATTTCCGCGCGGATCGAGGCGGGGTCCTCACTGCGCGGATTGTCGTCGGTGACGATGGCATGGTCGGACATGTCCGCCGCGATCCTGCCCATTTCGGGACGCTTGCCCTTGTCGCGGTCGCCGCCAGCCCCGAACACGGTGATCAGCTGGCCGGTCACATGGGGCCGCAGCGCCTCGATCGCCGCGCGCAAGGCGTCCGGGGTGTGGGCATAGTCGACATAGACCGGGGCACCGGCGCGGGTGATGACCGCCCGTTCCATCCGGCCGCGGACCGGCTGCACCCGTTGCATGTGATCGAAGATATTTTCCAGCTGGCCACCGGTCGCCAGCACGATGGCCGCCGCGCACAGGATATTGGCGGCCTGATAGGCGCCGATCAGCGGCAGCGAGATGCGATGGGTATTGCCCTGCGCCTTGACCATCAGCACCTGGCCGAGATGGGTCGGCGTCTGCGATACCAGACGCAGCGTGGCCCCCTTTTCCCCGACCGTGAACAGTTCGAGCCCGCGATCCATCGCCCGCTGGATCGCCTTGCCCGACCACGGATCGTCATCGGCCCAGATGACCGCGGTCCCGTCACTCGACACGACCTCGTCAAACAGCCGCATCTTGGCTTCGAAATAGCTGTCCATGTCACCATGATAGTCGAGATGGTCGCGGCTCAGATTGGTGAAGGCCCCGACCTGCACCGGCAGGCCTTCGGTGCGATATTGCGAAAGGCCATGGCTCGACGCCTCGAAAATCGCATGGCTGACCCCTTCGCGCGCGAGGCCGGACATGTTGGAGAGAAAGGTGACAATGTCGGGAGTGGTCAGTCCGGTCTTGACCTGGTCATCGGCAGTGGTGACGCCGAGCGTTCCGATCGAAGCGCTGTTATAGCCGTCCATCCGCCACAGCTGCCGGGTGAGTTCTGCGATCGATGTCTTGCCGTTGGTCCCGGTGACCGCGGCCACATGGGCCGGTGTCGGCGTATAATAGCGCGCCGCCATCTGGGCAAATAGGCGCCGGGGCTCTTCGTCGACAATATGCACCGCGCCCTCGACCTGAGCCTGCGGACGGGCGACGATCGCGATCGCTCCGGCACTGATCGCCGCTTCGATGAAATCCTCGCCGTTGAACTTCTCTCCCCGGAACGCGCCGAAAATATTGCCGGGCGCAATCTTGCGGTGGTCAATGGCAAATCCGGTGACGCTTTGCTCGCCGGCTTCGCCTGCCAATCCGGGGACAAGATTATTCAGTCGCATGGTCTTGCTCTTCGGATTCGGCTTTGGGTTTCCACAACAAGGGCGTCAGTTCCGACACATCGACATCGCGATGTTCGTCGGGAATGACCCCGAGCATCGGACCGACCCGTGCGACCAGTTTGCTTACAACCGGCGCAGCGGTCCAGCCGGCCGTGCGCTGAAAGGATGTTTCCGCGGTTCCCTTGGGTTCATCTAGCATGGCAATGACAACATAGCGCGGATTGTCCATAGGGAAAGCCGCTGCAAAGGTCGACACCAGCGAGGTCTTGTTATAGCCGCCTTCCGCGGGCTTTTCCGCCGAGCCGGTTTTTCCGCCAATCCGGTAGCCGGGCGCATCCGCCTTGCGACCGGTACCGTCCGAAACGATCATCCGCAGCAACTGGCGCATGCGGGCGCTGGTCGCGGCCTTGAACACCCGGCGTCCCCTGGCTTCCTTGCCCGGCTCCACTTTCAGCAGGGTCGCCGGACGCCAGATGCCGCCGTTGACGAGCGCCGCATAGGCACTGGCGAGATGCAGCGGGGTGACCGCGATGCCATGGCCATAGGCAACGGTCATGTTGGTGACCCGTCCCCAGTTGCGCGGCCACAGCGGCTGGCCCCGTTCGAACAGTTCGATATGCGGCCGTTCGTCAAAGCCGAGGCGGCGGAACATGCTTTCCATGGCTTCCTGGCCGAGATTGTCGGCAATCCGGGCGGTGACGATATTGGAACTGTGCACCAGCGTTTCCGGCACGTTCAGATAGCGGCCCTGGCTATGGTCGTCCTTGATCGTGAAGCCGCCAATCTTGATCGGCTCCATCGCATTGTAGCGCACCGCCAGATCGGTGACGGTCCCGGCATCGAGCGCGGCGGCGATGGTCAGCGGCTTGAAGGTCGATCCCAGTTCGAACACGCTCTGGGTCACTTCATTATTCTGGTGCTTCATCGTCGCCCGGCGGATCTTGTTCGGGTCGAACATCGGCAGCGAGGCGAGCGCCATGACCTCGCCGGTCTGGACATCCAATATGATCCCGGCGGCGCCGCGCGCCTCGGTCATGATCATTGCGTCCTGCAGCTCGCTTTCCAGCGCTGCCTGGGCCCGGCTGTCGATCGACAAGATCGCCGGGGTGGCCCTGAGATTCCTGTCGAGCAGCCGTTCGTTGAGCGCGCGCTCCATACCCATCACGCCCTCGCCGTCGGCGTTGACATAGCCGAGCACATGCGCCGCCAGCTGGCGCTGGGGATAGAGGCGTTCATCCTCGCGGGGAAATTCGATGCCGATTTCACCCAGCGCGTGGATCTGCTTGACCTCTTCGGGCAGCGCCCGGCGGCGCAGATAGGTGGGATGGGGACCGCTGAGCTTTTCCAGGAAAGCGGCAGCGCTGGTGTCGGGGAAGATCGCGGACAGCTGCCGCGCCAGCACATCCTTGTCGCCGAGCAGCCGTGCCGGCACCACGCGAATGGCATAGCCCTGCATCGTCCGCGCCAGCGGAATGCCGTTGCGATCGACAATATCGCCGCGCGGCGGAACATAGATACTGCTCAATGCCCGATTGGGTGCCACATCTTCCAATATCGTCAGGCTGACCAGTCGGCCGACGATGATCGTGAATGCGGCCAGAAAAACCAATAGCAATATCATCAGCCGGAAATGCGCGCTCGCGGTTATTTCCTTGGCCTTTCCCGAAAACTGCACCTTCTTGCTGTTGGCCAGAAGGGTCGTCATTCGGTCATGCCCGCGATTTTTTCTGCCATCGCCTTGCGACCGAGATCGCGGACCAGCCCGTCATCAAGCAGCTTGTCTTCGATATGGGCGACCCGGGTGGTCCGGCCCTGCGGCCCGCCCGCTTCCTTGCCACCAACAGCGTCCGGGACGCTGCGCGCATATGTTGCCGGGCTGCCGATCGCGCTGCCGTCGGGATTCCGGTCATGCGCCTTGGCGGTGCCGAAAACCGAACCAATGATTCCGGCCGGCTTGATATCATCCATCGAGCTGATGACCGCGACCTGCACCGGTTTGCGCAAATCCTCGCCGCCGAGATTGGCCAGCGCTCTCTCGCCATCCAGATATTGCGACGCGCGCGGCGAGGCATATCCGAATTCGAGCTTGTTCCAGTGCTCGAGCTGCCGCAGATTGGCGCGTGCGCTGAATTCCGTTTCCAGGTAGCGGATTTCCTTCTTGACCTCGACAATCTTGTGATCGGTGCGCGCCAGGTCGCTGCGCAACGTCGCGACGCTAAGCGACAGCGGATAAAGCAAGATCGCCACCAGAAAAACCAGGGCTAGCCATCCGATACCTTCAAGGCGCTTGACCGCTAGCTTCACTGCTCTCCACCGCCGCTTGGCGCGTCTGTGCGCACCGCTGATCTTAGGGTGGCGGAGCGGGCTCGGGGATTAAGGGCCTGCTCCGCCCCGGCCGGACGCACCGCTTTGGCTGGTTTATGAAAGGTGGGTGCCGGCCGTATCTCGTTAACCTGGGGTAGATGGCGCGAACCGGCGGACTGCTGTCCGCTGCGGTCGCGCAGGAAATTCTTGACGATGCGATCCTCGAGGCTGTGGAATGTCACCACCGCCAGACGGCCGCCGGGCTGCAGCAATTTTTCTGCAGCAGCGAGGCCGTCCTCGAGTTCGCCCAGTTCGCGGTTGATATGAATGCGGATCGCCTGGAAGGTCCGGGTCGCCGGATCCTTCTTGTCACCCGCGCGATAGCCGAGCGCCTTTCTGACCACCTGCGCCAGCTCGGAGGTGCGGGTCAGCGGCCGCGCCTCGACAATGGCTTTGGCGATGCGCCGCGACCGCCGTTCCTCGCCGTAGCGATAGATGACATCGGCGATCGTCTCTTCATCGGCTTCATTGAGAAAATCGGCCGCGCTCTCGCCATCGCGGGCCATGCGCATGTCGAGCGGGCCATCCTTCTGGAACGAAAATCCGCGCTCGGCCTGGTCCAGCTGCATCGACGATACGCCGATATCCAGGGTGACGCCGTCAATATCCTCGCCAACCAAAATCTCCGCCATTTCGGAATAGCGGGCGTGGTGCAGTATCAGCTTGCCTTGAGATTCGTCGACCATCGCCTGGCCATTGGCAATCGCATCGGGATCCTGGTCGAAGGCATGGACGGTCGCGCCGGCATCCAGCATCGCGGCGCTATAGCCGCCGGCTCCATATGTGCCATCGACATGCGTCTCGCCTGGGGTAATGGCGAGCGCATCGATCACTTCATCGAGCAGGACGGGAACATGAAGGGCAGCGGCAGCGGCGGTCATTTGGCCTTCCCTCCGCTCTTCTGGCCGGCTTCCTTCAGATGATGTTCCACCAAGCGCCGGTCGACCGGCACGTCGTCGGTGGTGTCGAGCAGGGTCTGCGGATTCCAGAGGCAGAAGGTCGTGCCGATGCCGTGGAACAGGACATTGCCATCGAGATTGCCGATTTCGCGCAGCTGCGGCGGCAGGATGAAGCGGCCGCTCGCGTCAAAGCTCAGGTCCTGCAGCGAGGAGAATTTGCGGGCACCGGCAGCATCCTTGTCGAACGACTCGCCGCGCGCGATCGCCGCTTCCCATTGCTTGTCGATTTCGGCGAGCATGTCGGCCTTGCGGCTGAGGCCGAAGCCGACCAGGCAATCCCATTTTTCATGCGTGCCCAGGCAGAGCGTCCGGCCGTCGCTGCTTTCGATCAGATTCTTGCGCAGGAAGGCCGGAACCGACAGCCGACCCTTGTCGTCTATCGCCGATATCGCAGAGCCTGAATATGCATATGCGCCTGACACAACGGAAATCCCTCACCCGAACCGGGGGCAATAATCTCCCCATGCCAGAAGCGCGCTTGCCAGCGCCCTCCCGAAAACAGAATCCCGGACAGGAAGAATACCCCGATAACAAAACAGGGTTATCAGGGGAAGGCCGGGGATGGAAGGGGATTTTACGGGATTTTGCGGGCTACTATGTTTATCTTATTGAAATACCATCATTTTAATTTTTTCCTTTTTCAATCTTTGGTCGAAGCACCAGCGCTTAATGTCTGGAAACACCCGCAATATTTTCATCCGTCGCGCTCATCGAGTCCATTTGATCGCGCACCAGATGATCGACAAACCGCACGGCGGCGCTTTTCTGCGGCGACTGGCGGGCCTCTTCCGGCCATAATGCGGCATTGAGAAAATCGGCATCCGCGACGATCACCGCGCGGCCCTGCCCGACCGAACATTGAGCAAAAATCCCCGCCTCGCCCAGATCGCAGCGGACAGCGGGAATCGCATCCGCAGTCACCGGTTCGAGCCTTCCGACTCCCCGGGAGGCGAAGGCATATGGGCCAAGGCGCAGGTTCACGACATCGGTGCCCGGTTCCGCGACGGCGACCAGCTCCAGTCCCCAGTGGCCGAGCAGCGGCGAAAGCAGGCCGCTGGTCAGCGGGCGCCGCGGATCGGCCAGTGGCAATGCGGTCGGCCAGACCAGCTCCGGGTCGGTCATGATGATGACCGACCCGCCAGCCCGGACCCAAGCGTCGAGTTCGGTCAGATCGGCGGGATCCATGGCACGCGGCTGGGCAAGGATCACGATATCCGGATCCTGCCCGGCCAGATTTTCGAGGCTGTCGACCGCAGTCATGTCATATTGGTCCAGCCAGTAGCGGTAGATCGGCGCGGGTCGTGAATCACCGGCGAGGATTGACTCCATCGACGCGCCCTCGCCCCAGATCATCGGCAGGCTTGTCATCAGCTGGATGCGCGGCTTGGCTTGCGGTGGTTCGGGCGGGGCGGCGGAACAATGCGCCAGCGTCAGCAGCACCAACAGGGCCGACGGGACCGTCTGCCAGAAGCGCGGCAACTAGCGCCGCTCCCGGTCCATCGGCGCGTCCAGGTTCGGATCGGGCTTCAGATCCGGCACGGTCTGTCCCGGCAGATTCGCGGCCGGTTTTTGCAGGTCGGCCTTTCCGGCCCCCGATGCCGGCGCCGGTGCCGGGGTGATGCCCAGCTCCGCCAGCGGTTCGGCCGGCTTTTCTTCCGGATTGCTGGCGAGCGGCGGCGCAATGCCCTCTGCCTCTGCCTGCATTTCCTCGATGACGGTCTGCTCGTCGCTCGCCCGCTGAATGACGAAATTGGCGACGCTGACCAGCAACAGCACCGATGCCAGACCGACGACACCGACCTGGATCCGCTGCATCGTGTCCTGACGGCTGGTATTCTGTGGCTTCTTATTCATTTTGAACCAGCCAGGGGAAGACCGGCAACCCCTTTTCCTTTAGCCATGCTGCGTTGTAGAGCGAGGACAGATAACGGAACCCGGTATCGCACAAGATCGTCGCGACCCGGCTGCCCGGCCCCAGTTCCTTGCCGAGCGCGATCGCGCCAGCAACATTGATACCCGATGACAGGCCGAGGCACAGCCCCTCGTCCATCAGCAGCCGTTCGACCCAGAGGAGACCTTCCTCGTCGGAAATCCGGTACTGCCGGTCGATCGGCGCATCCTCCAGATTGCCGGTGATCCGGCCCTGGCCAATACCCTCGGCGACGCTGTTGCCCTCGGACTTGAGCTCGCCATGGGCATAATATTCATAAAGCGCCGCACCATGCGGGTCGGACAGGGCGATGGTGACCGTTTCGTCCTTCGCCTTCAGCCCCATGCCAACGCCGGCCAGCGTGCCGCCGGTGCCGACGGCGCAGGTGAAGCCGTCAATCCGGCCTTCCATCTGATCCCAGATCTCCTCCGCCGTCGTCTCGATATGGGCGCGGCGGTTGGCGACATCGTCAAACTGGTTGGCCCAGACCGCGCCTTCGGTCTCTTCGGCGAGCCGGCGCGAGGTGTGCACGAAATGCGCCGGGTTCGAATAAGGCGCAGCCGGCACCGTGATCAGCTCTGCACCCAGCGCGCGCAGCGTGTCCATTTTCTCGCGGCTCTGGGTTTCCGGCATGACGATGGTCGATTTATAGCCCTTGGCATTGGCGACCAGCGCGATACCGATTCCGGTATTGCCCGCGGTCCCCTCGACGATCCGGCCGCCGGGCTTGAGCAGTCCGCGTTCCTCGGCATCCTGGATGATGTAGAGCGCGGCGCGGTCCTTGACCGAAGCGCCGGGATTGGCAAATTCGCACTTGCCGTAGATGTCGCAACCGGCTGCTTCGCTGGGACCGGAGAGGCGAACCAGCGGCGTATTGCCGATCAGGGCGAGGCTATTGGGTATGATGGTCATGATCGTTTAATAGGCATGGCGAGGGAGCACCGCAAGAAGCGCTTGCTTGTGAGACAAAAAGTCTGGCTTTGCCGAGCCAGGGTCACAGCTCCTATTGCGGGATTGGGTCCGCCCTCGCGGATGGCGGGGCGAAGCGCCCTCCTGCATGACAAGAGGCGACGGAATCCGATCCATTCATGCTGCATTCGCCCGGGTGCAGAGCCTGCCATGTCCAGAAAATCGATTGACCTAGCTCGGATTGTGTTTTGCAAGAAAGGCATCGAGCTGGTCCAGCCAGTCTTTTCTATTTTCGGTTTTTTCCAAGCCATGACCTTCATCATCATAGGTCACAAACACGGCGTCCTTGCGCCGATTCTCGAGCTTGTTTTTATAGAGCGTGAACTGCGTGTAGGGAACATTGCTGTCCTTCTTGCCGTGCACCAGGAGAACCGGGCGACTCAACTCATCAACCGATCGCACGGGGGAGACTTCATCCAGGTCAAAGTCATCTTCCCCTTGAACTTGTTCCTTCCAGTCGCGACTGTATCGACTGCTGAAAAATCGTCGGTCATATCGCAGTTGCTTGTTCCAATCCGTGACACCGGCGAAACTTGCCGCACAGCGATATCGCTCCGGATTTCGTGTGACTCACCACAATGCGGCATATCCGCCATATGACGACCCTACGATGCAGACGCGCTTTGGATCGACAATTTTTCGTTCTACCAGCCAGTCCATTCCGTCGTCCAGATCATCCTGCATTCCGCGGCCAACCTGACCTTCGCCAGTTTCATAAAATTTTTCACCATATCCTCCCGATCCCCGGAAATTGGGCTGGAGTACCACGTATCCTCGGTTTGCAAGGAACTGTACCTCGGTGTTGTAGTCCAATGTATCCCTTACACCGAAGGGGCCTCCGTGCGGCATGATGATCAACGGCAGATTTTCTGGTTCCGAGCCTTTCGGTATCGTAACATAGGCAGAAATGGTGGTGCCGTCCCGGGCAGTATATTTTTCATATTTTGTCACCGACAATTGTTCGGGATTCAATTGGTCGTTTATGCCAGCAAAGCGCTCCATTTTCCTTGCCGCCGGTTCATAGAGATAATAGCTGCCAGGATCGGTCGACGATGTTGACAATATGATCATCTTTGATTTGTCGTCGCTTTTTGACGCAATCCAGGCTTCCTGATTGACCAAAGTTCGGTCGATCAATTTTTGTTGCTCGGCCAATTCTGCATCGAACCATTTTATGCGATCCCGCGAATCGGTGTAGCGGACAGATTCCAGAGCCGTCCCGTCGGCATTCATATCATAATCGGTCACGTCATAATTTTCTTGGCCAAAAATCATCTCGCCGGTCTCACGGGTCAGAAAGTTGAACTCGTAAAGGGCAAAGCGACCGGTTTCCCTGTTGGACAGGATATATCCCTGGTCTGCTTCGGAGATGATATGATAGATGTCGAGCAGCGCTTCATCCTTTTCATCTTCATCGTCATTGGCCTTTAATTTGCCAATCTTGACAAACTTCTCTCCGTCTTTGCTGCGATAATAGACCAGCGTCGAACGGACACGATAGCTTATACCCAATCGAACCACGCCCTTGTTGTCCGTGATCCAGTTCCAGATTCTTCGCTCACTCGGAACGATTTCCTGAGGCTTGTTGATGTCGAGATCCACCCGAAAAACGGAGGGATATTGATAGACCGACGGTCGGAGGGACATGATTATATATTGTCCCTCCGGGTCAATATATAACACATTATCACTGTCCAGCCCCCGTTCACCAGGCCCGATGGAACGGGTGTTTCGCTTTTCGATATCGATAAGATACAGCCCGACTTGCCGGAATTCGGAGCTGCCAATTTCGAGAAGGCTGGAAACGCTGAACAGTAATTTCTGGTTCCCGGCCCAACGATACCAGCGCAAGTCGGCGCCCTCTGGCAGAGCGACCCGATAGCTCTCTGCATCGTCCAGAAATTTGGTGGTCAAATAGGTTCTGTCCGCGACCCGTTCCCGATAGACAATTTTGCTGCCGTCGGGAGAAAGAATGGGACGACGAACATGACCTCCATCGGCAAATATGGCCGTATCAATTCTGGTTGTGCGATTTTGACCATCGGTCTCGGCAGCATAGCTGAGCGGAACCACGAATAAACTTGCCAGAATACACAAAAATAATCTTAATATTGTCATAAAATACAATGGTCTGAACGCCCTATGGAATGTTTAATAGTCAGATAATATAGTCTATTTTCAATAATCTTCGTAGAAAATTACGCATCGCAACAATATCTGGCAAGTATATATTATCTACACGCTCAAATCAAATTTCTCCGGCACCATTTTCGACAGCATTTTCTGGCAGGCGGTCAGGTTGCGCTGGAATATTTCATGCGCATTCATTCTTTCGAGAAACCGGACCAGCTCGGGCCATTTCGCGGCATCGGGTGGTCCTGCTATCAGGTCGGTCTGCATCAGTTGTGCGGCGATGGAAATATCCGCGATCGAGAGCGTGTCGTCAAGAAAATGGGACCGGCCATCGAGACATTGCTCGAGATGGTCCCACAAAGGCGGCAATTTTTCGTTCCAGGTCGTGCGTGCGGTTTCGAGATCAGGGTCCTTGCCGGTCATCGCCGCAAAGATGATCGGACGGAACACCCCTCCCCCGCCAGCCATTGCCATGGCGCTGTCCGCATATTCCTCCAGCCACAGCGCCCGACCGAAGAGATAGGGGTCCTCGGGATAGGCGGCGGGCGCAGGACATTTTTTTTCCAGAAAGCCGCAGATCGCGGAACTGTCGGCAATCGTCCCCTCTGGTCCCTCCGTGGCAATTGATGTGTCGCGCAACGCGGGGATCCGGGCCAGCGGGCTGATCGCCAGATACCAGTCCGGCATCGCCATGATGTTGATTGCCTCGCAATCATAGTCGAGACCCTTGAGCGCCATCACCGCCTCGACCTTGCGCTGGAAAGGGGACAGGGGCGAGCCGTAGAGGATGAACGATGCGGTCATGGGCTGGGATTCTCCGTTTTGGGTTGTTCAGTAAGAAAATTTCTGGCCGACAATGGTCTCCGACAAGGCCCATAGCTTTTCCGCATTGCCGGGATCAACCGCATAGCTGCGCACGCTGCCGCTGGGGTCTTCATCATCGACGGCTGCGACATGGCAGTCTTCCAGATAGACGCCGCCTTTTCCGTCCAGCTCCGGCGCTGTCGCGGCATAGCAGCTGGTCGCCGCTCCCGCCTCCACGGTCTTGAACGCCACGCTTTCACCGGCATTTTCTTCCATCCGCTTCAACAATGCGGCGATGTCGTCCTCGGTCAGGTGGCGGCCGAGATTGGTCCGGATGCCGCCCGGATGCACGGCCAGGGCATGGATACCCTTGTCCGCCAGCCGCTTTTCCAGGCCAACGCTGAACATGATATTGGCGGTCTTTGCCTGACCATAGGCAGCCCATTTCTCATAGTCTCGCTTTTCAAAATGCGGGTCGTCGAAATGCACCGTGTCGAAATGATGGCCGCGCGAGCTGAGATTGACGATGCGGACACCGCCGCCCTTTGCACCCTCGAGGATCGCCGGCATCAGCAGGTTGGTGAGCAGGAAATGGCCGATATGATTGGTGCCGAATTGCATCTCCAGCCCGTCGGAGGTGGTCATGTGCGGACAGGCCATCACCCCGGCATTGTTGATCAGCAGATCGATCCGGTCATGCTGGACCAGAAAGGCCTTGGCGAAGGCCCGGATACTGGCCATCGATCCGAGGTCGCATTGCATCAATTCGATATGGGCATCGGGCACCGATTTGCGGATTTCGGTCACCGCAGCCTCGCCTTTGGCCATGTCGCGCACCGGGATGACGATCTGCGCGCCCCTTGCCGCCATCGCCCGCGCCGTTTCCTGGCCGAGGCCGGAGGCGCCGCCGGTGATCACCACCAGCTTGCCGGTGAGATCGATACCCTCGAGCACTTCCTCTGCGGTGGTGGTGGCGCCAAATTTGCTGCGGTCGGTCATGCGGGTCTCTCCTGTGTTGTCGGTCATATCATGCGCCTTCAACCGATCGGTGAAAAGTCCCAATCACCGCCTTTTGCGCCAAACATGGTGGCGGCCGAAGGCATCGACCGGTTTGACTTGCGAAGCCATTAGATTATCTAGATATTTCAGGAAAGCAAATGGGAGCGAGGAAAATGATATCTGGTCTGTTCAAGGAATGCCTGACCGACGTCTATCACGGAGAATTGGCCGGCGAGGCCGCGTTCGGGCATATGCTCGGCTCAGCTGAAAGCGCCGAGCAATCCTATATCATGGGCACGCTGTTCCAGTTTGAAACCGAGGGCAAGGCGATCCTGCGGCCGCTGCTCACCCGATGCGGCCTGCCGATTCAGGAAGATGATGAAGCCCGCGCCGGCGGAAAAAGCGCCAGCGAGCAAATGAGTGCCCTGCCCTGGTCCGAACGCTTTGCCGCGCTTCATGATCTGGTGAAGGCCAATTATCTGCCGCGCTATGAGGAACTGGCAACCCTGGTTTCCGCCGAAGAAGACCCCGAAGCCGCCCGCATTGCCGCATTCATGGGCGAGCATGAACGGGCCTTGATCGCATTGTCGGCGAATATTGTCGCCGGCAGATCAGATCCAGCGGCGCCGGTCGCGGCTTTGCTACATTTTCCTCTGCCGCAACCTGGTTGAACCGTTAGGGGTCACCCACCGATATGCCGGCATCGGCCGGACGCACCATGTCTGCAATTTACAGCAAAATTCATTCGCTTTGCCGACTTTGGGCAAAATAGCGTTTGATATATTATATCATAACTCCTACTTGGCGCGCAGAGACTGATGGTCCCCCTCCTGCCAGATGAGTAACCACGTGAAAAAACTGCTGCTGATTACCGCCGCCGCCCTTGCCATTCCCCTTGTCCCTGCCCTCGCCCAGCAAAGCAAGGCGCCATCCGAGCGGACCGCACGCGGACTGGAAGATGATTTCCACGATGATGACATGATCGTGGTCACGGCCCCCTATGTCGAACAACTCGACATTTTGGCCGGGACCTCGGTGCTGTCCGGCGACGACCTGACGGAAGACCTGCGCGGCCAGATCGGTGACAGCCTGACCGGCCTGCCCGGTGTCTCGTCGACATCCTTTGCGCCGGGATCCTCGCGCCCGGTCCTGCGCGGATTCCAGGGACCTCGGGTTCGCGTGCTAACCGACGGCATCGGCTCGCTTGATGCGTCCAACACCTCGGTCGATCACGCGGTGACAATCGACCCGCTGACCGCACAGCGAGTCGAGGTCCTGCGCGGGCCGGCGGTGCTGCTGTTTGGCGGCGATGCGATTGGCGGCGCGGTCAATGTGATCGACAAGCGCATCCCCCGCGACGTTCCCGATGACGTGGTGCATCTCGACGCTGTCGGCGGCTATGGCAGTGCTGCCAATGACTGGAGCATCGCCGGCTCGGTCGATGTGCCGGTGACCCCGAAACTGGTGTTTCACGTTGATGGCAGTTTCCGCGATACGGATGATGTCCGGGTGCCGGGCTATGTCCTGTCCCCTGCCCTGCGCGCTGAGGTACTTGCCGCTGCCGCAGAAGAGGCCGAGGAAGGCCATGATGACGAAGCCGCCGAACTGGCCGATGCAGCCAATTTGAGCGGCCGTGTTCCCAATACCGCCAGCCGGACGGAAACCGCCGGTGCCGGGATTGCCTATATCGACGACGGCGGAAATCTCGGATTCTCGGTCAGCTATTATGACACGAATTACGGCGTCCCCGCTCGCCCAGGCAGCGGCCACGCACATGGAGAGGAAGGTGGAGAGGAAACGGAAGGTGAAGAGGAAGGGCCTGTCACCATCGGGCTCAAGCAAATTCGCGCCGATTTGCGCGGCGGCGTCAATATGGGCGGCTTCTTCGAAGCGCTGAATTTCCGTGCCGGCTATTCCGACTATGAACATACCGAGTTCGAAGGAGACGAGATCGGCACCGTTTTCTCCGTCGCCGGGATCGAGGCACGGGCAGAGCTGGTCCAGGCCAACCATGGTGGTTGGCGGGGTGTAATCGGATCGCAGGTCCTGGTGCGCGACTTCAACGCCGTTGGTGCGGAAGCCTTCGTGCCCAAGAACAGCGTGGAAAACTGGGCGCTGTTTACGGTGCAGGAAATTGATCTGGGGGATTGGGAAGCTGAAGGCGCGATGCGCTTTGAGCAGAACGGCATTTCTGCCAATAGCATCGGTTTCGACCGCAGTTTCAATACATTGTCCGGCGCAATCGGCCTCGCCTATGCCCCGGACAATGCCGCGATCAAGCTGGGCGCAAATTTGTCCCGATCCGAACGTGCGCCATCGGCCGAGGAGCTGCTCTCCAACGGGCCGCATATCGCGACCCAGGCCTTCGAGATCGGCGACCCCAATTTTACCACCGAAAAAAGCTGGGGCGGCGAGCTTTACGCGCGCTGGGACAGCGAAGATGTGCAGCTGAGCGCAACCATCTATGCGAATCTGTTCAACGACTATATTTTCGAGGCGGAAACCGGGGCTGAACAGGACGGACTCCCGGTGTTCCAATATTTGCAGCGGGATGCGACCTATTATGGCATGGAAGGATCTGCATCGGTCGTGTTCGCTCGGGCCGGCGGATTCGACTTCATTGCCGACGGCGTGGCCGACTACGTGCGCGCCAAAATCAATGACGGTGGCGGCGCAGTTCCCCGCATTCCGCCGCTGCGCCTGCTCGGCGGTATCAAGGCGCACAGCGATCGGCTGGACCTGCGCGGCGAAGTCGAATGGTCAGCCAGCCAGAACCGCGTCGCGACGTTCGAAACCCCGAGCGACAGTTTCACCATGGTCAACGCTTCGGCGGCCTGGCGTCCGTTCGGCAAGGGCGGCAATCTGACCCTGCTCGCCTCGGCCAACAATATCTTTGATGTGAACGCCCGCCGTCATGCGTCGTTCACGAAAGACTATGTACCTTTGTCAGGTCGTGATATTCGCATCAGCGCGAAGTTCAGTTTTTAAGGTATTTGAAATGCAGAAATTTACAGCGGCGATCTTGATTTCTTCCATGCTCCTGCTCAGCGCCTGTGCCACCGTCAAGGGTGTCGGCCGGGATATCGAGTCGATTGGCCAGGCTGGCCAGGAAGCGATTGACTGACGGCTATTTTTTCACGCTCACTCGTTGATCCGCGCCGGACATGGCGGCGATCGGCTGAGCCCGATTCCCGGATGCCTGCATCCGGTCATCCTTCCGCCCCGGGAGGCGGGAAGCTGGGCCAGCGCGTGCTGCGTTCACTTCACCCGCTTGTTGCACCGGCTGATTGCTTCTGTCGTGCAATCAGCACTCGCCAGGCGGCAAGCTGAAGTCCTGAGTCAGGCTGTCGGTGTGGCAATGGCCGAGCGCCGCATCGACCCAATTCTGTTTTCCGGCGGTTGCCAGCATGGTCATTTTCGATTTTGCTTCATTGACGCCGCCACCAAGCGCCCAGATCGCCGCAATTTGTTCGGCATCCCGATATTCATAACCGGTGTCCGACCATTCGCACTGGTTGCCGGACTGGCGGCTGGATCGCAGGATTTCCGGAATATTCCAGCCCAGTCCATTGAGAATCTTGTTGCCGATCAGGGCCTTGCTCTGGCCGACATCGACGCGCCAGAACCGGGCGAGCAGCGTTGCATCGCAATAGGTGAAGATGGATGCAGCGAAAATGCCGACAGCCTGATCTTCATTGGTCGCAACAGGGCGACTGGGGGCGACCGGGCGACCTGGTGCAACCGGATAGGATTGCGGCGCCGCCTGTGGCATCCCGCCACATCCCATGTCGGGGCTGGCGTCTCCCGGCCGGAATCCGCATTCCCGGATGCTGCTGACCAGGTCATCGGCGCTGGGATCATTGGCATTGCGGGGCAGCGGCATCGTCCGGCATTCATTCCGTGCGATATCCATCGCGCCGTCGAACCCCCATTGTTCCTGCATGCCGGGGTAGGCCATCGTCTGTTGCAGACAGACAATATAGTTCAATATTTGCGGGTTCCGCGAGCGGGTAACATATTGGGCATCCGCGATAGAATAGCCGGCCTGGGCAAAACTGGCGGGCGCATAAACCGCCGACAGGGCGGTCGTCACGATCAGGCTGGCCAACAACCGGCCGGAACGATGTTTCTTCTTCTCAAAAACCATGACATTCTCTCCAATATTGTCATCCAGCCGTGCGCGTCAGCCCTGGGCGACTCCCGGCGGAGCGAGCTCTCACCTGACGCCGCCATTTTTTCAGTCGCAATAGCCTGCATCGACACTGCCATCCGGCAATGTGGTCCGACAGCTGTTTGCATCTTCCAGATCAGCACCGGTCGCCCCGGTCAGATTTGCATCAGTGAGATAGGTACCCGACAAATTGGACCAGTGAATATCCCAGTTGCCGAATGAGGTGCCGGTCATATCGGCATTTTCCATATGCGCACCGGTCAGATTGCTACCACGCAAATCGGCGCCGTTCATCCGGGCGTTCTTGAAGCTGGCCTGATAGAGAAACGCACCCTTCAAAATGGCGCCGGTCAGATCCGCGCCATCCAGATTTACCGTCGGGTCATCCATGCTATATTCCTGGTCGGCAAAAAGCAGCGTCAGATCGGCCCCGGATAGATCGCAGCCAGGGCAGGAGCGCGTGTCTTTCAGTTGCTGCACATGCGCCGGGTTCGCCGCCACGGCCGGTACGGAACAGAGGGCTGCTGCCAGCAATAGGGACGTGTAACCCCCTCGCTTCAGATTTGTCGATTTCGTCATGATTATCCCCCCATTGCCGCACTTTCATATTCTCATCGCGAGAAGCGGTGCTAGACGGGTCATAGCTTCATTTTGTGAATAAGCACCAGAATATTTTACATAAATTCCGGCAAGGCATCCGTGTGCCGACGTTGGGAATGGAGGCGGCGGCAACGGGCCTTGGCGGTGGTTTACTGGCTTACGGTTTCCCGCTTCCTGCGGTCGGTGAACCACATGATCACCAGCGAACCTTCGTAGAGCAGTACCAGCGGAATTCCGAGCATCAGCTGCGATACGACGTCCGGCGGAGTGAGGATCGCGGCCAGAGCAAAGGCGCCGACAATCATGTAGCGGCGCATGCCCTTCAGCTGCTGGCGGCTGACGATACCGGCCCGGTTGAGCAGCAGCAGCAGGACCGGCAGCTGGAAACAGACCCCGAAGGCCAATATGAACTGCATGACCAGCGAGAGATAGTCGCCCATTGCCGGCAAGGCTTCCTGCTGCAGGCCGCCGACGGGACCTTCAAAGCCCAGGAAAAATTTGAACGCGGTCGGCATGACGATGAAATAGGCGAGCGACGCGCCGGCGATGAACAGCAGCGGCGTCGCAATCAGAAAGGGCAGGAACGCCTTTTTCTCATTGGCGTAGAGACCGGGTGCGACGAAGGCCCAGAGCTGGTTGGAGATGATCGGAAAGGCGAGAAAAAAGGCCGCGAACATCGCCACCTTGATCTCGACGAAGAAGGCTTCGTAGAGCTTGGTATAGATCAGCTTGCCCTCACCGGCCGGAAAGGCATCGGTCAGTGGCTGGACCAATATGCCGAAAATCTCGTCGGCAAAAAATATGCTGATCAGAAAGGCAACGGTCAGCGCCGCCACCGACCAGAGCAGCCGCTGACGCAGCTCGATCAGATGCTCGATCAGTGGCGCCTTGCTGTCATCCAGTTCCGGCTTGCTTTGGTCGTTCATGGCTTGGCATCACCGGCGGACGGCGGAGCGGGCCTATCGTCCGCGGGTTCCGGGGCGTCGGCAGCATCCGCCGGCTGTCCTTCGAGCGGTTCCATCTGCGCATCCGGCACCGCGCCGTCACCGGGAATGGCGGGATGCTCACGCATGATCCGGTCATTCTCGGTGGCCCATTTCTTTTCCATTTCCTGCAGCTCGGCCTCGCGGACCATGGCGTCCAGCCCGGTGCGGAAATTGGCCATGACACCGCGCGCCTTGGCCATCCAGCGGCCGGCCGTCGCCAGCGCGCGCGGCAATTCCTTGGGCCCGATGACGACAGTGGCAATGATCGCGATAATCGCGATCTCGGATATGGAAAGGTCAAACATAAATTATGCGGCCCTCAGTCGAAAGGCCGGCCTGATCAACCAGCCGTCTTGTCCGTGGTCGTGCTGGTCTCGGCCGACGCATCGCCGGTCTTGCTGTCAATCTTGGGAACGGGCTTGGCCGCGTTCGCTTCTTCCTCGGTGATGCCCTGCTTGAACGAACGGATGCCCTTGCCGACATCGCCCATCATCTCGGAAATCCGGCCGCGACCGAACAGAATCAGCACCAGCGCCGCCACAATTAAAATCTGCCAGATACTCGGTTGCATGCGATATTCTCCTTATGCAGCCTATTTAAGCGCTTTCGTTCCGGTTTTCCAGCAAAACACCGTCATCCTCTACAAACTCTGGTGCTGCGGTCGCATCCGCGCCCTGCCCTGCCTCGTTTTCCGCTTCGGCGTCCAGTTCCATTTGCTCCAGCACGAGATCGACGGGGTCCAGCAACCCAGCGGCCTTCAGGTCATCGATACCGGGGAGGTCGCGGCGGCTTTGCAGGCCGAAGTGGGTCAGAAATTCCGCCGTGGTGGCGTAGATCAGCGGCCGGCCCGGCACTTCGCGGCGGCCCGCCGGGCGCACCCAGCCCGCCTCCATCAGCACGTCGAGCGTGCCCTTGGCCACCTGAACGCCTCGGATCGCCTCGATTTCGGCGCGGCTGACCGGCTCGTGATAGGCGATGATCGCCAGCGTTTCCATGCCGGCCCGGCTCAGCTTGCGCAGTTCCGCCCGTTCGCGGCGCAGGAGGTGCGACAAATCCTGGGCGGTCTGGAAATGCCAGCGGTCGCCGGTCCGGACCAGAACGATGCCGCGATGCTGAAAATCCTCCTGCAGATCCGCCAATATCTGCCGGATATCCAGCTCGTCGCCGACATAGGCCCTGATATCGGCAATGGTCATCGGTTTTTCCGAGGCGAAGAGCGTCGCCTCGACCGCACGCTTGCCGATATCCGGCGCCTCGGCTTCCCGTTCGATCAGGCTGGTGTCTTCCATGTCTTGTTCACCCATGTGTCGTCGCCTTTATGCGCAGCGGCGCAAAACTGCCTTCCTGCTGCAATTCCAGTTTACCCTGCCGCGCCAGTTCGAGCGTCGCCAGAAAGCTGGACGCGAGCGCCGACTTGCGCAGTTCTGGCGGTGCACCGGGCGGCAGGAAATGACGGATATCCATCCAGTCGATCGCCTCGCCCAGCATCATCGACACCCGCGCCAGCGCATCCTCCAGCGTCATCACCATCCGTTGCCGGACGATATGGATCGCCGGCGCGCTGCGCCGCTTGACCCGCGAATAAGCGGTGATCAGATCATAATATTCCGCTTGCCACTGCCGGTCCTTGACCACCCGCAGGCCTTCCGGCGCGCCGCGCATGAAGACGTCCCGGCCAATCCGGTCTCGGGCGAGCAGCCGGGCACCCGATTCCCGCATCGCGTTCAGCCGTTCCAGCCGCATCTGCAGGCGCAGGGCCAGTTCTTCGGGCGACGGATCGATTTCCGGATCGCGGGGCAGCAGCAGGCCGGATTTGAGATAGGTCAGCCAGGCCGCCATCACCAGATAATCCGCTGCCAGCTCCAGCCGCAGGGTCTGGGCGCTGGCGATATATTTGAGATATTCCTGGACCAGCTCGAGAATGGAAATCTCGCGCAGGTCCACTTTCTGGTTGCGCGCCAGCGCGAGCAGCAGATCGAGCGGGCCTTCCCAGCCGTCGATATTCAGGGTCAGCGCATCCGCATCGGAGGCCACCGGTTCGGGCGGGAAGAAGAAGCCTTCGGGTTCGGGGGAGTCGCTCATGCCGCCGCCGCCACGAGTTCGTCGCGGCGCGCCAGCAGGCCGGCCAGATCATCCCCGGAGCCGGCATTTCTTGTCTCGGCAATGCTGGCCATGGCCCGGTCCAGCCGCTGCCGGGATTTGTCCGACATCGGGGCCAGCCGTTCGGCAATCCCGGTCATGTCATCCATTTTGGCCCAGCAGTTGAGAGCGATATCGCAGCCTGCGGCCTGGGCCCGCTCGGCCCGTTCCGGGACCGTCCCGGACAGCGCTTCCATGTCGAGATCATCGGTGAACAGCAGGCCATCGAAACCGATCCGTTCGCGGATGATGCCCTGCACCACGGTTTTCGACAGGGTTGAGGGATTCTCCGCATCCCAGGCGGTGAACAGCAAATGGCCGGTCATTCCCATCGGCGCCCTGTTCAGCGCCTTGAACGGAGCGAGGTCGAGTTCCAGTTCTTCATCACTGGCCGTGACTGTCGGCAAGGCCTTGTGCGTGTCGACGCTGGTCCGGCCATGGCCGGGCAGATGCTTGACCACGCCGACCACGCCGCCGCGCTGCAGGCCATCGAGAATGGCCCGACCGAGAGCCGCGACGCGCATCGGTTCGCTGCCCAGGGCGCGGTCACCGATGACATTGTCGGCATCCGGCTGGCGGACATCGAGCAAAGGCAAGCAATCGACGGTGATGCCCACTTCGCGCAGGCTGACCGCAATCGCCTGGGCGTTGAGGCGTGCCGCCTCGATCGCCGTTGCCGGTGCAATGTCATAGAGCCTGTCAAAGACTTCCCCGGCCGGGAATCTGGGCCAGACGGGTTCCTGCATCCGCGCCACCCGGCCGCCTTCCTGATCGATCAATATCGCCAGGTCGTCGCGGCCATGGATCGCCCGCAATTGGTCGGTCAAAGCCCGGAGCTGCGGCTTGCTTTCGATATTGCGGCCAAAAATGATATAGCCCGCGGGATCGCTTTCGCGGAAAAACGCCTTTTCGGAGGCGGTCAGGCGCAGGCCGGTGATCCCGAAAACTGCCGGTGTCATGGCCATGATGAACTCTTCTCACGCAACATATCTTATACTTGCCCCGTTTCGAAGCCGGGTAAAGGTCAAAGCGCCCTTATCCACAGCGCTTCAACCATCTATTGCTTCGAAACTAGCGAACGACGAGGCAGCTTTCGCCAGCGGCCTTGAGATTATTGCAGATCTGCTGGGCCGCCTCGCGGCTCGGTGCCACGGCGTTCAACCGGTAGATCGTGCCGCCATCCAGTTTGCCGGGAATGATCTTCTTCGGCAGCGAACCGATCGATTCAAACCGGCGGGCATAGCCAGACCAGCTGCTGTCGGCGAGACTGGCCGAGCTGAAGGCACCAAGCTGGATCAGGGCGCTGCCCGCCGCGTCGGCGGTCGGCGCGGTATCGGACTTGCGGATCGGCGCTTCCGACTCAACCGGGGCACCCAGTTGCGCGGGCGTTTCCTGGCCCTCGCTGGCGGCAAAGCTGGCATCGCCCTCGCCTTCAAATTGCCTGGCCTGCGGATCGTCGGGGCGAACCTTATAGTCGCCTTCCTGGGCGGCGATCAGTTCGCCGCTGCCGTCCAGCCCGCCGCCATCCCGGTTCTGCATCCAGTAAATGCCGCCGACAATCGCAACCAGCAGCAGCAGGCCGGCGCCGACAAACAGCGCCACCCGAACTGGGGAATATTCCCCGTCATCGTCATAATCTTCAGCGGACTCCAGCCAGGGCAGACGATCTTCGTCGTCCAGATCAAGGCTGTCGCGGGTGGTGTCAGACATTTTATGCTCCGTTCGCCAATGGGCCGATCACATCGATTCCGCGGCCTCGACACCCATTAGCGCGAGACCGTTTTTCACAGTCTGCCCGATATTCCTGGCCAAGAAAAGCCTCGCCGATGTGGTTTCCGGGTCGTTAACCATTATGATCCGCTTCTCAGGCCGGTCATTGCCGAGATTATAATAAGCATGAAAAGCCGCCGCCAGGTCGTTCAGATAGAATGCGACTCGGTGCGGTTCGCGCGATGCGGCAGCTGATTCGATGATCCGCGGGAATTGTGCCGCCATCTTGATCAGTTCCATCTCTTCCTCGCCGAGCCGGTCTAGATGGTCGGCCGAAGGCGCAAGTCCTTCTTCCGCTGCCTTGCGCAAGGTCGACTGGATGCGGGCATGGGCATATTGCACATAGAAGACGGGATTGTCGCGCGAGGCCTCCATCACCTTGGCGAAATCAAAGTCCATCTGGGCATCGGCCTTGCGGGTCAGCATGGTGAAACGCACGGCATCCTTGCCGACCTCCTCGACCATATCGGCAATGGTGACGAAATTGCCCGAGCGTTTCGACATTTTTTCCGGCTCGCCGTTGCGCAGCAGACGCACCATCTGCACCAGCTTGACGTCAAATTTGGTCTTGCCTTCGGTCAGAGCCGCGACCGCCGCCTTGATCCGCTTGACCGTGCCGCTGTGATCGGCGCCCCAGATGTCGATCAGTTCGTCCGCAGACTGCGCTTTCTGGAAATGATAGGCGAGATCGCCGCCGAAATAGGTCCAGCGCCCGTCGGATTTCCTGATCGGCCGGTCCTGGTCGTCGCCATATTGGGTCGACCGGAACAGCGGCAGCTCGACCGCTTCCCAATCCTCGATCACCTTGCCCTTGGGCTGTTCGAGCACGCCGTCATAGACCAGATCGCGACGCCGCAGCTCCGCTTCGGCGATCTCCGCCTTGCCCGCTTCGTGCAGCTCGGCCTCGGACGAGAAGACATCGTGCCGGATGCCGAGCAGGGCGAGATCCGAGCGGATCATGTCCATCATCTTTGCCACCGCCGCCTTGCGGAAGATCAGCAGCCATTCGGATTCGGGCGCATCCTTATATTTGTCGCCAAATTCTGCGGCCAGTGCCTCGCCGACCGGTTTCAGATAGTCGCCGGGATAGAGTCCCTCGGGGATTGTGCCGATATCGTCGCCCAGGGCTTCCCGGTAGCGCAGATGGGCCGAGCGGGCGAGCGTGTCGACCTGCGATCCGGCATCATTGACATAATATTCGCGGATGACCGTGTGACCGACCGCCTCGAGCAGATCGGCCAGCGCATCGCCGACCACCGCGCCCCGGCAATGGCCCATGTGCATCGGTCCGGTCGGGTTGGCGGAGACATATTCGATGTTGACGGTGACGCCGGCATGCTTGCCGGACCGGCCATAGGCCCCGCCCAGACGGTCGATTTCGAGCAATTCGCCAAGCAGTACGGCGGGCGCAACCCGCAGGTTGATAAAGCCGGGACCGGCGATATCGACCGATAGGACATCGTCCAGCGCAGCCAGCTTTTCCGCTATTTTCTCGGCCAGGTCGCGCGGCTTCATGCCGGCCGCTTTCGACAGGACCATCGCCGCATTGGTCGACAGGTCGCCATGCGACGGATCGCGCGGCGGTTCCAGCGTCACATTCGAACGGTCGAGGCCGACCGGCAATAGGCCGGCGTCGGTCAGTTCATCCAATATCGCATCAATATGGTTCTGAAAAATATGGAACAGCATGATCGTTTCAATTCGTCATAGGAAAAACGCCCGAGTAGTTCGGGTGCAAGGATTTTTCAATTCCGGCGGCCCTTATCGGGTAGCGTTATACTGCAACTGCGCCGGGGTAAGCTGAAAACCGATCAGAAGCTCGAACGTGGAGCGCGTCACGGCGGCCTTGATGGTCGGGTCTGCCAGCGGGTCGAGCGCTGCATCCGGATCTCCGGGCTTGCGCTTCCGGGTCAGGCGCTCGATCACGTCTTCCGGCAAACGCGCGGCAGAGGCGTCGACATAGGAGCCCGCCTTGCCCGAAGCGGTCGCCCGATAGGCACCGTCGGCAAACTGCAGCGTTACATTGTTGACCCGCTTTGCAATAACCGCGGTACCGCCCTGGACGACCGTGGAAAAATAGGGGATCGTGACGGTGCGGGCGCCGGTCGGTCGGGTCCGCGAGGCGTGGACGTCAAACGTCGCTTCGCTGTAAATCCGTGCGCCTTCGCTGTTGCAGGTCGAGCGGACATTGGTGATATAGGCTACCACATCGATGGCGCTGGCATCGGTACTGGTCGCGGGGTTGAAAATGGTGATGTCGCCCGTATGAACCGGTATCGCAACCGCGGGACAACCCGAGCGGGTGACGGAAACGCCGACGCCAGAACTGACATCGAGCGCGCCTTCTCTCGCACAACCGGTAACGGCCAAGACCGTGACCGCCGCCAAAACCATTTTTTTCAACCGGCCATTCGCCATCATTTTCAATCCTTGCCTTTGATCACGGGCAACACACATAGGCTCCATGCGCACCGATAGAAATTTCGCAACCCTTATCTGGGCCTTTAATGCGGTGCAACCGTCCATAAGATGAACAGACGGGCTTTTCGCCGGTGCAGTTATTCCCTAAGGGCATATACATGATTCATTCCGATAAGCAGAAACGGCAGTTAGACTTGCTTGTGGCCGCGCCTCGCGGCTTTTGCGCAGGCGTCGACCGGGCCATAAAAATCGTCGAGCTGGCGATAAAAAAATATGGCGCGCCGGTCTATGTCCGGCACGAAATCGTCCACAACCGCTATGTCGTGGATGAATTGAAGAAACTGGGCGCGATATTTGTCGAGGAACTCGACGAGGTGCCCGATGGCGTGCCGGTGGTCTTTTCCGCCCATGGCGTGCCAAAGGCGGTGCCGCACAAGGCGGAAGAGCGCGGTCTGGAATATCTCGACGCAACCTGTCCGCTAGTGTCCAAGGTTCATCGCCAGGCGGAACGGCAGACCGAGGCTGGCCGGCATATCATCTTTGTCGGTCACGCCAACCATCCAGAGGTCATCGGTACCTTCGGCCAGGTCGAAGAGGGCCAGATGACCCTGGTCGAAACGCTGGCCGATGTCGAAGCGCTGCAGCCCGAGGATCCCGAGGCACTGTCATTCCTCACCCAGACGACCCTCTCGGTCGACGATACACACGCCATTGTCGAGGCGCTGCAGACCCGCTTTCCGAATATTGTCGGGCCGAAAGGCGAGGACATCTGCTACGCCACCTCCAACCGCCAGGACGCGGTCAAGAAGATCGACAAGCATTGCCAGCTTGTCCTGGTCATCGGCGCGCCCAACAGCTCCAACAGCCTGCGCCTGGTCGAAGTGGCCGAGCGCGGCGGTGCCGCGGCCAGATTGATCCAGCGGGCCGATGAAATCGACCTTGCCTGGTTCGACGGCGTCAGCAAGCTGGGTCTGACCGCCGGCGCCTCGGCCCCGGAAATATTGGTCCGCGAAGTCATGACCATGCTTGGCGAGCATTTCGAAATCCGCGAGGAAAAGGTCAGGACCGCAGAGGAAAACATGGTCTTCAAACTGCCCCGCGGCCTCGAAGAGGTCTGATGGCGGTCTATACGAAGGTCAGCGCAGAGGAAATCGGCCGGTTCCTCGCCCGTTTCGACGTCGGCACGCTCGTATCTGCCAAGGGCATTGCCGAAGGGGTGGAGAACAGCAATTATCTGCTGGAGACGACGCGGGGCAAATTTATCCTGACCCTCTACGAAAAGCGCGTCGATCCTGCGGACCTGCCGTTTTTTATCGCCCTGCTCGATCATCTGGCGGCGCATGGCTGTCTGGTACCGCCGATGATTGCCGACCGCGAAGGCGAGAAGATTCAGCAGCTGTGCGGGCGCAGCGCCTGCCTGATCACCTTTCTCCCCGGTGTCTCGGTGAGCCACCCGACCGAAGCGCAGGCCCGGTCAACCGGCGAAGCACTGGGTGACATGCATCGCGCGCTTGCGGATTTTGAACCGGAACGGCGCAACAGCCTGGATCACGATGGTTGGCGGGCGCTGGCGGACCAATGCGGCCCCGCGCAGCTCGACACCATCGCGCCCGGCCTGGCGAGCCTGATTGCCGGGGAACTGGATCATCTGGACGCGCACTGGCCGCACGGGCTGCCGCGATCCGCCATTCATGCCGACCTGTTTCCCGACAATGTGCTGATGCTGGGCGACCGGGTTACCGGACTGATCGACTTTTATTTTTCCTGCACCGATATCCGCGCCTATGATCTGGCGGTCACCCATGCGGCCTGGTGCTTTTCCGAGGATGGCACCGACTTCCATGCCGCGATATCGCGCGCCTTGATCGACGGATATATATCCGCCTTCGCGCTCAGCGATGCCGAACGGCGGGCGCTGCCGCTGCTGGCCCGCGGCGCGGCGCTCCGTTTTCTTCTGACCCGGGCCTATGACTGGATCAATACCCCGGCCGGGGCCATGGTGACGCGCAAGGACCCCCAGGCCTTTCTCCATCGCCTGCAATATTATCAAACCCATCCGGATATTTTCAGACCATGACCGAACCGCAATTTGTCGAAATCGCCACCGATGGCGCGTGCAAGGGGAACCCCGGTCCGGGCGGCTGGGGCGCGCTGATCCGTCACGGCGACAGGGAAAAAGAGATTTCCGGCGGCGAGCCCGACACGACCAACAACCGGATGGAGCTGCGCGCGGCGATCGAGGCGCTCAACGCCCTGAAGCGCCCCTGCAAGGTCAAGCTGTCGATCGACAGCAAATATGTGAAAGACGGCATCACCAAATGGATATTCGGCTGGCAGAAGAACGGCTGGCGCACGGCCGCCAGGAAACCGGTCAAGAATGCCGATCTCTGGCAGGATCTGCTAAAGGCGGTCGAGCGCCATCAGATCGAGTGGCACTGGGTCCGAGGCCATGACGGCGATGCCGACAACGAGCGCGCAGACCAGTTGGCCAGCGACGCTGCACTCAACGCCGCCCGCAACAATTTCTAGCTATTGTCTTCGATCTCGGCATTGGGGCCATTTTTCTGGATCGAACTGATCGCGTTCTTGGCGCTCGCCTTGCTGGTATAGCCCTCGGTCGAGAAAATGATTTCGCTGTTATATTTGAAGCGAACGCGAAACTCGCCCTTCTTGTCTTTCCAGATCTCGAATTTATGTGCCATTGCCATCCTTTCCTTTTGCTGGTGAACCGAAACAATAAGCATTGCGACGGCCCGCGCAACAATCCTGTGGCAGAATCATCGGCCCCGGGAAAAGCGCGCGGCCGCGTAGCGGCTGGCATCGACGCCGGTCAGGCTTTCGTCGGGCGCCTGTCCGAGCAATAGGGAGCGGGCCAGTTTCGCAGCAGCCGGGGCGGTCTGGATACCGAAACCACCCTGGCCGGCGAACCAGAAGAAATCATCATTGGTGGAATCAAACCCGATCACGGGCAGCCGGTCGGGCGCAAAGCTGCGCAGGCCAGCCCATTTCCGGGTGACCCGCCTGACCTCGACGTCGATCACCTTTTCAAACCGGTCGATGGCAATGGCGACGCTCAGCTCGTCCGGGGCGACATCGCCCGGTTCCGCCGGAATTTCGTCATGGGGGCTGAGCCAGTAGCTGCCGCCCGCTTCGGGTTTGAAATAGAAACTGCCATCCAGCCCGACCACCAGCGGCATGTCCGGCGAGGATGGCGGATCGGTCTCGATCTGGACCATGTTGCGGATCAGCGGCTGGATGCCGACCGGTTTGATGCCGGCCAGTCTGGCGATATTGTCTGCCCAGGCGCCGGCTGCGTTGACCAGCTGGGTCGCGTGATAGGTTTCCTTGCCGGCAACCAGCTCCCACATCCCATGCTGTTGGCGGATCTCGCTCACCGGCGCGCGGCAGACCAGCTTCACCGCCTTGCGCCGCGCGTCGCCCAGATAGGCGGCATGCAGCGCGGCGACATCGATATCGCAGCAGTCCGGTTCATGGACCACATGGGTCCAGTCCGGCTTCAGATCGGGAACCAGGGAAGCGGCCTGCGCCCAGGACCAGCGCTCCATGGCGAGCCCGCTATCTGCGAAATCAGAGAGAAACCGGTCGGCCAGATTCTGCTCGTCGTCACGGGCGATATTGACCGCGCCGCGCGTCCGCAGAAAGCCGGCCGGCGAGAAGTCCGGCGGCGGATCGTCCAGAAAGGCCCGCGAAGCAGTGGTCAGCGGCTGCACCAGCGGCCCGCCGTAGCTTTCGGTCCAGAATGCGGCCGAACGACCGGTCGAATGGTAGCCGGGCTGATCCTCCGCCTCAAGCAGCAGCACCGACCGATCCGCGCCAATTTCAGAGGCGATACTGGCTCCGGCGATCCCGGCACCGATGATGGCGACATCAAAATGCTTCATCTCTTCGGTGTCACCCGGTCAAGAAAGGCAAAGCACGCATCGAGCGCGGCATCACGGATTTCGTCCACTTCGCGAAAAATTTCATGCGCGGATTCCGGACCGAACAGCTTCATCTCGGCCCTCGGCAGGAGATGGACGGCCCGCTCGATCGACGCGTGATCGACCAGTTCGTCGGTCGATGTTGCCAGCACCAGCAACGGGACGTTCGTGCGCGCCAGCTTTTGCCGGTTGCGCAACAATCGGGTCGAGGCATAGGCCCGTTCGACCCAGCGCCAGCTGGCCGGTCCCAGCCGCACGAACGGCCGCTCGCGGAACCAGAAAAACTCGTCCGAATAGCGATCGGCATCATGGGTCAGCAACGCCTGTCGCGGCACATAGGGTTCGAGGGGATTTTCTATCGGTTTCCAGGCCCGCCGGTCGGCGCGACCGATCGCGCACATGATCCGGGCGATCGCGTGCGCTGCCCATGCCGGCATGCCGCTGCGCGCCGGGGCGAGCATCGGAGCGCTCAATATCACCGCATCGGGATCGATGCGCTGCTCGGTCAGCGCGCGCAGCACCAGATGCCCGCCCATGCTGTGCCCGACCACGACATGCGGCCCGGCGTGGCTGGCCTGCCATTGATCATATAGCGCCGCGAGATCCCCTACCCAGGTCGCGAAATCGTCAATATGGCCGACATGCGGATGCGGTCCGCACCGGCCCGACCCGCCCTGCCCGCGCCAGTCGACCGAGGTGACATTCCATCCGCGCGCGTGGAAATCGTGAAATGTCTCCAGATATTTTTCGTAGAAATCCGCTCGTCCGGTCATGAACAGGATCGAGCCTCGCGGCTGGTCCTGCTGCCAGTCCAGCTTCCGGAATTCCCAGCCATCCGGCCCGATCCAGGGCTTCTCGACGGCATCTGCAGGAACCGACCGGCGATCAAAGCGCTCGTCTTTCAGGTCTGTCATATCACGCTTTATCGTTGTCACTATGTCGGAAGATACAATCGCTCCGGGAATCGTGGTTACTATTTGGTAAGGCAAATTAACTAGACGGTCTGTCCATGGATAGCGAAACCTTCATCTACTTGCTCTGGGGCGGATTGGCAATTGCACTGATTATTGCAGCGATAACCGATCTCAAAAGCCGTCATATCGCCAACTGGCTGAACCTTGTCATTGCCCTGGGCGCACCGCTGTTCTGGATGATCAACGGCATGGCCTTTTGGCCCGACATGGTCGGACAATTGGGTTTGGCTGCCGTCATATTTACCATATTTGCCGGAATGTTTGCGATCGAGGCCATGGGCGGAGGTGACGTCAAACTGCTGACAGCACTGGCCTTGTGGATGCACTGGCTGACATTTCTCGAGCTGCTGGTGATCATGTCGATCGCCGGTGGCCTGCTGACGCTGTTAATGATGATCAGCAAGCAAATCCGAAAGACCGAGGGCCCTATTAAGGTCCCCTATGGGGTCGCCATCGCCTTTTCCGGGCTTTGGACGATCTGGGGCATAACGGGGCAAAGTTCACAAACGATATTTTAACCATTTTACTCGAAAGAAGCAGGGACCGCCAACGGAACCAATTGGGCGGGGGCATTCAGGAGGCGTGAGACGTCATGGACAAGAAGAAAATCATTTTGCTGGTGGGGGCGCTGATCGTGGCTGCGGTCACGGCGCTGCTCGCGAAGAATATGTTTGATGGTGCCTCCGCGCCGCAAGTCGCCGCGAAGAAAGCCGAAGTGCTCGGCGAGGAAGTCCTCGTCGCGACACGCGCGCTTCCGGTCGGCACGATCATCACGCCGGACAGTTTCCGCTTCCAGCCATGGCCCAAGGAGCTGATCGAAGACGCCTATTTCATGAAGGATGGCACCAACGTCGAAACGCTTGCCGGCACCGTCGTCCGCAATCCGGTCACCGCCGGCCAGCCGCTCACCAAGGGCTCTCTTGTCGCACCGGGCGATCGCGGCTTCCTCGCTGCAGCGCTCGGCCCCGGCATGCGCGCCGTCACCATTCCGGTGTCCGGCCTGACCGGCGTCGCCGGCTTTGTTTTCCCCGGTGACCGGGTCGACCTGATGCTGACCCAGTCGGTCAAGGGCGAAGGTCCGGAGCTCAAGGTTTCCGAGACCGTCATCCGCAACCTGCGGGTGCTGGCCACCGACAACCGGGTGACCGCTTCCACCAATGAAGAGGGACAGCAGATTGCCAAGAAGGCCAAGCTGGTCACCCTCGAGGCCACGCCGAAGATCGCCGAGCAGATTTCCGTTGCCCAGACCCTGGGCACCTTGAGCCTGTCGCTGCGTTCGCTGGCCGACAGCGCCGCCGAACTGGAAGAAGCCATTGCATCCGGCGCGATCAAATTGCCGAAGACCGATGATCCGGTCGTCGAAGCCGACATGATCCGCTCGCTCGCTGCGCGTCCAAGCAGCACGAAATCAACCTTTTCGACCGGTGGTGACGTGTCGCGCTTTGAAACACGCTCGCCGCCGCCGCTCGCCGAGAAGGAAAAACCAAGAGGTCCGGTCGTCCGCGTCGCACGTGGCAATACGGTCAATGATATCGAGTTTGGAGACAAATAATGGCCGTAGAATATGCACAGCATAGCCGTTCGGCGAAAAAGGCGATGGGCATTTCCATCATCGCCGCTCTCGCCCTGGCTCTGGCTGCCAACAGCACCACGCCGCTGAACGCCCAGTCGGTGAACATATCCCAGCCGGACTCCCGGATTTCGATCGCGGTCGGTCGTGGCAAGCTGATCACCCTGCCCGCACCGATCGAAGATATCTTCATTGCCGAAAACAGCATTGCCGATGTCCAGGTCCGGTCCCCGCGCCAAATCTATATTTTCGGCAAGAAGGGCGGCCAGACCAGCTTTTACGCCACCAGCGCATCCGGCAAGGTCGTCTACTCGGCCGAAGTCTCGGTCGGCGCAGAAATTTCCTCGATCGACCAGATGCTGAGCCTGGCCATGCCGGAAGCCAATATCGCGGTCAGCACGACCAATAATTTCGTCCTGCTGACCGGCACGATCGCCAATCCGGATGACGCGGAAGAAGCCGAAAATCTGGTCCAGGCCTTCGTCGGCGGCGACACGCGCGTCGTCAGCCGCCTGAAAACCGCGACACCGATGCAGGTCAACCTGAAGGTCCGTTTCGCCGAAGTCAGCCGGTCGCTGGCAAAAGAGATTAACGGCAATCTGCTGACCCGGGATACCACTGGCGGATTCCAGTTCGGTGTATCGCGGGGACGCAATTTCGGTTCGATCACCGATTTCAACACATCGGCCTTCCCCAATCTGGACGCATCGCAGCTGTTTGGTCTGCCGGCAGGTTCGATTTCGCTTCCGTTCAACCCGTCAACCGGCCAGTTCGTGACGCCCGGTGGCACCGCATTCAACTATACCGGCAGCTCTGGCCTCAACACCATTCAGGCGGCAGGCCGTCTGTTTGGCGTTGATATCGCAACCGCCTTTGACGTCTCGGAGCGCGTCGGTCTGGTCAGCACGCTGGCATCGCCCAATCTGACTACCATTTCCGGCGAAACCGCGACTTTCCTTGCCGGCGGCGAGTTCCCCATTCCGATTTCCACCGGACTGGGCGAAGTCTCCGTTCAGTACAAGAATTTCGGTGTGAGCCTGTCCTATACGCCGACCGTGCTTTCGAACGGCCGGATTTCGATCCGCGTCGCGCCGGAAGTATCGGAAATCACCTCCAATGGTGCCGTCGTCCTCAACGGTTTCAGCATTCCGGCAGTCTCCACCCGGCGGGCGGAAACGACGGTCGAGCTGGGCTCGGGCGAAAGCTTCATGATCGCCGGTCTGATGCAGAACACCTATAACTCAGCGATCGACAAGACACCCGGCCTCGCCGATGTTCCGATCCTGGGATCGCTGTTCAAGTCGGATGGCTACCGCCGCAACGAAACCGAGCTGATGATCGTGGTAACGCCTTATCTGGTGAAACCGGTGAGCGACAGCGAGATCGTATTGCCGACCGACGGCTTCAAGGCGGCCAATGATGCGGAACGGTTCCTGATGAATCGCAATCATAGCGGTTCTGCTGGCGACCGTCCCAAGCCGAGCGTGGCGCCGGTGACACCGGACAGCCAGAGTTTTGGCAGCCTGGAGGCCCCTGCCCCCGCCAAATCGGCAAAGACATCCAAGAAGTCCGGCGGCACCGCTCCCGGTTTCAGTTTCGACAAATAAGCTCGATCAGGAGAACAGATCATGCGCATCGTTTCAATGGCACTTATCACCGCCCTCGGGCTCTCGGTTACGGCATGTGGCAGCACCACCGCGAACCGCAGCGTCTATAGCGAACGCCAGCCGGTCGTTTCCAAATCGAATTTCGTGCTGGATCTGAGCGCCGGCAATGGCGGGCTGTCGACGGCAGAGCAAAATCGCCTGTCCGGCTGGTTCGACGCTCTCGAGCTTGGCTATGGTGATCGCGTTTCGATTGATGACCCGAGCTATTCCGCCAGCAGCGTGGCAAAAGCGGCGGTCGAGAACATTGTCGCCAGCTATGGCCTGCTGATCAGCGAAAAGGCACCGGTTACCGCGGGCAATGTGCCGGCCGGCCTGATGCGGGTCGTCGTGACGCGCACTTCGGCCTCGGTGCCGGGATGCCCCGATTTCAGCTATCGCAGCCACACCGATTTTCAGGCGCGGACGAGCGCCAACTATGGTTGCGGAACCAACAGCACCCTTGCTGCGATGATTGCCAATCCCGAAGATCTTGTCCGGGGCCAGGATGCCGACGGGGAAGATCAGGAACATGCTTCCAAGGCTATTCGTGCCTATCGTGACAAGAAAGTTGGAGAACAAAAATGAACGCTCCCTGGAAAGCAGGCTCGGTTGGCGGTCGTGAGCCATTTGCTGCATTTGTTTGCGACGACGATACGCTGGAAATACTCCGTCCGGTTGCCGAAGAGATGGGCTGGTCGGTGGACAAATGCCACAAGGGCGGGCTGCGCAATGCGGTTCAGACCCTTTCGGTTTCTGCCAGTCCCAATATTCTGCTGGTGGACCTGTCGGAATCCGGCGATCCGCTGAACGATATCAACTCGCTGGCCGAGGTCTGCGAACCCGGCACGGTGGTGGTTGCCATGGGGCAGGTCAATGACGTTCGCCTCTATCGCGACCTGATCGTCAGCGGTTTGCAGGACTATCTTCTGAAGCCATTCAGCCCGGCACAGTTGCGGGACGTATTGGCCCAGGCGCAAGCGGTGCTCAACGCACCGAAAAGCGACGATCAGCAGGCCGAAAAACCTCATATTTCAACCGCCGTGATCGGTACCCGCGGCGGCGTCGGCGCCTCCACCATCGCCACCTCGGTGGCCTGGCTGCTCAGCCATGACCGGGAACGGCTGACCGCCTTGCTGGATCTGGATGTCCATTTCGGCACCGGCGCCCTGTCGCTGGACCTGGAACCCGGTCGCGGTCTTACCGATGCGATCGACAACCCGAGCCGGATCGACGGTCTGTTCATCGAACGCGCCATGATCAAGGCCAATGAAAAACTGTCATTGCTGTCGGCAGAGGCACCGATCAATTCGCCGATCATGACCGATGGCAGCGCCTTCTTCCAGTTACAGGAAGAATTCCGGGCCGCTTTCGACTGTACCCTGATCGATTTGCCGCGCGACATGCTGATCAACTATCCGCATCTTCTGGGCGATGTAAATGCGACGGTCATCGTGACCGAACTGACCCTGGCCTCGGCGCGGGACTGCATTCGCCTGCTGTCCTGGCTGAAATCCCATGCGGCGCAAAGCAAGGTCTATGTCGTTGCCAACAAGGTGCAGACCAGCAATCTGGAAATTGGCCGCCAGGATTTCGAAAGCTCGATCGAGCGCAAGATCGATATCATGATTCCCTATGATCCCAAGACCGCGGCACAGGCTGCAAAATTGGGTCAGGCAATGGTCGAGGCCGGCAAGTCGAGCAAGGCCTCTGCCAAAATCATCGAGCTGGCGGATCTGATACTGGGATCCGTGGCCGGCGGCGACGATTCCGATCAGGCCAGCGACAAGAAATCCTTCATGGGCAAGTTCAGTGAATTCAAGTCCCTGCTGCCATCGAAAAAAGCCAAAGAGGCTGCGCCGAAAGTCTGAAGCAGGCGCGGATATTCTTCAGCTTTAAAGGAACGAGACCATGGGTACGACGCAAATTGCAATATTGGGTGCTGGCATTCTGGCGGTCTTGCTGCTGCTCATCTTCGCATTTTCCGGCCCCTCCGCGTCGCAGTCCATGAACCGGCAGTTGACCAGGCTCAAATATCGCCATTCCGACAGCGCCAATGTGCGGGTCGAAGCGCAGATGAAAAAGGCGCTTTCGGCCCGGCGCAAGACCACTCGCCCGAAAGGCGAGAATATGACCAAGCTGGAAATTCTGGCGATCCGGATGGAGAAAACCGGCAAGCGCTGGCCGCTTTCCTATTTTTTCTACGCGGCGGGCGGACTGTTCCTGATCGTTGGCGGTCTGCTGTTGCTCAAGGGCGCGCCGATACTGCTGTGCCTGGCCATCGGGCTCCTCGTCGGTGCCGGCTTGCCGCATTTTGTTGTCGGTTTTCTGATCAATCGGCGGGTTGGCAAATTCACCGCCGCCTTTCCCGATGCCATCGAACTGCTTGTTCGCGGCCTGCGTTCCGGCCTGCCGGTAACAGAGACAATCGGCGTGGTCGCCAGGGAAATTGGTGGACCCGTTGGCGAGGAATTCCAGAAGGTGGTCGACCGGATCAAGATTGGCCAGACCATGGAAGACGCGCTGGAAGAAAGCGCCAAGCGCATGGAAACACCCGAGTTCAAGTTTTTCTGCATCACCCTCGCGATCCAGCGGGAAACGGGCGGCAACCTAGCCGAAACGCTGTCCAATCTGGCCGACGTGCTCCGCAAGCGCGGCCAGATGAAGCTCAAGATCAAGGCGATGTCGTCGGAATCCAAGGCTTCGGCCTATATCGTCGGATCGCTGCCGTTCATTGTGTTCGGCCTGGTCTATACCGTGAACCCGACCTATCTGGCCGGATTTTTCTACGAGGAACGGCTGATCATCGCTGGCCTGGGCGGGCTGTGCTGGATGAGCATCGGCGTGTTCATCATGGCCATAATGGTCAATTTCGAGATTTAAGATGAAGGTACAAGGCAAATGACAAGCAGCGGCGGACCAACATTGATGGGCGTGGACGTCCTCTGGGTAGCCACGATCTTGGCCGCCGTCGCAGCTGCGGCGGTCTTTTTCGCGATCTATGCCGCCGTGACGGTGCGCGACCCGATGGCAAAACGGGTCAAGGCCCTCAACGAGCGCCGCGAACAGCTGAAGGCGGGCATTACCGCCTCGACCACCAAGAAGCGGGCCAAGCTGGTCCAGCAGAGCGATACCACCGACCGCATGCGCAACATGCTGTCGGCGATGCAAGTGCTGCAGGATACCCAGGTCAAGGAAGCGCAGCAGAAGCTGGCCCAGGCCGGCATCCGTTCCAAGGATCTCGCCTTTGTCATCATCTTCAGCCGCCTGGTGCTGCCGATCGTTCTCGGCGGCGGCGCAGCGCTCGCGATCTATGGCTTCAACTATCTGGGTGACTGGTCCGACATTAAACGGTTCGCGGTGTTCGCCGGCGCGACCATCCTGGGATATAAGGGGGCTGACATTTACGTCAACAACCTGATCTCCAAACGGACCGATCTGATCCGCAAGGGCCTGCCGGACGCGATCGACCTGCTCGTGATCTGCGCCGAAGCCGGCCTGACCGTCGACACGGCCTTCGCCAGGGTTTCCAAGGAACTCGGCAGCGCCTATCCGGAACTGGCCGATGAATTCTCGCTGACCTCGATCGAACTGGGCTTTCTGACCGAACGGCGGCAGGCCTTTGAAAATCTTGCCTATCGCGTGGCGCTGGACCATGTCAAAGGCGTGGTGACGACGATGATCCAGACGGAGAAATATGGTACGCCGCTGGCATCCTCGCTGCGCGTTCTTTCCGCAGAACTCCGTAACGACCGGATGATGCGCGCGGAAGAGAAGGCAGCGCGTCTGCCGGCCATCATGACGGTGCCGCTGATCCTGTTCATCCTGCCGACTTTGTTCATCGTGATCCTCGGCCCTGCGGCCTGCTCGATCTCCGATGCGATGCTGTAGCGGAAAACCAATCTGAACCATGAAGAGAGCGGCATTCCCCTGCCGCTCTTTTTCATTCCTTGGCGATAGTATCGGCCGATCGCTTGATCTTGCCCAGCATCGCCGAAAGTTCGGCTCGCTCATCGTCGCTCAGCACGGCCATGATCTTCTTGTCCATGGCCTGGGCGGCGGGCAGGATCTGGCCGTATAGATCGCGCCCGGTGCTGCTCAGCAACAGATGGTGGGACCGGCCATCGGCGCTGTTCGGACTGCGGTCGAGCAAGGCGCGATCGACAAGGGTTTTCACCGCACGGTTGACGGTCACCTTGTCCATCAGCGTCGCCTCCACCAGATGCCGCTGCGTCGATGCCCCGCGGGTTCCGAGCACGGCCATCACTCGCCATTCCGGTATCTTGAGGCCAAAGCGGCTCTTGTACTCGCTTGCGATCAGGTCGCTGACGGCGTTGGACGCGGTGGAAAGCTGGTAGGGCAGGAATTCATCAAGAAGAAAGGTCATAAGCAATATTTATTCAATTCTGACGCGAAGTCCAATCCAAAATGTCCGAGGGAAAGCTCGTTCTATTATTCCATTGCTGCTGACCGCCGCCTCTACCCTTGCGTCGAGAAGATTTTCAACCCGTGTTTCGACCAGCAGCCGATCATTGACGGCCAGCGCCATGCGGCCATCAATGGTCAACGCATCGGCCAGGCTGAGCTGGTTCACGTCATCCTCGAACTGCTGCCCGATATAGCGCGCCGACAGACTGGCGCCGGTGCCGCTTGCCTGTTCCCAGCGGATCGCCGCCGAGGCATTGTGCCGAGGGACCTGGGCCGGTCGCAAACCGTCGATCGGAGCGGCATCCCCCGCGCCGTCAACCGTCGCATCAACATAGGAATAGCCCGCACGAAAGGTCAGACCATCGACCAGGGCGGCAAGATCGAATGCAGCATCGATTTCGACACCCCTGGAACGGATGGCCTGCAGATTCTGACGCTGGCTATAGGTGCCGCCCGCCGAGACAAAGCCAACACCGGGAAAGACGCCGGGGCCGCTGGCCAGGGTCACATTGGCGACGGCATTGTCCAGCTGGTTGTAGAAGGCCGTAACGCCAAGCGTGACAATATCATGCTCCCAGTCGAGCCCCAGTTCGGCGCCCTTGATCCGCTCCGGCTCCAGCAATTCGTTGGCGGCTGTGGCATCTGCACCGACGCGGAACGGCCGGAACAGCTCGTTGAGCGTCGGCAGGCGCCAGCCGAGATAGGCCGCGCCGCGCAAGGTCAGCGCATCGGTTGCGTCAAAGGCAAAGCCGCCGCGTCCGGTAAATTCGCTGCCGCTGCGATTGGTGAATGTCTCGTCGGACCTGACCGAACCGGGGAACGGGTTGATCAGCTCGATCTCCCGCCGAAAGCCGTTGTCGATCGACCAGAAGTCGATACGTCCACCGCCGGTCAGAACCAGCGCCTCGGTGGCCTGCAGGCTGGCTTCGACAAAGCCGCCATAGGTCGCGGTGCTGCCCCCTGCCCTGCGGCTGCGGCGCGGCGTATCATTGTCGGCAAAGAAGAAATTTTCCTTGGTTTCTCCTTCGGTCCGCCGCCAGTCGCCGCCGATCCGCAGTTCAACATTGTCACCGACGGGAGGCCGCAACTCGAAGCGCGCGCCGAGACCGGTGGAAGGCACATTATATTGCTCGAACACCCGGCTGACGGAATTGCGATCATCCGAGACACCGCCGAAGCTGACATCGAAATTGCGGATCTGGACATATCCCAGCGCCGACCATTGCCAGTCGGAGCTGCGGTTGACCAGCCGGATGCTCGCATCCGCGCCGTCATTGTGATTTTCGCTGAAGGCAAAGCCGCGCTCGCGGTCATCGCTGAAGGCGCGGACATTGGCCTGCAATTCGGTGCTGTCGGAGAGCGGCGCAACAAAGCGCACGGCCAGCCCGGCCTGATCATATTCTGCCGGACGATCCACAGAGCCGCGCTGGCCTTCGATGATCGGAATGAAGCCGTCGCCGCGTGCATAGTTCGCGGAAATGGTCAGCTGCCCCTGCCCCAGTGCGCGGCCGAACAGCAGGTCCGCATCGACGCTGTTGCGGCTGCCATAGGCCGCGGCCAGTTCGATGCGGTCACCGACATTGTCGCTGAACAATTCGATGGTGCCGGCAATCGCGCCCTGGCCTTCTGCGCCGCTGCCGCCCCCGCGGGTTATCCGGGCGCTTTTCAGGGCAAGCGCATCATAGCCTGGCCAGGCGACCCATCCGCCAAAGGGGTCGGCCTGCGGCACGCCGTCGAGAATCAGCAAGGCGCGGGACGACGCATTGCCGCCCAGTCCGCGCAGGGTGACGCCCTGGCTGGTCGGATTGGCCGACCGCGCGTCCGAGCGGCGGAATTGCTGCAGCCCGGGGATATCACGCAAGGCATTCTCGACCGGTTGCGGCGAATCCAGCGATATCTCGGTCGCGTTATAGGCTTTGTCGCCTAGCGCGGCCGGCAGGCCGGTGACGACAATCTCGGGCACCCGCATATCGGCGATGACGATTTTTTCCTCATCCCGGTCACGCTGTTCCTGTCCCCAGACGGGAACATGTATCGCCAGCAGCGGCAGCGCCAATATCCATTTTTTCATTCTGCTGGCTTCACGGCTTCGGGAGCCGCTTTCTGGAACGCCTCCAGTTCGTTGCAAGCCGCATCGATCCGCAGCAGCTTGGGAAACGGCGCCAGGTCCGTTTCGAACCGGCGTGCATTGGCCATTTGCGGGACCAGACAGACGTCGGCCAGATTGGGTTGGTCACCGCCGAACAATCCGCTGTCGGGAGCCATGGTCTCCAGCGCTGCAAAGCCCTCTGCGATCCAGTGGCGATACCAGCCGTCGATGGCGTCCTGTGATTGCCCCAGTTCATCCTTGAGATATTTCAATATCCGCAGATTGTTCACCGGATGGATATCCGCCGCGATAACCATCGCCTGCGCAAGCGTGGTCGCTCGTTCGAGCGGATCGCGCGACACCATCGGCGGGTCGGCATATTTCGCATCGAGATAGTCGATGATCGCCAGCGACTGGGTCAGGTCATGCCCGTCGATGGAGAGCATCGGGACAAAGCCCTGTGGGTTGCGCGCGACATAGGACGGTGCCTTCTGGGCGCCATCAAGCAGGCTGGTGTTGATCGCTGTATAGGCGACACCCTTGAGATTGAGGGCAATGCGCACCCGGTAGCTCGCCGAGCTGCGCCAATAGTCAAAGAGAATGATATCTGTCATCCGCTGGCTTTGAAGATTGAGCGTCGGAAATGCAAGGGCGTAACGCCGGTTGCGCGCCGGACGGGGATTATCCTGCCGAACCGCCGTCGATCGGAATCTCGCCGCTCGGAGCGATCGTGACCGGGCGTCCGGTTCGCCGCGCCAGCTCTTCCAGCAACGGCGGTGTCAATTTGTTCGCGACAGCCGGATGGACGGCCAGCCGCAGCGCGCCAACTCCCCGCTCGCGCTCCGCCTGGCGGAGCAGTTGCAGCGCGGCATTGTTCGCACGATTCGCCTGCACGATTTCCGGCACCGAGGGCCGCAGCTTGCGGCTGACAATCTGCATGAAACCGAAGCCGTTGATCGCGGTGCGTTCGCAATTGACCGCCATATGTTCATCGAAAATGGCGGAAACCGCGGCGCGCTCTGCCTTGGCCTGGAGCGTCGGAAAGTCGACACCGATATTGCCGGTCATGTCGAAGCGCACCAGCGCCAGAGCGATCTCTTGCGCGGCCCGTTTCGCCAGTTCAAAGGGCGGTAGCGGTCCGTCGACATCGATCAATGTCATCGCCGGGGTCAGCGAGACCAGCAGGCTGCCGCCGGCAAAATCGATCCGGCCGGTTTCCGCCTGTTCCATCGCTTCGTGCCAGCCATGCCGGGCCAGGACATCGTCCTCATGGGCATGGACCTGTCTGACGGGCAGACCGGATGCCGCGATTTCCGCCAGCAGGTCGGGACCATCGCGCAAAGCGCTGCCCGTTTCGGCCGGCTGCGCCTTGGCGCGCTTGGCCTGCCCGTCGCGCTCGGTCAGCGCCGCGCGGACGATCTCGACTCGGACCATCGATCCTTCGGTCAGCCCTCCGGGCAGAGGCTGCAGCAGCGCCTCCTGCCCGTCCGGCAAGGTCACGATGCCGGATTTGCCGGCGACCCATTGCCGGGTGAATTGCGCGTCGACAATGGCGCCGGGCCTGGCGCTGCCATTGCCACGCTCGACCCGGACTTGCACCAGTTCGCCATTTTCGAGTCGCAGCGCACGATTCTCGCCGATCCCGGCTTCGTAGAGCCAGCCGTTGGCGAAATCAGCCAAGGGGATAGCCTGCGCTGATCAGCAGATTACGGGTTTCGTAAAGCGGCAGACCCATGATCCCGCTATAGCTACCCGCCATCCAGGTGACGAAGGCCTCCGCCGTGCCCTGTATGGCATAGCCGCCCGCCTTGCCCTGACCTTCGCCGCTGGCAATATAGGCGTCGATTTCGCGCGGTTCGAAGCGCTTGAACTTGACGATGCTGTCGGACAATTTGGTGCGTGCCGTGCCATCGGCTGCGACCACGCAGACCGCCGACATCACATGATGGCGCCGGCCGCTGATCAGTTCGAGAAATTTGCGCTGCTCCGCCGCATCCCTGGCCTGGCCGAGAATCCGGCGGCCGACCGCAACCGTGGTATCGCCGGCCAACAGGATTTCCTGGTCTGCGCGCTCGACCGCCACAGCCTTTTCCTGCGCCATGCGCAGCACATAGTCGCGCGGCAGTTCGCCCTTGTGCGGGGCCTCGTCAATATCGGGAGAGACAATGCGGTCGGGCGTGACGCCAAGACGGCCGAGCAGCTCCAGTCGGCGCGGGCTGGATGAGGCGAGGACCAGTTTCATATGTTCACTTTCGTCATGCTGAACTCGATTCAGCATCCAGAGCGTCAAATCGCAAGCGCCGTTTTATGACGCCCCTGGATCCCGGATCAAGTCCGGGATGACGAGCCGCGGCTCGTCACTTGAAACGATAGGTGATGCGACCCTTGGTCAGGTCATAGGGGGTGAGTTCGACGAGCACTTCATCGCCAACCAGCACGCGGATGCGGTTCTTGCGCATCTTGCCGGCGGTATGTCCCAAAATCTCGTGGCCGTTTTCCAGCTCGACCCGGAACATGGCGTTGGGGAGCAGTTCGCGAACCATCCCCTTCATTTCCAGTAATTCTTCTTTTGCCATATGGCGGTACATTTTCCCTAATATCGCGGCAATCCCGCGTGTTGCAGTGCGCCATAACGGCAAATGCGCAAAAAGGGAAGGATTAGCTGCATTGGCCGGGATGATAATATCTATCGTCGGCACGGTCATTTCCTTGCGACAATTTGATACAAAGAAATTATACCGCGATCGCATCCTGCATGGCACTTCGGACATCTACTCGTCTCCCTTTTTCAAGCTATTGGGCCAAGACATGAACCGTCCCCCCGAATCCCCCGGCACTGCTGTTGTGCTGGTCCTCGCCGCCATGTTGCTGGCGGCTCCCGCGAGCGCGCAAATCACCGATGCGGACACGGTCTATCCGGATGAAGAAATCGTCGTCACCGCAGAGCGGCCGCGTGGCGCCGTCATCACCGAGATACCGCCGGTGGTCGAGCTGAGCGAGGCGGATATCGCCAGCTTCGGGGCGTCCTCGGTGCAGGACCTGCTGAGCGCCATTTCCTCGCAGACCAGCTCTGGCCGGGGGCGCGGCAGCGGCCGACCGATCGTGCTGATCAACGGCCAGCGCACCTCGGGTTTCCGCGAAATCCGTGACCTGCCGCCCGAGGCCATTCGCACCGTGCAGGTGTTCCCGGAAGAACTGGCGCTGCAATATGGCTATCGCCCGGATCAGCGGGTGATCAATTTCATCCTCAAGGACAATTATACCGGGGTCAGCGCCTCGGTGGAATATGGCGTCCCGACGCGCGCGGCGCAGGGACGGTCCGAGCTGGAAACAACCCTGACCCGCATCGGGAAGACAAGCCGGATCAATATCAATCTCGAATGGCAGAACAACACCGCGATCACCGAAAGCGAGCGGAATATCATCCAGGATCCGGCCGGTGATCTGGTCAATCTGGGCGATTTCCGGACGCTGGTCGCGCCATCGGACAATGTCGAGCTCAACGCCAATTACAGCCGCAGCTTCGGCAATGGCATGGCGCTGTCGCTGAATGGCGACTATGTCTATGACAAGTCGCGCGGCCTGCTTGGCCTGCCCAGCGGCACGCTGCAGGTCGCAGGCGATCCGCTGTTTCGCTATTTCACCGAATATGGCCCGCTGCGCCGGGTCCAGGAAAGCAACACCGCGCAGGCGGGGCTGACGCTGAATGGCCTTCTCGGCGAATGGCGCTGGTCGCTGACCAGCGATTATTCCCGCGAACAGGTCAATAGCGACACCGACCGGTCCGGCGACACCAGCGCGCTGCAGGCAGCGATCGATGCGGGCTCGGTCGATCCGGGCGCCGACAGTTTCGGTACCTTGCTCGGCGCGCCGGTCACCGACAGCGCCCGGGTCGTCAACCAGAGCTTCACCAATCTGGCCACATTTTCCGGCAGCCTGCTCAACCTGCCGTCCGGCACGGTCACCACCACCGTCCGCGCCGGATACGACCGGGACAAGCTGGACAGCCGTGAAACGCGCCGCGGAGCGGTCACCATCACCGACGTCAGCCGCGACCAGCTCAGCGCCGGGATCAATATCGACATCCCGCTGGCCGACGAGAATATCGACGTCACCGACGCGATCGGCAAATTGTCGGTCAACGGCAATCTCGGCTATGCCGACCTGTCCGATTTCGGCGGCCTGGTTGAATATGGCTTTGGCCTGAACTGGGAACCGCTGGACGGACTGGTGTTCACCGCGTCGGCAATCGGCGAGGAAGCCGCCCCCGGCATCAGCCAGCTCGGCAATCCGGTCATCATCACTCCGGATGTCACCATCTTCGACTTCACAAATGGCGAAACCGTGCTCGCGGCGATCACCACGGGCGGTAATCCTGCATTGCTGGCGGAAACGCGGCGGGACATCAAGCTGGCGGTCAATTACCGGCCCGAATGGCTCGACGGGCTCAGCTTTCTCGGCGAATATTTCCGCAACAACAGTGACAATGTGGCGTCCAGCTTTCCGCTGCTGACGCCCGAGATCGAGGCGGCATTTCCCGACCGGGTGACCCGCGACGCCAGCGGCCAGCTGGTCGCGATCGACCGGCGGCCGGTCAACTATGCCAATGTCAGCAGCGAACGGATTCGCTACGGCATCGATTTTTCCAAGCGCTTTGGCGAACGGCGCGGCGGCGGCGGGCCGGGAGGTCCGGACCGGGCAGCCCGCCCTTCGGGAGCGCCTGCGCCCGGTGGCGAGGCGCCGGCCGACAAGCCGCCAAGCGGTGCCGCTCCGGAAGGCGGAGCCGCAGCGCAGCCAGCAGCAGGCGGTCGCCCCGGAGCGGGCAGACGGCCGCCCGGCGGGCGCTGGCAGCTTTCGGCCTATCACACAATCCGCCTGGCAGACCGGATCAGGATCCGCGACGGTGTCGACGAACTCGATCTGCTGAACGGCTCTGCGGTCGGCTCCTCCGGCGGCAGCCCGCGACACGAGTTCGAGATCAACGGCGGCTGGTTCAACAACGGCGTCGGCTTCCGCCTCGACGGCAAGCATCAGGTGGCGACCCGGGTCAATGGCGGGCTGACCGGCTCCGACCTGCGCTTTTCCGACCTCACCACGTTCAACCTGCGGCTGTTTGTCAACCTCGACGATCGCGGCAGCCTGACCGACAAGCTGACATTCCTGAAAGGCAGCCGCATTGCCTTTCGGGTCGACAATATCTTCGATGATATCCAGACCGTCCGCGACGGCAACGGCCTGGTGCCGCTCAGCTATCAGACCGGCTTTGTCGATCCGGTCGGGCGTTATGTCGAGATTGATTTCAGGAAGCGGTTTTAGCGGTTGAGCACGAACTGGGGGGTTTTGCCACCAGGGAATGCCATTAGCCCTGAGCTTGTCGAAGGGCGCTTCTCCTCCGAGATGCGTGGTTCGACAGGCTCACCACTAACGGCAAAGGTCTAGCGCAAGTCCTGAGCCGCAACCGCTTCCGCCCGATGGATTTTGATCTCCGGCCGACCGCCGACGATCTCGCTCAGCCACTTCACAAAACCCCCCGATTCCGGAACCGCAAAATGCGCCGCAACCGCGGCCTCGTCCCGCCACTCTTCATGAAAGAACAACCGGTCCGGCTCTTCGCAATCGGCATGAATATGGTGCGAAATACAGCCCGGTTCGGCCCGCGACCGGGCGCTATGCTCGGCGCACAGGGCGATGATCTCGTCGCGCCGGGCGGACGGAACGGTGAAGGATGCGGAAATGATGATCATAGCTTCAGCGTCGCCCGCGTCGTGCTCTTCGACATGAAATAGGCCAGCACCGCCGCGATCAGGGTAACGATCGCGGTAAACACCAGCGGCGCAAAGCGCAGATCGGGAGCCACGGCTTGCAACAGCATCCCGATCAGAACTGCGGGGATCAGGGTCAGCGCCAGATGCTTCAGCGCCAGCAGATAAGGCGCGAAACCGACCCGCCTGTCGGCGGACAGTCCCGGCATCACCTTGCCCGATTTGCGCTGGGAGACGGTGACCGGATAGACGATCAGGGTCAGCAAGATACTCATCAACACCGCGATGCCGACCAGCGTCCCACCGAGACTGGGATCGCTATCCCCAAGCGGAAGCGTGCCCGGCACAAAGGCCATATCCCGAGTCAGCCAATAATTGATCCCTCCGGCCAGCACGATATTGACGATGGCATCCGTCCGCGCCTGTTTCTCGACAAAGGTCTCCATGCTGATCGGTGCGGCGGCGATACTGGTGGCCATATTCTCTCTCCCTAATTTTTGAGGAAGAGTGACGGCGGCAGGAGGAAAGTCAAGCGGGATTGGTCGCCTTGACCCTCTTAAGCCCCTCCTCTTCAGAGGAGGGGCTTGATCGCTAGCCACCCAGTTTCCGCAACACCCGCCACGCCAGCGCCTTCGCCCGGTTCCGCGCCGGAAACCGCCCCGGAGCCATGGGCGTCACCCCGCGCCGCCGCAGCCAGCCGTTGAATGCCCGCGCATCCGCCTCTTCAAAGCTCCAGTCGCTGCGCCAGGTGATCGACAGCGAGATGCTCGGTTGCGGCCCGACCCTGACGAAATGCGGGGCCATCACCGGGACAAAGATCGCCTTTCCGGGGGTCAGATGGTGCCGGGTGCCCTCTGCCTCGAAATCGTCCTGCCAGACCAGGTTGCGATGGCCGCCGAGATGATAGCCTTCGTGGATTTGATCGGCGGCATAGCGGGGGTCGCCGGCCGGGAAGGTGGTCATCCATTTTTCGCCGCGCAGCTGCAGCAGGATATTATGCTCGGGATCGAAATGATAGGGCGTCACCGCGCCCGGTGAAGAAACGAAGACAAAGCCCTGCGGCTTCAGCATCTGGCCGGTCTTCGCCTCCAGGATCGGCCGGATTTCGGCGAGCAGTGAGAGCAACAGCGCCTCATATTCCGGCACCTGCTCGATATTCTTGAGCACCGCCCAGCT